>Ga0316191_10002597_pt1 | contig 13174 bp, 7 predicted proteins | sample Eddworburr2cm_MG_FD_204928 | JGI IMG/M metagenome (GOLD analysis project Ga0316191, IMG submission 204928) | Coastal sediment microbial communities from Maine, United States - Eddy worm burrow 2 cm | ecosystem: Environmental > Aquatic > Marine > Coastal > Sediment | place: USA: Maine | collected...
CATCGGCTGCCCAGGGAAGTGCTGGATCAAGAGATTGAGGTGATTACCCGTCTGGGCGTCGAAATTAAAACCAATACCCCGCTCGGTTCCGAACTTTCCGTCGATGACCTGCTAAATGACGGGTACAAAGCCGTTTACCTCGCCCTCGGGGCTCATAAGGGTATCGAGCTGGGTATTCCGGGTGAAAAAGCCATCGGCGTGCGTCAGGGCGTTGAGTTTTTAAGAGACGTCAATCTGACGGGCAAGGCCGAAGTCGGTAAAAAATTGGGCATCATCGGCGGCGGCAATGTAGCTATCGATGTAGCGCGCGCGGCGACACGCCTGGGAGCTGCCGAGGTCAACATTATTTATCGACGTACGCGTACCGAGATGCCGGCCTGGGAAGAGGAAATTCAGGCTGCCGAAGATGAAGGCACCCGGATCACCTATCTTTCCGCACCCCAGGAGGTGCTGACCCGCGACGGCAAGGTTGTCGGTTTACGCTGTATCCGCATGGAGTTGAGCGAACCGGATTCTTCGGGCCGCAAACGGCCGATACCCATTCCGGGCAGTGAGTATGATATTGAAATCGATCAGCTGATACCTGCCATTGGCCAGCGACCCGATCTGTCGCCCCTGGAGGATGTGACCGGCATGACCTTTTCCCGCTGGGGAACCACCGAGGTTGATGCGGTGACGTTTTCCACCGAGCGCGACGGCGTGTTTGCCGGCGGTGACCTGCAAACCGGCCCTTGGGTTGCCATTGGGGCCATCGGCGCCGGGAAAGAGGCTGCCGAATCCATTCTGCGCTACATCGAAGGCCGGGACATGGCCGCCGGACGGGAACCGATCGTCTATGAAGATCCGCGCTATATGCCGATTCCCGAAAATCATCCCAAACAGGCCAGAGCCAGAATGCCGGAGTTGGCCGTTGACAAACGCCGTGGAAACTTCGATGAAGTTGAACTGGGTTATGAAGAAACTGAGGGTCAGTCGGAAGCAGGCCGCTGTTTGAATTGCGGGTATTGTTGTGAGTGTTATCAGTGTGTGGATGCTTGCCTGGCCAATGCCGTCGACCACAGCCAGCAGGAAGAAATCGTTGAGCTCGATGTCGGCTCCGTGGTCCTTTGTCCGGGAAGTGAGCCTTTTGATCCTTCTGCGTTGGAAAACGTTTACCATTACAAATCCAGCCCGAATGTGCTCACCAGCCTGGAATTTGAACGCATCCTAAGCGCTTCGGGCCCCACCATGGGTCACCTGGAGCGACCGTCGGACAATCAGGCGCCGAAAAAGATTGCCTGGCTGCAGTGTGTCGGCTCCAGGGACACTAACCAGTGTGGGAACGGTTACTGTTCATCGGTATGCTGCATGTATGCCTGCAAAGACTCCATGATTGCCAAGGAACATGCTGACGGTGATATGGATTGCGTTATTTTTAATATGGATATCCGGACCTTCGGCAAGGATTATGAGAAATATTACAACCGCGCCAAAGAGGCCGGCATCCGGTTTGTCAAATCACGGATCCATTCCATCGACGAAGTCGGGGACACCGGTAATCTGAGTGTCCGCTATATGGATGATGCCGGTAAACTGCAGGTTGAGGAATTTGATATGGTGGTGCTCTCGGTGGGTCTGCAGGTTCCACAGTCCACGGCGAAGCTGGCCGAACGAATCGGCATCGAGCTGGATAAGTCTAATTTCGCCGTAACCCATCCGTTTACACCGATTGAAACATCTCGTCCCGGCGTTTACGCCTGCGGCGTGTTTCAGGAGCCTAAAGACATTCCCAGCTCGGTTATCGAAGCCAGTGCGGCCGCCTGCGCTGCCGGGTCTCGTCTGGCTGCTGCCCGCGGCACCCTCACACGCAGTGTCGAGGTACCGGATGAAATCGATGTGACCGGTGAAGAACCCCGCATCGGGGTTTTTGTCTGCAATTGCGGGGTGAACATCTCCAGCGTGGTGGATGTTGCCGTCGTGGAGGAATATGCGAAAAGCCTGCCGAACGTGGTCTATGCCACGCAGAATCTTTTTACCTGCTCCCAGGATTCCCAGGACCAGATGAAGGAGATCATCAAAGAGCAGCGCTTAAACCGGGTGGTGGTTGCCGCTTGCAGCCCCAAAACCCATGAACCGATTTTCCAGGATACCATGGAATCCTGCGGCCTGAACAAATACCTTTTTGAAATGGCCAACATTCGTAATCAGGATTCCTGGGTTCACGCGGGCGCTTCGGAACAAGCCAGTGAAAAAGCCAAGGATCTGGTGCGGATGTCGGTTGCCCGCGCTGATACCCTGCATCCCCTTGAAGAAAAGAAGATTCCGGTCATTCAAAGGGGTCTGGTGATCGGCGGCGGCGTCGCCGGCATGAATGCGGCCCTTGGGCTGGCTGAACAGGGGTATGAAGTAGTACTGGTGGAAAAGGAAGCCGAGCTGGGCGGTCTGGCAAATCGATTGACGGCGACCATCGAGGGTGCCAAAATCAATGACTACCTCCGTGATCTGATTCCAAAAGTCACCGGTCACGACAAGATCCAGACCTTGACCAATGCCCTCATCGTCGGTTTTTCCGGATTCAAGGGAAATTTTACAACCGAGATTCTGGTGGGACCTGAAATGGTGCAAAGAAAAATAGAACATGGGGTGGTTATTTTGGCCACTGGCGCCCATGAGTATCAGCCCAAAGAATTCCTCTATGGACAGGATGACAGAGTGATGACCCAGCTTGAGCTGGCTGATCGGATGAAACAAGCGGAAATAGGCGATCCGCAGGATGTGGTCATGATCCAGTGCGTCGGCTCCCGCAACGAGGAGAACCCCAACTGTTCCAGAATCTGTTGCCAGACAGCGGTTAAAAATGCCTTGCATTTAAAAGAGCTCAACCCCGACATGAACGTTTATGTACTTTACCGGGATATCCGCACTTACGGCCTGCTGGAAGATTATTACACCGAAGCCAGAAAGAAGGGCGTTCTGTTCTTCCGGTTTGACGCCGAAGATCCACCGGTTGTCGAATCCACCGAGGCCGGTGTGGAGGTCACCTTCACCGATCACATCCTGAACCAGTCCCTGAAAGTGGCCGCCGATCTTCTGGTGCTAAGCGCCGGCATGCAGGCCGAAGACACGGAGGAGCTGTCCTCCATCCTGAAACTGGCCCGAACCCCGGAAGGATATTTCATGGAAGCCCATGTCAAGCTGAAGCCGGTGGATATGGCCACAGAGGGAATTTTTGTTTGCGGGACAGCCCACAGCCCCAAATTGGTTTCCGAAACCATTGCCCAAGCTTACGCCGCATCGGCCCGGGCCATTACCTTCCTGGCTCAACCCCAGCTGACACTGTCCGCAGTGACCGCTCGGGTAGAGGCTGAAAAATGCGCCTCCTGCCTCGTCTGTGTCAGATCTTGCCCATATAATGTTCCTAAGATCAATGCCGACGGGGTCAGCGAGATTGATGAAGCCCTGTGCCACGGATGCGGTATCTGTTGTGCCGAATGTCCGGCCAAAGCGATTCAGCTCAGCTGGTATGAAGACGATCAGATCCTGTGCAAAGTGGAAGCCCTGCTGGAAGGAGTGCTTTGATTTCAGAATTGGGATTTGGGATTGGGGATTGATGAGGTATAGCGCAGAGGGCAGAGAGCATGGAGCAGAGGGTTCAGAGGAGCGGAGACGGCTGCAGGAAAGGATTCACAATAGGTGGAAGGATCATCTTAATCCATAAAAACGACAGAGCGAAGCGACGCCACCATTCGTCATTCGTCAATCTTCAATAGTCATTTTTTACTTTAGCGAGGTAGACATGAGCAAAGATTTTGAACCGATCATTATCGCTTTTTGCTGTAATTTCTGAGGATATACCGCTGCGGACCTGGCAGGTTCGATGCGATTGACTTATCCGACAAACATCAAAATCGTTCGTGTTCCATGCACCGGCAAGGTTGATGTCATCCATATCTTGCGCGCACTTGAAAAAGGTGCCGACGGTGCATGTGTCATCGGGTGTTTGGAGGGTGAGTGTCATTATAACACCGGCAACCTGATGGCCAAAAGACGGGTTCAACAGGCGCGGGAAATCCTGGATACCATCGGGATCGGTGCTGAACGGGCAAAAATGTACAACCTTTCATCCAGTGAGGGGCCTCTTTTTGCCAAGTATGCTTCGGAATTCACTGAAGAAATTAAGGCGTTGGGACCCAATCCACTAAAACTGGCCAAAAAAAAAGCGGCATGAAAACTAGGTTAACCAGTTAGCCCGTTTTCCGGTTGAGTAAAAACATCGGCTCACCACCCAACGGGCTAAACGGGCCAACGGGCTTAACTGGAAAACCATAATTATTTAGAGAGGTTCTTTTTATGATAGTTGCAGATAAGAAACCGGTTGGGGAAATTATCGACTACCTCAAAAATCACACGAACATCCTGATTCTCGGCTGCAATGAATGCGTTACAGTCTGTGAAGCAGGGGGACAAAAAGAGGTTCAAGTTCTGGCATCTGCCCTTAGGATGAATGCCCAGAAAGATGGAAAAGACGTTAAGATTGATGAGATCACCCTGGAAAGGCAATGTGATCACGAGTATCTGGAAGAGATCCGCGACGTCATCGACCAGTATGATGCCGTGGTTTCCCTGGCATGTGGGGTCGGGGTCCAGTTTATGGCTGAAAAATACACGTCTACAATGATTTATCCGGGGGTCAACACATGTTTTATGGGTGCCACTGAAGAAAGAGGTCTGTGGACGGAGCGCTGCCAAGGCTGTGGACAGTGCATACTGGCGACCACCGGAAGTATATGCCCGGTGGCTCGATGTGCCAAGCGTCTGTTCAATGGCCCCTGCGGCGGCTCGACGACAGGCAAATGCGAAATTAATCCGGAGACGGAGTGCGCCTGGCAGTTGATCGTTGATCGTATGAAGGCACTCGATAAACTCGACCAATACGAAAATCTATGTCCCATAAAAGACTGGTCAACCGACAGGGCAGGGGGCCCCAGAAAAGTCGTCAGGGAGGATGTGCAGCAATGAGCGTAAAAACACCGAGTAAACTTGAAAAGATTTTAAGCGAAGGTCATCTTGCCGTGACTTCCGAGTGTGGACCGCCTCGCGGCAGCAATCCCGAACCCATTATTGAGAAGGCGGAATTGATCAAAGATCATGTCGATGCCATCAATATTACCGACAATCAAACTTCCATGACCCGAATGAGCAGCCTGGCGGCCTGTATCCGTTTGAAGCTGATGGGATTGGAGCCGGTGCTGCAGATGGTTACGCGGGATCGTAACCGCATCGCGTTGCAAAGCGACATTCTGGGCGCGGCGTCATTTGATATCAACAATATTCTTTGTCTCTCCGGAGATCATCAGAGTTTTGGCGACAACCCCAAGGGACAGAATGTCCATGACATCGATTCCATGCAGTTGATCCAGACGGTTCGTCTCATGCGCGATGAAGGCAAATTCTTAGGCGGCGATGATCTGGACCGGCCCTTGGAGATGTTTGTAGGGGCGGCTGCAAATCCGTTTGCGGACCCTTTTGAAATTCGTGTACCGCGCCTGGCCAAAAAAATTGCTGCCGGCGTGGAATTCATCCAGACCCAGTGTATCTACAACCTCGATAAATTTGAAGAATGGATGAAGGGGGTCAGAGATCGGGGCCTACACGAGAAATGCTATATATTGGCCGGTCTGACGCCTATGAAGAGTGTCGGCATGGCCCGCTACATGCAAAAAAGAGTGCCGGGAATGGACGTGCCCGATGAAATCATCGACCGTCTGAAGGGTGTCGAAAAGGGTAAAGCGGCTGCCGAAGGCATTAAAATGTGTATCGAGTCGATCCAACGACTGAAAGAGGTCGAAGGCGTGGCCGGATTTCATATCATGGCCATCGAGTGGGAAGAAAAGGTGCCGGGGATCGTCGAAGAAGCCGGACTTTATCCCAGACCCAGCGTGAACTAATTAAAGTAAAATACTGCCCAAAGAGACATCCGGCCAGATATCTTCCTCGCCGTTCAATTCTGATCGTCGGATGTCCCGGGGCCTTGAACTTATCAGCGATACAGCAAGCCTGCCGAGCAGAACACTGCTGACTTCTTCTTGTTCTAAGGTTGTCATTAATTCCTCCCCAAATCGAATGCTCTCGCGCACCTTGTCATGGGTTTAGCGGATGCGTTCGATCATCTCATCGGCAATACCCCCTTTGTCTTCGATCATTTTGACATAGTGGTTCCAAATTCCTATGATTTTCCTATGAAATCAAAGCATTGAATCATTGACGATAACCGGAAAAATACCATATCAAAAGCCGATTATCATTGACATAATTTTCAGCAAAATGCTAATCTGCTCAATTCCGCGATATGGAAAAATAGGGATCCATACCGTTGCCGGCAAGGAGAGATTGGAACGTTGTATTCAAACCTTAATCAACTTAGAAATCCTGGTACTTTGGGCCAGGTCAGAGATATTCGGCTCTGCCTATGACAGTTTCAAGGAGTTATGGCGTATTGGAATACTGGAGTGATGGTCTATCGCTTGTGAACTCTATGTATCAGAGAATCTCGATGGCCTCTGGATAAAGTTACAGAAGATCGGTGTTGGGATTTCGTTTTTCCAATACTCCATTACTCCAACACTCCATAAGTATGTTGAGCCGAGCAGCGTTATGCAGAGCCCGCTTCCAGGGGGCAAACCAAAACCAGGTCCTTCCCCGCAAACTAACGCGGGATCTACGATGGGTCTGGATTCTTTACTTTTATTTATTATAATCAATATTAAACTGTTAAGAAATAGATACTCAGACAACACTCTAACTAATTTTTGAGTGGACGGAATGAACGATATAAGCAAAGACAACACAGTAGGATCAGTGATGGTAGTGGGTGCCGGTATCGCCGGTATGCAGTCGGCCTTGGATCTGGCCGAGTCCGGGTTTTATGTATACCTGGTGGAAGAGACAGCCGCCCTGGGAGGGCTGATGTCCCAGTTGGACAAGACTTTTCCTTCCAATGATTGCGCCATGTGAGTCATCTCACCCAAACTGGTCGAGGTCGGCCGGCATCTGAACATCGAACTGTTAACCAATACCAAACTGCTGGATCTTGAGGGCGTTCCGGGGAACTTCACGGCGACCGTCCACCAGCAACCGCGGTTTGTAGACTTGGCGAAATGCACCAGCTGTGGCGAGTGCGTCAAGGTATGTCCTATTACCTTGCCCAATGAGTATGACGAGGGCCTGTCCGATCGCAAAGCAATTTACAAACAATATCCCCAGGCGATCCCCGGGGCTTTTGGGATCAGCAAGCGCGGCACGGCGCCGTGCAAGGCAACTTGTCCGGCCCATGTGAGCATCCAGGGCTATATTGCATTGATTAATGAAGGCAAATACCGTGAAGCATTGGCACTTTTTAAAGAAGATCACCCCTTCCCCGGCATTTGCGGCCGGGTATGCCATCATCCTTGCGAAGAAATCTGTACCCGCAACGACGTGGATCAATCCCTGGCAATCCGGGAGTTGCACCGTTTCCTGGCAGACTGGGAGTTGGCCCAGGGCGACACATATATTCCTGAGACAGCAGCAGGACGCCCGGAAAAAGTGGCCATTGTGGGCTCAGGACCGGCCGGCTTGGCGGCGGCCTATGCGCTTGCCAGAGAAGGATATCAGGTAACGGTTTTCGAAAAATTACCGCTTGTCGGCGGAATGATGGCGGTAGGGATACCCGAATACCGTTTGCCCAGGGAATTGATTCAGGCCGAAATCAACGTGATCGAAGAGATGGGGGTCTGCATTAAAACCGGTGTCACCTTTGGCCGGGACATCACCCTGGAAAGTCTTAAAACAGACGGTTTTGCGGCGCTTTTCTTGGCCATCGGGCTGCACGGCGGAAGTCCGCTTGGGGTGGACAATGAAGAGATTGAAGGGGTTCTGCAGGGGGTGGATTTTTTGCACGATTGCGCGATGGGCAAGGATATCTCCATCGGTGAAGATGTCATCGTCGTTGGGGGCGGTAACGTGGCCATCGACGTGGCGTTGACCGCCAAGCGCAAAGGAGCCAAGAACGTCATCCTGGTGTGTCTGGAACGCCGTGAAGAGATGCCTGCCTGGGAATATGAAATCGAGGAAGCGCTGGAAGGTGATATCGAGATCATCAACGGTTACGGACCCAAGGCCTTTTTCATTGATAAAAGCAGCCGGGTTTCCGGCATCGAGTTTAAGACCTGCTCCGCCGTATTTGATGACGATGGACGCTTCAACCCCAGCTATGAGGAAAAGGAATGCCGACCGATTTTCGGCGATACAGTGATTATCTCCATCGGCCAGAGCGCAGACCTGGCCTTTATCAAAGAGCAAGGCATCACGATTACACCGGCCGGCGGTCTGGAAGCCGATCCGGCGACGCTACAGACCCCCATTGATTGGGTGTTTGCCGGTGGCGATGCCGTATACGGCCCCAAGTCGGTAGTGGAGGCCGTGGCCTGCGGAAAAGAAGCGGCCGAGAGTATTGACCGGTTCATCAACGGCCTGGATCTGCTGGAGGGGCGTGCTAAAAATTGGGAATTTGAAAAGCCCGATGTTTCCATGGAGGCTGAACGACCCAGAACGCCGGTGCGCTGCCTGGACGCGAATGCCCGGGGGTGCAATTTTCTGGAAGTCTCTTTCGGCTACGATGAAGCCGAAGCCAAAAGAGAAGCGGAACGGTGTCTGGAATGCGGGATCTGTTCGGAGTGCTACCAGTGTGTTAAAGCCTGCCTGGCCGAAGCTGTCGACCACACCCAGCAGGAGGTCGAAAAGCAAATCAAGGTGGGCGCTCTCATTCTTTCGACCGGCACCGACACCTTTGATCCATCAAGTCTGAAAGAATTTTATCATTACGGCAGCAACCCCAATGTGATGACCAGTCTGGAATTCGAGCGAATCCTGAGTGCTTCAGGTCCGACGATGGGGCACCTGGTGCGGCCGTCTGATGAAAAGGAGCCTAAAAAAATTGCCTGGCTCCAGTGTGTCGGTTCACGGGATACCAACAAATGTGGCAACGGCTATTGCTCTTCGGTTTGCTGCATGTATGCCATCAAGGATGCCATGATCGCCAAAGAACATTCCGACGACGACCTGGATTGCGCTGTGTTTTATATGGATATCCGCTCCTACGGCAAGGATTACGAAAAATATTACAACCGGGCAAGAGATCGTGCGGGCGTTCGCTTCATCCAATCCCGAGTACACACCATCTATGAGGATCCGGACACTCGAGAACTAAACCTGGTCTATGCCGATGAAAGCGGCCGGATAACGGAAGAGATATTCGACATGGTGGTCCTGTCGGTCGGTTTACAGGCCTCGGAATCCACCTTAGCCCTGGCCAATCGGCTGGAGATCGACTTAAACCGTTATAATTTCATTGATACCGATTCGTTTGCGCCGGTGGCGACATCCCGGCCGGGGGTATACACCTGCGGTAGTCTCCAGGGTCCCAAGGATATTCCATCGTCGGTAACCGAAGCCAGTGCTGCAGCCGGTGCGGCCGGCGCCGTCGTCGCCGCTGCCCGGGGCAGGGGCACCAAACGTCTGGATATTCCCGACGAAATCGACGTCAGCGACGCAGAAGCCCGCATCGGCGTATTTGTCTGTAACTGCGGCATCAACATCGGCGCCGTGGTGGATGTACCGGCGGTCAGGGAATATGCCGCCGGTCTCCCCAACGTGGTTTTTTCCGATGAAAACCTTTTTACCTGCAGTCAGGATACCCAGGAAAAGATCAAAGAGGTCATCAGGGAAGAAAAGCTAAACCGGGTAGTGGTGGCCTCCTGCAGTCCAAAAACCCATGCCCCCATGTTCATGGAGACCTTAGAGGCCTGCGGGTTGAACAAATACCTGTTTGAGATGGCCAACATCCGCAACCAGGATTCATGGGTGCATGCCAACAACCCGGATCTTGCCACCAAAAAAGCCAAAGACCTGGTTCGGGCGGCGATTGCGCGCGCCGCCACCCTGACACCGCTGCATGGAAAAGTGATTCCGATCAATAAAAGAGCCCTGGTTATCGGGGGCGGCGTTGCCGGAATGAATGCCGCCCTGGATCTGGCCAGGCAGGGATTCGAATCGACCATCATCGAGAAAGCGTCCGTACTCGGCGGAATGGCCCGCAAGCTGCACCGCATCATCCAAGGGTCCGACATCCGAACCTATCTCGAGCATTTGATTGCGGCGGTCGATGACGAGGATAAAATTGAGGTTCTAACCGATGCCCGGGTTATCGGATTTGAAGGCTTTCAGGGCAATTTTGTCACTGAAGTGGCCATCGGATCCAAGAATCAGACCCGATCCATCGGTCATGGTGTGATCATCATTGCCACCGGCGGCGCTCAATATCAGCCCCAAGAATACCTTTATGGCAAAGATGATCGTGTCGTCACCCAGCTGGAATTGAGCGACAGGCTTGAAGAAATAGGTGCGGCCGATCTCTCCAACGTGGTCATGATCCAGTGCGTGGGATCACGCAATGCGGAAAATGAGAACTGCTCGCGCATCTGTTGCCAGATGGCGGTTAAAAACGCTCTGACCATGAACAAACTTAACCCGGAAACTCAGATTTATATTCTCTACCGTGATATGCGTACCTACGGCTTTCTAGAGGATTACTACAAGGAAGCCAGGGAAAAGGGCATCATTTTCATCCGCTTTGACCAGCAGGCGCCGCCGGAGGTAAAGACATCTTCAGATGGACTTAAAGTTTTTGTCAAAGATCATGTTTTACGGCGGAAGCTGGCCATCAGCGTCGATCTGGTGACCCTGAGCGCAGGAGTGGTGGCCGAAGATACGGAAGCGCTGAGCCGTATCATGAAGCTGAACCGAAACCCGGAAGGATTTTTCATTGAAGCCCATGTAAAGCTTCGTCCGGTGGACATGCCGGGCGACGGTATATTTTTATGCGGCACCGCTCACGGACCCAAGCTTATATCGGAGTCCATCGCCCAGGCTCAGGCAGCGGCCTCCCGGGCCACAACTTTTCTGGCCAAATCAGAAATCAGGCTTTCGGCCATCACTGCCAAGGTTGATACGGATTATTGCATAAAATGTCTAACTTGTGTTCGGTCATGCCCCTTTGAGGTGCCGGCGTTTAACTCAGCTGTAGGTCTCATTGAAATCGATGAGGCCCTTTGCCACGGATGCGGTATATGCGCCGGCGTCTGCCCGCGGCAAGCCGTTGGATTGAGCCTTTACGAAGATGATCAAATACTGTGTAATATTGAAGCCTTGCTTACTGGAAGCTAGTGGAATGCGGCCTCCGGCCTCTCCGAGCTGTAGGCTCTACGAGCCGGAAGCCGTAGGGGCCATAGGTGCCATAGGGGCCTGCGCCCCGGAGGGAATGGGGAAGGTGGAGGTCGGAAGTCGGAATGCGGCCTCCGGCCCGTAGGGGCCATAGGGGCCTACGCCCCGGAGGGAAGTGGGAATGATGGCACTGCGTGTAAAGCAAGCTATTGGTGGTGACTGATTAGCTGCATAGACTAAGTTGAACGATTCATTGAGGTGGGAGGACTGATTTCCTTTAACTCAGTCAACCAGTCAACCCAATCAACTTAATCAACCAATATTTTATTTATTTAGTGAGAAGAAAATATGAGCGACGAGTTCGAACCTAAGATCATAGCCTTTTGCTGTGATTATTGAGGGTATTCAGCCGCGGACCTGGCAGGTTCCATGAGACTCCAATACCCTTCAACCGTAAGAATTGTCAGAGTGCCGTGTACCGGAAAGGTGGATGTGATCCACCTGCTGCGGGCCATACAAATGGGCGCTGACGGGGTGTATATCGTCGGTTGCCTGGAAGGAACCTGCCATTATAATGAAGGCAACTTTCAGGCCCGGGAACGCGTTGAGCATGTACGCACTCTGCTTGAAGAAATCGGCATGGAAGGCGACCGGGTTAGAATGTACAATCTTTCGTCCGGCGAAGGGCCGACCTTTGCGGCCTATGCCAAAGAGATGACGGAGCATATCCAGTCATTGGGGCCCAGCCCCTTGGATAAAAAATATCAACACCAAAAAACAACAAGAAAGGAAGGCGATCATGTCAGAAGATGTCATTGCTCTCGGTGGCAAGAAGAAAAGCATGTTAATCGAAGAAGTTAAAAACCTTATACCCGACGGCGGGAACCTAAATCTCTGCCTGACGTGCGGTGCCTGTTCCTCCGGATGCCCGGCGACGGGTCTAGGGGACATGGATCCCAGAAAATTTCTGCGCATGGCGGCCCTCGGATTAGACGAAGAAATCTTAAAATCGGACTGGCCCTGGATGTGCACCATGTGCCAGCGTTGTATCTATGTTTGCCCGATGAAAATTGACATCCCTCAGCTTATTTATAATATCAGAGGCATGAGGCCCAGAGAGGAGCGTCCCAAGGGAATATTAGGCTCCTGTGACATGGCGTTGAAAAATGACAGCTGCAGTGCCATGGGAGCCAGCCCGGAGGATTTTCAGTTCGTGGTCGAGGATGTCCTTGAAGAATATCAGGAAGCACAACCCGAATTTAAAGACATGCAAGCTCCCATCGACAAACAGGGTGCTGAATTCTTTTTAAATCAGAATTCCAGGGAACCGGTTACCGAGCCCGACGAAATGGTGCCGCTCTGGAAGGTTTTACATGCTGCCGGGGTTGACTGGACCTATGGCTCCAAAGGATGGGGTGGAGAAAACTACTGCATGTTTCTGTCCGACAACGAAGCCTGGGAGCACATTACCCGCACCACGGCCAAGCAGGCTGATGATCTGGGCTGTAAGGTCTATCTCAACACCGAATGAGGGCACGTAACCTTCTCAGTCCTGGCAGGACTGAAAAAATTCAACATCGAGCACAACTTTGTCGTTAAAAACATATATGAATACTATGCTAAATGGATCCGGGAAGGAAGGCTCAAGGTCAATTCCGACTGGAACAAGGACCTCAAGATTAAATTCACCGTCCAGGATCCCTGCCAGATCGTGCGCAAGACGTTTGGCGATCCCATTGCCGAAGACTTGCGATACGTGGTCAAATCGGTGGTCGGCGAAGAAAATTTTGTTGATATGGTCCCCAACCGGTCCAACAATTACTGTTGCGGCGGCGGCGGTGGTTTTCTGCAGTCCGGCATGAAAGAACAACGGCTGCAATTCGGCCGGCTGAAGGACGAGCAGATAAAAGCGACCGGTGCGGATTACTGTATTGCC
>Ga0316191_10002598_pt1 | contig 13173 bp, 14 predicted proteins | sample Eddworburr2cm_MG_FD_204928 | JGI IMG/M metagenome (GOLD analysis project Ga0316191, IMG submission 204928) | Coastal sediment microbial communities from Maine, United States - Eddy worm burrow 2 cm | ecosystem: Environmental > Aquatic > Marine > Coastal > Sediment | place: USA: Maine...
TCGCTGGCTGGCTGCCCAAATCGTGGCTAACGCTCGGCGTCGCCATGCTCTTTACCCTGTTCGGTGTTCGCCTGCTGATGCAGGCGACTGAGGAGGAAGAGGCTGATGACGTGGCTACGAAACGGGCAGGAAGCGCCTTTCTTACCACCCTACTGCTGATCTTTCTCGCCGAGCTTGGCGACAAGACCCAGATCGCCGTGGTCGCCCTGAGCACCACCCTGCCGCCGATCTCCGTATGGGTCGGTGCCACACTGGCACTGGCAACCACCTCGGCACTCGGTGTCTGGGCCGGACGCGCCCTGCTGAAGAAGATGCCCCTGGCGATACTGCACAGGATCGGCGGCATCCTCTTCCTGCTGATGGCCGCCTATGCCGGTTACAGCGGCTACCTCGCTTTCCGAACCACCTCCTGAATCGCGCGTAAGAATCCGGCATCAATGCAGACTCATTGTGCACGGTGGCGGCTGACTTGATGTTGGCCACTGCCGGAGAAAATAATTTCCGGAGAAACAACATGACCAAATTGAATGTAATCACTGCGGCGCTCGGCCTGATGATGGCCGGAGCGGCAATCCCCGCCCATGCCATGAATATGGATGATCACGGCATGAAGAGTGAGATGAAATCGGAGAAGATGATGAAATCCGACAGGATGATGGATTCAGAGCACATGGAAGATGACGGTATGGATGGCGATGGCATGATGAAGAAGGATGAGATGAAGCGTAATCATCAGATGGAGAAGAAAAAGATGATGGACCACTGATGGGTTCGATCGCCAACGAAAAAGGCAGCCATTGGCTGCCTTTTCTAATTCGGTCAGTTCATTCCGAATGGTTTAATCGGTTAGACTCTTCACGGAATCACTATCAATGGAGTAGGCGGCAATGCGGCTCAGGTGAGTGTATGGAAGCCCTGTCTCTTTATGCCACTGGTTAAAGGTATCCTGCACTGCAGCAAGATCGCTCTTTGATGATGGATAGTTACTCACCTTCAGACCGGCATTGCGTAGACATGCCATCACATCGGTGGTCAGTACAAAGGTGTCCTTGCCTACATTACGCAGGAAGCGCTGACCTGTGTTTCCGCCAAGCCGTGAACCGCGTCGTTTGAGAAAATCAAAGAGGCCAACAAGATCCGATTCCGGCCAGTCGGCGATATACTTGGCAAAGCTTCCCTTCTCAATCGAGATATCCTCGATGAACTGGGCATTCACCCTGATCGCAGTGATCTTCTGAGCATTGCGGACAATGCGGGCATCCTGCCTGATCTCATCCCACTCATCCGGCTGCATGCCAAGGATGGCGTTGATGTTAAATTCGTGAAAGACCGCCTCGAAGTCAGGCCACTTCTGTTCGATCACCCGCCAGACAAATCCCGCCTGAAAGATGCAGCGGGTCATCTCGGCAAGGAAACGGGCCTCGGGAAGCGTTGCCACTGCCTCGCGATCCGGCAGCTCTGGCAGCAGCTTTTTCAGCTCGTCCATGCCGCCCTTGCGCTTAGCAGCCTGATTGTGAATCACTTCAAAAGCGTGCATCTCTACTCCGGTACTTTTATCTGATATCTGGAGAGCCCTTCAACACAAAGCGCCCTTTATCGAGATTTTGGAGAGGATACCACGTTTTTGATTTTTTGACTGCACTGGAAGCAGAATCTTACGCCACACAAAGGCTACGACTCATCCTTGCCATTCTCTGTGGCTTCATCTTCGGTGCCACCTTCAATCCCGGCAAGCACCATCGCCTTCAACGTCTGCTGATGCATGGCCCGATCCACGGCCTCATCTGCGCCGCGCACGATCCGCTCCACCACCGGCTCCAGCGGCAATCGCCAGGGCATCTCGCCACTCCCCTCATCACCTGCACGCACGGCATCGAGAATCTGCTTCACCTGCAACGTCTCCATATCATGGGCCGGCACATAGGGTGCGGCTGCTTCACTGGTCGTGAGAATGAGCTGGCGATCATGCAACCTGTTCAACACCACTTCAGCCACATTCAGCGGCACACCCAGCCAGCGGGCCAGATCATCGAGATGCCAGCCTGCTTCGTTACGGTAGTAGTGGCGACCGATATAAAACATCACCAGCAGCGACAGCTTCTCTGTCTGCTCGGCACTTAGCTCCAGCTGGCCGCGGCGGCTGCCCAGATGTTCGGGATGCTGGCAGTAGAAGGCGATACTGGAACCGAGTAGCAGCACCAGCCAGCTGACAAAGAGCCAGATCATGAACATGATCAGAACAGCAAAGCCGGAGTAGACAGCGGTGTAGTTGGCAGAATTGACAACAAAGTTTCCGAACACCCAGCCCGAAGCCTGCCAGGCAATACCGGCAACGATGCCGCCGATCAATGCCGGCCCCATGCGTACCTTGGTATTGGGCATGAAGATGTAAACAAAGGTAAAAGCCACAATGACCAGGGCGTAGGGAACCAGATTACCGATGGAGGCCACAACCAGGCCGAGCCCCGGAATGCCGGAGAGTGTCTGAACAACCGTGGAACTCATCAACGAGGCGGTCATGCCGAGAGCGGAAAAGACCAGCAGCGGACCAACCAGCACCACGCTCAGGTATTCACTGAAGCGCTGCCCCATCGGCCGTGGCTTAGCGATATGCCATGTATAGTTGAACGATTTCTCGATCTTGTAGAGCAGTGAGACAACGGTATAGATCAGCATGCCGAGGCCGAGGGAGCCGAGCACGCCCACTTTGATGTTTTCAACGAAACTGACGATCTGCCCGGCAATCTCGACTCCCTTGTCACCGAGGGCCGACATGGTGTTGAGCAGCACCGGCTCCAGCTGGTTATGGACACCGAAACCTTTGAGTACGGAGAAGGTCAGCGCCAGCAGTGGCACAAGGGAGAGCAGCGTGGTGTAGACCAGACTCATCGCCCGCAGGGTGAGCTGGCCATCAAGGAAATCGCGCACCACGGCAAAGCTGACCTGCAGGGTACGGGCAAGCGCTACCTTCCAGCCGGGAAACGATTCGATATCTTCCGGCCAGAGCATCTGCATGACAGCAGCTTTCAGTTTCATCAGTTGGTCGTAGATAACATCCACCTCGTTCTAATTATCAACACTTGTACGATAAAAATGATTATAGCCTAATTATTAAACCCATGGCGGCCGCAGTGATCCGCTCACGCATTGAAAAGTGATTAATGTAAATTGCCGTCAAATCATCGGAATTTGTAACCTGAGCAATCACATTGTTTTATCAGCTTGAGATCACAGTTTGTGACCTCTAAAAAAAGCGCCCCGGAATTGAGGCGCTTTTTTTAATCTTATGAAAAGATGGGATCAGTCGTCGTGATCATCCTTATCATGTTTTTTCTTTTTATCCTTTTTCTTATCATCGTTATCATCATCGTCATGCTTTTTCTTGTCATGTTTCTTTTTATCGTGCTTCTTCATCTCATCATCATCGTCATGACCCTGCTTGGAACGGATATAAGCCACCAGCTCATCAATCTCTTCTGCTGACAGTTTCTTCCCGTAGGCCTTCATCATTCTCTTCTTGCCACCGTTGGTGATCACGTCACGCAGCTGATTGGCATCCTGGCTCATCGCTGTGAGTGCCGGGCCGGACTTCTTCTTATCTACGGCATGGCACATCTTGCACTTATTCTTAAATAGCTTCTTTCCACCCGAATCCGCCGATACGATCGGCACAGCCATGAAGCTCACGGCCACGATCAGGGTCAATGTTTTAATTATTGTATTCATTTTTTAACTCCTTGGCTCGAGTATAAACCTATCTTAAAACAACTCAAATCAGAGGTCAGGAAACAGCGCGACTAACCTCATTGTTGGCGCGCCTGAAATGCACATAGATCACCATGCTGATCATGGCGGCAAAAAAGCACCAGACGGAGAAGAGCGCCTCGGTATAGAACCACCAGGAGACGAAGAAGAAGGCGAGCACTGTCAGGCCGAAGAGTTGCACCAGCCGGTGGGTGGAGAAGAAGGCAACCATGCAGGTGGCGGCAATGTAGAGCACCATCATCGGCCAATCGTAGAAGAAGGGGGTGACATAGATGATATGTTGATCCACTACGGCGGTAAGTGGCTGGGTCGCGACCAATTCGAGGAGCAGCATGGCCACCACCACACCAACCACCCTGAATCCCCACATCGTATTCTTGCGCCATGCCCTGATCGGGGCTGCCGCCTCCATGCGGGCAATGGCAAAGGGAACCAGCACCGGCCACAACATATGCGAGAAGAAGGTGAAGAGGTAGGTCATCGCCGTTTTCAGCTGCGCCATATCCTGCGTCATCGAGACCCAGAGCAACCCCTCGACAATCTGTTGGATACCGAAGAGTAGCGGGATTGAGGCATAGGGAAGACGTGAATGGAAATGATCGCCGTTCGCTACCTTTTTCAGCGTCGCCACGCCGACAACAACGAGTGAGCCACCGACGATGAAACTGGCTGTTGCCGAAAAACACATGCTGCCTGCTACGCCTCAATGGGCGTGGCGGCAAGTATCACTGCAGCAACTGGATCAGAATAAAGGCGACGCAGAGCAGACCGCCGATGGCAGGTACCCATATCGGAAGATTAACCACCTCCGTCTGCACCACACCCTCCTTCATCTTCAAACGCCAGAGGGCGAGATTGACGGCGGCAAACACCACCAGCGTGATGAAGCTAGTGGTCTCGGCCAGAGTCAGCAGCGGAAGAGCCAGCGCCAGCAGCAGTACCAGTGCTGCCACAAAAGCTGTGGCCAGCAGCGGTGTCTGAGTGCGCGGATGCACAGCAGCAAAGAGTGTTGGGATCAGCCGCTGACTGCTCATGCCGTAGAGAATGCGCGAGGTCTTGATGATCTGGATGAGGATACCGTCGGCAATGGCGAGAATGCTGATGATGCCGATCATTAGCTTCACCATGTGGCGATCCTCGCCGATCAGTGCAGCCAGCGGCGCATCGCTGGCAGCCAACAGCTGCGGATCATGCGACAGCACCGCCACCAGTGAGATGAGCAGATAGAGCACGGTGGTGATGATAAGCGCCAGCACGATCGCCAACGGCATGTTGCGCGACGGCTCCTTCACCTCCTCGGCGATATTGATCATATCCTCGAAGCCGATGAAGGCATAAAAGGCGACAAAGCCACCGAAGAGAATCAGCCCCCACACCTCACGACCATGCGGAACCAACTCTGGCAGCCGCGCCGGCAGTGTGGCCAGCGCATCACCATTGATGACAATGACGATGACCAGACCGATCAGAGTAACCGCTGTGGTGAAGGCGGCGACACCGACTGACTCGTTAATCCCCCAGGCTGCCAGCAGCGACAATACAGCAACCAGAAGCAGGATGATCAGCCACGGCGGCAGATCGAAGAAGATGCGGATATAGCCGACGGCACCGTTGGTGATGGTAGCAGCAGAGATGATGCCGATGGCGGCCACGGCCAGACCTGTGGTGATGGAGAGCCATGAGTAGTGAAACACCTCTTCAAGGTAGATCGCCTCACCGGCACTTTTGGGGAACCGGGAGGAGAGTTCGGCATAGGAGAAGGCGGTGAAGCCGGCAACGATCGAGGCGACGAGAAAGGCAAGTGGCGCATAGATACCGGCAATACCGGCCACCTCACCGATGAGTACAAAGATACCGGCACCAATAATGGTACCGAGACCGTAGAGGGTAACCATCGGCAGGGTGACACTTCGTTTCAGTTTGACCGCTTTAGTCATGCACGACTCATTCCTTAATCCCATACCATCACTATAGCCTATCGAAACCACAGAGATATCGAGTTTCTAAAGCGCACTATCTATAGAATCCCATACAGCAAAAAAATAAAGAAGCAGAAAAGTGCAGCGCCGACATAAAGCTTTAGAGAAAGCTTCTGCGATGACTTCCGATGGAGTTTGTCATAATCGGAGTATGACCATTTTGTTGGCATCAGAATGACCTCGGTACCAACCATTAGTGTAGCAGAAAACATTGCCTGTCACCTCATGTCAAAATTGTCGGTTTTGACACTCAAGGGGTCAAAAGTTCCACACTACCTGCCTACAAAACTCTTCAAACAAAGGGGTTCTATTTGGCACCATACCTGCTATACTAACAGTGTGGTTGGGAAAGATAGGATAGTTCTTTTTTTGCCACCCCCGTTGTTCTGGCGTTGTGGTCTGTACCTCTGAGCCGATACGCACTGAACGGGAGCTTCTACATCTGGTTGTGTGATTCCCTCTTTTGGGAAACCTGATATCGGATCGCGGCGCCCACCTTAGCATTAAGGGTTCAGTAGATGTATAGACCATAACGCCAAGACAACGGCATAATTCAAGAAGCTCGACCGGACCTGCCAGAACTCCCCCCTCCCCCCCTCTCTGGCAGGTCCACTCTTTTTAGAGCCTCAACCAACACCCCTTCACCACACGCCCGGAATCAACCGGTAACGAACACGCTCGCAGTAGGCCGAATAGCCCTCAAGCTTGGCATGAAGCATACGCTCTTCAGCAAAGATGCGGGAGCAGATGACCACTGAAACGAGCAGGCCGACAGGCAGCGCCCACAACGATCCAAGCCAGAGAGGAAGAGCCAACAGGATCACAATCATGGCGCTGTACATGGGATGGCGTACATGGGCATAGGGACCGCTGTCGACCACCTTGTGATCTCGCTCCTGTTGCACCTCAATGATGGGTGAAGCAAAGCTATTGGCCTTCATCACGCGAAAAATAAAACATAGCCCCCAGGTGACCAGCACCAGACCAGCGACCTCCACAGCTAATGGCACATGCGACCAGCCGAAACGAATGGCATCGAGCCCCGGAATGATCAGATAGATGGTAAAGAGGATCAGAGTGGGCCACATAAAGATGGCATCCCAGCTACCGGCTTCTGGTGCCTTCATTTTAATTCGCCTTTTCAATAGGGCTGGATCATGAATCTTCAGCCATCGGGCCATGAGAAAAGCGCAACCGAGATGGATGGCGATGTAGATCCACGCCTCCGGCCAGAGAAGAGTTCCCGCCGAACCGAATAGCGTTATAGCCAGGACTAAAAAAGCGAGCAGGAATCTTTCAGCGATTCGACGATTGGAAACATAATCTCCCATACTAATCTCCCATACTAATAGTATAGCACTATAGTAGGAGATAGACAGGTACATCGGAGTGCTTATGAAATAAGGTAAAGCATCAGATAAAAAGGTGTCAGCCGGGAAGCTTTAACTCGCCACCCCGCTGACACACAGCTACTTACTTCGGATTCACCCCAAAACGGTTTTGCCCAGAAGTACTGTCCAGAACCATGAAGACCAGCAGCACAATCGCACCAATAATTGGAACAAATATAATTAGCAGCCACCAGCCACTGCGATCCGTGTCATGCAAACGGCGGATCGTGACTGCGATACCGGGAAGCAACACTGCCAGCGCGTAAACAAGCCCCAGCAATCCCATGCCCATCACAGGATTCATAGTCCCGGTCATCGTATCCACAAAGGCTAGAAAAATCGCAATGATTAAGTTGAACAGGTTGAAAAACCAATACTCCTTACGTCTGGATCGGCCACTGAACACCGCATACTTTTTTAATACTTCAATATACCAATTCATATTTCCCCTCACTCGTTACTTTTATGTTTAACTTAATCGAAAGGGAGCTTATCGCGAACGTAATTGACATACATTCATCCCTTCCAAACGCTCTATCCAGTGTAGATTAGCGTAATAAGCTCCGCAAGTTGGAGTCAGGTTTATAAGAAGCTTTTATGCCAAGTACGGCAAATCTGTTAAGGCTGGCGGCTATGCCGATGCCATGAGCAGCATCTCGCGCACACACTTGGCAGCCAGTACGGAAGAGCAGCCACTGCTGTCCAGTTGCGGGGCAAGCTCAACAGCATCAAGACCGACAATGTCGCACCCTTTGATGGCGGCAAGGAAACGTTGGAAGGTCCACCAGTCGATGCCGCCCGGCTCGGGGGTGCCGGTGCCGGGGAACGAGGCGGGGTCGAAGACATCGAGATCGACAGTGAGATAGAGCGGACGATCACCAATCCATGCACGCAGATCGGCCAGATCATCTTCGCGGAAGGTGGTCAGCGTGCCGTAGTCGCGCATCAGTGTGTATTCATCCTTGGTGCCGGAGCGTATACCGAGCTGACGGACATGCTCCTGCCCGAGAAACTCGCCGACACGGCGCATCACGCAGGCGTGTGAGAGCTTAACCCCAAGATAGTCCTCGCGCTGATCGGCATGGGCATCAAGCTGCACCACCACCATATCGGGATATTTCTCAAAGACCGCTTCAATGGCTGGAAGTGAGACAAGATGTTCACCACCCAGCAGAAAGGGGATCGCCCCGTCAGCCAGTGCATCGTCCACCGCTTCGCGGATGATGGCGAGAGAGGAGACAACACTGCCCATCGGCAGTTCGAGGTCACCAGCATCGGCATAACTGACCGACTCCAGTTCACAATCCTGCAGTGGTGAGTAGGTCTCAACACCATCGGAAGCATCACGAATCGCAGCAGGACCGAAACGGGCACCGGGCCTGAAGGAGACGGTACCGTCGAACGGTGCACCGATGATACGGATGCTGTGTGGCTCTTTGAGCTCGCGATGGGTGTAATCAAACATGGCAGTAGATTAACCGGTTGTTCCCTGTGCGGGAAGCCTCCCCCCATTCATGCCAACAGAGAAGCGAGCCACCCGATCAATATCATCTAGCACCGCTATCACTCTGCCACTATCATCGGCATCCCTTTCAATACAAGATGATGTGTTCAGATCGGGCTAACGACGGTAGCGCCCGATATGTGCGCAACCCAAACAGAGCAAGTGAGGTCTTCCATGAGCAGAGTTCTGATTATTGGTGCAGGCGGCGTCGGTCGCGTTGTTACCCACAAATGTGCACAGACCCCGGATGTCTTCTCTGATATCTGGCTGGCCAGCCGCACTCAATCGAAATGCGATGTAATCGCTTCGGAAGTAACCGAGAAGACCGGCCGCACAATTACCACGGCCGCTGTCGATGCCGACAATGTGCCGGAGCTGGTGGAACTGATCAAAAAGGTTCAACCCTTCATGATTATCAATGTAGCGCTTCCCTATCAGGATCTGACCATCATGGACGCCTGTCTTGAGACCGGCGTCCATTATCTGGACACCGCCAACTACGAACCACTTGATGAGGCAAAATTCGAATACAGCTGGCAGTGGGCCTATCGGGAACGTTTTGAAAAGGCAGGCCTCATGGCACTGCTCGGCTCAGGCTTCGATCCGGGTGTAACCAACGTCTTCTGCGCCCATATGCAGAAGCACCACTTCGACACTCTCGATTACGTCGACATTCTCGACTGTAACGGTGGTGATCACGGCTACGCCTTTGCCACCAACTTCAATCCGGAGATCAACATCCGCGAAGTGACCAGCAACGGCCGCTACTTCGAGAATGGTGAATGGATCGAAACCAAACCGATGCAGTTCAAGAAGCAGTTCGACTTCGAACAGGTCGGTCTGAAAAATATGTATCTGCTCTACCATGAAGAGATGGAGTCGCTCTCTGTCAACCTCAATGGCGTGAAGCGGATGCGCTTCTGGATGACCTTCGGTGATGCCTACCTCAAGCATCTGGAGGTGTTCCGCAATATCGGTCTGGACTCGATTGAACCCATCATGTTCGAAGGTCGCGAGGTTGTGCCGATCCAGTTCCTCAAGGCGCTGCTACCAGATCCAGCAAGCTTAGGTCCACGGACTGTCGGCAAGACCAACATCGGCGTCATTGTGAAGGGCACCAAGGATGGCAAGCCTGTCAGCCGCTACGTCTACAACATCTGCGATCATCAGGCGTGCTACAAGGAGACCAATGCGCAGGGCGTCTCCTACACCACTGGTGTGCCGGCGATGATCGGCGCCATGATGATGATCAAGGGCAACTGGATGAAGGCGGGTGTCTACAACATGGAAGAGTTCGATCCCGATCCATTCATGGCCGCCCTCAACGAGCACGGCCTGCCGTGGACCGATATCGAGACCGACATCGACGTGGACTCGCTACCCGAATGAGCCTTGACCTCAACCAAGTTCCCTCCCCCTGCTACCTGCTGGAGGAGGAGAAGCTGATCAGCAATCTTGAAACCCTGAAACGGGTTCAGGATGAGTCCGGCTGTACCATCATTCTGGCGCTCAAGGGCTTTGCCATGTGGTCGGTCTTTCCTCTGGTGAAACAGTATCTATCCGGCTGCACGGCCAGTTCATTGTGGGAGCTGCAACTCTCCAATGAAAAATTCGATGGGGAGAACCATATCTACTCGGCGGCATATCGAGAGGACGAGTTCGATCAGATCATCAACATCGCCGATCACCTCATCTTTAACTCGGTGACTCAGTGGCAGAAGTTCGGCCGCAAGGCATGCGGTGCGGAAGTCTCCTGCGGTCTACGCGTTAACCCCGGTATCGCTGAGGTCAAAACCGACCTCTACAACCCATGCTTTTCAGGTTCGAGACTCGGTGTTCGCCCTGAGCATCTGGCAGAGATGGATTTTACCGGTATCGAAGGTCTTCATGCCCACGCCCTGTGCGAAAACCTGGCCGACTCATCCATTGCACTGATCGATGCGTTCGAAGAAAAATTCGCTGCATACATCCCTGAAATCAAATGGGTTAACTTCGGCGGCGGTCATCTGATGACCCACAAGGATTACGACACCGACAAACTGATCGAACGCATCAAGTCCTTCCGCAAAAAGTGGAAGGTGAAGGTCTATCTGGAACCGGGTGGTGCCATCGCCTGGCGTACTGGTAAGCTGATCGCCTCGGTGCTTGATATCGTGCCGACGGACTCTCTTAATGTGGCCATCCTCGACATCTCGGCAACAGCCCATATGCCCGACGTGCTGGAGATGCCCTATCGCCCTACCATTACCGACAGTGGTGAGACCAATGAGAAGGCTCATACCTACAGACTCGGTGGTACCTCATGTCTGGCCGGTGATGTCATCGGTGATTATTCATTCGACCAACCCCTCGAGGCCGGGTCACGCCTAATCTTTGAAGACATGATCCACTACACCATGGTAAAGACGACGATGTTCAATGGTGTCCGCCATCCAGATATCGGTATCTGGCACAAGGATGGATCATTCGAATTGGTGCGCAGATTTAATTACGAAGATTTCCGCAACAGACTTTCATGACTCAGAAGAGCAACTCCGCCTGGGTCGGCTTTGCCATCCTCTCGGCAGCCAGTTTTGCCAGCATGGCCGCCTGTGTTCGACTGGCAAGTAGTGATCTGCCACAGAGTGAGGTGGTCTTCTTCCGGAATTTCGTCGCCCTACTTTTTCTATTGCCACTACTGATGCGTAAGAAGGTATCGCTGAAGACTGAACATTTTCATCTGCATCTACTTCGTGCCGGCTCTGGTCTAGTGGCGATGTATCTCTATTTCTACGCCATCAACCATCTGCATCTGGCTGATGCACTCATGCTCAACTACACCTCACCTGTCTTCATCGCCCTCTTTGCCATGCTCTGGCTGAAGGAGTCGTGGACCATTCATCGCCGCTGGGCACTTGGATTAAGTCTAACCGGCATTGCTCTTCTTTTTCACCCCTCGGCCGACCTCTTCTCACTGGCAGGATTGCTGGGGCTTGCCTCAGGCGCCATGGCAGGACTTGCCCTGACCACGGTGAAACGACTATCGGGGGAAGATGATCCGATCAGCATCGTTGTCTGGTTCGCACTGATCTCATCCATCGTTTCAGCCGTGCCACTCTTCTGGTCTTTTGTTTGGCCACAGGGCGATGCGTGGCTCTGGCTACTGGCCGTAGGGCTCTTCGGAAGCCTTGGCCAGCTGGGGCTAACCTGGGCCTACCAGCGGGTACCTGTCACTCAGGTGTCACCCTTTGGTTACACCAGCCTGCTCTTTGCAGGCCTCGTCGGCTTTCTGCTCTGGGATGAGGTGCCCGACCTTCTCGGTATCGGGGGCATGATCCTGATTACTGCAGCAGGCATCACGGTAGCCCGCGAGCACGCCACACCGGCACCACAACCCCCGAGTGGCGTGCCAATCATTGAAGCTGATGAACTTCCTTCAAACCTTTCAGAGAAAACATAGGAGCCTTTATGGCCATTAAATCGACCATCTTCAAAGCCGAGCTGCAGATCACCGACATGGATCGCCACTACTATGCCGATCATCAGCTTACCATGGCACGTCACCCCTCGGAAAATGACGAGCGAATGATGGTTCGACTGCTCGCCTTCGCACTCAATGCCAGCGATTCACTGCAGTTCACCAAAGGGCTCTCCACCGATGATGAGCCCGAGCTCTGGCAAAAGAGCCTATCTGATGAAATCGAGCTCTGGGTTGATCTGGGACAACCCGATGAGAAGCGCATTCGCAAGGCATGCGGCCGTGCACGCAAAGTGATGATCTACATCTATCAACACGGTAGTGGCAGGCAGTGGTGGGAGCAGAATCAAAACAAACTGGCCCGCTTTGAAAATCTAAGCATTGTCAGTATTGCCGATGAGGCGGTTAGCGCTCTCGGAAAAATGGCAGAGCGCACCATGCGCCTGCAGTGCACTTTACAGGATGGTCATCTGTGGTTCACCGATGGCAATCAATCGGTAGAGATCACGCCAGAGACCTGGAAACATGGTAAATAATCACACCAAAAACAGTTAAATTGATTTGTAAGGTTGAACCCCTGCCCTATTTCTCCATAGTTTCGCCCATCAATAAGCATCAAGGATCTACTCATGAAACGAACCCCTGCACAATCCTCTACAGCGGCCCGCGGCCTTGAACTGGTCTCGTTCCTGCAACAACGCTTTGTTGAAGGGTTGACCAGACTTGCTGAAGCAAAGGGAAGTGCACAAGGGTTCACGCCGGTGGAGTGGTTCCGCGACGAGGGCGCACATGGCGGCGGTGTCCGTTTTGAAACGGCAGACGGCGATCTTTTCGGTCGTGGTTCGGTTAACGTCTCGCAGGTTCATTATGACGACAATCCGGAGAAGCGACTCGGTTCAGCCAGTGCCATCTCCACCATTATCCATCCAGTTCACCCAATGGCACCGTCGGTTCATATCCATATCAGCTGGACAGAGATGAAGGACGGCTCCGGCTACTGGCGCATGATGGCGGATCTTAATCCATCCAATGAAATCGAGGCGGACAGGGACACCTTCCTTGCCGCGCTCAAGCAGG
>Ga0316191_10002599_pt1 | contig 13166 bp, 9 predicted proteins | sample Eddworburr2cm_MG_FD_204928 | JGI IMG/M metagenome (GOLD analysis project Ga0316191, IMG submission 204928) | Coastal sediment microbial communities from Maine, United States - Eddy worm burrow 2 cm | ecosystem: Environmental > Aquatic > Marine > Coastal > Sediment | place: USA: Maine | collected...
AGATTCGCTTCCCTCGGAAGCTCACCCTTTCGGGGCCGCGCCGCGTTGCGTCGCGCTCTGTCGGCCAGCGATGCTGGCCTCGGTTCGAACCCGGTGGGTTCGTCCACACACCCCCTCGAGACAAAAAAAGGACCCGCAAGGGGTCCTTTCTTTGTCTGGCGGAGAGGGTGGGATTCGAACCCACGGACGGGACCAGCCCGTCACTTGATTTCGAGTCAAGCCCGTTCGACCACTCCGGCACCTCTCCGGGCAAGGCGCGCATTGTAGTCGAGGCGTTCGTCGGGCGGCAATCCCGGGGTCCAGGCCGATGCCGGTTTGCAGCGGCATCGGGGGATCAGGCCGAGGAGCTGCGCCTCTGCCTGCGCCGGGATTTGAGTCTTTCGATTTCGCTCTCGTAGGCCCTTGCGAACGCCTCTGCAAAAAACTGGGGTATGGCGCCGTCGCCATTCTGACCGACAAACTGGAAAAACTCCTCGTACAGATCCCAGTATTTCATCTTGTTGGTCGCACCCATCAGCGGGCCGCGCTTGAGCCCGGTGTCGAAGCGTTCCTTGAGCTGCGCGGGATCGAATCGCTCCAGCATGTCCTCCACGGCAGATTGCATCGCGACCAGCATCGCCATCTCGTGATGCTTGAGATCGGTAAAGCTCTGACGCACGGATTCGACACCGGGCAGATAATGATCCTTGCCACGGAAAAGCAGCCCGCGCATCGCCTCATCGACGTCAGCGGAGAACTTGAGCGGGTTGAATTCACCCGACTGTATCGTGGTCTGCGATACGCGAAAGCGAGTTTTCAGCTGGGTACGGGTCTGCAGTACCTCCATCACGCCGACGATGAACTCGCGAATAATCTGGCCCGCGTTCTGCAGCACCCGATCCGACTGGGTCGGTGGAATGCTGGCCGGATCCAGTCCGGCGGCCTGGAGTAGTTGCGCCAGGCCGTGATCGTCTTTCGGTCCGCGAAACGTTCCGGAGGATGCGGCGCGAGCTCCCGCGGATTCTGCGCCGGATTTTGCCGGCTCAGGCTTTCTAGCCGGACGGGTCTTAGCGGCCGGGCGGGTGTTTTCCGCAGGTGGCGCGCCGGGCCCAGCCTTGCTCGCCGGCCTGGCCGGCTCTTGCACCGGCGGGGGCTCGCTTTCCCTGGCCTCCCGCTCTTCCTTTTCGACTTCCAGTTCGAGCTCGGTCAGTTTTTGCGGCTGAAGATCAAACCCGGGCATTAACTCCATCGACGGATCGGGGTCGACGATATCGAGAATCGGCCGCTCACCGGTAGCCGGCAGATGGATCATGTTCCAGTCATTGCCGGTGGAGCCGGAGGCCGGTCCTACCTGGCCTCCCGGGGTGTCGCGGAGCCCTGCCTCCAGGTTGGTCGCTGTGTCACCACCCTCATTGGCCTCTTCCTCGAGGACGGCCGTCACGCTTATCAGGTCGTCCTTTTCCTCGAGCGACATGTCTTCGGGGGCTTTTTCGCGCACGTCGTCGCTGCTTGTAACCGTGGCGGCAATCTCATACGGGCCCAGGCGAATTTTTTCGCCGCCACGCAAACGACGGTATTTGCCTCGACCGAGCGGAGTCTGTGAGTCGTCGATGAATACGCCGTTGGTACTGGTGTCGATGATGAAGAACGAGCCTTTCTGGAACTGGATGGATGCATGGCGCCCCGAGACAAAACGCTCGGTATCCGGCAACACCCAGTCATTGCTCACGCTGCGCCCGATCGAACCGCCGTGCACGGTAAACGACTTGACGCCCTCATCACCGAGGCTGGCGCGCTGATCGCTGATTATCTCCAGCGTAAGATTCATCGTTGAACGACCCTGATGCAGACCTTTCGTAGAGTGCAGTGGAATGCGCAGATTTACAAGGACTTAACAGCGCTTCTGGAGAAATTTTTCAGTGACCCGAGGGTCGATCCCGATTGAGTTCGCGCCGGTAGCGGCTTTTCGCGTACCTGCATTGCGATACGGCACAGACGGGGCTGTCGGGGCGCGATTTATCGATGCGGCGGCGCTGGTGTTTGCGGCTGATTCGCGATCAGCTGTTGACAATCGCCAGAAATACACCATGCTTGGTCGAATAATTTCGCGTCCGGCTTAGACTAAGATTTATGCTGCAATGCGGCACTAATTGACGCGAAATTGCAAAAACGACAACTAAAATTCTAATAAAAGAGCGCGAAACAAAATTCATGAGCTCTATCGATCTGGAAGCGTTATTGGCGCCAATTTCGGACGAGTCGCCGTCGGGTGCGGACCTGGAATACGATCCGGCATTCGGTGAACTCGAGCGCACTGCGCAGGGCAAGCCCGAGCAGGTCATGGGCGACGACGTGATCGAGGCGGAGGACCCGGACTGGCGCGCCGTGCGCGATCAGGCTGCCGCACTGCTCGCCCAGACCAAAGACCTGCGGGTGGCCGTGCACCTCACCCAGTCCGCGATGAAACTCGAGGAACTGAATGGGCTCGCTGACGGCCTGGAGCTTATCCGCGGTCTGGTCGAGAACTTCTGGGACGATCTGCACCCGCAACTCGATGCGGAAGACAACAACGATCCGATGATGCGAGTCAACAGCCTGCTGGGGTTGTCCGACCGCAACGGTTTCCTGGCGCGGTTACTCGGTATTCCCCTGGTCAAATCCAGGGCCGCGGGCATTTTCAGCCTCCGCGATGTCAAGATCGCAAAGGGTGAGTTGTCGCCCACGGCCGGCGCCGAGTCTGCTCCCGTCGATCAATCCTTGATCGATGCCGCATTCATGGATGCGGATCTTGATGAGATACAGGGCTCGGCCGACGCCGTCGAGCGGGCGATAGCGGCCCTGACCGCGGTAGAGGTATTTTTCGTCGAGAAGGTGGGCGCGGTCGATTCGCCGGATTTCGGTGAGTTGCCGGCGGACCTCAAGGCAATGAAGGCAGTTTACGACGACGCGCTGGTCAGGCGCGGGATCGGTGTGGCGGAGGCCGAAACCGCGGAAGAAGGCGGACAGCCCGGTGCTGCCCCGATTAGTGGCGAGATTTCCAACAGGACTGATGCGATCCGCATGCTGGACAAAATCTGCGACTTTTTCGAAAAAACGGAACCGTCCAGTCCGGTGCCAATGCTGCTGCGGCGGGCGAAACGCCTGGTGTCGAAGGATTTCCTGGAGATCCTGCGGGAACTGACTCCCGATGCGGTCGCCCAGGCAAAAGCGATCGGTGGCGTCAAGGATGACGGTACCGGTGAAGATAGCGGCGGTGGCTCCTGGTAGGCGCCGCAGCAGGAACCCGAGAATCGACTATTCTTTGAAAACAAGTGGTGACAGCGGCCGCGTTTGTCCCGGCCGTCGGGCTGGGCCGCGTGGTTTGTATCGACAGTACTCAGGAGGTCAGTGTGGCCAAGAAAAGTAGTCAGAAGTTTATTGCGCGCAACCGTGCGCCGCGCGTGCAGATCGAGTACGACGTGGAAGTATACGGCGCCGAGAAAAAGGTCCAGGTGCCGTTTGTGATGGGCGTGCTCGCTGATCTGTCCGGCAAACCGGAAGACCCGCTCGAGTCGGTCGATGAGCGCAAATTTCTCGAGATCGACGTCGATAATTTCGACAGCCGCCTGAAAGCCATGAAGCCGCGGGTGAATTTCGCGGTCCCCAATACCCTGACCGGTGAGGGCAATCTCAACATCGACATTACCTTCGAAAGCATGGAGGATTTCTCGCCGGCCGCGGTGGCGCGAAAAGTCGGCGCGTTGAACAAGTTGCTCCAGGCGCGCTCGCAGCTGGCCAACCTTGTCACCTATATGGATGGCAAGTCGGGTGCGGAGGAACTGATCGCGAAGGCGCTTGGCGATTCGGCGCTGTTGCAATCTCTGGCCTCGGCGCCGGCCCCCGACAGTGACGAACAAGAAGAGGCTAAGGAGTAGAACCGATGGCAGATGCGAAGTCTGAAGAGCTCGCGCAACAACAGGGCGAGACGATCGAGGCGGGCGATTTCGCTGCGCTTTTGGAAAAAGAATTCAAGCCGAAGTCGGACCGTGCCAAAGAAGAGGTGCAGCTGGCGGTGCATACCCTGGCAGAACAGGTGCTGCAGGGTGAGGCGTTGCTCGCCGACGATGTCGTTGGCACGATCAATGCGATTATCGCCGAGATCGACGCCAAGCTGACCGAGCAGGTCAACCAGATCATGCACAACGAGGATTTTCAGAAACTCGAGGGCGCATGGCGCGGTCTGCATCACCTCGTCAACAACACCGAAACCGACGAGATGCTGAAGATCAGGGTAATGAACATCTCGAAGAAGGAAGTCGGCAAGACGATCAAGAAGTACAAAGGCACTGCCTGGGATCAGAGTCCGTTGTTCAAAAAGCTGTACGAGGAAGAGTACGGTCAGCTTGGCGGCGAACCCTATGGCTGCCTGGTCGGCGACTATCACTTCGATCACAGCCCGCAGGACGTAGAGATCCTGAGTGGGATGGCACAGATTGCGGCCGCCTCGCATGCCCCGTTTATTACCGGGGCCCAATCCTCGCTGATGGGGATGGACTCGTGGCAGGAGCTGAGCAATCCGCGCGATCTGGCAAAGATCTTCTCGACGCCGGAGTATGCCGCATGGCGCTCGCTACGTGAGTCCGAGGACGCCAAGTATCTCGGCCTTGCCATGCCGCGTTTTCTCGCCCGTCTGCCGTACGGGGCGAAGACCGATCCGGTCGAGGATTTCGATTTCGAGGAAGATGCCGAGGGCGCCGATTCGAGCAAATACACCTGGGCCAATTCCGCCTATGCGATGGCGGTAAATATCAACCGGGCGTTTAAGGAATACGGCTGGTGTTCGCGTATCCGCGGCGTGGAATCGGGCGGCGCAGTCGACGGCCTGCCGGTGCATACGTTCCCGTCCGACGACGGCGGCGTGGACATGAAATGCCCGACCGAGATTGCGATCAGCGACCGTCGCGAGGCAGAGCTTGCCGGAAGCGGCCTGATGCCGTTGATTCATCGCAAGAACAGCGATATCGCGGCATTTATCGGTGCCCAGTCGCTGAACAAGCCGGCGGAGTTCGACGACCCCGATGCAACGGCCAATGCCAATTTGTCGGCGCGATTGCCGTATTTGTTTGCCTGTTGTCGTTTCGCTCACTACCTGAAATGCATGGTCCGCGACAAGGTCGGCAGTTTCACCAGCCGCAACGAAATGCAGCGGTATCTGCAGGAGTGGATCATGCAATACGTGACCGCCGACCCGGATAACGCAACCGAAATGCAAAAGTCGCGCAAGCCGCTGGCTGCGGCCGAGGTGGTCGTCGAAGAGGTGGAAGGCAATCCTGGCTACTACACTTCGAAGTTCTACCTCAGGCCGCATTACCAGCTCGAGGGGCTGACCGTGTCGCTGCGGCTGGTATCCAGGCTGCCTTCGGAGAAGTCCTGATTTCGGGTTGCGGAAGCTGAGTAACGTTTGACGATTTTGCGGAACGAGAGGGATCGGGCATCGGTACACGTTGGCGCTGCGTTGCCCGGGTGAATAATCAGCCAGTGACAAGAAAAGGAGAACCATCATGGCTGTCGATATGTTTATCAAGATAGGCGATTTGAAAGGCGAGGCTCAGGATAAGGTGCACAAAGACGAGATCGATGTGCTGGCGTGGAGCTGGGGCATGTCGCAGTCGGGCACGACCCATATGGGAAGCGGGTCCGGCGCTGGCAAGGTGGCGGTGCAGGATTTGTCCTTTACCAAGTACATCGACAAATCTTCGTGCGCGCTGCAGCGTCATGTTTGCAATGGCAAGCACATTTCGGAGGCAACTTTGACGGTTCGCAAAGCCGGCGAGCACCCGCTGGAATATGTGGTCATCAAGATGAAGGACGTGATCATCTCGAGCGTATCGACCGGTGGCAGCGGCGGCGAAGACCGGCTGACCGAGAACGTGACGCTGAATTTTGGTCAGTTTGCGTCCTATTACAAAGAACAGATGCCTGACGGAAGCAAAGGGGCAGAAGACGATTGCTCCTGGGATATTGCTGCTAACGCGGCGACGTAGATCGCGGCCTTCAACCCCGGACTCGCATCAAGTCAAGCAGGGTCCGGAATCCAACGAGGTCGGCCCGCCGCGGCGACAGGCGCGGCGGGTCGATACGCCTCGGGTATCGCGTTGCTGGAGATGAGTGCATTTGACCACGGCAAGAGAGTTCCTGAAGGAAGGCAATCTGAATGCGGCGCTAGAGGCGCTGCAGGACGAGGTGCGGGCCAACCCCGCGGACGCAAAGAAACGTATTTTCCTGTTCCAGCTGCTGGCTGTGCTGGGCAACTGGGACCGGGCGCTGAACCAGCTCAATGTCGTTGCCGATCTGGATGCCAGCAGTCTTGCCATGGTCCAGACCTATCGCGAGTTGCTGCGTTGCGAGGCGTTGCGCGAAGCGGTTTTCGAAGGTACGCGTTCGCCACTGGTTTTCGGCGACCCCGAGCAGTGGATTGCATTGGCGCTCGAGGCGCTCAAGCTCGACGCGAGAGGCCAGCATGATCGGGCCCAGGCGATGCGCGGCGAGGCCTATGAGTCCGCCGAGGTCAGCGCCGGAAAAATCGCGGATGATGTCTTCGAGTGGGTCGCGGACGCCGACAGCCGTATCGGTCCTTTTCTCGAAGCCATTGTCAACGGCAACTATTACTGGGTGCCGTTTTCGCGCATTCGCAGCATCGCGCTGGAGCCACCAGAGGATCTCCGTGACCTGGTCTGGGCGCCCGCTCATTTCACCTGGGCCAATGGCGGCGAAACGGTCGGATTCATACCGTCCCGCTATCCGGGTTCGAGCGCTGCCGAGGATTCGCGGCTCGCGCTGGCGCAAAAAACCGAGTGGGAGCAGAAGGCCGAAGACGTGTATTTCGGTACCGGCCAGCGCATTCTGGCGACGGATGGCGGTGAGTATTCTCTGCTCGAGGTTCGCAATATCGAGCTGGATACCGGTGACGAGCCGGGTGACGCCGCGACCGAACTCTAGGTAGCCGGACCGTGGCCGATCTGACGCTACAGGAACGGTTGCAACCGTCGTTGCTCGACCGACTCACTGACGACGAACCTGACACCGGGGTAGAGCCGCGCGATCGGCGAGTCATTTCCGTCGCAAAATTACGCAGCAGCGTCCTCCGTGATCTGGGCTGGCTGCTCAATACCGGCAACCTCGAATCCACCGAGGATCTCGAGGGCTACCCGCAAGTTCCGACATCGGTCATCAATTTCGGCGTGCCCAGCCTTGCCGGACTTACCGCGTCCTCGACGGACGCCGCCGCGCTCGAGGATGTCGTGCGCGATGCGATCATTGCATTCGAGCCGCGAATCCTGCGCAAGACGCTCAAAGTAAGAGTCCTGCTGCAGAAATCAGAAGTGAATCCGAACGCCTTGAGTTTTGAAATACAGGGAGAACTGTGGGCTCAGCCTGTGCCGTTGAATCTGTACATGCGGACTGAGGTCGATCTCGAGACCGGCACGTTCTCGCTGGAGGAATCGGGCCGCTAGGCCGCTGCCATGGATCCGCGACTTCTCAAGTATTACAACCGCGAGTTGCAACATTTGCGCGAGATGGGCGCCGAGTTCGCGCGTGAGTTTCCGAAAATCGCCGGGCGCCTCGGGCTCGAGGGTATCGAGTGCGCCGATCCCTATGTCGAGAGGATGCTGGAAGGATTCGCATTCATGGCGGCGCGTGTTCAGCTCAAGATCGATGCGGAGTTTCCGCAGTTTACTGAGCGCATGTTCGACCTGATTTATCCGCATTACCTGGCGCCGACACCTTCGATGGCGGTCGTGCGCTTCGATCCGGATCTTGCCGAGGGCTCGCTGGCGGAGGGTTTCGTGCTGCCGCGCGACACGTCCCTGCGCAGCCTGACGGGCAGAGGCATCAGCACGGCCTGCGAATACCGTACCGCGCATGAATTGAAACTGTGGCCGCTCGAGCTTACCGAAGCGAAATATTTTCCGACCGCCGGCGCGCTTGCGAACGTCAATATCGAGAACCTGGCGGGAGTGAAGGCCGGCATTCGACTTTCTTTCAAGGCGACCGCCGGGCTCGCATTCGACCAGATTGCGCTGGACGAATTGCCGCTGTACCTGACCGGGGGTGATGACGTATCGCGGCAACTCTATGAGCAGTTGCTCGGCAATTGCGTCGGCTTCATTGTCAGACCGAAAGGCGGAGCGCGTGCATGGCAGCAACGTTTTCCGCCGCGCCAGCTTTGTCGGTACGGGTTCGACGACGAGCAGGCCCTGCTGCCATACACGCGCCGGTCCTTTCACGGCTACCGATTGCTGCAGGAATATTTCGTGTTCCCGGAACGCTTTATGTTCGTGCAGTTCACCGGTCTGCAGCAGGCGCTGGCGCGCTGCGGCAGTACCGAGCTCGAAATCGTCGTATTGCTCGATCGCAGCGTTGCGTGGATGGAAAGTGCCTTCGACGCCAGTCATGTCGCGCTTTTCTGCGCGCCGGTCATCAATCTGTTCCCACGCCGCGCCGACCGTATCCATGTCGAACGTGGCAAGAGCGAGTATCACGTGCTGGCGGACCGCACCCGGCCGATGGATTTCGAGGTTCATTCGGTACTCTCGGTCAGCGGTTATTCCACGGGTAACGAGGTCGAACGCCGCTTCCAGCCGTTTTACTCGGCACGCGACCCGTTCGACCTCCAGGATCAGTCGGCCTATTTCATGGTCAATCGCGAACCGCGCATGTTGTCAGCCAGGCAGCGTCGCAAGGGTGCGCGCTCGAGCTATATCGGCAGCGAAGTTTATGTCGCTATCGTCGATGGCCGCGAGGCGCCTTTCGCGCCGGGATTGCGCCAGCTCGAAGTGCAGACGATGTGCACGAACCGTGATTTGCCGTTGCAGCTTACGCTGGGTAAAAGCGATACCGATTTTTCGCTCGAGACCGGCGCGCCGGTCGAGTCGATTCGTTGTATTGCTGGCCCGACCCGGCCACGTCCGTCGACGGCGTCTGGAGACACCGCCTGGCGCCTGCTCAGTCATCTTTCGCTGAATTACCTGTCGATTGTTGATGATGGCGACACCCAGGGCGCAACGACGTTGCGCCAGTTGCTGTCGTTGTATGCCAATCCCAATGATCCGGGGGTCGTACGTCAGCTCGAGAGCATCAAGTCGGTCGCAAGTGCGGCGGTAGTCAGACGGATGCCGATTCCGGGGCCGATCACCTTTGGCCGCGGCATCGAAATCACCGTTGGCTGTGATGAGACCGGGTTCGAAGGGATGAGCCTGTTTTTACTCGGTGCAGTGCTGGATGAGTTTTTTACCAAGCAGGTCTCTGTCAATTCGTTTACGGAAACCGTGGTCAGCAGTGAAGAACGCGGAGAGGTAATGCGATGGCCGGCACGAGTCGGACTTCGGCAGACGCTCTGAACGAGCTGGCCGCAATCGAGCGCGATCCTTCGCGTTACGATTTTTTCCAGACGTTGCGTCTGATCGAGGCGCTGAACGCGGATCGCCCGCGATTGGGACGTTCCGCGCGTGCCGCGGAGGACCGGATACGGTTGCGCCAGGAGCCGTCCATGGCTTTTGCGCCACGTACACTTGCAGCCTTCCGCGCCGGTGGTGGTGGAAAACCAGCGCAGCTGGATCAGTTTTTCTTCGGTCTTTTCGGTCCGAACGGACCGTTGCCGCTGCATCTGACCGAATTCGCGCATGATCGCAAGCGACAGGCGCGCGATCACACGTTCAGTCGCTTCGCCGACGTTTTTCATCATCGCATGTTGTCGTTTTTCTACCGTGCCTGGGCCGATGGCCGGCCGACCGTCAGTTTCGACCGCCCCGACGATGACCGTTTCGAGAAATATGTCGGCGCGATGTTTGGGCTCGGGTTGCCGGCGAGCCAGAACCGCGACGCTGTACCCGATCACACCAAGCTCTACCTCGCCGGGCGCCTCGCGCTGCAGACCAAACCCGCCGCGGGATTGCGCGCGGTGGTCGAGGAGTATCTCGCGGTTCGCACGCGGGTCGAGGAATTTGTCGCGGCATGGATGCGAATTCCCGAAGAAAGCCGGCTGCGCCTGGGTGAGGATCGGCTGAACAGCACATTGGGTCAGTCAGCGACGATTGGTGAAAGTGTGCTGGATTGCCAGCACAAGTTTCGGCTCGTTTGTGGCCCGGCCAGCGCCGGGCAACTGCAACGGCTGCTGCCAAGCGGCCCGAGCCTCGAGCGGCTGGCGGCACTGGTGCGTAATTATATCGGCGATGAACTAGACTGGGACCTGCGGCTGGTGGTCCTCAAAGAAGAGGTCCCAAGTGTGGTTCTCGGCAAACAGGGTCAGCTCGGCTGGACCAGCTGGCTCGGTAACAGAACGGCTGACACCGATGCGGACGACGTCCTGATAAAACCCGAAGCGTACGGGTGGGGCCAAAACCAGAATAACTTCGCACCGGGCTAGGAAATTCAAACGCCGGAATCGTGGACCGGAAACGCATTCCGGCTGAGCGGATTCGACGCAAACCAAAACAACAGATCGAGGGAGTGCAAAAATGGCCGAGATAAGTCGTGCGGCATTGTTCGGCAAGCTCAACCAGGTGGGTTACAAGTCCATCGAGGCGGCGACCGTATTCTGCAAAATGCGGGGTAATCCCAACGTGGAGCTGGTCCACTGGCTGCACCAGATTCTGCAATTGCAGGACTCTGACCTGCATCGCATCGTCCGGCAATTCAACCTCGAGCCGTCGCGCCTCGCGGCCGACATTACCGAAGCGCTGGAGCGTTTGCCGCGCGGTTCCACAACGATCTCCGATCTTTCGGCGCATGTCGAAGAGGCGGTAGAGCGCGGTTGGGTGCTGGCAACGCTGATGTTTGGCGAATCGCAGGTGCGCTCGGGCTACCTGGTCGCCGGAATGCTGCAGACCCGCGGCCTGCGCAATGCATTGCAATCAATTTCGAACGAATTTGGCAAACTCAAATTCGAAGCGCTGACGGATAAGTTCGATGAGGTCGTTGGCGACTCACCGGAAAACCGCATGCAGGCGCATGACGGGTTCCAGGCCGGCGGCGGCGCGGCGCCCGGAGAGGCCAGCGGCGCGATGGCACCGGCGCAGATGGGTAAGCAGGAAGCGCTGGCACAATTCACCGTCGACATGACCGAGCAGGCGCGCAACGGCGAGATCGATCCGATTGTCGGCCGCGACGAAGAGATACGGCAGATGATCGATATCCTGATGCGCAGGCGGCAGAACAACCCGATCCTCACCGGCGAGGCGGGTGTCGGCAAGACCGCTGTCGTTGAGGGTTTCGCCCATCGTCTCGCCAAGGGCGATGTGCCGCCACCGCTGCAGAATGTCAGCCTGCGCGCGCTCGACGTTGGGCTGCTGCAGGCGGGCGCGAGCATGAAAGGCGAGTTCGAGAATCGTCTCAAGCAGGTGATCGAAGAGGTGCAGTCCTCCGAGAAACCGATCATCATGTTCATCGACGAGGCGCACACGCTGGTCGGGGCGGGGGGGGCCGCCGGAACCGGCGACGCTGCCAACCTGCTCAAGCCGGCGCTGGCCCGAGGCACGCTTCGCACCGTGGCTGCGACGACCTGGGCCGAGTACAAGAAGCACATCGAGAAAGACCCGGCCCTGACCCGCCGGTTCCAGGTGGTCCAGGTCGGGGAGCCCAGCGAGGAACGCGCGATCCTGATGATGCGGGCGATGGCGTCGGTGATGGAAAAACATCACCGGGTGCAGTTGCTGGACGAGGCGCTCGAGGCGGCGGTGCGTTTGTCGCATCGTTACATTCCGGCGCGGCAGTTGCCGGACAAGGCCGTCAGCCTCCTCGATACCGCCTGCGCCCGTGTTGCGATCAGTCAGCATGCGGAGCCACCCGAGGTCGAGGACTGCCGGCGCCGGATCGAGGCGCTGGAGCGCGAGCTGGCGATTATCGGCAAGGAGAAAACGGTCGGCATCGACACCGGGGCGCGTGAGCAAGCAACCGCTGAAAAGCTTGCCGCGGAGCAACAGCGTTTCGAGGGTCTTAACGAGCGCTGGCAGGCGGAGAAAGTACTGGTCGACCAGATTCTCGACATTCGGGCCAGGCTGCGCGGTGACGCCGGCACCGTCGAGGGGACCGACAGCGAACTCGAGAAGCGCGCGGAAGACGTCGCGGAGGAACTCGCCGAAGAAGTGGGCGAGCCGGGTGCCAGCGGCGAGGATCGCGAGGCGCTGGTCGAGCGGCTGAAATCGCTGCAGGCGCAGCTGCATGAGCAACAGGGAGAGACCCCGTTGATCCTGCCGACGGCGGACGAGCAGGCGGTCGCATCGGTGGTCGGAGACTGGACCGGTATCCCGGTCGGACGCATGGTCAAGGACGAGATCGAGACCGTTCTCAATCTTGCCACCCATCTGAAGGAGCGGATTGTCGGCCAGGACCATGCGCTGGAGATGATTGCCAAGCGCATTCGTACCTCGCGCGCCAATCTCGATAACCCCGGCAAACCGATTGGCGTGTTTATGCTCGCCGGCACCTCAGGTGTGGGCAAGACCGAAACCGCGCTGGCATTGGCGGAAGTGCTCTATGGCGGCGAGCAGAACATCATCACGATCAACATGAGCGAGTACCAGGAAGCGCATACGGTCTCGACGCTGAAAGGCTCGCCGCCCGGTTATGTCGGCTACGGTGAGGGCGGCGTACTGACCGAGGCGGTGCGGCGCAGACCATACAGTGTCGTGTTGCTCGATGAGGTAGAGAAAGCCCACCCGGACGTGCACGAGATCTTTTTCCAGGTTTTCGACAAGGGCTGGATGGAAGATGGCGAAGGAAGGGTGATTGATTTCAAGAATACGCTGATCCTGTTGACGACAAATGCCGGAACCGACCTGATTATGAACCTGTGCAAGGATCCGGAGCTGATGCCGGAGCCCGAGGGTATCGCCAAGGCGATTCGCGAGCCGTTGCTGAAAATCTTCCCGCCGGCGCTGCTCGGACGCCTCGTCACGATTCCGTATTACCCGCTGAACGACGAGATGATCACGGCAATTTCGAAAATTCAGCTGCGCAAGATTGCGCGGCGGGTGGAGGCGCATCACAAAGTGCCGTTTAGCTATGACGATGATGTGATCGGTCTCATTGCTGCACGCTGTACCGATGTCGACAGCGGTGGCCGCATGATCGATGCGATTCTCACCAATACGGTGTTGCCGGAGGTCAGCGAGGAGATTCTTACGAGGATGATGGCCGGATCACCGGTT
>Ga0316191_10002600_pt1 | contig 13165 bp, 12 predicted proteins | sample Eddworburr2cm_MG_FD_204928 | JGI IMG/M metagenome (GOLD analysis project Ga0316191, IMG submission 204928) | Coastal sediment microbial communities from Maine, United States - Eddy worm burrow 2 cm | ecosystem: Environmental > Aquatic > Marine > Coastal > Sediment | place: USA: Maine...
AAGAGGGACAGAAAGCTCGGCCGCAGCATTCATCAAAGACACTATCTCCTCGCGAACAGTGTCGATCGATCCGCGTGCCACCTCGAAGACAAGTTCGTCATGCACCTGCATGATCATTTTCGCTGGTACCTTCTTGCTCAGCAGCCAGTCCTGCACGGTGATCATGGCCCGCTTGATTATGTCGGCCGCCGTGCCCTGCATCGGCGCGTTGATTGCGCTGCGTTCTGCGTATTGTCGACGCTGTGCGTTCCGGTCATTGATTTCGGGCAGATACAGGCGGCGGCCGAATTCGGTCTCGACAAATCCTGATTGCCGCGCCTGTTCGCGAATGTCATCCATGAATTGCTTTACGCCCGGATAGCGATCGAAGTACATGTCCACGTATTCCTGAGCCTGCCCTCGGCCAATACCCAGCTGTTTGCCGAGCCCGAAGGCGGACATGCCATACATCAGCCCGAAATTGATCGCTTTGGCCGAGCGTCGGTGGTCGGCGGTAACTTCTCCTGCCTCGATCTGGAATACCTCCGCCGCAGTGGCCGCATGCACATCCCTGTCTTCCTTGAATGCCTTGCGCAGTCCCTCATCACCGGAGAGGTGCGCCATGATACGCAGCTCGATCTGCGAGTAGTCTGCCGCCAGCAGAACCGTGCCATCCGGAGGCACAAATGCCTGCCGGATTCGCCTGCCCTCGGGCGTGCGAATCGGGATATTTTGTAAATTAGGATCGGTTGATGACAGGCGCCCGGTCGCGGCAACTGCCTGGTGATAAGAGGTGTGAACGCGACCGGTTTGCGGGTCAATCTGTTTGGGCAGCTTGTCGGTGTAGGTGCTTTTGAGCTTGCTGACGCTTCGATACTCGAGAATGATTCGCGGCAGATCATACTCATCAGCGAGCTCCTGGAGCACATCTTCTGCGGTTGATGGCTGTCCTTTCGGCGTCTTGCGCACAACAGGCAGGCCCAGTTGCCCAAATAGAATTTCCTGCAATTGCTTCGGCGACCCAAGGTTGAATGGCCCGCCGGCACATTCATGAGCTTCCTTCTCCAGGCGCATCATTGTTTTGGCCAACTCACCACTTTGCTTTTTGAGCATTTCGCGGTCTATCAGTACGCCCGTCTCCTCCATGGCCAGCAACACCGGTACCAGGGGCTGCTCAATTTTTTCGTAAACGGATTGCAGGGCAGGAATCTTCCGGAGCTCTCCCCAAAGGTGTTCATGCAGACCGAGAGTGATGTCTGCGTCCTCTGCCGCGTAGGGCGCGGCCTGTTCCAGATCAACCTGGTTGAACGTTAGCTGCTTCGCACCTTTGCCGGCGACGTCTTCATAGTGAATCGTGTCAACGTTGAGGTAGTAGCGCGCGACGGAGTCCATATCATGGCGCGTAGCCACGCTGTTCAATACGTATGATTCAAGCATTGAGTCGAACTGCATGCCGCGAAGACTGATTCCGTAGCGAGCAAATATATGAGCGTCGTATTTCAGGTGGTGGCCGACCTTTTTCTTTTCGTCGTTTTCGAGGAAGTCTTTCATGGCGGCCAGGACGTCATCCCGGTCAAGTTGGTCGGGCGCACCGGGATAGTCGTGGGCAACCGGGATATACGCGGCCTCACCCGTCTCTACTGCCAGTGAAATTCCGACCAGCTCGGCTTCCATGTAATTAATGCTGGTCGTTTCTGTGTCCAGGGCGACCAGGTCTGCTTTGTTGATTTTCTTCAGCCAGTGCTCGAAGTCGGCTTGCTTCAGAACAGTCTGGTAGTTGCCTTTCCTGGCAGACGCGATTTTCTTGCTTTCGGCTTTGGCATCGACCGCTGTTGCATCACCGTCCTCAAGCTGGCGCAAAAGTCGTTTCAGCTCCAGTTTGCTGTACAGCATTTTGAGTTTCTCTGCGTCCGGCGCGGATCTCTTGAGATCGGCGGGGCCATCTTGCAAATCAACATCCTGCCGGATGGTTGCGAGCGTTTGGGAAAGTCGCAACTGTTCGATATTTTCCCGCAGGCTTTCGCCCACCTTGCCCTTGATCTCATCTGCATTTGCAATAATGTCGTCGGCAGTAGGCCATTGGTTGAGCCACTTGGCGGCTGTCTTCGCGCCGACTTTTGGCACTCCCGGAATGTTGTCGGAGCTATCGCCTACCAGGGCCAGGTAGTCAATGATCTGCTCGGGGTACACATCGAACTTTGTTTTCACCCCTTCACGATCCAGCACAGATCCGGTCATCGTATTTACCAGGGTGACCTTGTCATTGACGAGCTGCGCCATGTCTTTGTCGCCTGTCGATACCAGGACGTCCATGCCGGCATCCTCTGCTTGCCGGCAGAGCGTGCCAATGACGTCGTCTGCTTCGACTCCGCTGATGCGCAGAAGTGGAATTCCCATCGCGGGAATTGCCTCTAGCAGCGGATCGACTTGCTCACGAAGATCATCCGGCATCGGTGGCCGGGTCGCCTTGTACTCTTCGAACAGCTCATCACGAAAGGTCTTGCCGGGGGCGTCAAAAACGACGACAAAATGTTCGGTTGCTTCGTCGCTGGCGAGTTTATTGACCATGTTGAGCACGCCGTGGATCGCACCCGTTGGTTCACCACGGGATGTGGTCAGTTTCGGCAGCGCGTGATACGCACGATATAAATAGGAAGAACCGTCCACCAGGACGAGTTTTTTTTCGCTCATTCGCTCATCTCGCAGGCTTGCCGCGTGTTGAAAAGGACTTTGACATTTGATGCCCGTGCCTGATTATTTTCAACAGGCCGTCAATGCCCGCATCGTGCTATTTATTATTTATGTTTGGGGCTTCTTTATCTTCTTCTTTTTCATTGTCAGCATCTTCTTCAGCTTGTCGTTGCAACTCTTCGGCTGAGGGAATCGATTGCAGAGAACTCGGATTGCCCGGCAGAAATAGCGGCCCTTTCTGTCCACAAGCAGACAGAAACAGGAAAGAAAGCATTATTATGACGATTGAGCTGACTGGGTTTCGCATGGTGCTGATCCATGTAACGGTATTCACCAGAATGACGCAGATGGTATACCAGTTATCCTGTAAATACCGTGAACCCGGCGCTACTTCCGGAGTTTCTCGGCGACGCGGCGATAAGCTTCGCGGAACGGAATGCCCTCGGTTCGTACCAGTTCGTAAGCCTCCTCTGTGGCATAAAGCTCGTCGCCCATCTGGATGTTTTCCGGCAAGAATCGGACGGTGGAAAGCAGGTAGGCCATGATGTCGACGCTTTCAATCGTCAGATCGATGGCCCGAAATACGGGCGGTTTCATTCTCTGCAGGTCTCGCTGAAAACCGGACGGCAGCTTTGCCATTATCAGCATGCATTCGTTCAGACACGCTTGAACTGTGCTTGCGGCGCCGCGCACCAGTTCAAGTACGTCCGGATTTCTTTTTTGCGGCATGATCGATGATCCGGTAGTAACCTCCGGCGCAAGATCGACGTAGCGGTACTCCTGCGTGTAAAAGAGCAACAAGTCGGTCGCCAGGCGGCCAAGGTCCTGCATCAGCAGCGCCAATTCGAACAGCAGCCCGGCCTCTGCCTTGCCTCGGGAAAGCTGCACGGCCGTGACCGGTTCCTGCGTTTCGGCAAAGCCCAGCTTCGCGGTGGTCGAGTCGCGGTCAATCGGTAGTCCGGGTGTGCCATATCCTGCTGCGCTGCCCAGCGGGTTTTTGTTGATGCGTCGCTGCGCCGCGGCAAGACCATCGTTTGCATCCCGAAACGCCTCGTTAAAGCCCGCGCTCCATAGTGCGACGCTGGATGGCATTGCGTGCTGCATATGCGTCGTTCCTGGTAACTCAATTTCGCCTTGCGCGCTGGCCAGTTTTTCAAGTGACTCACAAAGGCCGTCGACGCTTGACCTGACGTGTTCAGCAGCATCGCGCAGATAAAGCCTGATCGCTGTGAGGACCTGGTCGTTGCGGGAGCGGCCCAGGTGAACGCGGCCACCGGCCTCACCAATCTTATCCGTCAGTCGCGACTCGAGTGCAGTATGAACATCTTCGTCCTCCAGCCTGATCTGCCAACCGCCAAGATCAAACTCGACAAGCAATTCGTCAAGGCCGGTGACAATTGCGGCGCAATCCTTTCCGGACAGCAAGTTCTGCTCTGCCAGCATTTGTGCATGTGCGATGGACGCTCGCACGTCGTAGGCAACCAGCCGCGCATCGAGTTGATGGTCCTCGCCGGCGGTGTAGCGCAACACGCGTTCGTCCAGGGGCAAACCCTTTTCCCAGAGGCGGCTCATTGTCTGTCAAAGACTCCTGCAGTGAATAGTCAGGTGTACCGACGATCGTTATATCTGCATCGCCGGCAGCTGTTATCAATAACAGTATGTGTCGGAGTACTCAAGGCTCCATTGTTGCTAATATGCGGCGTCCCAATATCGGAATCTGAAAATGGCTTTACTGCAAACAGTGGAGGTCGACGCCGACGGTACGCCGGATGGCAGTGTGATCTGGCTGCACGGCCTCGGTGCTGATGGTCATGATTTTGAACCGATCGTGCCTGAGCTCGGGCTGCGGGGTCAGCTCGACCTGCGATTCGTTTTTCCGCATGCGCCGGTCAGGCCGGTGACAATCAACGGCGGAATGTCGATGCGCGCCTGGTATGACATCTTTTCTCTGGACCGCGATGGTCCGGTGGACGAGGCGGGTATTCGGCAGAGCAGTCAGCATCTCGTGGAGCTCATCGAAAGCGAACACGAGCGCGGCGTTCCCTATAACAGGATCCTCGTGGCCGGGTTCTCACAAGGCGGTGCGATCGCGTCGCACACAGCGGTCCGGTTTCCGAGCCGGCTCGCCGGATTGATGGCGCTGTCGACCTATTTGCCGTTACACAGAAAATTTCCTGGTGAGGTCGTCGGGAATGCTGACAGTCATTTTCGTGAGATTCCCATTTTCATGGCACATGGTTCGTACGACGAAGTATTGCCTATGTCGCTTGGCGAACGCTCCAGGGACCTGCTGGAATCAGCCGGCTGCAAAATCGAGTGGCACGACTATCCCATGGCACACGCCGTTTGCGGTGAAGAGATTGCTGACATTCGAAACTGGCTGATGTCCGTATTCGGTGTCACCAACCAGCTATAGCCCGTCGCGCTATGATTTGTGTTCTACGGAAAAACTGAAACGCGATTCGCCACTCACCTCACCCTTCTCGTCGAAGCGCCTTTCGTTAAGCGCGATTTCTCCTGCATGTGACCAGAGTAGTGTCGTCGAACAACGTGTGCCGTAGTCAGGAGAAACGATAAAAGGCGCGGTCAGCGATTTGCCAAGATCGAATGGAAGGTGCGCGGCCTCCGCGTCGGGCGTCGGCGCAGTTGTACGGTCGGCGAGGAGTTTCAAAAGTGCAGACTCATCGACTGAATCGCTCGTCAGGAGCGATCGTAATGTTTCACGGGTTCGCACTACTTTCGACCATGGCGTATCGAGGGATGCATTGCTCAACCCATAAATGCCTGGAGAGAGCCGGGTCGGCGCATCATTTCGATTTGAAACATAAAACAGGTCATCTTCGCTGGCAGCGAGCAGGTTGAAGCCTGCGTATTGTTCACCCGCAATGGATCCCACATAATTTTCGGCCCCGGCATCGCCTGACAGGAAGCCGGTGACGAGTTCCCCACGGGAACGTTTCTTGTCAATGCTCCTTTCCTGTTCGCGGTAATTGGTCACGGTTGCGAACCTGCCTGCACGATCTACCGCCAGCCATGTGCCACCAGCCTGAAGATCGCGACCAGCCAGGACATCCGGATTGTCCGACCACCAATCGAGCGCGCTCGCCGGACGACCGTGGAATTCGTCCCGATTTGCCGCGAGGATCAAGCGATGTTCAGGATGTACCTGCCAGGCGAAAACGATGAGGCACATCAGCTTTCTTCAGCGGGGTCATCATTCAGCCAATCCTCGACCAGGCGTCGCGCGATCGAGAGCCGATAGGGAAGTTTGGGGAATCCGGACCGAAGCTCTTTTCGCGTGAACCACTGTGCGTCCTCAAGCTCGCCATCGTTCAGTCGAATTTCCCGCGACTTGGCGAATGCGGTGAAGCCAAGCATCAATGAAGAGGGGAATGGCCACGGTTGGGAGCTGTGATAGTTGACGCTGCCGACTTCAATATTGGTTTCTTCCCATACTTCTCTTCTAACGGCATCTTCAAGACTTTCGCCAGGTTCGACAAATCCTGCGATCGTAGAGTAGCGACCTTCAGGCCAGGATGTCTGGCGGCCGAGCAAGCATTCATTGCCATCCTCAACCAGCACGATGATGGCCGGGTCGACACGAGGAAATATCCGTTTGGTACAGTCGTCACTGGTGCAGAGTCGCGAGTTACCGCCAGACTCGGGCAGAGTATGTGCACCGCACAGGCCGCAAAACTTCTGCGACCGATGCCAGACGATTAGTGCTATTGCGTGGGCGGCAAGGTTTGCCTCGTCGGGCGGGAGTACATTGCCAAGATAGCGGAGATCGTGAAACTCACCGGATTCCTGGAACGGTGCGTTGTCATTACCACCAATGGCGACAGCAAAAGCGGGCTTGCCATGAAACATACCCAGGAATATCGACTCCTGCGGGTCCAGGTATGCCTCGACGTCTGTGTGCCGCAACAGTGAGATGTGCGGAGAATCCCCTGCCACAAGGCAGCGGTCTTGCCATACCGGCACGATCCGGGCTTCGGCGCTGGCAATGGTGGCCGCTAACCAGTCGGGGTCTTCACGCCGGTGTCCGGACCGGTCGACGAATGCACCGGCGAATACGTTTTGACTATTCATCAGGCGGCGATTGTAACGAATGTCTGCCGCTTCGGCTCAGTGCGGCACGTTGGATATCTGGCAGCTCGGGCATATCCGCCGATCGATTGCATACGCGTCCTGAACGTAGCGACCCCGGCATCGCCTGCAGACGGCGAGATAAAGTTCGTCGTTCCTGCTGATATTTTGCAGCAGATTCCACGCCCATTCGAAATTGATTGCGTGGTTCGGGTGCAGCAACACGTAGGTTTCGAATGCGCGACAAACACGGTGGCCGAACTCAACATCGGGACGCGGCCAGCAGCTGTGCACCTTATTGGTCCTGTCAACGCGCAATAGCAGGCTGGCGCAGAACAGGGCGACTAATGTGGTCGCTTCGAGCTGATTTTCGGGGGTTTTCACGAACAGTCCGATCTGCTGGGGTGATTTGCCTCGCCGGCGCTTGATGGAACTTTGGCCGGCGTTGCGAAAATACGTGGTGTAGACCTTGCGGATTCGGTCGTCACTCAAGCCTGTGCAGGCCTTGATGGTGCGCGTTCGCGCTTCATGGTGAATCATTCTAAGCGCAAGCTCGAACTGCTGTTTCTCGTTCGCGTATCGATTATCGGTGAGTCGCATATCTTCCCCTTTATGCTAGATATAGACCATATATAGTGATATATAAGCATATAGAATACGCAATTGGGAAATCAATCAAAAATACAGTAACTAGGCATTGCCCCAAATAATAAGCAAAAACAGCTCAACGGGAGGGATTCAATGGCGTTTAGCGGGCCTGAATTGTCAGATTATGAAAACGTGGTGGCTCTGAACAAAGCGTGGCTTGACCTGCTGCAAGCAGACACCAGGCTCAGGGAAGCGCTGCCGGCGCTGCCGGAGAGGCTACGAGGTCGAATAACGAATCTTAGTAAACAGCAGATTTCCCGGCTTGCGGCGACCCCTTTCCTGCTGTTCTCGTTTCGGGAGGGCGACGACCGATACTGGACCCGTGTTCTGGCTGAAAGTCCGGAACGCGACCTTTTCCGGGTGAATGATGTTGATGAGGTCGACACCCTTATTTCGGCAAGCCTGGGGTTCATCTGGCAGCTTGCGCGGCAAAATTCCTACGCAGTGAGACTCATATGCGGCGCTACTCTCTACTGGACTGAGCGGATAGCAGAGCGAACCTTTTTCCACCTCCTGGACGCCGTGCGCACAGCAGGCGATATGCCTTGCGTTCGATTCGCGGAGAATCCCGAGCTGTGGCAAAAACTTCTCGATAGCGGCGTCAGCCGACAAATGCTGGCGCGCCACGCGGCACAAATGAGTGCTTTGCAGGTGGTCCTGACGGATCCACCGGACAATCGGGCGGAAAGCTGGTCCCTGGCAGCGCGATCCGCCCGGGCACCGAAGATGTGTGTCGCAGAGGAAAACGAACCAACACAGAGCTAGTTTCGGCGTATACAATACGCGACGCTATGCTGGCCCTGTCTATAAAAAACCTTACGAAAACCTACTCAAACGGTGTTCAGGCCCTCAAGGGCATCGACTTCAATGTTGAGTCCGGCGACTTTTACGCCTTGCTTGGGCCAAATGGCGCCGGCAAAACGACCGCTATCGGCATCGTCTCGTCTCTCGTCAACAAGTCCGGCGGGACGGTCGAAATATTCGGCCATGACATCGACACTGATCTTGAGGCAGCCAAGTCCTGCATCGGATTGGTGCCACAGGAGCTCAACATGAATCTGTTCGATTCCGTGTTGAATATTGTCGTAAACCAGGCGGGCTATTATGGAATCGAACGACGTATCGCATTGCAACGGGCCGAACAATATCTCAGCGAGCTAAGATTGTGGGATCGACGTAACGATTCTGCGAGAACGCTGTCCGGGGGAATGAAGCGTCGCCTGATGATTGCACGTGCGCTGATCCATGAGCCAAGACTGCTGATTCTTGATGAACCCACGGCAGGCGTTGACATCGAAATACGTCGATCCATGTGGGAATACCTGCGAAAGATCAACCAGGCGGGAACAACAATTATCCTCACCACACACTACCTCGAAGAAGCCGAGACCCTTTGCCGTCATGTGGCAATTATTGACGGGGGGCGAATTATCGAGGACGCCAAAATGAGCACCGTGCTCCGAAAGTTGCAGCGAGAAGTGTTCGTCCTGAGCCTGAGAGATCCGCTTGATGCAGCACCGCAACTTTCGGGTTTTGAGACCAGCCTGATTGAGGATTGCGAACTGGAAGTTGCGATTAACGCAGGCGATGACCTCAACTCCTTGTTCGGCCTGCTTGATGAGAAGGGTATCTCCGTCATCAGCTTGCGTAATAAGGCGAATCGTCTCGAGGAGTTGTTCATGGGTCTCGTCGAGAACAAGCAGGCAGCCGCCGGCGGTCAGGAATAGAACGTCATGAATGTCAGGGTCAACTGGATCGGATTTAAAACGCTTGTCAGAAAGGAGATTCTTCGCGTCCTCCGAATCTGGGTTCAGACAATCGTACCGCCAGCCATCACGATGACACTTTATTTCATCATTTTCGGCAACCTCATTGGCCGTCGAATCGGCCTGATGAACGGATTCGAGTACATGCAGTACATCGCGCCGGGCTTGATCATGATGTCTGTGATAACCAACTCATACGGTAATGTCGTGTCGTCGTTTTTCGGGGCGAAGTTTGGCAAGCACGTTGAGGAGATGGTTGTTTCACCTATGTCCAATGCGACCATTATTATGGGCCACGTCGCGGGCGGTGTGATTCGCGGTTTGCTGGTCGGGTGTATGGTCACAGTGATCGCACTCAGCTTCACGGACCTTAAGGTTGAGCATCCGGTTGTTACCTTTTCCATGGTCATTCTGGCGTCAACGGTTTTCGCGCTCCTCGGTTTTGTGAACGCTGTCTTCGCGAAGAAGTTTGATGACATCTCGATCATTCCGACTTTCATACTGACGCCGCTTACTTATCTTGGTGGTGTCTTTTACTCGATCTCATTGCTTCCCGAGTTTTGGCAGAAAGTATCCCTGGGCAACCCGATTCTTTACATGGTTAACGCCTTTCGATATGGAATTCTCGGCACGTCGGATATCAGCATCGGCTATGCCTATCTGATCGTCTGTGTTTTCGTGGTCGGGCTGTTTGCCGTGAACATGTCGCTGTTGAATCGCGGAATCGGAATCCGCGAATAGTATGTGCGGCCGTTTCGCTTTCTACTCACCGAGCGAAGCAACCGCAGCGCTCTTCGGTGTCGAACCCGATATTGCATTCGAGCCACGCTACAATATTGCCCCTACGCAATTTATTGCGGTGCTTCGTCGTGACGAGGAAGAGAAAAACGAGATGGTGCCGTTGCGCTGGGGCCTGGTGCCTTCCTGGGCCAAGGATCCGTCCATCGGCAACCGCATGATCAATGCCCGCGCTGAGACCGTTGCGGAGAAACCGTCTTTTCGCACGGCATACCGAAAACGCCGCTGCCTGATTCCTGCTGATGGCTTCTACGAATGGCACACGGAAAACAAAATCAAGATTCCCTATTTCATTTCACTCGCCAGCGGCAATCCGTTCGTTTTTGCCGGTCTTTGGGAGCACTGGAAAAGCAAGGATTCGGACGAAACGCTGCAAACGACAACCATCATTACCACAGCAGCGAACGAATTCCTGTCGCAGGTCCATCACCGGATGCCAGTCGTGTTCGAGGGGCTTGACACTAAAAAGTCGCTACGATGGCTCGACGGCGATATGGATTTGCTCGACGAGGCGATTGCTGAACCTCCCGATTTTCAGGCATGGCCGGTCGACCGCCGGGTTAACAATGCAAGAAACGAAGGACCGGAGCTGATTACCGCAGCCGGAGACTCACTCGCGCGGTAAGAGAAAGCTCGTCCCCTGGTAGTTAAGAATCACGCCATCCGTCGTAATTTCCCTGACTAAGGGTCCTTCTGACAAAGTCGCGCCTTCTTTGTATTTCGACATGTTGATGAAGACAAATCTGTCAGCGGCCTGGCTACCGTAGACGTGAATATCCAGATGCAGATCCGGCAAGGATAGCTGTCCCTTTGCACGAAGCTCGTTGAACGACTCCAGTCCATCGTAAACGGCCCCGGTTTGTACGGCTGGAGCAGAATTAACCGTTGGTTCGACAACCTCAGCGGGTCGATCCACAACCACGATCTCTGGTTCTTCGTTAGCAGACGAAAGCGATTGAGGCTCAACCTGAGTTGTGCTGCCGGAGACTGCTGGCGGTGTCTCGACTATTGCTGGTTCGTTGGCAATAACGGGTGCCTGAACGGCGGCAGGCTCCTGGCGAGCCATAAAAATCAACCCGGTAACTGCCACAAGGTTGATTGCGAGAAGAAGGAAAACCAGCCACATCCACTTCGACGACGACTTCTGCCTGCTGCTCTCGGCGATATTCGCGATGCCGGGAGGATCCTTGCGCAAGCGTTCAGATTCCGACTTCTTTAATGCGTCCAAAATGAATGACATTGTCTGTTTCCGTCGGGTGTTATCGGCTATCGGATAGCCGCGGCGTGCCATCGGGCGCCAGGAGTGAGTTGATAATGACCTGCGTTTTCTCGCCCGCGAGACCATCCGCCTCCAGTCGATGGCGGCGCTGGAATTCGATTACCTGTTCCTTCAGCGCCTCATCGAAAAACGCGGAGTTTAGGTCGACGGGCTGATAGTCACTGTTCAGGTTGGCAAGGCTCTGCCTGAGCCAGCGAACATTGTCATGGCGCATGCCAGGACCGACGGACTGGTCAACTCCCGTAGCCGGTCGCCAGATCATGATGAATTGCCCGAACCAGTAATCTGATAACGCAGCAGTCGACACATCTGTTGCTGTGCCGTTTATCGTCAGCCTGGCCGTATCACCGTCCAGACCGATCAGGCCAACGAGATGATTTTCGCCGTCTTTTCCGGTCAACGTCATCATCACCGGTCTGTCGAGCTGTTTCAGTGTTGACCACGTGCCCTTCTGGTAGGAACAGCTCAGACCCTGTGTTTGGACCTGGCTACACGGGGCCCCGCCCGAGGGCTCGAATTCCGCGCCCCACAAACCGAGGATCGCAGCATATCCGCTGAGGTCATCGTTAGTAGAAAGGAGCGCATCGAGATCGAGATTGGGCACAGGAGCGGGAGGCACAGGCACAGGTTGGGCAGAATCGCTGATCGCCTCGGTTATGGCTGTCGCAGAGTCGGCCTCCGTCAAGGGTGCCGATATGATCGGGTCACCGGGCTGTGTTTCTTTGCCGCCGAAAGTTGACCACAAAAGAGATACGGCAAGGACAAATGTTGCGATTCCCAGAACCGGTACCAGCCATTTCTGAATTCGCGAAGTCACTGGTTTTCCGGAGACCTCGGATGCTGCTTGGCGGACGAGCCGCTTGTTAACCATGCGCGATTCAAGACTATAGGCACCGAGTAACGCTCGATCGCAAAGCACGTTAATGATTCGCGGTACACCGCCCGACAGTCGGAAGACTTCTCTTTTGGCGGCCGGTTCGAAAACCTCCGTCAGTGCGCCGGCAACTCTAAGCCGGTGATCGATGTACTGAAATGCTTCATCTCTTGAAAGCGGCTCAAGGTGGTAGCGACCTGTCACGCGTTGTGCAAGTTGCCGTAAATTGTCCTGCGCCAGCTTCTCTCTTAGTTCTGGCTGTGCGATCAGAATAATCTGCAGCAATTTCTGTCGGGCTGTTTCCAGGTTGGTTAGCAAGCGCAATTGTTCGAGTACACCATCCGAAAGGTTTTGCGCTTCGTCAACCAGCAGAATAATACGTCGACCGCGAGAATGTGCTTCGAGCAGGTACTGGTTCAGCGTGTCGACCAGCGCCTTCTTGCTGTGCTTGTCTCTGGGCAGCTCGACGCCCAGCTCCTCACAAATAGCGCTTAGAAACTCAACTGCAGTCAACTGGGGATTGAGAATTAACGCGATATCGACTTCTGACGGGATCTGTCCGAGCAGAGTGCGGACAAGGGTTGTCTTGCCTGTTCCGACCTCACCGGTCAGTTGAATGAAACCGCCGCTTTCGGTTACGCCGTACACCAGGTGTGCGAGGCCCTCGCCATGTCGCTCGCTCATGAACAGATAACGCGGATCCGGCGTTATCGTGAACGGCTTTTCATTCAGGCCAAAAAAACTCGTATACATAATGTGGGTGCGTGCAGGCTTTGTTGGCTGCTGGTTAGCTGATATTACCTGATTTGGTCGGAATCCATTGCCCGGGCGCGACCCAGCGACAAATCACCAAATTTATCGCGAATCTGGTCAACAGTCTGATCGAGCTGTGAGCCACCCGCAGATACCTGGGGGGCGAACAAATCAGGTTGTGCGTCTCGCGCGAGTTCGCTGCCACCAACGCCAAGCAGGCGCACTTTTGTGCCGGGAAACTCGGCAAGCCAGTCGTCGAGCAGGTTTATCGCAGCGTGGTAGATCGTT
>Ga0316191_10002602_pt1 | contig 13161 bp, 10 predicted proteins | sample Eddworburr2cm_MG_FD_204928 | JGI IMG/M metagenome (GOLD analysis project Ga0316191, IMG submission 204928) | Coastal sediment microbial communities from Maine, United States - Eddy worm burrow 2 cm | ecosystem: Environmental > Aquatic > Marine > Coastal > Sediment | place: USA: Maine...
CCAGCTGATCAGCTATGAAGAATTCACGGCCCGCTCCATCAATAACCAGGTCAGGATCGTGCCGGTGCCGCCCAACCGGGGCCTGATTTATGACCGCAGGGGCAGGCCGGTGGCAGAAAACCTGCCTGCCTACCGCCTGGAGCTGGTGCCGGAGAAGGTTGGGGACCTGGAGCAGACGATTGCAGCGCTTGGCCGGGTTGTAGATCTGCCCGACGATGCGTATGAGAAATTCACGGAGAACCGCAAACGTTACCGGGTTTTCGACAGTGTGCCACTGAAATTCAACCTCACGGAGAAAGAGGTGGCGCGCTTTTCCGTTGATCGCCATCGCTTCAACGGTGTCGAAATCGTTCCTTACCTTGCCCGTTATTATCCGTACGGGGAACTACTGACCCACGTGTTGGGTTACGTGGGGCGCCTGGATGTTGATGATCTGAACCGGGTTGATGAAGGCAATTATCGCGGTACGACGCACATCGGCAAGTCCGGTATCGAACGTTATTACGAGAACCAATTGCACGGCCTCAATGGCATCGAAAAAATCGAGACCAATGTGCAGGGCAGGAAGCTCTCGGTCCTGGAAAGAAAGAACCCGGTCCATGGCGATGATCTGATCCTGGCGCTGGATGTGCAGGTGCAGCAGGCCGCCTGGGACGCCCTGGGTGATCGTCCCGGCGCGGTCGTGGCGATTGATCCGACCGACGGTTCGGTGCTGGCCATGGTCAGCAAACCGGCATTCGATGCCAACCTCTTTGTTCACGGCATATCCAGCGAGGATTACCGGAACATTCTCAACGCTCCGGGCCGTCCGCTGTTCAACCGGACTTTGCTGGGCGGATATGAACCGGGCTCGACACTGAAGCCGTTCATCGGCCTCGCAGGACTCGAACTGGGTGTCGTAACGGCCGAGGATCGAGTGTTTTCCAGCGGCCAGTATTTCCTTCCGGGCGTATCCCGCCCATTCCGTGACTGGCGGAGGGGAGGCCATGGCTGGGTCAACATGCAAAGCGCCCTGGAGCAGTCGGTAAACACTTATTTCTACCAACTGGCGCTGGACATGGGGATCGACCGGATGCACGACTACCTGGCCCAGTTCGGTTTCGGCGCCGAGACCGGGCTGGACCTGTTGGGAGAGAATTCCGGCGTTCTGCCTTCGCGCGACTGGAAAAGAGGCCATTATTCCGAGCCCTGGTACCCCGGTGAAACGATCATCGCCGGAATCGGGCAGGGCTTCAATGTCGTCACGCCTGTTCAACTCGCCAATGCGGTCGCCACGCTTGCCAATGGCGGCACCCGCTTCGAGCCGCGCCTGCTGTACGCGGCGAAGCATGCGGGCAACCAGCAGGCTGACAAGATCCAGGCGCCGGTCGGGTTGCAGGTTCCCGTCAATAGTTCGGCAAACTGGGACCTTATCCGGGAGGGTATGCACCGGGTCGTTCATGGTGAAAAGGGCACGGCGAGGGCCATCAGGCCGGAGTCCGGATATGAGATGGCAGGCAAGAGCGGAACCTCCCAGGTTGCGGCCCAGGCGGCTGATGAAGACATGGACGAAACCACGGCTGCCCATCTGCGACACCATGCCCTGTTCATCGCCTATGCGCCTTATCAGAACCCATCCATCGTCGTGGCCGCAGTGGTGGAACACGGCGGCGGCGGTTCCAGGGAAGCGGCGCCGGTGGCGCGGGCTGTGATTGACGCCTGGTTGTCGCAGGAGCTGGCCCGGTGAAGCGGCTCCTTCCGGGTTGGGTGCAGGGGCCGCAGCTGGATGTTCCTCTGCTGCTCGGCTTGCTGTTGTTGATGGCTTTTGGGCTGTTCGTCCTGTACAGCGCGTCGGGTGAGAGCATGGATATGGTTTACCGGCAGGGTACCCGTTTGGGAGTGGGGCTGGCGGCCATGCTGGTGCTGAGCCAGGTGCCGCCGCACATTCTGCGGATCTGGACGCCCTGGCTATACGCGACGGGTGTCGTGATGTTGCTGGCTACCTGGTTCGTCGGTGTTGGACGTGGCGCGGACCGCTGGCTGGACCTGGGCCTGTTCCGTTTTCAGCCGTCCGAGATCATGAAACTTGCGGTACCGATGATGATGGCCTGGTACCTGCATCCGCGGCGGTTGCCGCCTGAACCCGCCGTGTTGCTGGTTTCATTGGTTATTTTTGCAGTTCCCGCAGTGCTGATCGCAAGGCAGCCCGATCTGGGCACTGCGCTGCTGGTAGCGCTCAGTGGCGGATTCGCACTGTTTCTCTCCGGTCTGCAATGGCGTGTCATTTTCGGACTGGCCGGACTGGCGGCTGCGGCGGCACCCGCCCTTTGGCTGGTCATGCATGAATATCAACGCAATCGCGTGCGGACCTTTCTGGATCCGGAGTCAGATCCGCTGGGCAGCGGCTGGAATATCATCCAGTCGAAGATCGCGGTGGGTTCAGGCGGATTGACCGGCAAGGGCTGGTTGCATGGAACGCAATCCCGTCTTGAGTTCATTCCGGAGCGCCATACCGATTTCATCCTCGCCGTTTTGTCCGAAGAGCTGGGCCTGATCGGCGTTATCTTCCTGTTTGCGATCTATCTGTTCATTGCGGGCCGGGGATTGTATGTTGCCAGCATGGCGCGCAACACTTATGCCCGGCTGCTGGCAGGAAGCCTGAGCCTGACATTTTCCGTTTATGTGCTGGTCAATGCGGGCATGGTTTCCGGCTTGCTGCCCGTTGTCGGTGTGCCCCTGCCGCTGGTAAGTTACGGCGGTACCTCTATTGTCACACTGTTGACCGGGTTTGGCATATTGATGTCCATTTATGGACACCGGAATTTCATACGATGAGTAAAACTTGATTACAATGCGCATAGCAGATCACAAAGGAACGCAAATTATAATGAAACGGATTCTAACGCTGGCGCTGGTTTCGATACTGAGCACATCCTGCCTTGCCCAACAGCATCCCGGTGCGGAAGAGTTTGCCGCGAAGGCGGCAGCGGAATACGGCCTTGACCAGGAGCAAGTGCTGCTCTACCTGCAGGATGCGCGGTTCAAGCAATCCATCGTTGACGCCATCAGCCGGCCGGCTGAGGCCAAGCCGTGGTACAAATATCGGCCGATTTTCATTACCGACAAGAGGATCAAGGGGGGGGTTAAATTCTGGCGGGAAAACGAGGCACTGATCAACCAGGCCTCTGAAAAGTTCGGGGTTGATCCGCAGATCATTGTCGCGATTATCGGGGTGGAAACCTTTTATGGCAGTATCACGGGAAGTTACCGGGTACTCGATGCCCTCACCACGTTGTCTTTCTATTACCCGGATACCGGCAACGACCGCTCCGCATTTTTCTCCAAAGAGCTGATGAGCTTCTTCCTGTTGGGGGGTGAAGAGGGGCTTCCGCTGGAGGACGTCACCGGTTCCTATGCGGGTGCGATGGGCCTGGGACAGTTCATGCCCAGCAGCTACCTGGAATATTCGGTGGACCTGGACGGAGACGGCCGGCGCGATCTGTGGAGTTCCATGCCCGACGTTATAGGCAGTGTCGCCAACTATCTGCACCGGCATGGCTGGGAACTGAATCAACCGGTTACGTTTCCCGCCATCAAGGCGGATGATGCGAACCTTGAGCTGGTCGCAAAACGCGACTTCAAGGCCAAAACGCCCGTGGCGGAAATTGCTGCCGGCGGCTTCAGCTCCACCGAGCCTGTCGACCCCGGCATGCTTGCAGCGGTGGCCCGTCTGGAAGAAGAAGATGGCGATGAATATTTCATCACCTTCAAGAATTTCTACGTTATTACGCGCTACAACCGCAGTCCGCTATACGCAATGGCGGTGTATGAGCTCAGTGAAGCTGTCCGGGCCGGGTTTGAAGAGTGAAATCCACTCATTACATCAGCCTGCTCCTGGCGCTGCTTGCTGCTGTATTGCTGGCGTCATGCGCCGGCGAGCAGCCCCAGGTTGAGGAGCCGGTTGACGGTCCATCCCTGACCGATCTGAAGGCCTCAGACGTTGCTGACGCAGTGCCTCGAAACGAACCGCTGGCGCGTTACGGCAATCATTCCCCGTACGAAGTTTTCGGCAAAAAATACCATGTGCTCCCAAGCAGCAAGGGTTATCACGAAAAAGGCACCGCTTCCTGGTATGGCAGTAAATTCCATGGCCGCAGAACATCCAGCGGAGAGCCCTACGATATGCACCTGGCAACGGCTGCTCATAAATCGCTGCCGTTGCCCACATACGCCGAAGTCACCAACCTGGACAATGGAAAAAAAGTGATCGTGAAGATCAACGACCGCGGCCCCTTCAAGGATGACCGGCTGATCGACATGTCTTACGGTGCCGCGCTTCGGCTGGGCATGACCGGCACCGGGACCGCCCGGGTCGACGTGCGGGTAATCGATGTGAGTGGCGAAAGACTCTCGGCAGCGAATACGTCAACCAGCACTTCGTCCGCTTCGGATGCGGCAGGAACCTGGCTGCAGGCCGGGGCCTACGGAAACCGGGATGGCGCTGAAAAACTCGCCGGACAATTGGAACGGGCCAGCCTGAAACCGGTCTCCATACATGATGCCGGCGACCTGTTCCGGGTCTGGCTAGGACCCTATAACAGCCACGCTGAGGTAGAATCCGTTATCAGCCGGGCTATTGAACTTGGCTTCGAGCGCCCGCATAGAGTCAGGCGCTGACATCGCGCAACCGTCCGCAAACGGGACAAATATCACAATATGATCAGAATTCAAATAGTTACATATGTACTAAGCTGCATCGTGGGTTTTGCCAGCGTCAATCTGCATGCCCAAACGCCTGTTCCAAACGCTGCGGGCGCCCGTCCGGTTCCGGCGGCGCCGCAGGTTGGCGCGAACAGCTATCTGTTGCAGGACTTCAACAGCGGCCGCATCCTGGTTGAACACAACGCCGATTTGCGCGTGGAGCCGGCAAGCATCACCAAGCTGATGACGGCCTATGTCGTTTTCAGCGAGCTGAACGAAGGCAACATCACGCTCGAAGAGACCGTGGCAGTCAGTGAAAAGGCCTGGCGGACCGGCGGTTCGCGGATGTTCATCGAACCCGGAATGCAGGTCAGCGTGGAGGATCTGATTCGCGGGATGGTGATCCAGTCCGGTAACGATGCCAGCGTTGCATTGGCTGAACACGTTGCGGGCAGCGAGGAAGCTTTTGCCAGCCTGATGAACCATTACGCCGAGTTGCTGGGCATGTCCGAGACGAATTTCATGAACGCGACCGGGCTGCCTGATCCCGACCATTACACCACGGCGCGGGATATCGTAGCCCTCAGTGCCGCGACCATCAGGGATTTTCCCGACTACTATTCCTGGTATTCGGAAAAAGAATTCACCTTTAATGGCATTCGGCAACACAACCGGAATACGCTTTTGTGGCGCGACCCCGCCATAGATGGGCTGAAAACCGGGCATACGGAAGCAGCGGGCTATTGCCTTGCTACTTCAGCGATGCGCGACGGCATGCGCCTGGTCAGCGCGGTCATGGGTTCGTCTTCTGAATCCTCCCGCGCCAGTCAGAGCCAGACCCTTCTGAATTATGGCTTCCGTTTTTTTGAAACCGTGCAGTTGTACGAGGCCGGCAGTGAGCTGGCGAAAGCACGGGTTTGGAGAGGTCTGACCGAAGAAGTAGCGCTTGGCCTGTCCGACGCCCTGTTCGTCACCATCCCCCGCGGCCGCTATGATGACCTGGAGGCACAGGTGCAGATGGAGCCCGAATTGAGCGCTCCGCTGGAAGAGGGCCAGGTAGTCGGTACGATCAATGTCCAGCTCGGTGAGGAACTGGTTGCCAGCCGCAACCTGGTGACGCTGGCAGCGGTGGAAGAAGCCGGGTTCTTCGGCAGCACGTGGGACAGCCTGAAGCTCTGGATGAACGGTCTGTTTGAAGACGAGGAAGACGCCTCAAACGGCGCTGTTGCCGAGGCTGAAGAAGCAAATGGCGAGTGAAGAAAAAGACACTGCCTTTGAGTTCCCGTGCCGTTTTCCGGTCAAGGCAATGGGCAAAAGCAGCGCTGAATTCGAAGAGATCGTTAGCGGCATTGTCCTGACGCACGCCGGGCTTTGGCAGGATGAGCCGATTCGTTCAGCGCCGAGCAAAGCGGGTAATTTTGTCTCCGTCACCGTCGTCATCGAAGCGCACTCCCGGCAACAGCTGGATGCTATTTACCAGGACCTTACAGACTGCAGCCACGTGCTGATGGCGCTGTGAGCCTTACCGAATGCCTCGAATTAAGAAACCTCGGACTGGCAGCTTACGAGCCGGTCTGGCGGGAGATGCAGGCGTTTACCGATAACCGCGATGACCAGACCGTTGACCAGCTCTGGCTGGTGCAGCACCCGCCGGTGTTTACCCAGGGACAGGCGGGTAAAGCTGAACACGTGCTGGCTCCCGGCGACATTCCGGTGATCCAGGTGGACAGGGGCGGCCAGGTAACCTACCACGGACCGGGCCAGATCGTGGCCTACCCGCTGTTGGACATTCGGCGCAAAGGCATCGGTGTCAAAGTTTTTGTAAACCGTATCGAAGAAGCCATTATTTCGGTGTTGGACAGCTACGGAGTGAAGGGCGAGCGAATCCCCGGTGCGCCGGGCATATACGTTGACGGCGAAAAGGTCGCTTCGCTGGGTCTGAGGGTCAGGCGCGGCTGCACTTTTCACGGCCTGGCATTCAATGTCGAGATGGATCTTGAGCCTTTTCAGCGGATCAATCCATGCGGTTACGCTGGTTTGCAGGTCACCCAGCTCTCGGCGCTCGCGCCGGTGCGTCTTGACGAAGTGCAAAGCCGCCTGGTGACCAGCCTGGCGCAACAACTGGGTTATAGTGAAATCAATGAAGCTGATAGCCGTCTGGGAGTGAAAGCTTGAGTCACGGTGAAAAACCAACCGGCAGTATCCCGATCCGTATTGAAGGGTCCAAAGAACTCGGCGCGGACAAGATGGCCCGCAATACCGCCAAATTTGATGGCAGTGCGCCCCGCTTGCGCAAACCGTCATGGATTCGTGTGCGCCTTCCTTCGGGCAACGCTGTTGCGTCCTTGAAGTCGAAGCTGAGGTCCCGGGAGCTGGTCACCGTTTGTGAAGAAGCCAGCTGCCCGAATATCCATGAGTGCTTTTCCAAGGGGACTGCCACTTTCATGATCCTGGGCGAGGTCTGCACGCGCAGATGCTCGTTTTGCGATGTCGCCCATGGCCGTCCGTTGCCTCCGGACACGGCCGAGCCGGCGCAGCTCGCGCGGACGGTGAAGGACATGAAGTTGCGGTATATCGTGATTACCTCGGTCGACCGCGATGACCTCAGGGACGGCGGAGCCGGGCAGTTTGCGGAATGCATCGAAGTCACCCGTGAATTGAATCCGGGTATCCGGATTGAAATCCTGGTTCCTGATTTTCGCGGAAAAGGGAAAATTGAACGTGCGCTGGACATTCTCTCCGCGTCACCGCCGGACGTGTTCAATCACAATATAGAGACCGTCAAACCTCTGTACCGGAATGTGCGGCCGGGAGCTGACTACCAGTGGTCGCTTGATTTACTGGCGCGATTCAAAGCACGGCATCCGGATATTCCCACCAAATCCGGCATCATGCTGGGCCTCGGTGAGACCCGGGAACAGGTCGACCAGGCCCTGCGCGACCTGCGCGAACACCAGGTGGACATGATCACCATTGGCCAGTATTTGCAGCCGACCGCCCATCATCATCCGGTGATGCGCTACTGGACACCCGCTGAGTTCGAAAGCCTGGCGGAATTCGGTTACCAACTGGGATTTGCCCACATGGCGTCCGGTCCGCTGGTGCGTTCTTCCTACCATGCAGACCAGAGTGCGGAGGCCACCGGGATCGTGCCCGGAGACGGTGCTGCGTAAACTGATCGTCACGAAAATCGGGCCTTTCGTCGCTTCCCGGGTACAATGATTGAACCTCCAAGTTGTAAAACTTGTCTGAAACAGGCATAAATACCGGTCAATCTTTAATATATGTGGTTCTGGAGAGTGGTTTACGTGAGACGAATTTCAATATTTGCAGTATGGTTCCTGGCGGTTTCCGCGGTTTTTGCTTCCGTGGAGTCAGACAATGCGCTGAAAATCGAGCCGGACATGGAGCATCGTTACGCAAGCAATATTGCAACGCGCTTCCTGACCAATTACCACTACAAGCGCACCCGGCTGGATGACGATCTCTCCAGTGAAATCTTCGAGACTTATCTCGAGCTGCTCGACCCGAGCCGGGTCTATTTCCTGGCCAGCGACATAGAGAGCTTCGAGCGCTACCGCAGTGGCCTTGACGATGCGTTAAGGCATTCAGACCTGATGCCGGCCTATGACATCTTCAATATCTATGCCGAGCGTGTCCAGCAGCGCGTGGATTACGCCCGGAAACGCGTACAGCAACCTTTTGATTTCACGGTGGACGAGTATTATCAGTACGATCGTGAAGATGCACCGTGGATGACTTCAGAGGCCGAACTGGATGAATTATGGCGCCAGCGGGTTAAGAACGACTATCTCCGCCTGTTGCTTACCGACAAGGAACGCGACGCTATTGTCGAAACACTGACGGAGCGCTATGACAACCTGGAACGCCGCATCAATGAACTGAATACCGAAGACGTATTCCAGTTTTTCATGAATGCGTTTGCCCAGTCGATCGAACCGCACACCGCGTACCTGTCCGCGAGGACCTCCGAGAACTTCGAAATTTCCATGAAGCTGTCGCTCGAGGGAATCGGCGCGTTACTGGGACGTGAAAACGAGTACACCGTTATTTCCAGCGTCGTGCCCGGCGGGCCCGCCGACCAGGATGGCCGCCTCAAGGCCGGTGACCGGATCATCTCTGTGGGGCAGGGCAATGACGGCAAGATGGTTGACGTCATCGGTTGGCGGATAGACGACGTAGTTGCCCTGATCCGCGGACCGAAAGACACTGTGGTGCGCCTCGATGTATTGCCGGAAGACGTCAGCGTCAGCGGACCGTCTTCGATGATCGAAATCGTCCGGAACGAAGTGAAACTCGAAGAACAGGCTGCCAAGAGCGAAGTCATCGAGATACCGGTCGAAGGGTCGGACAGCGAAGTGATGAAAATCGGTGTGATCGACCTGCCGGTGTTCTACATGGATTTTGCCGGCCGTGCGGAAAACAAGCCGGATTACCGGTCCAGTACGCGGGACGTACGCCGCCTGATTGCTGAACTGCAGGAGCAGGGCGTCACAGGAATCGTGGTCGATCTGCGTAACAACGGTGGCGGTTCATTACTGGAAGCAACCACGCTGACTGGCCTGTTTATCGATACCGGGCCGGTTGTGCAGGTGCGCAATTCGAGCGGCCGCATTTCTCTTGAAGAAGACGTCGATCCGGGTATGGCCTGGGAGGGACCGTTGGCGGTGCTGGTCAATCGGTACAGTGCATCGGCTTCCGAAATTTTTGCGGCAGCGATCCAGGATTACGGGCGCGGTGTGGTGATTGGCGAGCCGACTTTTGGAAAAGGCACCGTCCAGAGCCTGTTGGACCTGGACGACTATGCCCCTTCTGACAAGCCGGGTATGGGGCAGCTTAAAATCACGATGGCGCAGTTTTTCCGGGTCAACGGCGGCTCCACCCAGAACCTGGGAGTCGAGCCGGATATCCGCTTTCCGTCGTTCGGTGATCCGCAGGAATACGGTGAACGCTCGATGGACAATGCCCTGCCATGGAGCAGCATCGATCCGGCCCGCTACAAGACCAGCGGTGACCTCAGCCAACTGGTTGCGGTTGCAGACAGCCGTTACCATGGCCGGATGGCCGATGACGAGGAATTCGGCTGGCTGAAGAGCGACATCGACAGCTACAACGAGCATGCCAGCGAGACCAGCATTTCCCTGCTGGAATCGGTTGGCCGCCAGAAAATGAAAGAACAGGAAGAAAAGAAAGCCGAGCGCAAGGCCAAGCAGGATGCCGCCGGGCCGTTACTTGGAGAGGGCGGTGCGCTGGTAGCGCCTGATCCGGAGCTGGCGGATTTCGAGGAAGAAGAAGCCGTCGAAAGTGATGAAGAGGAAGAAGAGGAAGGTCCTGACCTGCTGCTCCGCGAGACTGCACGGATCGTCGCCGACATGGTGGAACTGGAGTCGGACCTGGAATTGCTGAAAAGACAATTTGCCCAGCTCGACCAGGATTCGGCGGAAAAGCCTACGGTTCAATAGGTATCCATCGGAATCAGTAATAAAAAAACCGGCGCCCTGAAGCGCCGGTTTTCTTTTGAGATGTCCTTTTCTCCCGGTGAATCTACTCTTTCCTGAGCAAGTCACGGATTTCTGTCAGCAGAGTTTCCTCGGCTGAAGGCTTGGGCGGTGCCGCAGGTGCGGCCTCTTCCTTCTTCTTCATGCTGTTCATGGCCTTTATGACCATGAAGATTGCAAACGCGATGATGATGAAGTCAACCACGGTTTGAATGAACGAGCCATAGTTCAGTGTCACCGCGGCCACATCACCGCTGGCTTCCTTCAGTGTCATCGCAAGGTCGGAAAAATCCACCCCGCCAAGCGCCATGCCGATCGGTGGCATTAAAACATCATTGACGAACGATGAAACGATCTTTCCGAACGCACCGCCAATCACGATACCGACGGCCATATCCACAACATTTCCGCGCATCGCAAAATCGCGGAATTCAGTCATCATGCTCATAGTCTCTCCTCCAGGTAAATTGGTTCTGCCCAATCATCATATACGATTGTTCTGCTGATAGAATCAGGGGTTCATGGCGCGTTACGACATTTTACAAATCGCACTGGCGGTCCCACTACCGACACTTTTTGATTACCTGGCGCCGCCAGGGGTCCCGGAGGTCAGGGAAGGCACCCGTGTTGTCGTTCCTTTCGGCAAGAAAAAACGGGTGGGCATCGTTGTCGCGCGTTCTGATCAAAGCGAAATATCCGCAGACCGGCTTTTGAACATCCTGGAAGTGCTGGACGCTGCTGAGCCGGTGCTGGATGAAAAGCTGATCGGGCTGCTGCGCTGGTGCTGGAAATACTATAAGCATGCCCCCGGCGACGTCATCATCAGCGCGCTGCCACCGGCATTGAGAACCATGAAGGGCACGATTCCGGAACCCCCGCTGCAATACCGCTTGACCCGTTCAGGCAGGGAACGCGTCGATCAGCCGGCTGGCCGGGCACATGTGCAACACGGGATGCTGAGTGCGCTGGCGGCAGGCCCGCTTGCGGGTGACGCGCTTTCAGAGATCGGCAGTCAATGGCGTAAAACCCTGGCAGTCCTGATCGGGCAGGCTTGGGTGCAGGCAGAACCGGCACCGCGCCCGCAACCGGCGATTTCGCCCGGACCGGTGCTTGTTCCGGACCAACAGTCTGCGGTGGATTCGATACTGGACAATCTCGGCCAGTTTGGCGGCCACCTCCTTGACGGGGTCACCGGCAGCGGAAAAACGGAAGTCTATATGCGCCTGCTGGAGCAGGTACTTTCCGAGGGTAATCAGGCGCTGATCCTGGTTCCGGAGATCGGGCTGACACCGCAATTGCTGAGACGGTTTCGTAACCGGCTGGGGCTGGAACCGGCGGTCATCCACTCGGGGCTTAGCGCCGGTGAGAGGCTCGAGGCCTGGGCTGCAGCGCGGTCCGGCAGGGCGGCCCTGGTGATCGGAACCCGTTCTGCGCTGTTCACACCCATGCCCCGCCTTGGGCTGATCATTCTGGACGAAGAGCATGATGCGTCCTTCAAGCAGCAGGATGGTTTCCGTTATTCAGCACGTGATGTCGCGGTAAAGCGTGCTTCGGAACTCGATATCCCCATTGTCCTGGGAAGCGCGACGCCCTCGCTGGAGTCGCTGAGTAACGCTGCCTCGGCCAAATACACCTGGCACCGCCTGCGGGAACGCGCCACCCAGGCGCCGTTGCCGGCCTGGCGTGTGCTGGACCTGAGACAGCAAAGTACGCTGCATGGGCTGTCAAAGATAGCGCTTGACGCCATCGGGGAGACCCTGGCGAAAGGCGAACAGGTCATGGTCTTTCTGAACCGCCGCGGCTATGCGCCGGTACTGATGTGCCAGCAATGTGGATGGCATGGCAGCTGCGAGCGCTGTGACGCCAACCTGACCTGGCACCGCAGTATCGGCCGCCTGTGCTGCCATCATTGTGGCAGTAAGCGTCCCGCCCCACAGCTTTGCCCGGACTGCCGTGCAGATGCCCTGGTCGGTGCAGGCGAGGGGACGCAGCAACTGGAGGAGTCACTGGGAAAACACTTTCCGGAGTTTCCGGTTTTGCGCTTCGACCGGGATCGAATAAGCCGGAAAGGCGTGATGGATCAGCAACTCGAGCAAGTGCGGCTGGGTGAGCCCTGCCTGCTGGTGGGTACCCAGATGCTGGCCAAGGGCCATCACTTTCCGGGTGTGACCCTGGTCGTCATCGTGAATATCGACCAGGCGCTGTACAGCGCAGATTACCGAGCGCTGGAGCGCATGGGCCAGATGATTCAGCAGGTCGCCGGCAGGGCCGGAAGAATGGAAAAAGCCGGCACAGTAATTCTGCAAACGCTCTACCCCGATCATGCGGCACTGCAGTTATTGCTCAGCGAGGGTTACGAGTCATATGCCCGCTGGCTGCTGCAGGAACGCCAACTGGCCGGTTTGCCGCCGGCCGGATACCAGGCGCTGCTCAGGGCTGAAGCACACGACCGGTCTGCAGCAGAACGCTTTCTCGAGGAAGCTGCACAAATGTTTCCGCCGGGAGAGTCCCGCGCCTACGGTCCGATGCCTGCCATAATGGAGCGGATCGGCGGCCGCTCACGCATGTACCTGGTCGTCCAGGGCGCCAGCCGCAGTGCGCTTCACCGCCAGGTTGACCGCTGGCTGCCCGGTCTTCGAAAGCTGCCGTCCGGACGCAAGGTGCGCTGGGCAATTGACATAGATCCGCAAGAGCTCTGAATCAACATATCGGCGTGACTATTGACACTGCCGGAATCGCCTCTATCTAGTACACAGTAGCGAAACGGCCGATATACTCCCCGCTTTAAAAAACGAAACGCAAACGCAGGACCCGGTGCATGGAACAGTTTGGTAACGATACGGAAAAAACGCCTGATTCAGAGCAGCATGCTCATGATGCCTTCAAATCCCTCGAGAAGGCGGCCAACGAGCTCATTATCGGGCAACATCGCCTGATGGAGCGGTTGTTGATCGCTCTGCTC
>Ga0316191_10002603_pt1 | contig 13155 bp, 26 predicted proteins | sample Eddworburr2cm_MG_FD_204928 | JGI IMG/M metagenome (GOLD analysis project Ga0316191, IMG submission 204928) | Coastal sediment microbial communities from Maine, United States - Eddy worm burrow 2 cm | ecosystem: Environmental > Aquatic > Marine > Coastal > Sediment | place: USA: Maine...
GTATTTATGTTTCATTATAACCCCCTAAGCTCTTTTATACATTTTTGTAGAATACTTTTTACGCCGTCCCGATCTGTGTTTTCAGATAGTGAAGCAATACCCTTTGCCAAAATACGATTTATAGTTTCAGGGTTTTCTGCTCTTGCTAAATAAAAACCTTTAATATTGTACCCTGTAAGGCTGTTTTGGTAAACGGTTGTAAGGGTGCAACCTATAAATTCCGCCGCCTCTTTGGGTGTTACGTCCTTTTTAGCAAGTTTAAAATCTTCTGTTAGTATGGTTATTTTCATTTTTTTATACTTTCTATTAATTCGTCAGGCTCTGAAACGTCTTTTATAACTTCATCTCTATACATGGCTTTCATTGTTGATGGCCAATATTTGAAAAGTATCCCATTCACATTTTTTGTAAATAAATACTCGTTTTCTTTCTTCCAACCTGTTGAGTTAAAATTGGCCAGCCTTTTTTTTCTGGCTTCTTGCTTGCGTTTGGTTTTTCGTTTGTTCTTTTCGTAGTTTTCGCCTTTTTCATTCATTTTTTTAGCTCCTCCAATTCTGTTAATGCAATATTTAAATGTGTTTGAATAGATGCCACAAGATATTTTTTGCGTTCTATTCCTAACTGTGTTTTTGTCTTTTTCCTGATTTTATTAATTGTTACCCTTTCTATAAGTTCGCTTGTATGTGCGTTTATAATTTCTATTACTTCGGCAATTTGCCCCTTTAAGGTTTCTGCATACTGTAAGTTAGTTGTAAATTCTTCTATAGTGTCCATGTGGCGGTTGTCTGTAAAAACTTCCCAGCCATTGATTGCTTCAACTTCTCCTTTTTTGAGTTCTTCTCCGTATGTTTTGCCTATGTGCATATGTTCTGCCGTTCCTAGGTGTATTATCTCCATGGTGTAAAATCTCCTATTGTTTCGATTGTTTTTCTTTGTTTGTTATATACTTGGTATGCTCTGCCTATTCTTGCCTTGTGTCTTGTGGCGGTTTCTTGTGCGTCTATCTTGTTTGAAAAAAAACGGCTTATAGTCTGGTTACGTCCGTTTATAATCCCCCAACCTTTACGGATTTTTAAGTCTTCAAAAATTAAGCCTTCACCGTATTTTTTTACTATGTATTGCTTCATAGGTTTAAACCTCCTTTAATCGTTGTAAGTAATATTCTTTTAAAGCCTGTTTAATATGCTTTGTTGGTGCTAGTTTAAGGCATTCTTCATATAGTTGTTTGAGTTCGTCATCGTCCACCAGTTCACCGCATTCGTTCAAAAACTTAGTTACCGCCTTTGATTCGTGTATCATTTTTCTCCACATATCTAATGCCATGTTATAAACTCCTATAATATTGTGCAATTGCATCGTTGCCGTCTATGCCTAAACGTCCGCAAAAATTGTAAACAGTATTAAAACACATATCCATTCCACAACCGCCAACCTTTACGCCTTCGCCATATTTAGCTAAAGATAACCCGCTAACCTTTGCAACCAATTGTGTAATGTTCACAAGGTCGCCTTTGTACTTATAATATACTTTAATATTACGGCTCATTCCTGATTGGCTTACGTGTGTGACGATACAAGCGAATATGTCTCTTTTTTTGCGGTTGCGTCTGATATTTGCAAATAAAGCCAATTCCCATGGGCTGTAGTCTGTGCCTGCAACATCTCCATAATTATCAACTGCCGGCTTTTTAGGTATTTTTACCGCTTTCCCGTCACCTGTCACAAGGTAACCAAGCACGGCAAGCTCGTTTGCAAGTTCTCGTTCTTTGTTTGTGCCAAGGCGTGTTAAGTTGTGGCGTCTTAGTAAGTTTCTTTTACGTAATGTAGATTGTTTCATGTCTTTATTCCTTTATTTATTAGGGTTGATACTTGCTCGCACGTCCTGTGCTAGCTTTATTAGTCTTTCCGCCTGTTCGGTGGTTAGGTGGTTATGGTCTGCAAAGGTTGCAGGGGTTAAATAGTCATTTTGGAATTCGTCCGCAATGGCTTTTAAAATCTGCCTGTATGTCTTTTGTTTTAACATACGTTCTGCATACTGCAAGCCCTCTAAAAATCCAATGTCGTACTCTGCACCTTGTGCGTTGTTGCTTACTCGTTCAAAGTCAACTCCTTCAATGTCTGCGGTTTCTCGTGCTAGGCGTTCGGCTTCTGTTACTTCTATGTTGAATAGTTTAATCATTGTTTTAGCTCCCTAGTTTTACTATCTGCTCTGCTTCATGGTCTGAAATATTGTTGTCTATTCCGTCAGTCAACCAATACATAAGGTCGCAAGGGTCTTCACAATTTATATAATAATTATGATAATCATTTAGTAATTTATACCAGTGCAATCTATTTTTAACGTCTTCCAACTCACAAGCTATGTATTGCAGATTTATTAATACATCTTGTCCATTTTCTGTGTATTGGTTTTGTTTTATTGCTTCTTCTAAATCTTCCATTTATTTACATCCTTTTATTAATGTTTCAATATAGCTACGTTGTTCGCTGTTTTGTTCGGCTTGCACTTTGTTATATTCAACCTCCACGCCTAACTGGTGGTTATAAATATATATAACTATAGCCATGCAAGCGATTATTGCGGTTAGTATCTTATTCATTACAACACCGCCTTTCTAATATCGTTTACTGTAGAAATAGCTTTCTTCAAAGTTAAACCTTTAAATATACCGTTGTCGTGTTCTCCGCTTGGCGTTGCTCCATTGTCTAGGTAGCTTATAACTTCCTTGCTTGCGTTCTTATTGTTGCAATAGTCTTTTTGGTGGCTGTTGCTGTATTTATTACATGGGTTATTGTCACAAGCGGTTAAGCTTATTAGTAAAGCAAATACTACTGCCATTGTTGTAACTGTTTTCATGTTTATAGCTCCTTTGTTTTATTTCTTATTATTCCATATATTCTTTTATTTTGCTTTGGTCATAAACATTTTTTGCAAGTTCCAATAACCTAACAGCGTGTATTGTTGTCATATTGTTTGTTTCTGCATACTGTTCAACTGTTAAACCTTTTTTATAGTCTTCACTAAATGTTTTATGTAAATCTATCAAATATGTTTCCTGTGTCATGGTCTTAAATCCTTGTTGGTTTTTCTTTCTACTCTCTTATTATGGGGATTTAACATAATAAGTCAACCCCTGCATGTCGCTTTTTATGTCTTTTTATAATAATATTTGATAACGTATTGATTTTATTGTGAATAATAATGTGTTTTTTTTGGTTCGGCTATGGTTTTTTTTGCGAATTGGGGGCTTTTAACCCCCTTGGTTCTATTCATCTTCGCCAAAATATTCCTCTGCTGGTTCTTCCTCTGTTAGTGTTTGGTATGGTTCTTCTATGACTTTTGGCTTATCTTCAATCATTTCCATGTTTATTCTAACTGGTTCTAAATCTCCAAAGGTTTTAATCTTTGCAGAAACCGCTTTTAAAACTGATAACATCCGCTCTTTGTGTACGCTGTTCAATGCATCATTTATTAAAGCTAAATGCTCCCTAGCTTCTGCATTATTAACAACTAACCTATGACCGCTTACGTTGTAGCCCTCTTTTAATGACTTATATATATTGCGGGTGTTGGTATCTAGTAACCTAGCTGTTTGTGAAACGGTTACGTTTCTATGTGTTAATTCGTTTCTTTTGTAGATATCTAGTAAAATATTCATTGTTTAACCTCTTTTGTTGTGTGGTGTATGTACTAGCACTATGCACGTACTAGGTATGAGTCTATACATATGTACGCCACTAGTCAACATTTTACGTACGTTCATATACCTATTTTGGAAACTTCAATAACTTAGCTGAAAAAAGGTGATTTTGAAGCCAAAAAGGTGAGTTTGAACTCTCACCCTCGTACCATTGTTTGTGAGTGCGGGTTTGCGGGGAATTACGGGGGTTGTGGTGGTGGTGACGTTCTCACCATTTTTTATTAATGATTTCATAGCATTACACAATGGTGATTTTTTTTGGTGATTTTTTCACTTCCAGAGCTATCTATAAATAAGTATGTATGTGTACTTGATGTATGTACATCACTGTACTTATTCACGTATTCTTATTATTATTATTACTTTTAAATAAATATATATATAATAAGGGGGGTATTTAGGTGGGTTTCTTAATGTTTTCAATGGGTTACAAAATGGTGATTTTAGGGTGAGAAATGGTGATTCTGGTTTTCATTCTCACCTTTTATTTGTAACCTGTTGTTTTTATTAGGTATACAATGGTGATTCTTGGTTTTATCTCGTTAGGCTTCGTTTCTGTAGAATATCCTGCAACTGGTCGAGCTTCTTTGTACCTCTTTTATGGTCTAGTTGTATCATTACCCAATCGGTTGCTTTTATGTCTGCTGTGTATAGCAAATAGTTTGTTTGTGCCATTGTGCCTACTGTTGTTTCATATAATACCGCTAGATTGCCATGATTGTTAATGAATAGGGCTTTGCGTTTGTTTTTCCATGATTGACGGCAAATTGCTACATCAAATGTTAAAAGTGATTCTAAGGCTGTTCCTATGTGCATATTCAATATCCCCTTTGGGGTTGTTTTTGAGGGTATTAAACCCGACTTGTAAAATTATCATAACAATTGAGTAATTGCAAATGTGCTTGGTGGTGATAGTAGCTTAAACCGTGCGAGCTTGTCAACCGTGTTGTCTGCATAAAGTAAAGAAAGGCGGAGCGTCTATGCCTCCCTCGTGCGTGCGTGCGTGCGTGGTTACATACGCAATGGCGGATTGCCTCGGCTGTGTGGTGGCGTTCGTGGTTGTGTGGTGGTTCATTGGTGGCTGTGCTTTACGTGAGATAGGCATAATCGCAGGGTATTTTGCGTGGTTTCGTGGTTTCGTGTGTGTGTGAGCAAATCGCCAAATATATACATATGGGGGGGGTGGGGTCGGAAATGGGGGTGGCTTGAACCGCCTAAGAATACCCCTCTCTGTACAAAGAAAAAAAAACATGATATAGTGCTTGGAAGCATACATGGAAACGCAAATGAGGACACAAGCACATGGGAACCGAAACACAAGGAAAGCGGATACTGGTATTAGGAAATACAGGCAACCACCGGTACGTGGCAGATAGCATTTGAGTAACGGTTTTAAAAATGATGGAATGATGATGAAAGGTGACCGCAAAGGAAAGTGGAAAACCTCTGATAAAAGCATATTCAAACCAAATAAAGAATGGAAAGTTGATAGAGCAAGAGAGCGTAGGGCAAAAGCTAAACAGGCATTACGTGAGGGCAAAGAGCCAGAGAAAGTTAAATCAGATAGACGAGATTGGATCTAAACAAGCAAAAGGAAAGACATGATAAGTAGATTGATTGATTGGATATTTAGAATACATAGGTGTGATATATGCGGTTGTGTATGTGATTGTCATAATTCAAGATATATGCCAGCGATGAATGTGTATTTATGCGATGAATGCAGGAAGGAAAGACATGGCTAAAAACATAATAACAACAGCGATGAGATGTTTCACGAATGGTAAAGCGACGCCACGAATGATGTGGGCATTGACGTTACTTCCTATGCCTGCAGATCCAAAAGGTAATGAGTTTATCATGAATTTGCTGTTGGATGCTGTGGCTAGAACCAGCCTGAGTATTGCACAGGTGTTGGATCAGGAGTCAGGGCGTCCCATACCAAAATGGCTACCTACTGAGTTTGCACGGATCATACCGAATTATAGGCAGTTTTTACGAATGCTTGATAGGTTAGGAGATGGTGGAGCATTTGAACGTAAGTTGGCTAAGTATGAGGAGGAGTTGCTGTATCAGGCACACTATTCAGCACTCGACGAAATCACCAAGGACGCAAACCGTGAAACACGCAAGACTGAATTTAGTATGCGTTTGAAGATGACAGGTCAGTTGATGAAGCGTCGTAAGGATAAGGGTGAGGCAACGGTGGTAGATGAAGCCGCAAGCGAATCCGCATTGAAAACGATGAGTAATGAGCAGTTGCTTGAGTTAAGTAAAATGGTGACGGTGGAGGGTGCAGTTGATGAAAACAAAGAGTAGTGATGAGTTGTTGCATGAAGCGGTTGGTGTATTTGAGGACGTGGTTATATTGGGTTGGACTCCAACAGGTAAGAGTATGTCTGCACATACTGAGATGAGTACTAAGGATATCTTGAGTTTATTGGATAATTTAAGGGAGGAGCTTATAGATGGTTAAAGCAGTGAAACGAGTAGCAAATAACGATGATGGGTTTATATTGCTATTAGGGCTTGAATGGCACGATAAGTACATGTGGGAGCAGATGCGTAGTCATATAGTGCGTGGAGTACTTAGTACGCATGATAAGCTTGGTGATGGCATTGAGGGGTGGCTTACAGCAGATGGTAGGTTCAAGAAGCATGAAGGATAGAGCATTAGGAGTATTAGCATATGGTTACGTTAGTTTGTTTGGTCACTGGCTTAGTATGTTTGAGATATCTACGGATAAGGAGAAACCCAAGTGGTAGCAGGAGATGGTCTAAAACTCGCAAAGATTGGATTAGGAGAAGAAGATCCTAAAGTAATGAAGGCGGAGATAAACGATGAAATGCGTCGTAGATTTCTGCAGTATAAGCCATATAAGCCACAGATGGATTTCCATAATAGCAAAGCGCTAGAGCGTATTATGTCAGGGGCAAACCAAAGTGGGAAAACCTTTGCGGGTGCTATGGAAGTGGCTATTCATTTAACAGGTATGTATCCTGATTGGTGGAAGGGGCATAGGCTGAAGCCACGTTACAACCCTGCCTCCGATAACTACGAGCTAAACGTATGGGTGATTGGTACAGATAACCGTACAGTGCGTGATAGTTTAATGACAAAGATCATTGGAACTGTGAATAATGACTTCAAAGAGGGTGTTGTCCACCCGAGTTACATTGATAAAGAATCACGCCAAATGACAAATGGAACTACAGGTCTTGTAGATAACATTGAGGTTCGTCATGCCTCAGGTATAAATGCTAAGGTATTCTTCAGGTCATATGAACAGGGGCGTAAAAACCTACAATCAGCCACGATTGATATCGTGTATTGTGATGAGGAACCGCCAGAAGAAGTGCTAGGTGAGTTGAAAGCACGTTTGACTGCTACAGGTGGGTTGATGTTTATGGCGTTTACACCGCTGAGTGGTATGACTAAATTGGTGCAGACGTTTTGGAATAGCACTGATCCTGATATGTTCTTGGTGTGTATGAGTATATTTGAATCAGGTCACATGGACGAGGCTAAGTTGAAGTCTGTTGAGAAGAGATATGCCAGCCTGAGCCTAAGTGAGCGTAATAGCCGTATGTATGGTATACCTAGTATGGGAAGTGGAGCTATCTATCCTGTAGAAGATAGTGAGTTGGTTGGTGAGCCACCAGAGGATATTCCAAGTAACTGGAGGTTTCTAAATGCAATGGACTTTGGGCGTGGTGAACACCCAAATGCTATTGTGTTTACTGTGTTAGATCCTGCTACTGATATACTGTATTTATATGATTGTGAACGTACTATTGGTAATTCAGTTAAGGAAAATGCTAGGTTGATTAAGGCTCGTGGCGTATGGATACCAACTGCATTCCCACATGATTTACTTAAAGATACTGGTGTTGGCGGTAATAGCAAGCTTGGAAATAAGACCTCAGAAGGGCATAGGTACAAGGATTGGTATATTGATGAAGGCGTTAGTATGACGCATGAACATGCTCGTACTGTAGAAAAAAGTGCTAGAGTTGAGGTTGGTATCACTGAGGTTAGACGCAGAATGGTAGAGGGTAAGTTAAAGGTATCTGCTAAGTGTTCTAAGTGGTTTGAAGAGAAAGCGATTTATAGATATGCACCAGATAATAAACCTATAAAAAAAGATGATGATTTAATGGACGCAACGAGATATGCGTGTATAATGTTACGATATGCAGTGTCCATATTGGACGTTGGATTTGACTTAGATAATTATAATGACAATGGAGAAATGAACGATGACACAGATATTTTCGCTTAGTGGAAAATCAAAAGCAACACTACAAAGTATTGTAAAAGATCCTAAACGTAATGGTTATTACGCTGGATATGAATTAGATATTGAAGAAGGTGATATTCAAGCTGCGTTCTTTGAAGTGCGTGTTGGTGATATTGAAGGTAATGTTAATAGCGTACCAGCAGTTTCTACTTATGGCACACTAGAAGCATTATATCCTAACCATGACGTAATCCTACAAGGTGGGCGTTTCATGCAAGGTAAAGAAGTTGAGCAGAACTGGCCTGTAGCAGAAGCAGTAGATAATGTTGTTAAGTTAGGTGAATAATGCATATTGTAGAAAAATGGGTTGATATTATATCTGATGACTTAAAGTGTTTTAAGGATAAAGATAAAACTTCTGAAAGATTAGTAGCAGCTTATAACTCAGGTATTCTATTTGTGGAAGAAGTAGCAGGTGGCAAAGGTGTTGTCGCCTGTTTCGTTATGGAGGACTGGTTTGGTAATATGTTATGCAACGAATTAATAATATATATCAAGCCAGAATTTCGTGGAATTGATGGTTTATTCTTCAAAATGGTTAAAATTATAGAACGTATTGCAAAAGATAACAGTTGCAAAAGAATACAATTAGGTGCTAGCATTGGGTATAAAGACGATTATGTACTAGAAGCATACAAGAGCTTAGGATATAAAACTAGGGAAGTCAGCAAAGAATGTGTTCAGGATTAGCAATAGCAGCCATAGCAGCAGCAGTTTTAGGTACAGGTGCCACAGTTAGAGGGCAAACTATGGAAGGAAAAGCACGTAAAGGTGCAAGAGAAGAAACAGACCGTAAATCTCGTAAGCTAGAAGAAAAACGTAAAACAGGATTACTTACTCGTGAGCAAAGTCTAGCTAAAAACATAGCAACATCTCAGCAAGGAACACAATCTGCAGCAGCAAAAGCAAAAGCAGCAGGACAATCAGGGCAAACACTAGGAAATCAGGATTTATTTAAGAGGACATTAGGTTGATAAATAACGTAACAACAATTGAATATTACCAGAAGCGTTTTCTTAAACTGAAGATGGACGGTGAGTATTTTGAATCTGAAGCAAAGAAGATTGTTTTGGATATAGCATTAGATACTGGTGATTTTGATGATCCTAAGTTTAATAGAGATAAACGTAAAAACTCACATTACAAACGTATTATTAACTCACTTGCATCATCTGCAGGATTAATGCTTGCTTCATTATTAGTAAGTCATTTAACAAACCCACAACAACGATGGTTTTTCCTAGATAGTGGTGATGGCAAGAAAAAAGTTTCTCGTGATGAATCTATTTGGACTCGTGAATGTGAAAACATTATGTTTGAGAAGCTTGCTAAGAGTAAATTACACCAAACACTAAACAACGTATACCACGAAGGAAGTGCTTTCGGTAATGGTGTTATGATTAAAAAGAAACATAAGAATGGTATTGTATATATGCCATTGACTGTTGGACAGTATTACATGGATCAAGATGAATTTGGTGATATTAATACATTAGCTCGTAAGTTTGCTGTAACTGCAGAGAATTTAGTTGGTATGTTTGGATTTGAGAATTTACCAGAACGTGTTAAATTAGCATTCAAATTAGAAGGTGCAAGATCTAAGCTTTACACAGTTATACATTTTGTAGAACCTAACCTTAATTATCTTCCTGAATGGAACAATCCATACGTTAAGCCTTTTATTTCTACATATTACTTACAGTGTGGAAATAAAGATGAAAAAGTTCTTGAACAAAAAGGGCTATCAGAATTCCCTTATTACATATTGCGTTGGGATAGACATGGAACGAATGTCTACGGAACAGGTATTGGCCGTGCTATCCTAGGTGATGTACGTATGTTGCAATCATACGAACGTGACCATGCTGTCGCATCTAAGAAAAAAGTTGCTCCGCCTATGATGGGTTCTCCTGCAATGAAAACGGCAGAGAAGAACACAGGTGCTAACCAATTTACATACACTAATGATACAGAAGGATTTAAGCCTTTATTCAGCATTAACTATGACGTTCAACAAGCAACTGCAAACATTCAGCGTGTAGAGGAACGTATTCGTTCAGCTTACTTTATTGATTTGTTCTTTGCTATGATGAATAAAGATAAAACAATGTCTGCCACTGAGGCAAGTGCTGTTGATCAGGAAAAATTAGTTATTCTTGGTGCTGTTACAGATAGAATTAGAACAGAGTTTTTAGATAAAATCGTTGAAGATTTATTTATTGATTTATTTAGACAGGGTGCGTTTCCAGAACCTCCTGAGTCTATGAAGGGTAAAGAGATAAATATAAGATATCAATCTGTATTACTTCAATCAATGGAAATGACTGATTTAGTATTACTAGAGCGTTGGTTGCAATTTACAGCTAACCAAGCTGCACTTGATCCGATTGCTGCATTAATACCAGACACGCTTGAAGTTAATGAGTACTATGCAACTAAACTTGGTATTAACAAGAAAAATGCTAGAAGTAGAAAAGAAGTTGAAGATATGGCCGCAGAACAAGCAAAACAACAACAAGCTGTTACTCAGGAAGCTAGTTCTAAAGCTACGCTTAATCAAGCCAAGTCAGTTGAGGCGTTATCTAATGCTAATACTACTGGTGAAAATGCATTGAATGATTTGCTAAATGGATAGTAATACAGAAAGAAATAGATGCATTCTAGGTCTTGAAAAATTAGAAAGCAGAAGTCTGTTATACAACTTAGTTTTAAAAATAACTGGAGTTGAAGTTACAAAAGGTGCTACTCTTTTAGATAAGGATAGCCAATTTGAGTTAGGACGCAAGTCAGTTGCCATTGAGATTATCAATGAATTATACGAACTTTGTCCTGAAATCGTGGAGAAAATGAAAAAAGAGGTTAAAGATTATGGAGAATACTAATACAGAAGCTAATTCAGCGGAAACTACTCAGGATCAGGGAACTACTACTGAGCAGACTGCGAATACTACAGAAGCTAATGATACCACTAAGGATCAGGCTGATGTAGGTGATGCTACCGATACGGAGCAGGAATCTAAAGAAGAGTCCAAAACAGAAACATTTGAGTTACAACTACCTGAAGGTTCACTCATTGAAGATAAGGCGGAATTTGCAAAATTACTAAAAGATGGTGGTGAATCTCAGGAAGGATTTAACAAATTAAATGATTTCGTTAATTCTCTTGCAGAAAAATCAACAGCACTTGCAAAAGAAGCTGACAATAAAGCTTGGGAAGCTACTCAGGCAAAATGGGAAGATGAATTAAAACGTGATGAAACATTCGGTAAGGATTATTCAGGCAATAAAGAATTAGCACTTGAAACTGCTGAAAGTATTGGATTGGATAAATGGCTTAAAGAAACTGGATTTGATAAAAACCCAGAAGTTCTTAGAGCTATGGCTAAAGTTGGTAAGGAACGTGCAGATGCAGAAATACATCTCGGTGGTAATACTAACGGTAGCAACCAAAAAAACCGTGATGGTTCAACTGCGTTTTCTTTTGATCTAAATAAAAAACAAAGTTAAAAAAGGAAATTAAATTATGACAACAAATAATTTATACGCCCAAGGGACTCTTCTTGATGTATTAAATCAAATCGGCCCAGACGGTAACTACATGGCTTCTGCAGAAATTCTGCAAAAGGAAACACCAATCATTATGGACGCTATCTGGGTAGAAGCTAACTCTGTTACTCAGCATAAATATTCAATTGATTACTCACTACCTACATCAACTAAAATTGAGTTTAACAAAGGTACTACAAAAAGCATAGGTTCTACAAAACCAATGATTTGCAACATGAAAGGTATTGATTTACTTGTTTCTGTTGACAAACGTCTTATTAAAATTGCTCCAAACGGTGAAGCACTTTTAGCAGGACACGCTCGTAAAGCGATGTTAGGTATTGGACAAGACTTTGAAGGTGATATTCTTTACGGTAGCATTGCTGCTGGTGATGAATATGATGGTGTTGCTGTTCAATTGAACGCTATTTCAGATGCAACTGTATTTGATAATGGTGATACTGGTTCTAACCTATCTTCTATCTATGTTATTGCATGGGATAAAGATTTAGGTTCTTACTTAGCATACCCTAAAGGTTCAATGGCTGGTATTAAATTCACTGATATGGGAAGCCGTAATAGCGACCAAAGTGATGGTACTGTACTTGAAGTTCACGAAATGAAAGTTGAAGTAACTGCAGGTTTCTGTCTAACAGATCCTCGTGCTATCGGCCGTATTGCAAACATTGATACTGGTTCATTAGCTGTTACTACATTTGATGAGAATCTATTGATTCAACTTCTATCTAAAATGTCTAAAGGTGCTAAAAAAGGATACGTTATTTACTGTTCTCCTGAAGTTAAAGCAGCAATGGATATTCGTGCAAACGATAAAGCCAACATGCAGTACAACACTACAAATATTTTTGGTGTTCCAACAACAACATTTAGAGGCGTTCCAGTTCGTGAGAGCGAAATAATCTCTAATGCTGAAACTCAAGTAGTTTAATAGAAAGGTAAAATTATGAACGATAAACTATTAAAATTTTTCGATGAGGCGGATATCTCTACATCACCTACAAGTGATGTAATCAGATTTCCAGAATCAGCTGATACAGCCTTAACAGGTGCATTACCACGTATTGCTGATAATATGAATGGTGCTTTCTTCTTTAATGTAGAAGTTAATGCCGATATTACTGGTGCAGAGGTTGTTGCATTACATGATAGTGCTGATGGTAGTTCTTATGCAGCTACAACTACTTCTATTGCAGTAGGTGCGGCAAGTGCAGGAGATGTTTTCTCCATGGCAATTCCTTCAACTGTTAGAGCTTACTTAAAAGCTGTAGAAACTGTTGGTACTGCTGGTACTATCACTGTGTCATTAGGTAAAAAACTACCTAATAGCTTAGTGTAACAATAATGGGGAGGTAAAACTCCCCACTTTTTAAAATAATATACAAGGAGAAAGACTATGCCTAATTATGTATCACAAAAGGAACGTATCTACAAAGATGGTAGATATTATAAAGCAAGAGGAACTGTTGCAGCTTTCCAAAAAAGCTCAATGTCTAAAGCAGATTTAGAAAACTGGCGTTTACAAGAAGATGTTATTGCAGAACATGAAGCTAAAGTAGCTGAAAGAGAAGTTATTTCAGCGTCAGGCG
>Ga0316191_10002605_pt1 | contig 13146 bp, 10 predicted proteins | sample Eddworburr2cm_MG_FD_204928 | JGI IMG/M metagenome (GOLD analysis project Ga0316191, IMG submission 204928) | Coastal sediment microbial communities from Maine, United States - Eddy worm burrow 2 cm | ecosystem: Environmental > Aquatic > Marine > Coastal > Sediment | place: USA: Maine...
CAGAATTCGCAGAGGGTATGCAACGATGCAAAAAACCGTCACACGCCGTCGCTTCCTGCAGCTTACCGCGGCCTCCGGCGCCGCGCTGGCGACCCCGACCCTGTTTGCCGCCGGCTCGGCCGAAAGCCTGTATGCGCGCAGCGTAGTCATCGACGGCCTCGGCTTTCCCGGCGGCCTGCAGCCCTCAGAGGAGGCGCCGCTCAACGCGGCTGAGCTGGACCAGGTCACGGAGTCCGGGCTCAGTGCTGTGCACCTGACGGTCGGCGCGGTCGGCACTATGCCGCCTCTGACGGCCTTCGAAAAAGCCGTGCGCAGCATCGAGCGCTGGGAAGCCGAAATAAACCGCTACCCCGAGGGTCTTGCGCGGGTGCGTTCGGCCAAGGACATCCTGGCGGCGAAATCCACCGGGCGCACGGGTATTTGCTACGGGCTGCAAGACGGCGTCGCTTTCGAGGACGACCCCGAACGACTCGACACGCTGGCCTGGCTGGGTGTGCGTGTGATCCAGCCGACCTACAACCGCCGCAACCTGCTGGGCGACGGCTGCATGGAGCCGGCCGACGCGGGTTTGAGCCGGACCGGCCTGCAAGCCGTCGAGCGCATGCAGTCGCTGGGCATCCTGGTCGACCTCAGCCACTGCGGCCGGCGCACGGCGGCCGACGCCATCGCCATCACCAAACGCCCGGTGGCCTTTACCCACACCGGCTGTTACGCACTGGCGGAGCACCCACGGCACCGGACGGATGCAGAGTTGAAGGCCGTGGCGAACACGGGCGGCGTCAGCGGCATCTTCATCATGCCCTACCTCTCGAAGGGCGAGCAGCCCACGGCTGCCGATGTCATCGCGCACCTCGAACACGCCATCGACGTGGCGGGCGAGGACCACGTCTCGATCGGCACCGATGGCACGATTTCACCGACCGAGCTGACCCAGGAATTCAAGGCGCAGTTCAGCAAGACCACCCGCGAGCGCAAGGAGCTGGGCATCGCTGCGCCTTTTGAGACCGAGGAGGGCTACCTGTTCGCCAACGACCTGAATACCCCCCGGCGTTTCGAGACCCTGGCGCAGCTGCTGCTCGACCGCGGCCACGGCGAGGCGCGGGTCGAAAAGGTCCTCGGCGGCAACCTCCTGCGCGTGTTCGGGGAGGCCTGGACGTAGGAGCGAACATTGTTCGCGAATTCTCAAGCGGCAGCCAAACCATTATTTCCCGAATGAATTCGGTCCTACAATATTGGCATGCGTGCTCTGCTCACTTTGCTGGCCGGCCTGGCCCTGATCTACGTGGCGCTGGGGGTGGCGCTGTACCTGTTCCAGGGTTCCATGGTGTTCCTGGCCAACCTGCCCGGCCGTGCGTTGGAGGCCACGCCCGCAGACATCGGGCTGGACTACGAAAATGTGCATTTCGACACAGCTGACGGTGAACGACTGCATGGCTGGTACATACGGGCACCGGACGCGCGCGGCGTACTGCTGTTTTTTCATGGCAACGCCGGCAACATTTCGCACCGCCTCGAAAGCATCCTGATCTTCAACCGGCTGCGACTGGATGTGCTGATCGTCGACTATCGGGGCTATGGCCAAAGTACCGGCAGGCCGAGCGAGCGCGGGACCTACCGCGATGCGCAGGCTGCTTGGGATTACCTGGTGAGAGATCGAATAGTAGCGCCGGGCAACATTGTCGTATTCGGGCGCTCGCTGGGGGGCGCCGTGGGTGCCTGGCTGGCGGCCCAGCTACCGGCTGAGGAACAGCCGGCGGCAGTGATCATCGAGTCCAGCTTTACCTCCGGCGCCGACATGGCCCGCCGCCTCTATCCGGTCTACCCCGCTCGGCTGCTGACCCGCCTGAAGTACCCGGTCATCGAATTTGTTGGACGGCTGCAGTGCCCGGTGCTGGTGGTGCACAGCCGCGATGACGAGATCATTCCCTTCACGATGGGCCGTGCGATCTACGACGCCGTGGGGCAGCCCAAGGACTTCATCGAGCTGCGCGGCGACCACAACGCGGGCTTCTGGATCAGTCGCGAGCACTACGCAGCGGGGCTGGACGCGTTCCTGGGTAAGACGCTGTAGGAGCGAGCATTGTTCGGGACGAGTTTCCCGAATAAATTCGGTCCTACGTGCCGTACATTTCAGACGAGCTTCCCGAATGCGGCGCAGGCTATGGAGGCGGTGCGGTTTCGGCGAAGGCGAAGAAGCGCCGCCGGAATGCCGTCGCGCCCTCGGTCCTACGTGCCGTGCATGTCAGCCTGGTGCTTGGCGAACTCCTCGGCATTGATGCAGCCGTTACCGTCGAGATCGAGGTCTTCGAAGGTCGGCATTTTCATGCCCTCGTGCATGCCGTGGTGGCTGCCCATGGCCTCGCCGCCGGCCATCCCGGCATGCGCTTCGCGCATCGCCTTGTGGTGCGCCTGCTGCGCGGCGGTCAACTCGGCCTCGGTCAGCTTGCCGTCGCCGTCGGCGTCGACATCGCTGAACGCAGGCGCGCTGGCCATACCCTTCATCGGTTTGCCCGCCTTCGCCATGGCCTCGTGCCGCGCTTCGCGAAACGAGTTGAACTCGTCTTCACTGACAAAACCATCACCGTCCTGGTCGAATTCGCTGAACGCCGGCGGCTGGTGGCGCCCGTGCGACTCGGCCTTGACCGCCAGCGGCAGCAAGGCGAGCGCGAACAGCACCGCGATGGCCAGGATGGTTTCGAAAACGGTCTTTTCGGTACTTTTCATGTCCATTCTCCAGGCACAAGTCTGGTTATGATTGCGCCGACCGGCACCAAGTTCATTGATCTGGGGCAAGACAGGGTTAACGGTAACCCGCGGCCTGCAGCAGGAACAACCGCGCGTAGTGGCCATCGAGGGCCATCAGTTGCTCGTGGCTACCGCGCTCGATGATGCGTCCGTTTTCGATCACGACGATCTGGCTGGCCATGCGCACGGTGGAGAAACGATGCGAGATCAGGATTGCGATGCGGTTCTGGGTCAGCTTGCGGAAGTGCTCGAAAATGGTGGCCTCGGCCGCCGCGTCCATCGCCGCGGTGGGTTCGTCCAGCACGAGGATGTCGGCCTCGGTGCGCATGAAGGCGCGGGCCAGGGCGATTTTTTGCCACTGCCCACCGGACAGTTCCTGGCCGCCCTTGAACCACTTGCCGAGCTGGGTTTCGAAGCCGCGCGGCAGATCGGCCACGATGGCATCGGCCATGCCCTTCTCGGCCGCTTCCCGCCATCGCCCGGCGTCTTCGAAATAGCGCACGTCGCCCGCCCCGATGTTTTCGCCGACCAGAAACTGGTAGCGGGCGAAGTCCTGGAAGATCACCCCGATGCGCTGCCGCAGCGCATCCTCGTCCCACTGCTCGAGGTCCATGCCGTCGAGCCGGATACGGCCCGAATCGGGGCGATAGAGCCGGGTCAGCAACTTGATCAGGGTGGTCTTGCCGGAGCCGTTCTCACCGACCAGCGCCAGCGACTCGCCCGGCCGTATGTGCAGATCGATGTCGATCAGGGCCGGTTTCTCGGCCCCGGGGTAGGTAAAGGAAACGCCCTCGAAGCGGATGCCATCGACCGGGTCGGGACCCTGCAGCAGGTTACCGCGCCCGGCCGGCGCCTGTGGGACAGGCGTCTCGAGATACTCGTACAGCGTGGACAGGTACAGATTGTCCTCGTACATGCCGCCGATGGCGCTGAGGATGGCCGACACCGCCGCCTGCCCCTGCCGGAACAGCATCAGGTACATGGTCATCTGGCCCAGGGTGATGCGGCTCAGCACCGCCGTGGCCGCGATCCAGGCATAAGCCCCGTACAGGGCCGCCGTGCCGATCAGGCCGAGCAGAAATCCCCAGCCGTCGCGGCGGATTGCCAGCGAGCGGTCGCGCGTGTAAAGGCGGGTGAAAATGTCGCGATAGCGTTGCAGCAGCAGGGGGCCGAGCCCGAACAGCTTCACTTCCTTGACGTTGTCCTCGCGCGCCAGCACCGTTTCGAGATAGATCTGCATGCGCGTGTCGGGCGAGCGCCAGCGGAACAGCGAAAAAGCCTCGTCCGAGAACCGGGTTTCGGCGATGAAACTGGGCAGGCCGGCAACAATCAGCACCAACACCGCCCAGGGCGAAAACTGCACCAGCAGCACACCGTAGCTGATCAGCGAGACCAGGTTCTGGGCCAGGCCGAAAGTGCGGTTGACCAGCGACAGCGGACGGCTCGACGCTTCGCGGCGGGCACGCGTCAGCTTGTCGTAGAACTCCGAGTCCTCGAACTGCGCCAACTCCAGTGTCAGCGCCTTTTCCAGGATCATCACGTTGACCCGCTGACCCAGCAGGGCCCGCAGCAACGCCTGGCACAGCGAGATGCCGCGCTGGGCAAAAGCCAGGGCGACGACGATCAGCGCCTCCAGCGCGACCAGCAGAAACACCGGTCGGAACTCCGCTACGCCCGTGTCCCGGTAGGCCTGGGAGGCCGCCACCACCGCATCGATGATCAGCGCGCCCACATAGGCCATGCCGGCCGGCAGCACGCCGGCCAGCAGCGTCAGGACACCCAGCGCCACGGTCAGCCCGCGGCTGGTGGTCCACACCAGCTCCAGCGCCCGGCGGCTGTAGCGAAACACGCCGAAGAAACTGCGCCGCAGTTCGGGTGCGGGTTGCGCCGCGGATGTCGGGTCGGGATGCGCCATGACCTCACAAGATGCGGCCAAATAGGATACCCCGCAAGCCTTCCCTGTAAGAGAGGCCAGTCTTTGTGGGAGCGGCTTCAGCCGCGATTCTTTTCAATTACCACACACCAATCGCGGCTGAAGCCACTCCTGCCGTGTTCTAAGAGCCGCGCTTTTGCTTGTTTCAGGCGGAAAGCGCCGGCCGGGCCTTGTGCAGGGCGCGGGCCAGGGTGTCGATTTCCTCGTGCGTGTTGTAGAAAGCCAGCGAAGGCCGCACCGTTTCCTCAAGCCCGTAATGCGCCAGCGCAGGCTGGGCGCAGTGGTGGCTGGAACGCACGGCGATCCCTTCGCTGTCGAGGAATTTCCCCAGCGCCTGGGGCTCGATTCCATCCATGACCAGCGAGATCGAACCCACCCTGTGCCCGGGGTTGCCAATCAACCGCAAGCCGGGAACGCCTGGCAGCAGGTACTCGGCGTAACTCATCAGCGACTGCTCATGCAGCATGGCGGCCTCGAATGGCAGGCGCTCCAGGTAATCGATGGCGGCGCCCAGACCTATCGCGTCAGCGATGTTCGGAGTGCCGGCTTCGAAGCGGGTCGGTGGCATGGCGAAGGTGGAGCGGTCGAAAGTGACCCGCTCGATCATGCTGCCGCCGCCCTGCCATGGCCCCATCGCATCCAGGATTTCCTGCTTCGCGTAGAGTGCGCCGATGCCGGTGGGGCCGAACATCTTATGTCCCGAAAGTACGAAAAAGTCGGCGTCCATCGCCTGCACGTTCACGCTGAAATGAGGAACCGACTGCGCGCCGTCGACCAGGACACGGGCCCCGACACCGTGGGCCATGGCGGCGATCTGCTCGACCTGCACCTTCGTGCCCAGCGCATTGGAAACCTGGGTGACGGCGACCAGCTTGGTGCGCGGTCCGAGCATCCGCGAAAACTCGTCCAGGCGCAATTCACCCTCGTCTGTCATCGGAATGACCCGGATTTTGATGCCCAGGCGGTCACGCAGGAACTGCCAGGGCACAATGTTCGAGTGATGTTCGAGCTCCGAGAGGACAATCTCGTCTCCGGGTTCGAGATTGTCAGGCCCCCAGCCGAATGCGACCAGGTTGACGGCTTCCGTGGCGCCGCGCACGAACACGATCTCCCCGGCGCTTTCCGCGCCGATGAACCGCGCCAGCCCGGCGCGTGCGCCCTCGTAGCCGTCGGTGGCGCGGGCCGCAAGGGTATGCGCGCCACGGTGGACGTTGGAATTATCGTTCTCGTAATAGTGCTTCAGCGCGTCAATGACACACTGGGGCTTCTGGGTGGTGGCGGCATTGTCCAGCCACACCAGCGGTTTGCCGTTGACCTGCTGCTGCAGTGCCGGAAAGTCGTTCCTGATCTTGTAGACGTCGAAGTTCCCGGCGTCCCGGCTACGCAGGCCAGGCAGGGCATAGGTCCGCTGATCGGTGGATTCCTGCGGCCGTTTGGCCGAGGGTGCGCCGGCCGGAGCTGCCATGTAGTCGGGGGTCGCGGCGTTTTGTGGCTCGCCCGGGGCATTCCGTCTGCCCGGGTTAGCTGCAAGTGCGCCCGGCATCGACAAACCGTCGAGAAAGTAAAGTCGATTGATGCTGGCCGGACTGTCCATCGACCCGAGGACACCGAAAGCCAGGGCGGAAAGGTCCGGCACGGCGGTTTCACCCACGTACAGGTGCGATGCGGGGTCGAAGGCTTCGAGCGTTGCACTGTCCTGGTACGTGTGAATCTGCCCCGGCAGGGGTTCGAGCTGCAGAGGTCCGGGCGGCGGAGGCATGACGGAACTCCCCGCGAAGGCCGCCGGGTTCAGCAGCTTACTCTGCCCGCTGATCTCGGGCGTGCCATCTGGCAATGGAACCTCTTGGAATATCTGGTTCGCCATCTTCGAAATCATCTGCGGGTCGAGATAGCTGCTCTGCGGCAGGTCAACTCCGTACTGATCCGGATGCCCCCGTTTGGGCACGTTCGGCAGATTCTTATTGATAGTCATGGTAGTTCGTCACTTCCACGTCCTCGAGCATGCCAAGAGCATCGTCGACCAGCACGGCGCAGGAAAAGTAGAGGTTGACGAGATAGCTGGATATCGCACGGGCGTCGATGCCCATGTGCCGCACAGAAAGGCTGGGCTGCTGTTCCCCGGGAATGCCGGTCTGGTGCAGACCGACTACGCCCTGGCGCTCCTCGCCCAGCCGCATCAGGAGGATGGAGCTGGTGCCGTGTTCGATTTCCAGCTTGTCGCAGGGCACGATCGGTACGCCGCGCCAGGTCAGGACGGGTGAGCCGAACAGCTCGATGGTCGCCGGCGGCACGCCACGCCTCGTGCACTCGCGACCGAATGCCGCTATTGCTTTTGGGTGCGCCAGGAACATCGCGGGCGATTTCCACACCTTGGCCAGCAGATCGTCCATGTCGTCCGGCGTGGGAGGACCGTTGCGGGTGGCCAGGCGCATGGAAGGCGCTACCTGGTGAACCAACCCGAAGTCGGCATTGTTGATGAGCTCCCATTCCTGGCGTTCCTTCATGCTCTCGATGGTCATCCGGAGCTGCTCACGCACCTGGTTGATCGGCTCGTTGAAAATGTCAGCGATCTTGGTGTGGATGCGGACGATGCTCTGCAGCACGGTCAGGGCATACTCACGCGGCTGCTCCTCGTAGGCCACGTGAGTGCCGGTCAGCTCGTCCTCGCCTGTCTTGCCGGTATGTATCTCGAGTTTCTGTTCGCCAAATTCATTGGCCAGCGTCGCGCGCAGCTCCTCACGATGCTGCATTTCGGCCAGCAAGCGCTCCTTCAGGCCCTTGGCGTCCTTCAGCAACCGGTCGAAGTCCCGCCGCCCCAGGGTGAGCACGGACAGCGGGGTGCGTGCCTCCACTGTTGCGGTGCGAGGAGAATCCTTCAGCAAGGCGATTTCGCCGAAATAACTACCGGCGTTCATCAATCCCAGCCGCACCGGGCGTCCGTGCCTGCCCAGCTGGCTGGCCTCCGCCTTGCCGGACAGCAGGATATAGAAGGTGTCACCCGGATCGCCTTCCGTGATGACCACATCGCCGGCCACGAAGGTCTTGCCCTTGAATTTTCCGGCAAGCGCTTCGAGAACGTGGTCGTCCACGCTTTGGAACAGGGAAAGGGTGCGCAGGTGGCGAGCCTGGATCTGCTGATCGCCACCTTCAAACTCGAATTGGATCTTCTGGTCCTGAGCCAACACCACCTTCTGGCGATTGACCCGGTAGTGTCCGGAATTGACCTCGACCCACGGCAGCAGGCGAGTCAGGTAGCGGGGTGACATGCCCACCATCTGGGGCACGGTCTTGGTCGTGGTGGCGAGATTGGCGGCGGCTTCCTGCGTGATGGAATCCCGCTTGATGCTGTCTGGCACGTGTGGCTTTTCTGCCATGGTCGAACTCCTCGGAGATTGCTGACTCCCGCGGCGACGGCGCGGAGCCCGGATTCTTCTTGTGCCCACCGGCATGTGATGGCCGTGAGCTCTGCGGACGTATTATCAGAACATAATATACACGGCAACTTCCTGCAAAGGGGAGCAACGCGCTTTTCCGACAGATCGTCGCGTGTCGATACGCGCTTCTGCCCGCATGGGCCAACATGCACATATCCTGGCTATGGCCGGAAAAAAGGCTCTGGCCCGGCTTTTCCCGGGCTATGCTGGGCAGCATGAGTGGATATGACACGATTGTGCTCGGCGCCGGTGCGGCCGGCTTGATGTGCGCGCTGACCGCCGGCGCGCGCGGCCGGCGCGTGCTGGTGCTGGAACGCTCCAACAAGCCCGGCAAGAAAATCCTGATGTCGGGCGGCGGCCGCTGCAATTTCACCAACCGGCACTGTGCGCCGGACCGCTTTCTGTCCGCCAATCCGCATTTCTCCAAGAGCGCGCTGAGCCGCTACACGCAGTGGGATTTCATCGAACTGGTCGAGCGCCACCGCATCGAGTACTTCGAGAAGGAAACGGTCAATGGACTCAGCGGGCAGCTGTTCTGCCGGCAATCCTCCAAGCAGATCGTGGCGCTGCTGCTGGCCGAATGCGCCTCGGCCGGCGTTGAAGTACGGCTGGATTGCGAGACCAGTGCAGTCGAACAGGCGGACGGTTTTCGCCTGGTTACCGACCAGGGCCAGTTCGCGGCGGCGAGCCTGGTGGTGGCGGCGGGCGGCCTGTCGGTGCCCAGCCTGGGCGGCTCCGGCTTCGGCTACCAGCTGGCGGAACAATTCGGGCTGCGGGTGCTGCCCACTTCGGCGGGCCTGGTGCCGCTTACATTTTCAGGCTCGATGCACGAACTGTGTCAGCGATTGTCGGGGTTATCCTGCGAGGTAGTGATGAGCAGCGACCGAGCGTCGTTCCGCGAAGACCTGCTGTTCACGCACCGGGGCCTCAGCGGTCCGGCCGTGCTGCAGATCTCGAGCTACTGGAAACCGGGCGAAGCCATCACGATCGATCTGCTGCCGGGGCGCGATGCGCCGCGGCTGTTGCATGGCTGGAAGCGCGAACAGCCGCGCGCCTTGCTGCGGACCACCCTGTCACAGCAGCTGCCGAACAAGTTGGTGTACGAACTGGAAGCGCTGCACTGGCCCGAAGCGGCCGAGCGGCCGCTCGCCGACTGGCCGGACCGGCAACTGGAGGCGGTAGCGCAGAACCTGCAATGCTGGCTGGTTAAACCAGCCGCCACCGAGGGTTACCGCACCGCCGAGGTCACGCTCGGCGGTGTGGATACCCGGGACCTGTCGTCCAAAACAATGGAATCGAAGGTTCCCGGCCTGTTCTTCATCGGCGAGGTAGTCGACGTCACTGGGCACCTCGGCGGCTTCAATTTCCAGTGGGCCTGGTCATCAGGCCACGCTGCCGGTGAAGCGCTGTAGGAGCGGCTTCAGCAAGGCAGCCGCTCCTTTATTAAACTCAAGACAGGCGGTGCAGGGCGGCCTTGGCGCGCCGCAGTTTTTCCATGCCGCGGGTGCCCAGCGCCATGGCATAGGCGACCTGCAGCACGTCCAGCACGGCGAGCTGGGCCAGGCGGGAGCTCATCGGCGTATAGACATTGGTGTCTTCGCGCACATCGACCAGGATCGCGGTGCCGGCGGCGGCAGCCAGCGCGGACAGGGGCGAAGTCACGGCGATCACCTTCGCGCCATTGCGGGTGGCCCGCAGGCAGGCCTCCACCACCGGCAGCGAGTCGCCAGTCTTGGACACGGCAATCACCGCGTGCGTTGCGTCCGCGATGGCCGCGGCCTGCAGCATGGTGGGCGCGTCGCAGAACGCAGTGCAGGGCGTGCCGAGCCGAAAGAATTTGTTCAGTGCGTCCTGCACCACGATGCCGGAGGCGCCCACGCCGAAGAAATCGATCCGCCGGGCCTCCGTGAGGGTAGCCACCGCCTCCTCGATGCGGCCGGCGTCCAGTGAGCGCTGCACCGACGACAGTTCCCGAATGCTGCCACCCATGACCTTGGCCAGGATATCGTTGGCGTCGTCGCCCGGGCGCACATCCGCGTGCACGACCGTATTGCTGCCGGCGAGATCCTGCGCGACCCGCACCTTGAAATCGCTGAAGCCCTTGCTGCCGACCGTGCGGCAGAAGCGCACCACGGTCGGTTCGGATACACCGACCGCCGCAGCGATCTTCACCAGCGGCAATGCGACCACGCGGTGCGGATTGGCCAGCACCCAGTCGGCTACGCGACGTTCCGCCGCGCTCAGCGACTGCCGGTTGTGTTCAATTCTATCCAGCATAATGTAGCAATATTACACAATTGCAATAATATAACGTAATAAATTCCCCATAAATTCAATTTCTATGTAGTATTATTACACATATTAGGACACACAGAGATTTGAAAATGGCGCAATTTGTTCCCGCCGAACCGTTCGACCTGGTGATCTTTGGCGGCACCGGCGACCTCAGCCAGCGCAAGCTGCTGCCGGCCCTGTTCCACCGCGACGTGGACGGACAGTTCAGCGACGACAGCCGCATCTTCGCCGTGTCGCGCGGTGAGCTGGCGGCGGCAGACTTCATCGCTTTCGTCCACGACGCCCTGCGGCGGCAACTCGCGGACGATGAATTTGACGAAGCCACCTGGCAGCGCTTCTCGCAGCGGCTGCACTACCAGCGGCTCGACGTCACCACACCCGATGGGTGGGACGGCCTGGGCGCGGCGCTGGCCAGCGAGCCTGACCACATCCGGATTTTTTACCTGGCCATGCTGCCTTCGCTGTACGGTTCCACCGCGAGCAACCTGGCCCGGGCCGGGCTGACCAATGCGCGGTCGCGCATCGTGCTGGAGAAGCCGGTCGGCAGCGACTATGCCTCGGCGCGCGCGATCAATGACGAGGTCGGCTGCGTGTTCGAGGAAAACCAGGTCTACCGCATCGATCACTACCTGGGCAAGGAGACGGTGCAGAACCTGGCGGCGCTGCGCTTCGCCAATTCGCTGTTTGAGCCGCTGTGGCGGCACGCGGCGGTCGATCACGTGCAGATCACGGTGGCCGAGGACCTGGGCACCGGCAACCGGGCCGAATTTTACGACCGCACCGGGGCGCTGCGGGACATGGTGCAGAACCACATGCTGCAACTGCTGTGCCTGGTCGCCATGGAGCCCCCGATCAGCCTGAGCCACGAAGAGTTGCGCAACGAAAAGATCAAGGTGCTCAAGGCCCTGCGCCCGATCACGCCCGATAACGTCAAACAGGTCACGGTGCGTGGCCAGTACACCTCCGGCGCGGTGTCCGGCGAACTGGTCGAAGGCTACCAGGAGGAACTCGGCCAGGACCAGCCGAGCAATACGGAGACCTTTGTCGCCATCAAGGCCGAAATCGACAACTGGCGCTGGGCCGAGACACCGTTCTACCTGCGCACCGGCAAACGACTGGCGACCAAGTCCTCGGAAATCGTGCTGCAGTTCCGGCCGGTCGGCCACTCGATCTTTCCGAAGGACTCGGGTGAGCTCGAGCCGAACCGGCTGGTCATACGCCTGCAGCCCAACGAGGGCGTGCAGCTCAGTATCGTCACCAAGGAGCCCGGCCCCGGCGGTTTCAGGCTGCGCTCGCTGCCGCTGAACCTGAGTTTTTCCGACACCTACCAGGTCCGTTATCCGGATGCCTACGAGCGCCTGCTGATGGAAGTACTGCGCGGCAACCCGGCGCTGTTCATGCACCGCGAGGAAGTCGAGCGGGCCTGGGAATGGATCGACGGCATCATCGACAGTTGGCAACAGAGCCGCATGAAAACCCAGAACTACGTGGCCGGTACCTGGGGGCCCACCGACGCGGTCCGGCTGCTGGACCGCGACGGCCGCGAATGGCGCAATCCGCATGACGACTGACGTGACAGGCCCGATCGCACCCCGCCTGCTGAGCTTCGATACCCGCGAAGAAGCCTGTGCCAGCCTGGCCAGTGAGGTCTGCGAAACGCTGACCGACGCGCTGGCGGCGCGTGGCCGAGCCACACTGGTGGTCAGCGGCGGCACATCACCGGTGGCGTTTTTTCGCCACTTGCGGCGGCTGCCACTGTCCTGGGAGCGCATCACCGTCCTGCCCAGCGATGAGCGCGTGGTGCCACTGGATCACGCTGACCGCAACGAGGCGATGATCCGCCGCGAACTGCTGCAGGGTCCCGCCTCCGGCGCGAGTCTGCGCGGCTTGCTGCCGGCCAGCGGCTCGACCGCCAACCTGCCGCAACTGGCGGAGACGTTGCCGCTGTCGTTCGACGCAGTGGTGCTGGGCATGGGCACGGACGGGCACACGGCGTCGCTGTTCCCCGGCGCGCCGGAGCTCGAAGCGGCGCTGCGCAGCCCCGAGCCGTTGGCCCTGCTGAACGTACCGCGGCTCGGAACGCAACGGGTCAGCCTGACCCCGGCGGCCCTGCTGGCAACCTGCCGCATCGACCTGCTGATCTTCGGGCCGGACAAGCGGGCCGTCTACGAAGCGGCCGCCGCCGGCGATGACGCCGGGGAGTACCCGGTGCGCTGCGTGCTGCGCCAGAAGCGCGTTCCGGTGCGCGTATTCTGGGCGCCCTGACCCCAAACCCTGACTCAGAACCCTGCGTCGAAGGATGGAGTAAACCATGGCACTGCACCAAACGATCGAGACCGTCACCGAGCGCATCCGCCAACGCAGCGCGGCTGATCGGGCCCGCTACCTGCAGCGGGTGGCGGAGGCGCAGCAGAGTGAACCGCATCGCGGTCAGCTGTCCTGCGGCAACCTGGCGCACGGCTTCGCGGCCTGCGACGCCGAGGGCAAGCTGGCCCTGAAGGGTAAGCAGCGGCCGAACCTGGCCATTGTCTCGGCCTACAACGACATGCTGTCCGCGCACCAACCACTGCAGGCCTTTCCGGCACTGATCAAGGACGCGGCCTGGAAGGCGGGCGGCGTGGCCCAGTTCGCCGGCGGCGTGCCGGCCATGTGTGACGGCGTGACCCAGGGACAGCCGGGCATGGAGCTGTCGCTGTTCAGCCGCGACGTTATCGCCATGGCCTCAGCGGTGGCCCTGTC
>Ga0316191_10002606_pt1 | contig 13146 bp, 7 predicted proteins | sample Eddworburr2cm_MG_FD_204928 | JGI IMG/M metagenome (GOLD analysis project Ga0316191, IMG submission 204928) | Coastal sediment microbial communities from Maine, United States - Eddy worm burrow 2 cm | ecosystem: Environmental > Aquatic > Marine > Coastal > Sediment | place: USA: Maine | collected...
CAGATACGCAGGTCCGACCCCATCCAACCCCATCCAACAATTGGCCCATCCAATTGGGCGATTCACCTTGCACTCCTTTTGTGAATTCTCTTGCGCCCGCTCAGTCGACTAAGAAGGATTGAGCGACTCAGACAGCCGCAGTGCCAGGGTGGAGACGTCTCCGTCGGCCAGCACGTGCACTCTTCCGTCACCCAGCATGGCCATTCCGCGGAAACCGCCTTTCATCAGCCGGCCCTCGTCTGCGGCGTGAACGTCCTTCAGTCTCAGACTCAGACGATCACCAATCGCTTCCATATCAATAATGTTTTTCGCGCCGCCCAGCGCTTCCAGAAGTTCCGTCCCCGCGGATGCAGGCATTACCGCAGTGGGCGGCGCTCTGCGTGGATCCGGACGTATTGTGCCTGTCGGCGCACTGATGCTGCCGGTCACCTCTCTCATGTTGTTCGCAAGCTCATCCGCACGCAGACCCATGACCACTTGTACGGTGTCCGGCGTGGGCCGCAGCATTCCCGCTGCGCCAAGGGCTTTCAGCGCCCCCTCGTCAATGGCTTCCTGGTTGGCAACCCTCAGTCTCAACCGGGTTGTACAGGCGTCGATCTCCAACAGGTTAGCTGCACCGCCCAGGGCGTCCACCAATGCGATGGCTTCGGCATCCGAACCCAGTGGACTGTCCAGACCGGTCGGTTCATCTGCCGCCCTACCCGGAGTGGGTACATCAAAGCGTAGAATGAACCAGCGGAACACCAGGTAATAGATCACGAAATACACGGCGCCCACCGGAATAATCATCAGCGGGGCAGTTGCGCGGTTAAAGTTAAGCACATAGTCGAACAGCCCGGCAGAAAATCCAAATCCGTGGCGGATGTTGAACAGATCCATGACCACCATGGACAGACCGGTCAGCACCGCGTGCAGTCCGTACAAAACCGGCGCGAGGAACATAAAGGTGAATTCAATTGGCTCGGTGATGCCGGTCAGGAATGACGTTAGGCCCATGGACAGCAGCAATCCGCCAACCGCCTTGCGCTTTTCTTTTGCTGCACAGTGATACATGGCAAGGCAGGCAGCCGGCAGGCCGAACATCATCACCGGAAAAAAGCCGGTCATGAAGGCGCCGGCCGCGGGGTCGCCGGCGAAAAAGCGGCGCAGGTCCCCGGTTACACCTTCAAAATCCCCGACGATGAACCAGGCGATGTTGTTCAGAATATGGTGCAGCCCGGTGATGATCAACAGACGGTTCAACAGTCCGTAAACAAACAATCCGGCTCCACCGGCGCCCACCACGCCCTCGCTGAGTGAGTTCATACCCTGCTCGAGCACCGGCCAGCCAAAACCAAACACGGCGGCGAGCAGCAGAGCAGCAAATCCGCTGATGATGGGCACGAAACGCCGGCCGGCAAAAAAGGCCAGGTAGTCCGGCAGGCGAATATCGCTGAAACGGTTGTAGAATGCGCCAGACAGGATGCCGCAGATCAAGCCGGCCGGCACGCTGAGCTTGTTGATAGCTGCGTCCTTGTAGTTGGCCGTCAACAGGTCCGCAAACTGTCCGCTGGCGTTGGCCAGTTCCGCCGGCGGCACACCCACCAGCACTTTGGCGCCTTCGGTCGTAACCAGGTAAGCCACCACGGCAGCCAGTCCGGCAGCCCCATTATTGCCCCTGGCGAGTCCCACCGCCACGCCGATGGCGAACAGCATGCCGAGATTGGCGAATACGGCATTGCCGGCGGCCGCCACGTAGGGCAGGTCGAGCAGGTCCGGCTGTCCCAGACGCAACAACAAGCCGGCGACCGGCAGCACTGCGATGGGCAGCATGAGTGAGCGGCCCAGCTTTTGAACAGCAGGAAAAAGTTTCTTCATGTCAGCTTCCGTAAAATTCTCGCATCATGGTTCTTACTTCCCTGGCCGAGCTCATCGCAAGAGCCGTTTGCGCCAGGGCAATGCAGTCGGGTATCGACAACTCGCGCAAGCGAGCTTTCTGACGGGCGATCAGGCTTCGGGGCATGGAGAGTTCGCGGATGCCCAGACCCAGCAACACGGGTGCAATCATCGGGTCGCCCGCAGCGCCGCCGCAGACTGCTACCGGAATTCCGGCCCTGCTGGCCGCGCTGGCGGTCATCCTGATCAGTTCGAGCACCGCCGGGTGAAGTGTGTCCAGCTGGGAAGCCAGCCGGGGCTCGCCGCGATCCATGGACAGCGTGTACTGCGTCAGGTCATTGGTGCCGATGGAAAAGAAATCGACCAGGCCGGCGAAGCGATCCGCGATCAGGGCAGCGGCCGGCGTCTCGATCATGATGCCCAGCCGGATCGTGTTCTCAAGACCCAGGGATTGGCAAAGAGATTCAATGATTTCACGGACCTCGCCCACTTCGTGCACCGAAGTCACCATGGGAATCATGACCTGAAGGGGCGTAGGTCTTTTCAGTCGTAACAGCGCTTCGAGCTGGTCCTTCAGCATGGCCCTGTTGCCCAGGCTAAGGCGAATACCACGCACTCCGAGGGCTGGATTTTCTTCGTTATGGTGCTCCAGGTAGCTGATCGGCTTGTCGCCACCAGCGTCCAACGTTCTGACCACCAGCGGACGGTCCTGCAGCACATCCGAAATCTGTTGATAGATTTCCAGTTGCTGATCGACATCCGGCGCCTGCGCGCGGCTCATGAATACGAATTCCGTACGTAGCAGGCCGCAACCCTCGGCACCCGCCTGCACAGCCGCGGCGGCATCCTGGACAGAAGCCAGGTTGGCATTGAAATGAATGCGGGTGCCGTCGCGAGTGCGGCACTCATCCCGGGCGGCGGACTGTTCCTCCCGCCGACGGCTGTTCTCTTCGCGGATGCGCCATTCGAATGACTGTGCCGATGCATCGTCCGGCCGCACTGTCAGTTCACCGAAGTCGGCGTCGAGCAGCACGCGATCACCGTCCGCGACGGCCAGCACCTCTTCGCCGGCGGCCACCAGCATCGGAATCTCCAGGGAGATGGCAAGAATGGCCACGTGCGAGGTTGTGCCACCTGCTGATGTGCAGATACCAGCTACCTTGCCGTGATCGAGTTCCAGCAGCTGGGAAGGTAAGAGGTTTTCCGCCAGGATTACCGAATTTTCCGGCAGCTCCGGGCCCTGTCCCGGGTCCTGGCCCGCCAGCGCCCTTTGCACGCGCAGATTCATGTCCTTCAAATCGTCGATGCGTTCGCGCATGCGCTTGTCGTCGACCTTTCGCAGTGCTTCCACCGAAAACTCGATGGCGTCATGCCAGGCCCCGGACGCGCCCCGGCCGTTCTCAAGTAAACCGTCAGCCGTATCGGCAATCGCCGGGTCTTCCAGCAGGGCGAGATGAGCCGCGGCTATCTCTGCACCGGTACCTTCTTCCCCATCGGCCAGTTTTTGCAGATGCCTGCCCACCATTGCCAGCGCGTGTTCCAGGCGCTGCCGTTCTTCAGCCACCGAACCGGGGGCTTCCTCGGCCGGCGTGTGCCAAGTTTCCAGGCCATAGGCGATACCCATGGACAGGCCGGGGCTTGCCGCCTGGGCCCGGATGACAGTACCGTCGTCAAGCGGCGCCGGCGGGTCCTTTTTCACGGGTGCAGCGGCTACTTGCTGCAATCTTGCCGCCAGTTCCGCTTCATCTAGTTCAAGCGGGGCCAGGCAGGAGACAACGGCCTCCAGCGCCTGTTGTGAATCCCTGCCCCAGGCCCTGAGCGTGACGACATCCCCGTGGGAAATGCCCTGGGACATCAGAGCAACGGGGCTGCGGACGTCGGCGGGTAACTGATTTCCCAGCTGACAACTCACCGACGCTTGCAGATTTGCCATTGCCGCTTTGAGCGCAGCGGCAGGTCTCGCGTGAATGCCATGTTCCAGGCCAACCGCCACCAGGCGCTTGAGTTTTTTGCCGCTATCGGCTGCATCGACCGGTTCGTTTGCCTTTACGGCAAGCCGGACTTCGAACAGCTCGTCACCGGATTTCACCGGGCCGGCCGCACGCTGCCCGCTGAGCATGAAGCCTTCGGACAGCAACAATATGGGGGTTTTCAGGCTGGCCGCGCCGCGCAGCACCTTTTCCATGTCGAAACTGAGCAGAAGCTGGCCGCATTCAACCCGGTCGCCGGGCGCGACGTGCGCCTGGAAACCCTCACCGGCCATGCCCACCGTATCGACGCCGATATGAATGAGGAATTCCGCCCCATTTTCGGCGCGCAGATTGATCGCATGCCGACTTTCAGGCACGGTCAGAACTTCACCGTCAAACGGCGCGCACACGGCCCCTTCCGTGGGATCGATGGATACGCCATCACCGAGGAGCCGGTCCCGGAACACCGGGTCCGGGTTGTCGTCCAGCGTTGCGCACCAACCGCTCAACGGTGATGCAACCTTCAGGTAGCCCCGCTTTGCCGTTGTCATGGATTTACCTGGTTGATCTGCACCCAATCGATAGCCCAGATGGGATCAATGCCCGGCCGGTTGAAACTGATGCAAAGGTCCGAGCGTGGTGCAGAATCTGCCGGCAGCTTCAGTTTGGCCGCGGGAAGTTCCGTCACAGCCTGGTTGTTCACCGCCGGCGCCAGCGGCAGGACGGCCACAAGCGGCCCGTCGCAAGCGCCCTGACGTACCGTCAGTTCGCCTTCAGCCGTTGCCGGCGGATTGACCACGACATCGTTAATCAGTTTGCCGATTTCAAAATTGAACGGCAGTTGGCCAACTGCTGCACTGATCGAACGGGCCCGGCTCAAATCGGCATCCCGCCAAATCCAGCAGGGGTTCATGATATCCAGCAGGAACGATTCCCGGTCGCCATGGATCGGGGCATCGTCTTCCAGCGCCAGCGCAATGGATGCCTGGCACAGCTCAAGTTCCCGGTCCTCCCGCCTGGCAGCCTGTTCGCTCTCGCTGGCCGATTGCGCTACTCCGGTTTTGGCAGCGGCAATGCCAAGATCGTCCAGCCTGGCCTGGTGAACGTGCAGCCGGGAAGCAAAGCCTTCCGGGTCGCGCCTCGCCGGGGCACTCCAGCCCAACTCGGCAATGGCGGCGGCGCGCGGCCAGGTCATGTAGGCGACGCGCTCTTCGAAGCGGACGTGCTCGGTCCACAGGTTGCCCTGCAGCCCGAGAAGCAGCTTGCGATTTTCACCCAGCTGCTCCGGCAAGGGATCGAATTCATAGATGTCACGTGTGGTAATGATGCCACCGCGTCCCGGCGGCGCATCGACGGCGGCAGTCTGGAGGTGGTCAAGGTACAGGGTCGGTGCGGGGGAAAGCACCGTCTGGTGACCCTTGGCGGCCGCTTCGATGGCGCCTTCCACCCCTCGCCAGGACATGACCACCGCATCGGGTGGCAGATGGCTTGCCAGGATCTCGTCCCAGCCGATGATGCGGCGGCCGCGCGGCGCCAAAAATGACTGGAGCCGCTCCACGAAGTAATTCTGCACGGACTGAATGGAGTCGAGGCCCAACTCCGCCATGCGCTCAGCGATCCGCTCCGAGGCTTCCCACTGTTCGGTCACCACCTCATCACCGCCCAGGTGGATGAATTCGCCGGGAAACAGCTCAACCATTTCCGCCAGGACCGTTTGGAGAAACTCAAAAGTGGATTCCTCGAGGTTGAATACGTTGTTGTAAATGCCCCAACTGGCCGGCACCTTCTTCAGCTGAAAGCCCGGAACGCCCAACTCCGGATAAGCCACGATGGCGGCAGTGGCATGGCCCGGAACATCGATTTCGGGCACAACGGTTACGTGCCTCATCGCGGCATGCGCGACGATGTCCCTGACCTGGTCCTGCGAATAGTATCCGCCGTACAGGCGTGCCTGACCCGTGGCCGGGTCGATATCCGCGGCCGGCGCGGCGCCGGCAGGCACCCGGTACCCGCCCACACTGGTCAGTTTCGGGTAGGCCTTGATTTCCAGGCGCCAGGCCTGGTCGTCGGTCAGGTGCCAGTGAAAGACATTCAGCTTGTGCAATGACATCCAGTCGATGTACTGCTTGATGAATTCCGGAGACTGCATGTGGCGCGCCGAATCGAGCATCAGGCCGCGCCACTCGAACTCGGGGGCATCCAGGATTTTCAAGGCAGGCAGCTGGCTGGCCGGTCCGGGCTGGTGGGTGAGAAGTTGCCACAGGGTGACCAGGCCATAATACAAACCCGCGCTGTCAGCGGCCTGGATCAACACGCCGGCAGGCCCGGTCTGCAGGGAATAGGCCTCGGTCAGCCTGGCAGCCGGCGCCAGGCTTGCTGCCTCAAATTGAGCCTGCAGCTCTCTGTGCGAAATTAACTCCAGATTGATCGCGGCACCTTCGGCTGCTCCGGTCAATACACGCACATCCCGGCCGCTGTGTTGCCCGATCAAGTCTCCGATCCATTCCGCACCGGCCTTGAGTTTCTTGTCGTCCGGCACGCTGATCACGATAGCTTCGGGCACGACATGCATCCCTTCCAGGTGTCGCACGTATGAGGGAACGGGTAACAGCGAAAGGTTTTGCCCGGTGTCTGTCAGCGCTTGAACCGGCAGGCAAAAAATCAGCAGCCACAACCGAGCTGTAAAATAATTGAAACAGTGGCTCTTGATTGATTTCATGCAAACTCCCCAAGCATCGTATCAAAAGTGATGTGAGCGCACTCGCGACTTGGTGCTCCGCATAAAAATCGGGCCCGGTTCGACCGGGCCCAAGGCACATCACACATTCCATCCGCGGTTCAGCAACTCCTGACCGCGGAGTTTCAGCCCTCAGCGGTCAGAACACGAACCTCAGGTTGAGATAGTATTGCCTGCCGTTCATGTAAATGGAGCGCGGGCGTTCCCTGCTCTCGGCATAGTATTCGATCTTCTCATTGGTGAGGTTGCGACCATCCAGGGAAACCGTGAAATGGTCGTTGATCATGTAGCCGACCGAGCCGTCCACCATTTGTACGTCATCCTGGAAGAATGCGGATGCACGATCCAGGCCGCTGTAGAAGCTGGAACGGAAGTTGTAGGCGAGGCGCACCGACCACTTGTCCGTTTCAAAATAGCCGCCCACGTTGTAGGTATTCTTCGAGGTTCCCAGCATGGGCTGGCCGTCCTTGGTGTCGCCGTCGGCGTAGGAGTAGTTGGCCATGATGCCCCAGTGCTCACCGAAAGGCTGTTGCCAGGCAAGTTCGAAGCCCTTGACCTCGGCGGAAGAGTTGGTGGGGACCGTCAACAGGTAGTCCACGAAGCGGCCATCCGGGTGCTGGGCGTCGATGGTAAAGATGGACCTCATTTCCTGGCCCAACGCGACGTAATTATCGACGTCCATGTAGTACACGCTGGCAGCCAAAAGCGCGCGGTCCGCGAAGTACCATTCCCAGCTGACATCGAAGTTCGTTGAAACAATGGGCGCGAGGTCGGGGTTACCGCCCGATCCGCTGCCGACACCGCCTTCAACCGCCGGCGGCAACAAGCTGACCGAACCTGCCAAAGCGGAATAATCCGGCCGGCCCAGGGTCTGTGTTGCCGCGAAGCGAAGGTCCATGCCGTCGTTCAACTCGTAGCGGAAGTTGAAGGTCGGCAGCCAGTCCGTGTACGTGTGCTCGGTCAGAACTGTCTTGTACGGCCCGAAGGCGGAAGTGGTGACCGCATCCGGGTCATCCGCGCTCGTATTGATAAAAGTCGTAATGTCTTCTTCCGTGCGGACATAGCGCAGACCCAGGTTGGAAGACCAGCGCGCGCCGTGGAAATTGAACTGGATGTAGGCTGCGGAAGCCGTTTCTTCCAGGCCATAGGCGCCGGGGTAGTAGTATCGGGAAACCGGATTGCGGTCGGTCATCTGATTGTATTCAGCCAGTTGTTCTGGTGAGTAATACCAGATGTCCCTCGGGAAAGAACCGCCGAGTCCGGAACCGAAATCACCCGGGTAATTGTTGTAGCCGTTGGGCCAGTTTGCCGGATCGAACGGTGACATTGTGCCGACCGGGCAGAAAAACTGCTGGCTCCAGTCAAAACCCACTATGTTGCCACTGGAATCCAGACAGCCGGGACCCTGCGCCGTCACCTGGTCCAGGTTTCGGCCGTGGTCTGCGTAGCGCAAGCCAAAATCCATCGATGACAAGGGTCCACGGTCCAGCACGACATTACTGTCGAGCTGCAGCCAATCCTCGTCGTCCTGGACGTCGATGTCCTGAAAGCCGAAGATCCAGTCGAGCCTGACGTCTTCCAGGGGCGTGCCGGGCTGTGAGGTATCCGTGGAGCCCAGGTTCCAGTCAGCGGCGCCAACACCGTTCAACTGCCAGGCGGCGCCGGAACCCAGGCCCAGGTCCCACTCAGCGACGTCCTGGGTCGGCGTTCTGCCGTATCCTTCGGATGTACCGGCCTTGGCCCATAAGGTCCACTGGTTATTCAGGTTCCACTCGATTTCAGCAGTCAGATATTCTGAACCGGATTCGTCCCCCGGACGGGAAATCTGGTCATAGATTCCATACTGCCTGCTTGGGTCCGCGGTGAAGTTGGCCTCTACGAGTGTGTTGTCGCGGACCACGTAACCCGGATCCGGCACAGCGCCACGCCCGATGATGGCAGCGCCCCACAGCATGTAGTTGCGGTTGTAGTTGCTGGCTTCCAGCTTTGAAGTGAAGCCGTCCAGAACAATCGTCAGGTCATCAGTAGGTGCGAATTCCATGGTGATCTGTCCACCCACGCGCTTGCGTTCCTGTTCGAACAGCGCGGAGCCGATCAGTGACGGGTAGAACACGCCTTCCAAATCAGGATAGGCTACTGCCGCGGCATCGCCTGCCCCCACGACGTTGTAGCCCAGGATTTCCTGGCCGTCGCGGCGCAGCTCACGCTGCTGATAGAAAGCCTGCACCATGACGCCGAACGTGGCGCTGTCGTTTTTCCAGTTGAACAAACCAGATAGTTGCGGGTCGGTCGCCGACGGCAGGTCTGCATAAACCATTCCCAGGTTGCCGCCGAAGGTTACGCCATCATCGAAGTTGAGTGGACTGTGCGTCAGAATGTCGACGCTACCGGTAATGCCGCCTTCGACCATTTTCGCCTCGTAGGACTTGTGCACCACGATCTGCTCAACCAACTCGGAGGGTAGCAGCGAGTAGCTGACGCTGCGGCCAACGGTACCGGTCTGGTTGAGTACGAACCAATCACCGGAAGCAATGTTGTGTCCGTTGATCAGAGTCTGGGTGTAACTCGCGGGGGTGCCGCGCAAGCTGACACGGTCGTTTTCGTCGAAGGCGCCTTCGTTGGCGCTTGCCGCGCTGATGTTCACGCCTGGAACGCGCTGCAAGGAATCGGCGATGTTCCGGTCGGGCATCTTGCCGATGTCTTCTGCGGAAACGACGTCCACGCGCGAATCGGAGTCGCGCTTGGTTACCAGGGAACGCTGCAGGCTTCCGCGGATGCCGGTGACAATGACTTCTTCGAGAACGCCCTCGTCACTCTCATCCTGTTGTGCTGCATCCTGCGCCAGTGCCGTGCCGAAAGTGGCATAGAGCGCAAGAGCGATCGCAGTGCTTAGTGCGGTGGTTGTATTCAATTTCATATCTCTGCCCTGTTGGATGTCGGAAATGCCTATTGGTTTTGGACTCGCAAGACTGGTTATGACCAATTCCAGAAAACTATATAACCAATTAAGACCAATTTCCAGTGTTTTGATCAAGAAATTTGCGTTGATCGGTGTATCTATATGTTTTTTATGTATATAATATGTATTATCAGCTTTAACGGGAAATTAATGTTGGAATTATTGGTTATATTTTGGTTATAGTGTGTCACGTGAAGGAAGAAAATAACACCATACCTACTGCGGCCTTGTCTGATGTCTTTCAGCCGCTGGAGCGGGACAAGCAGCAGCCGCTGTACCGCCAGGTTCAAAGCGCTATTCGCCATGCGATCGCCCGGCGGGCGCTGAAACCGGATGATGCTTTGCCCCCGGAACGGGAACTGGCCGAGTTGTTCGGAATTTCCCGCATCACCGTTCGCAAGGCGATCAGCGGACTGGTGAGTGAAGGCGTACTCGACACCCACCATGGATCGGGCAATTTTGTGCGCACCAAGGTCGAGAAGAACTTTGCGCAGCTAACGTCGTTCTCAGAAGAAATGGCGTCGCGTGGAATGAACGCCAGCAGTCGTTGGATCAGCCGGTCCGAGGGCAAGGTCCAACCGGAAGAAGCGCTCACGCTGCGCGCCAGTCCGGGTACGGTTGTCTTTCGCTTCAAACGGTTGCGCCTGGCCGATGATTCGCCGATGTCGATCGAACATACGACCATCCTGGCCGAGTGCCTGCCCTCGATCAATGCCGTCGAGCATTCACTGTACGCGGCACTCAGGAAGACCGGCAACCGGCCGGTACGGGCCCTGCAACGACTCAGCGCCCTGATTCTCAATGAAGAGCAGGCCGGCATGCTCGGCGCCAGGGCGGGGGACGCCGGACTGCTGGTAGAGCGGGTTGGCTTCAACAGCAAAGGCGTGACTATCGAATACTCAAAATCCTGGTATCGCGGCGACACTTATTACTTTGTCGCCGAGCTGGGCATCTCTGACTGAGGCCCGTCCGTGACTATCAACCCCTCTTCCACCCAAATGTTTTTGGAAGCCGCCGAAGCCGCCAGCGCCGTGCAGCGCCAGCTGGACCTGAATGCCGGGACAGCGGCGCGCATCGGCCGCAAATTGCGTGAATTCAAGCCGCGCTTCGTCACCACCGTGGCGCGCGGCAGCTCCGACCACGCAGCCTGTTACGCCAAGTACCTGCTGGAAACCCGCACCGGGTTGGTCACCTCATCCTCCGGTCCCTCGGTGATCTCGGTCTATCACGCCGAACTGCAGCTCGCAGACAGCCTGTGCCTTTTGATCTCGCAATCCGGCGCCAGCCCTGACTTGTTGGCCGTGGCCGCGGCGGCCCGCAAGGCCGGCGCTTACGTTGTGGCACTGGTCAACGTGGCCAATTCACCACTGGCCTCGCTGGCGGACGAGGTGGTCGAACTGCGGGCCGGGCCGGAAACCAGCGTGGCCGCGACCAAATCTTTCATTGCCTCGCTGACCGCGGTAATCCAGATTGTCAGTCACTGGCTGAAAGACGACGAGCTCTCTGCCGCGCTGGCACGGGCGCCCGAGTTGCTGCAAAGAGGCTGGGACTGCGACTGGTCACCAGCCGTTGAAGCCATCGCCGGCACCCGGGACATGTTTGTACTCGGCCGCGGCCTGGGCCTGGGTATTGCTTACGAGGCCGCACTCAAGCTCAAGGAAGTCTGTGATTTGCATGCAGAAGCCTTCAGTTCCGCCGAGGTGCTGCACGGTCCGGTGACCATTGCTCGGGGTGATTTCCCGGTGCTGGTGCTGGCGCAGAATGACGCCTGCTTCCCAGGCATCTCCGATCTGGTGGGTAACCTGGCGCAACGTGGCGTCAGGCTGATAACCGCCGGCATTCGGCACGACCGCGCCGTCAACCTACCCTCGCCGGAAGGCCACCCGGCGATCGAGCCGATCCTGCGGATCCAGAGTTTCTATCGCATGGCCAATGCGCTCTCTGTTCGCCTCGGTCTGAATCCGGACAGCCCGCCCTATCTGAACAAGGTTACATCGACCCTGTAGGGGCCGGCTGGAATCAACAGTGATCGACACCGCATACATCAACGGCAAAGTGCTGGCTGAAGCCCGGCTTCACGATGACCTCACCGTGATTACCAGCGAAGGCCGCATAGCCGGTGTGCAAACACGCGACGGCAAGCTTCCTGCCGGCGCGCAGGTAGTGGACCTTGGTGGCGACTATTTGCTGCCCGGCTTCATCGACACCCAGGTCAACGGCGGAGGCGGTGTGCTGTTCAATGAATCGCCCAACGTCGAAGGTATCCGCGCCATTGCCGAGGCCCACCAGCAATTCGGCACCACGGGGCTGCTGCCCACCCTGATCAGCGACGACCTGGAAGTCATTCGCAAGGGCGTGGCGGCCGTTGATGCAGCCATGGCTTCCGGTGTTCCCGGCGTGCTGGGCATTCATATTGAAGGCCCATTTCTCAGCCGGGAGCGTCGTGGCGTGCATGACGCTTCAAAGCTCCGCACGCTGACCGCAGAAATCATCTCTGAATTGCAGCCCCTTGGAAACGGCTGTTCCGTGCTCACCCTGGCGCCGGAGACCCTGGAACCCGGCATGATCCGCGAATTATCCAGCAAGGGCTTCCGGGTGTGCGCCGGCCACAGCAACGCGGAAGGTGAAGTCATCCGGAATGCCATCGAGCAGGGCCTGTGTGGCTTCACGCACCTGTTCAATGCCATGTCGCAACTCGGTGCGCGGGAGCCCGGCGTGGTCGGCACGGCTCTCGACAGTGACGCGGCCTGGTGCGGCATCATCGTTGACCAGCACCATGTTTCGCCCCCTTCGGTTCGAGTCGCCTACCGCTGTAAAGGCCCCGAAAAGTTAATGCTGGTGACCGACGCCATGCCGCCGGTGGGCTCGGACGATACCGAATTCACCCTGTTGGGCAAACGCGTCACGGTAAAAGACGGCGTTTGCAGAGACACTGACGGGACGTTGGCTGGCACGGCCCTGGACATGTCCACTGCGCTGCGTAACATGATTCACATCACCGGGTGTGGCTTGCCCGAGGCTTCCTTGATGGCCAGCAACGGCCCCGCCGAGTTCCTTGGCCTCCAGCACAGGCTCGGGCGCATTGAGGCAGGGCTCGATGCCGACCTGCTCGTCCTCGATCCGGATCTTCGCGTTCAACGAACCATTATCGGGGGCCGGGAAATCTGGGCACGGTAACCCTTGCAACCATTGGGGAGATGCAAGGCATTGAAAAGCCGCCGACTTGACGAACTGGACCTGTTACGCGGCCTGAGCGTCATCGGGATGCTGCTGGTCGTCACGCCAGGCCGGTGGGAGCAGAATTTCAGTTGGCTGGTACATGCGCCATGGGAGGGCCTGGTTCCGGCCGACATGATCTTTCCGGGTTTTCTGTTTTGTGTCGGCTACGCGTTGCCGCTGTCTCTCAGCAAACGGATCGGGGCCGGTGAGTCGAGCCGCCGGTTGGCGGGACATTTTCTGACCCGCGGACTGGCGCTCATCGGTATCGGAGTGCTTTTGAATCTGCTCCAAACATTCAACTGGGAAAATGTTCGACTGCCGGGCATTTTGCAGACCATTGCCGTTTGTTGGTTGCTGGTTGGCGGATTGTTACTGGTGGCGAATCG
>Ga0316191_10002608_pt1 | contig 13142 bp, 7 predicted proteins | sample Eddworburr2cm_MG_FD_204928 | JGI IMG/M metagenome (GOLD analysis project Ga0316191, IMG submission 204928) | Coastal sediment microbial communities from Maine, United States - Eddy worm burrow 2 cm | ecosystem: Environmental > Aquatic > Marine > Coastal > Sediment | place: USA: Maine | collected...
GACGGCCCTGAAAGCGATGACGATCTGGCCTGCCTGGCAGCTTTTCGAGGAGAACGACAAAGGCTCCATAGAAAGCGGCAAGCTCGCCGATTTTGTCATCCTGTCGGACAACCCGATGACGGTAGATCCGGACAAGCTCGCCGAGCTTCAGGTGCGGGTCACGATCAAGGAGAATAAGGTCATCTACGACGCGAACACTGCGCCACAAGGCGCGCGTGCTGGAGCGCCGTTCGTGTCGGATCCTGAGGCCGCGCACGAATTGCTGGTTGCCCTTTATGAGGGAGTCGAGAGGCTGGCAGGCTCGCACTGACTCTGACCAGACTCTTCTCCAACCGCCCCAGAATCGCTTAGAATCCGAGTACGCTCACTTTGATGCTCAGCCAGACCTAAGTGAGACGTAACTTCCTTATTTGCGGGTGTAGTTCAATGGTAGAACCTCAGCTTCCCAAGCTGATGACGTGGGTTCGATTCCCATCACCCGCTCCAACCACCTTTGATCCTGAATGGATCTGGCTGGATCGATAAACAGGACCAGAGTTAAAACCAGTCGAGCCATCAATTCGGGGAGGGGTGCTTTGGCCCTCGTTTCAGGTGGTGTCGGCGTGGACCGTTCAGTCCTTCGGCACCGGCTTTGAAGCGCTCGTTCCCAAGGACCAGGCCTGTGTTCAGGGCCGCGTATGTTGGTGATGACTCGTGTCGAAAGTCGCTCCGCGAAGATCTGGCGATATGCGCAGGTCCTCGCTGTGCGGTAGGCACCGGCAGGCCGCCCTGGCAGCGACGGAGCCGTCTGATCATGGGACGTTCGATTCGAGTGTCTGCCAGGTTTCTTTACAGCAGACGGGCTTCTGCCAGCTGAGTTTGTACCTTGACCCCATATATCCTCTGGCCCCACATTTTTTACTCTGAGCACGTTAATGCCGGTACGAAATCGGCGAAGGTTACCAGGCATCGCAACGAGTAGTCAGGAGCCTGCAGCGCAGCGTTCCCGCCATCGAACCACACCCGTGCGAGCGTTGGCGTCCACGGGTCTTCTGCGGGTGCAATACAAGCCCGATAGTCTCGATCCTCCGTTCCTTTGCAGAGGAACAACCATGACCGCCGCCATACTGCGCGTTGCATGCAGGCAAAAAATTTTGAAAACCCCTGATCTAGATGCGTCATTGGCACCGGCCCGGTGTCGCTTCTCGCCCCGACCCGAGCCCGGCCGGTCGATTGGACATCGTCGACCCCGGACAGTAAATGTCCTAGGTTAGAGCAAATGATTCAATTTGGGTCTATATTGATGTCCTCGAAAAACCCCGGGGTCTGAACGACGTATTAAAGACCACTGAAAGAAGAGAGCGATCGATGCAGCGGTTATGCGCTTCGATAGTGGCCATGACTCTCGCCGCGTGGTGCGGCGGCGTGTTGGCTGCGGACGATGGGCTCGTGGTCGAACTGGCTCCTTACGCGTGGCTGGCGGGAGTTGACGGTAGCGTCACCGTCGGCGGGCTCAGTGCCGACTTTGACGAGAGCTTCAGCGATCTGGTCAATGACGTGGACATGGGCGCGATGGGCTTCGGCGTGTTGCGCTACCGCAGCCTGGTCGCGTTCGGTCAGTTCGACTACATCGATCTCGAAGCGGATGCCGAGGTGAAGGCCGACATCGGCCCCAACGCGCGGCCGGTCGGCGCCAAGATCGATGGCGAAGTCGAGCTGACGATCGCGACCGTCGGCGCCGGTTACACGTTCGATCTGTTCGACCGTCACGCGGTCGACGTGATGCTGGGTGTGCGCAGCCTGCAGCTCGACGTGAGTCTCGATTCGGGCGCCAACAAGCGTTCTGAAGACACGGATATCACCGACTATATCGTGATGCTGTCGCCGCTGTTCAATTTCGGAGAGAAATGGCAGTTCCGCACAATTCTCTCGTATGGTTTCGCCGGCGACTCCGAGTCGACCTACGAGCTGCAGCCGCAGCTGCACTACCGCATGTCGCGGCCGCTGACGCTCAGCGTCGGTTATCGCAAGCTTCATTACGAGGAGGAATCTGGCCAGAAGGGCACCTTGCAGCGCCGCGAATTCGATGGCGACATCGATGGCCTGATGATCGGCTTCAGCTGGACTTTTAAGAACGACAAATAATGAGGATTGGCGGCCAGTCGGCTAACGATTGCGCCGCCGATGCGGCCGGCGTAGCGCCCGCAGGATGAGGCGTTACCACGGCGGTCAACAACATCACGGCGAGAGCCCCACAAAAATCGCACCTGGCTGTAGAGGGGGGGCTTTGCACCGGACACTCGGAGAAGAGGGAGGCACACTTTGGACTGGAAAATGACGGGAATTCGTATCCTGCGGGGCGGCTTTGTGGCGTTGGCAGGCTTGGCGGCTGCCTCCGCCCATGCCGGGGAGGTCACCGGCGATCTCGGTTCGCCAGGCGCCACGACCACCATCAGCGGCAAGCAACTGCCCGCGCCCGCACCCGATTTCGGCGGCGTTATCAAGAACGACGCCCTGTCTTCGACACCGTGGTGGGCGCCTCGCATCGTGCCGCCCAAAGAGGCGCCGAACGTCCTGCTGATCATCACGGATGACGCGGGGTTTGGTGTGCCGAGCACGTTCGGCGGCGTTATTCCTACTCCGACGCTGGACCGCATCGCGCAGAACGGGCTGCGCTACAATAACATCCACTCGACGGCACTCTGTTCGCCGACCCGGGCCGCGCTCATCACCGGGCGCAATCATCACTCGGCGGGCTTCGGCGTGATTTCCGAGCAGTCCACAGGCTTCCCGGGTTACGACAGCATTATCGCCGAGGATAAGGCCACCATCGGACGGATTCTGCGCGATAACGGTTATGCCACCTCCTGGTTCGGCAAGAATCACAACACGCCGGCGTTTGCGGCCAGTCAGGCCGGTCCGTTCGACCTGTGGCCGACCGGAATGGGCTTCGAGTATTTCTACGGATTCGTGGGTGGTGATGCCAACCAGTGGCAGCCGAACCTGTTCCGCAACACGACGCAGATCTATCCTTTCGCGGGCAAGCCGGAATGGAACCTGGTCACCGGCATGGCGGACGATGCGATCGATTATCTGCATCGCATGAACCAAACTGATCCGAGTAAGAAGTTCTTCATCAAATACGCTCCCGGCGCCACCCACGCACCGCATCACCCCACCAAGGAGTGGGTCGACAAGATCAGCGCGATGCACCTTTTCGACGATGGCTACAACAAGCTGCGTGAACGTATTTTCGAGAACCAGAAGCGCCTCGGCGTGATCCCTCAGGATACCCAGCTCGAGCCCTGGCCCGACAAACTACTCAAGCCCTGGGATGAGCTGACTGCCGCCGAGAAGAAGCTCTTTATCAAGCAGGTGGAAATCTTTGCCGCTTATGCGGCCTACAGCGACCACGCTATCGGGCGGGTCATCGACGCCATCGAGGACATGGGAAAACTCGACGACACACTTGTCATCTACATCAACGGCGACAACGGGACCAGTGCCGAGGGCGGTCCTCTGGGCACGCCTAACGAGGTCGCCTTTTTCAACGGCGTCAATATGATGCCGGCCGAGGAACAGCTGAAGTGGTATGAGGTCTGGGGCACCGAGGAAACCTACAACCACATGTCGGCGGGATGGTCCTGGGCCTTCGACACGCCCTTTACCTGGTTCAAGCAAAATGCTTCGAAACTGGGTGGCATCCGCCAGAACATGGCGGTGTCGTGGCCGGCGCGCATCAAGGATACAGGCGGGTTGCGCGAGCAGTTCATGCACATCATCGACGTTGTGCCCACGATCCTCGAGGTGGCCGGAATCCCCGCGCCCGAGACCGTCGACGGCATCAAGCAGGCGCCAATCGAGGGCACCAGCTTCGCCTACACTTTCGATGCTGAAAATGCGCAGAAAAAATCACTGCATAAGACGCAGTATTTCGAAATGATGGGCCAGTGGGCCCTGTATCACGAGGGCTGGCTGCTCAGTACCAAGGTGAACCGCGCACCGTGGGAGGCATTCGGCGCGGCCAATCCTGACCCGCTGAATAACCAGGTGCTCGAACTGTACGATCTGAACACCGACTTCAGCCAGTCGCAGAACATCGCCGACAAGCACCCCAAGAAGGTCGAGGAGCTGAAGAAAATCTTCATCGAGGAAGCCAGGAAATACCAGGTTTTTCCGATGGACGCGTCAGTGGCGGCCCGCCTCGTCGCGCCGCGGCCCAACATCACCGCCGGGCGCTCGGAGTTTGTCTACACTCACCCGATGGTGGGGTTGCCCCAGGGCGACTCGCCCGGGCTGCTCAATGCGTCTTACACGATCACCGCGGATATCGAGGTGCCCGAGGGAGGCGGCGAGGGCATGATCCTGACTTCGGGCGGACGCTTCGCCGGGTACGGTTTCTACCTTTTGCAAGGGAAGCCGGTGTTCCTGTGGAATTTGATCGACCTGGAGCGCATCAAGTGGGAGGGTTCCGAGGCGCTTTCGCCCGGCAAGCACATCGTAGAGTTCGATTTCGAGTACGAGGGGCTCGGCACCGGCACACTCAAGTACAACAACATGACTGGCCTTGCCCAGCCCGGGACCGGCACGCTCAAGGTGGACGGCAAGATCGTCGACACCAAGAAGATGAAAAAGACGCTGCCCATGATCCTGCAATGGGACGAGAGCTTCGACATCGGTTCCGACACCCTGACCGGCGTCAACGACGCCGACTACAAGCCGCCGTTCCCGTTCACTGGCGAGCTCAAAAAGCTGACGATCAAGGTCGACCGGCCGCAGTTGTCAGCCGCCGACATCGCTAAACTCGAGGCAGCACAACGCAACAACAAGTCCAGCGAATAAGGGCTCATTCTTCGCCACGGCTGCGCGGGCTCGACCGGGCCCCGCAGCCGCCGGCATTGCGTCCAGGCGACGCAGCGGTGTCCGGCACCTTCAGGGTCAGATTCCGGCACAGAAAGATACCGCCCCGGCCGGCCGCGAGCAGAGGATTGCCGCGAGGCCGACCTCGATGCCGGCTGGTATGACGCCGAGCCCCTCGGTGCATGGCTGCCATCCGATGAGTGCTACTCTACGCCGCAAACAGAATCAGGAGTTGCGGCGTGACTGACGACAACCTGGAACCCAGATCGGTTCGTGCCTCGCGTACGACCATCACCGAACTGATGATTCCGTCCTATGCCAATTTCGGCGGGAAGATTCATGGCGGTATCCTGCTGTCGCTCATGGACAAGGTGGCCTATGTTTGCGCCAGCCGGCATTCCGGCACCTATTGCGTCACCGTGTCGGTGGACGGGGTCGACTTCCTGCAGCCCGTGGACGTTGGCGATCTCGTTTCGCTGAAGGCTTCGGTCAACCACGTGGGACGCACCTCGTTGGTCGTCGGTATTCAGGTCAGCGCCGAAAACGTGCGGCAGGCCATCGTAAAGCACACGAACACCAGCTATTTCACGATGGTGGCGCGTGACGAGGACGGGCGGCCGGTGGTCGTTCCGCCGCTTGTTCTCGAGTCGGACGACGACATACGGCGTTTTGTCACCGCTTCCAGGCGGCGGAAGCTGGGTTTCCGGGTGCGCCAACGCATGGAAACCTACCGCGAAAAATTTTGCTTCGACGATCAGACCAAAGCGGCACTGGAAGGGGAAAGATGCGTCATTGCAAACTCCGCAGGGGTGCAGCGACGCTAAATGCGATGTCAGGTTCGTTACTGGCGTTGCCTGCATCGGTACTTCCGGTGCGGCCGTGCGGTGGACCGATGCACGGGTTCGGGGTCGGAATTCCAGCGGGCGACTCCAGGTCGCGATGACTTCCGGCGCCGGGATTGCGGCTGTACCCACATTGGCGTGTGGAAGATTTCCCCGATTTACAGTTCGCCACTCGGTCGTCCTGACCCGCCCGCAGATCACGCCTCGAACGAAAAACAGAGCGATTTTCGGCCGCGCCTTCGACTAGCGCAGACCCGGCCACGGTTTGATGGCTAGCGGCGCTGGGCTAGAATACCGGGTCTATCGTCTGCATTGCCGGTCCGGCGCCCTATCGTGGCTGTGCAGTCCGAAGGAGAACGCATTTTCCATCGCGGCATCAACACGGCGGACCGGCAACGCGCTTGGCCAGTCCCGAGAACCATGACCCGTCATGAACACTGAACCGCGCACCCGGTTGTGGCTGACCTCGCCGCATTTCTATCCGACCTATGGCGGCGCGCAGAATCGTTACCGCAGCTACATTCGCGGCTTACTTGAGCGTGGTCTCGACGTCGAGATCATGACCGGTACACCGCAGCTGGAGGAACGCAGCGAGGCCGACCTCGATGCCGGCTGGTATGACGCCGAGCCGGGTGCATGGCTGCCATCCGACACGCTGGATGGCGCGCCGCTGGAACGCGTCCGGCTGCCCGATACCAAGGGTGCGGAACGTACCCGTATCTACTACGAGGCGCTGCTCGAGGTTTGCCGCAGGCCGGCCGCGGGACCGGTGGTCGCCCAGTTGCTGACCAATATGCGTCCGGCCGCCCGCCCGTGGATCCGCAAGCTGAAACAGCAGGGCGTGGCGGCGTTGTACTCCGTTTCCCAGTACCCGACCTGGCCGCAGCAACCCATCAAGCGGCTGACCCGCAAAGGCGGCTACCGGCGCGTTTATAACGAGTTCGATGCGCTGGTGACCAACAGTCCCGCGCTCGAGGATTTTCTGCGCGAGATCGGCGTGACAACGCGTATCGAATACATTCCCAATGGCGTGCGATTGGATCGGTTTCATCCAGTCGGTAACGCCGCCGAGCAGCAGGCGCGTGAGAGTCTGCGCGCGAGCTTTGGAATACCCGAAACGGCGACGGTGATCGCCATGGTTGGTGCGATCATGCCGCGTAAAAGCCCTGACCTCGTGTTGCAGGCATGGCAACGGCTGCTGCCCGAATTCCCCGACATTCATTTGCTGTTTGTCGGGCCACGCGCCGACACCCACGATCCCAAGCTCGCAAGCTTCGGCGAGAAAGTTGCGGAGCAGGTGGAGCAGATCGGCCGCCCACAGCAGGTTCATTTCTCCGGCGTGGTCGATAACGTCGAAGCGCATCTGCGCGCGGCCGACCTGTTCGTGCTGGCATCGCGGCGCGAGGGTACGCCCAATTCGTTGCTGGAGGCCATGGCCGTGGGCCTGCCCTCGGTCAGCACGCCGTTTATCGGCATTTCGGCAAGCACCGGCAAGGCCGGCGAGCAGTTCCTGTTGGCCGAGCGCTCGCCCGAGAGCCTTGCGGACATGCTGCGGCGGATCCTGCTCGAACCGGATCTGCGCATGGCCCTGTCCACGGCGGGCCGCGACTACGTCGCCACCCATCTCGATCAGAAAGTCACGCTGGATCGGTATGCGGCGTTGTACCGCGAACTCGGGGCCGCGGCGGTTCGGCGCCATGGCGGCTGAATGAGACCAGGGCGCAATGCGATATGTGCGGGATAGCGGGTTTTGTCGATTTCGCGAAAGCCTCGTCAGAGCAACATCTGCTGTCGCTTGCCACGGCAATGGCGGATACGCTGATCCACCGCGGTCCGGATGGTGGCGACGCCTGGGCCGATGCCGGCGCCGGCATCGCACTCGGCCATCGCCGCCTGTCGATCCAGGACCTCTCTCCCGCCGGGCGCCAGCCGATGAGCTCTGCCGATGGCCGTTACGTCATCGTGTTCAACGGCGAGATCTACAATTTCCGCGATCTGCAGCAGGAGCTGGCCGGCCTGGGGCACTCATTCCGGGGGCACTCTGACACCGAGGTTCTGCTTGCGGCGATCGTGCAGTGGGGATTGCATGCCACGTTGCCGCGGCTGCTGGGGATGTTTGCTTTCGCTTTGTGGGATCGGCAGGAAAAAACGCTTTACCTCGCCCGCGACCGCGCCGGGAAAAAGCCGCTGTATTACGGGCGTTGTGGCAACAGCTTCCTGTTCGGTTCCGAACTGAAAGCGTTGCGCCGTCATCCCGGCTTCGAGTATGAAATCGACCGCGACGCGCTGGCCTGTTTCCTCCAGCACAGCTGGGTGCCGGGCCCGCGTTCCATTTACCGCGCAATCCGCAAGCTGCCGGCCGGGTGCTCGCTGGCGCTGCAAGCGGGCCGGGAGCCGCTCATCCACGCCTACTGGGATGCCGCCGAAGTCGCGCGTAGCGGGGAGCGCGAGCCGTTCCAGGGATCGATGACAGACGCGGCCGATGAACTCGAGCGCCTGTTACTCGATGCGACAGAGCGCCGCATGATCTCGGACGTACCGCTTGGCGCGCTGCTGTCGGGCGGCTTCGACTCGACCACCGTCGTTAGCCTGATGCAGCGGCTGAGCGATCGCCCGGTGAAGACATTTACCATTGGCTTCGACGAGGCCGACTATGACGAGTCCGTGCATGCGCGCGCAATCGTCGAACATCTGGGTACCGATCACACCGAGCTGACGGTAACCCACAAGGACGCGCTCGACGTCATTCCGCAGTTGCCGGAGATGTATGACGAGCCGTTCGCCGATGCCTCGCAGATTCCTACCTACATCGTCTCGAGGCTGGCCCGCAGCCGGGTCACGGTGGCGTTGAGCGGAGACGGTGGCGATGAATTGTTTGCCGGTTACAAACGCTACCAGCGCGCGTTACGTGATGCGCGGCGCTGGAGCGGATTGTCGGGCGGGCTGGGGCGGGGCGTCGCCCGGCTTCTGCACGGTAGTGAAGAACTCGGCTGGAAAACGCTGCAGCCGCGGCCCGGAGCTGACAGCATGGCGAAATGGCGTTACTTCGCGGCCGGTCTCGGCAGGAACGCCGCTGGCCTGACGACCAGCGATCCTGTAGTCCTGTTCGCCGGCCAGCGCGCCCGCATCGCCAGCGGTGCTGCACTGGTACTTGGTGCGCACGATATGGACTATCCGCTTGGAGATATCGCCGCGGCGGCGAGCCTCGCCGAACCGATGCAGGGCATGATGCTGTACGACTTCACCAGTTACCTCGTCGACGACATCCTGGTGAAAGTAGACCGCGCCAGCATGGCGGTCAGCCTCGAGGTTCGCAGCCCGTTTCTTGATCATCGTGTCGTCGAATTCGCGTGGCGTCTGCCATTGGCGTTGCGGTGGGGCGAGCGTGGCAGCAAGCTGGTCGTGCGCGAACTGCTGAAACGCTATGTGCCGCCGGCACTGACGGAGAGGCCGAAATCGGGTTTTGGCGTGCCCGTCGGGGAGTGGCTGCGGGGGCCGTTGCGGGAGTGGGCCCAGAGCCTGATCGACCCCGGCCGTCTCCGTTCGCAGGGTTTGTTGCGCGAGGGAGCCGTCACAACCCTGTGGCGCCAGCACCTGTGCGGCTGGCGCGATCACTCGGATGTATTGTGGAGCGTGCTCATGTTCCAGGCCTGGCTGAATAACGAGGTGGCGACCGGCAATACCCCGGCGTAACGGAATCCGACCCGAATCCATTCCTCGCGCCGGATACGGCTTTTCTGCCAGCAACGCACACCCGTTCCCTCGCGAGCGCAGCGCTCGGGCCGGGCAAATTTATCCCGGAAGTCGACGATACCGTAGTGGTCCAACAGCTGGGCGAATCGCGGATCGGCGGGTAATCCGGACGTCGCGCGATACGCGGCCCGGCCGATTAGTCGCCGCCCGGTTCGGGTTTCGGGCACGAACAGCGCCGCAATCTCGCGATGCCCCCGCGCCGGCACTCATTCGCTATCTTTTTGTCAGGGGTTAATGGGAACATCAGCAGGTTGGCTTGAGGGGCGCGGCGATGTACAGATTCAGGCTAAATGCGATTGATCTGGGGAACTTTCGCGGCGATGCCCTTGGTGGCGTGACCGCCGCCATAGTCGCACTGCCGTTGGCCATCGCGTTCGGCGTCGCCTCGGGTGCAGGCCCGGTAGCGGGGCTCTACGGCGCCATCTGTGTGGGGCTGTTTGCCTCCCTGTTCGGCGGCACGCCGGCACAGATATCGGGCCCGACCGGACCGATGACGATTGTATCGGCCTCCGTTTTCACGATGTACGCCGGAGAGCCGGCGGTCGCTTTTACCGTTGTGATGATGGCTGGAGCGTTCCAGATCCTGTTCGGAATGCTGCGCCTTGGCCGGTTTGTAAACCTGATGCCGTACCCGGTCATATCCGGGTTTATGACCGGGATCGGTTGCATCCTGATCATCATGCAGCTCGAGCCGCTGCTGGGGTACTCGAGCCCCACCAGCGTGACCAACGCGATATCGGTGTTGCCTGAGCAGTTGTCGAAGCCGAACTGGGATGCGGTTGTCATCGGTATCGTGTCGTTGCTCGTTTGCTTTCTTACACCAAGGCGATTCAGCCGGATTTTGCCCGCCCCGCTGCTGGCCCTGGCGGTCTCGATGATGCTTGCCCTGGGTCTCGGCGACGCCACCACGATTGGCAAGATTCCCTCGGGTCTTCCCGAATGGCACTGGCCTGCGGTGACATTCAGCCAGCTGAACGAGATGCTGGTATCCGCTGCGGTGCTGGCGGCGCTGGGCTCCATTGACAGTCTTCTTACGTCGCTGGTCGCCGACAATGTGACACGCACATTTCACGATTCCGACAAGGAGTTGGTCGGACAGGGCATTGGTAATCTCGTTGCCGGATTCGCGGGCGGCCTGCCCGGCGCCGGCGCCACGATCCGCACGCTGACGAATGTCAATTCCGGCGGCCGCACGCCGCTTTCGGGGGTCTTTCATTCCCTGGTGTTGCTGGCGATGGTGCTCGGTCTCGGCCCGCTGGTTGCATTCATTCCGCATGCGGCTTTGGCGGGCATCCTGATAAAGGTGGGCATCGATGTCATCGACTGGCGCTACCTGCGGCGGGTGACCCGAGCGCCCAGGGCCGAAGTTGTGTTGATGTTTGTCGTGTTGTTCCTGACCGTCTTGGTTGATGTCATCACAGCCGTCGCGACCGGCGTGATCCTGGCGAGCCTGGCATTCGTCAAGGAGTCCGCCGAAATGCAGATCGAGTCGATTCGGGCATTGTCCGACCCGGAGCATGCACCCTTCCTGAGCCCGGAGGAGACGGAGTTGTTTCGACGCTGCAAGGGCCGGCTGTTGCTGCTGTATTTCTCCGGCCTGATGAGTTTCGGTGCAGCCAAAGAGATGACACGCCGGTTCTCAATCGTTGGCACCTACGACGTATTGATTATCGATCTGCACGACGTGCCGCGCATGGATGGGAGCGCCACGCTCGCCCTGGAGGAAATCGTCGAACGTGCGTCGGAGGAGGGTAAGCGAGTGTTGCTGGCCGGGCTCACGGCCGACGTTGCCCGGCTGATGAGCAGGATGGGCGTTCTCGACAAACTCCATGATACCCATCGGTTCGCGACACGCCTGGCAGCGCTCGGCAGTGCCGCCGACCTTATCGCAGCGCAGTCGGGACATGGGGGCGACGGCGAGGGACATCCCGACTCGAGCGCATGACCGACGCGATCGCGCCCCAGGCGGCAGATGCGATCGGCTTGGATCCCGCCGCGTTCGCGTGATCAGTGACGACATTGCACCATGTGATCAACTCCGGTGCCTCGAGTCGCTGCGACCTTGCAACCCAACTTCCGCTCAGTGCCGGTACCATCCCGAGCGGCGTGCGTCGAACGCGGAGAATTTCGCATCCCGATACCGGGTTGGCCGTTTACGCCATGCCCGGGCCCGACGGCGGAGGGGCCGGTATCCCCGCGGTTCCCGGTGGTGGAGGGCCGTAGCGATTGGGGCCGGCGGTGCCGGGAAGGAAGCCGCATTCGATCAGCACCCAGATCGTACCGACAATCGGTACCAGGTTGAGCAGCGCCCACCATGCGGACTTGTCGCGGTCGTGCCAGCGTTTGATCTGTACGGCCAGTCCGATCCACATGAAAAACAGGAAGACAGCGGTCTCGAAGATTGCCGGGCCGGCGGTCATCGGCCGCTCCGGTCCGAAGTCGCCGATCGCGATGTTGAATCCGGTGCCCAACGCGATCATCACCAGCGCGACACCCCAGTACGGCAGACGGTTGATCCGCCCTTGGAAAGAAAAAAGCAGCCATTTCAGATCCATCTGATTCTCCTGTTTTGCGTAACGCGGTGAAGACCGAATCAAGCATACACGATGCCTCGAAACTCCATTCCTGCTTGCATCAAGGCCCTCCGTCGCCGCTGCCCATAAAGCCGCATAACGTCCTGGCGCGTGACGCAGCCATAGCGGAGAACCGTCTCCAGTTACGGATTATTACGTATTTTTAATGTTGCGGAATTTAGTCCTAATTGACGTTCAGCAAAAGCGCATATTTTGGGACACATGGATCAGACGGTCATGGTCAGCGGCTATGACCGGACAACAAAAATCTTTCCTTCACTATCCCGTGGATATCGGCTCTTCAGTCCCGGGGGAGGCAATTATGAAAATTCGATGGAATACGTTGCTGACCGCCGCAGCGATCAGCGCGGTCTTTGCGCTGACCGGATGTAGCGACGACGGCGATGATGGCGATCCCGGTCCGGCCGGTAGTAATGGTCTCGCTTGTTGGGATCTGAACGAAAACGGGGTTCCCGATTTTCCGGATGAGGATCTGAACGGCGACGGTGTCGTCGATGTTCTCGACTGCAACGCGCTGGCCAACCAGCCCGATGCGGCTGTGCAGGCCGCGATTGCGGCGTCCAAGATCGAATCCTGCTCGACCTGTCACACGGGAGCGGGTGAAAACCACACGGCGATTTACGACAAGTACGTCGACCCAAGCAGGCTGGCACTGACGATCGATCCGGGCGACGTCTCGAGCGCCGACAACGGCGACGGGACGTATACGGTCACCGCGCAATTCTCGATTACCTTTGACGGCGCAGCGTACAACGATCCCGGGCTGGCAATGCTCGACCAGAAACGGTTCTACGCGGTCCAGTATATTAGTGCCACCGGCGAGTATCTGAACTCCTGTAGCATGGGTGCGCTTGCCGACGTGAACGCGGCGGCCGGTATCTATTCGGCCACGGACGATAACTGCACCTATGCGCCCGAGCTTACAGACGCCCAGGTGTATGGGTACATCGCGCAGACTCCGCTGCTCACGCATCCCGGCGGAACCGGCGCCGAGCTCCCCGCCGGTACTCATGTCCATCTCTACGACGACGTATCGAATGCGGCAGCTCCATTCGGGGCCGCAGCGGCTAACGACCCCGATGCGTACGTGTCGGCGGCCAACGCCTCCGGCTGC
>Ga0316191_10002609_pt1 | contig 13141 bp, 14 predicted proteins | sample Eddworburr2cm_MG_FD_204928 | JGI IMG/M metagenome (GOLD analysis project Ga0316191, IMG submission 204928) | Coastal sediment microbial communities from Maine, United States - Eddy worm burrow 2 cm | ecosystem: Environmental > Aquatic > Marine > Coastal > Sediment | place: USA: Maine...
ATCGCGGCGCCCGGCTTCAACACGCTTCGTCGAAGGACTTCGACTAGAAGTCGAAATTCACGATCGGGAAGATCGGCAGCCCGAAGATGTCACCGCCGTTCGCAATGATGTTGATCAGCCCAACCTGGAGTCCCTGAAGGTCCTTTGTGTAGTTCACGAGCGCGATCTGCAGACCCCCGAAGTCCTCGGAACCGTTGAATATGCCCGAGAGCTGAACGCCCTCGCCGGTCACCGTGTAGTTCCCGAGGCCACTCCACTGAACGCCGGACAGACGGCCGGTGTTATAGGCGCCGCCCCAGTTCACCTGTAAGCCCGTAAAGTCATTGCCGAGTCCCACGACACCCAGCTGACCGAACGACTGCTCGCCGGTGGTCTTCAGTACGAGGCCGACGTCGATGATCGCGACGTCCTCATTGGCGCAGTAAATCAGGCAGAAGCGGAACGCGCCGACGGACTGATCTTCGGGCACGATCTGCAGCGGCGTCACCAGGCCGAGCTGAACAGCCTTCGTCTGGGCGGACGCCGTCCCCGGAAGCAGGGAAACGGACGCGAATACGAGCGCAACGAGCAGACAGAGCTTCTTCACGGCACCCTCCGCGATCAAGATGGGTTCAATACCATGGGCCGGCCGGGTAATCCTGTGCAGTGTGGCAACATTCGCCTGCGGCGACTCTCCGTCAAGTGACCCGAAGGTCCTATTCCCGGGGCTCCTGCTGCGGATCCGGCACTTCCGCATCCACCGGCTGATCCCCCGTCGGATCGGCCTCGCCCTCGGCGGCAGCAGCGACCGAATCCGTCTGGCCGATGTCGCGCGTGAATTCCCTGTCGAGTTCCTCTCCGATCGGCTCAATCGCTGCGCCTGCTGGTTCCTTCGGCCGGCGCTGGATCTCGGAAGTCTGGTTCTCCTGCCCCGCCGCTGCCGGTTCGGGGCGGCGCTGAATCGTGCTGCTTCCCTTCTGGACGCGACGCACGGACGGGTCCTCGACAAACGGGGCATACTCGCGGACGGCGAGGACCACGCTGTCACCCGGTTCGATGAGCAGGTCCATCTCGGGGATCTGATGCGTATATGTGACGAGCACTGCCCCGGAACTGCCGGCGATCGTCAGCAGGAGCCGATCCGCCTCGCGGGACTTGGCCTCCACTATGCCCGAGATTTCGACATTCTCACCCCGCATCATTTCCGGCAGGTACGGCCTCATCAGGTCGGGAAGGAAGATCGTTCCAAGGATCCCGAGCGCCACGCCGGTGAGAAGCCACCAGGGCCACTTGCTCTTGCCGGACGCTTCCTTCTTGGGGCGTGCTGAGCTTTCCATCGTTTCGCCTCTCGTTCAGGCGCGTCAGCCGACGACGCGCTTCAGGTACGATTTCAGTCGGTTCCATGCATCCAGCGCCGGGCCGCTGGCTCCCTCGGGATCCCGATCGACCCACAACCAGAATCCGTGCTGGACGTCGTCGTAAATATGGATGTCGTTCTCGATTCCCGCAGCACGCAAGGCGCCCGCGAACCGCTCTACCTGGTCCGGAGGGATTCCGCTGTCCATCTCCGCGAACGTCCCGTAGATCGGATGATCGAGGCTCGCCAGCAGCTGCGGATCCTCCACCAGTCGACCATAGAAGATGGCGGTCCCGTCGTGATTTTCGCCGCCGATGGCGTAGCTCAGGGCCACTCCACCGCCAAAGCACCACCCCATGGTCGCGACTTTCCCCGTCACATCCTGCCGCTCGCGCAACAGTCGGGCGGCCGCGTCCAGGTTGGCGATCATCCGGGCCGGATCGCCCTGCGCCTCCTGCATCAACGCCATGTTCTCGTCCCGGTTACTCCCGGTGCGGCCGCCATACATGTCGGCAGCCAGCGCCACGTACCCCTCGTCCGCCATGGCATCGGCAACCTGGCGGACCCGATCCACCAAGCCGTTCCACTCGTGGATCAGGATCACGGCCGGGAACGGTCCCTCGCCCTCCGGAACCACCAGGTAGCCGGTCGTCGACGGATCGTCGGGCAGGTAGTGCACCGCATCACCCCTCGGTGCGCCGGCCTGGCCGAGGATCGCCGCGGGCAGGTTCGATTCCTGCTGTGTCGCCTGTGCGACGTCGGCCGAGGGCGTGGAGTTCCCCCGGGCGGGTTCACGGGACTCAGCCGATCCACCGCACGCCATTCCGACGACAGCCACTGCTGCAACCGCAGCGGCGACACATACTGTCCTTCCATTCTTCAACCTGCTGTGCATCGACCGGCTCCTGCTGAGTGACTCCCGACCCGAGTCCACGTGACCCGACGGGGACCCGACCATAAACAGGCTCCCGATCGACCGCCAGCCGCGGGACTTGGCAACAGCGGTTCATTCGGGCCACCTTGTGCGGTTGACGAAGCATCATACGAGGGTCGAGTTCGGTGGGATTCCGCCGTGCTGCCTCGCGCGAATGGAGAGACAGGCGCTCATGTCCGAGATACCCGCGAACGACGGGGCGAGACCGGAGTCGAAAGACTTCCTGCGCACCAGGATCGAGACGGATGTCCGCACCGGAAAGTACGGCGGTCGGGTGGCCACGCGGTTTCCACCCGAACCCAACGGCTACCTCCACATAGGTCATGCCAAGTCGATCTGCCTGAACTTCGGCGTCGCCGAGGAATACGGCGGGACATGCAATCTCAGGTACGACGATACGAATCCGGACACCGCCACCCAGGAGTACGTCGACTCCATGCAGGCGGATATCCGCTGGCTCGGGTTCGATTGGGAGGATCGCCTCTACTTCGCCTCGGATTATTTCGAACAGTTCTACGACTGGGCCGAGCAACTGGTGCGCGACGGCCTGGCCTACGTCGACTCGTCCAGCGAGGAGGAGATCCGGGAACTGCGCGGCACGGTGACCGAGCCCGGTCGACCGGGCCCGTATCGGGACCGGACCCCCGATGAGAACCTGGACCTGCTACGCCGCATGAAGGCGGGCGAGTTCCCCAACGGGTCGCACGTGCTGCGGGCGAAGATCGACCTGGCCCATCCCAACATGGTGATGCGCGACCCGCTGCTGCTGCGCATCCGCCATTCGTCGCATTATCGGCGCGGGGACGAGTGGTGTCTGTATCCGATGTACGACTACGCGCATTGCCTCGAGGACGCGATCGAGAACATCACGCACTCGTTCTGTACGCTCGAGTTCCGTAACAACCGCGAGATCTACGACTGGGTGCTCGACGCGGTGGGCATCGAACGACCACGAACGGAGCAGACCGAATTCGCGAGGCTGGAGCTCGATTACACGATCCTCAGCAAGCGGAAGCTGATCCGGCTGGTGAACGAAGGTCACGTCGCCGGCTGGGACGATCCACGCATGCCGACGATTGCGGGAATCCGCCGGAGGGGAGTGACGCCCGAGGCGGTCCGGGCACTGTGTGACATGGTCGGTGTGGCCGACGTTAACAGCCGGATCGACATGGCGAAGTTCGATTTCGCGATCCGGGACGATCTCAACTGGCGAGCTCCCCGTCGCCTGGCGGTTCTCGACCCACTCAAGGTCGTGATCACGGATTACCCGGAAGACAAGGTGGAATGGATCGACGGGCCGTCATATCCGCGCGATGTGGACAAGGAAGGCAGCCGTCCGATGCCGTTCTCCCGGGAACTGTGGGTCGAACGGTCCGACTTCATGGAGGACCCGCCACGCAAGTTTCACCGCCTCGCACCGGGAAGCGAAGTCCGACTGAGGCATGCGTATGTGATTCGGTGTGACGAGGTCGTGAAGCACCCCGAGACGGGCGAGGTTCAGGAACTGCGCTGTTCGCACGACCCCGAAACGATGGGGGCGAACCCGGCAGACGGGAGAAGAGTGCGCGGTACGGTCCACTGGGTGTCGGTGCCGCACGCCCTGCCGGCGGAGGTCCGTCTTTACGACCGGCTGTTCTCCGTGCCGGATCCCGAGGCCAATCTGGAAGAAGGGCAGGACTTCACGGCGAACCTCAACCCGGACTCACTGGTCGTCGTGAATCCGGCATGGGTTGAACCGTCTCTGGCGGATGATCCGCCCGGGACCCGTTATCAGTTCGAGCGGCAGGGGTACTTCATCAGCGACCCGATCGACTCTCGCCCCGGGTCCCTGGTATTCAACCGGACGGTGACGCTGCGGGACAGCTGGGCCAAGATTGCCGCGCGGGGACGGGGCTGACGGCAGCTACTGGCAGCCCAGTTCGAACCTCGTGGACACCGTGTCAGACGCCACGACGGTGACGCTGCGGGGGTTGTCACCCGCGACAACGCAGTTGAGCGGCACATCTCTGAGCCGGACGACGTGAGGAATGGCCGATACGTCCGGAAACACGATGGTCTCGCCGGGCTTGATCGATGAGGCGAACAGCCCTCCGTCCACGGTGACTGACACCGCGCGCGAGGGTGGATTGCCGGCCGCGAGAACGAGTTCGACCGCCAGGCTTCCCACGTCCTGGCGACCCACCACCCGGATGACTCCTCGCGGCGCCGTGACGCTCGAGCTGATCTGATCCTCGTATACCCACGTCCCGGGTCCATTCGGCACGAAACGGTAGCGATCACTGTTTCTCAGAGTATCACTACGGATCACGGCGCCCCCGTCGGGCGTTTCCACCGAACGGAGCAGGTGGCTCTGAACGTCCCGGTTGAGCCACTCGACCGTGTCGCCGGCCACCACGTCGACGGTGTCAGAGCCCAGCGGCCCGACGAACCGATCCGACAGGATCTGGATCTGGACGGCGGTCACCAGCAGATCGAATTCCGAACCGTAGACGGACGAGCCGTCGAGGTAGGCCTGGACTTCGATCGGTCCGAGGACAGAGCCTGCCGAGATGAGAATCTCGGACACTCCGGTCGAGTCGGTCAGGTCCGAGGTGGCGGACAGGGTGGCGACTCCCCTTGTCAGCTCCCAGCTCACCGCCACATCCGGCACGCCGAAACCGCGCCCGTTCGTGGCGAGGATCCGCAAAGGCTCGCGAAACGTCTCGAGGGTGCTGCCGGTCTGCTCGTCTCCGCTCAGGATGGCGAATGACGAGATGAGCGAATCCTGGGAGCCGCTCCCTCCGCCGCCACCGCCGACCCCGAGCAGCGGCGGGTTGTCTTCATCGCAGGCAGCAGGAAACAGTCCGACGAACAGGACGAGCGCGACAAGCCCGGCTAACGCCTTGAGTCGGCGTCCCGACGCGAGATTCGGAGAGCGGTTGATCCGTGTAGTATCTGGCCTCATGGGGCAGAACGCTCGCATACGGCGCGACCTGGCGCAACCGGTCGCGTCCTCGAACGTCCCGGGGTTCGGCGTGGCGGGGGCTTCTTCAGTGATCCCGACCGACGTGACGAACCGCGTAGTCATACGAGTGAGTAGCGATGCCCTCCGCTACTCGGATCCCGACGCGTGCGGCATATCCCAATACCATATCGAATCCTCGCGCCCACAGATGAAATACCGGCCGACCGACGACGAAGCCGATAAGTCCACCGACGGTGAGCAGGAATAACGCGGGGATCGCCCACGCGGCGACGATGATGGGGAGCCCGATTAACGACAACACAGGCACCTCCTTTGCGGCGGCGACATGCCTGCCCCCGACCGGTGCCGGAGGCTACTTGAACATACAGATCAGACCGGTGGGCCGCGAATTGAGCCGCGACCCCCGGTCTCACCCGTCGAGGTTCAATTGCGGCCGAACGGCAATCCGTACAGGACTCGGAAATACCAGGTTCGGTTGTGAGAAGAACTCAAGGTCTCGAATGTGTCCGACAGGCCGTAGTTATAGCGTATGTCGAACCCGAGAATGCTCCCGTTCGGGTTTACGCGGGCGAGTAAGAGCCCGAACGGCCAGGACCACTCGGGGCTCTTTGCCCGGTCGCAATCGAACGCATTGATGGAGCTCGTGGAATTGCAGCCGATCCTGAATCCGATTCCGATGCCCGTGTAAAACCTTGCGCGCCAGTCTCCATTACCGGTCGGCATCGACGCTCCGAAAGTCAACGGAACTTCGATGTAGTCCAGGCGCACCGGGTCACCACCCTTCTGTGTCCACAGTGCCTCGAGGGAGACTACGGTCTGCCGCGATGCCCTGAACGCGGCAAACAGGCCTGCCGTCCCACCCCAGCGAGACGCCGTGTTGATGGAGCAGCAGATGTCGCTGGTCGTCGCGCCGCCGATCGCTCCGACAAGTGTCCTGGCCCGCTGTGCATGCCCCTGGCCGGCGGTAACCAGAATCATGGCCGTCACGAAGACGGAAGATTGGATGAGGCGTTTCACGAAGTGCTCCTTGCTGGAACTGTGAGAATCGCGAACGAGCTCGGAACGACGACCGGGCCGGATCGCCAGCCGGGAATCTGCCACCTCTGCGTCGCTGGCGCACCTGGATGGAGCACTCGCGGCGCCGGTCGGGTATGATGTCGTCGATCCTGTTCCGGCCCGAGGCCGGGAATTCGGGCACCGCAGCCGAGGAAGTTTTGCGTGGACTGGTCTCAGGGCAGAAAGCTGCTCGTCCTTCTCGTCGTCGGAGTCGGAATCGGGGCGTACCTGATGTATGGACTGACGCGCGAGCCGGACGTGAACGGGTTGTGGGCCACCGCGGGGTGCGGGGGACTCATCAGCGAGCTGTTGCCCCGCAACGATCCGCTGGTCGTAGACATCGGGCCCGAGCTACTCACCCTGTACGGCAAGCGCAGCGACCGGAGCTTCCGTCTCCTGGAAACGCGACGCGAGAGGCTCGACGCCTGGGTGATCTTCGTGATCGACGAGTCGGGAGAGACCATGGACTGGCGGCTCGAGCCCGGGACGCTGCTCGAGTACGACGGGGGTGAGTGTCGGGTCACCCGGATCGATTGGCAGACCGCGTGTGAAGCGATCTTCGCTCCGCGGGCCGACGGTGGCGGTCCGGCCAGCCCGGCCCGCTGCGCAACTGGCTCACCCCCCGCCGCCGGGAGCTGACTACAGGTTTATCGGTCGTGTTGCTGGGCCGGCTTCAGCGTCTTCAACGTATCCGCGAGCATCACCGCGAACCGCTCGAGCACATCACTCATCGCCGCGACTTCGGCTTCGATGGACTCTCCCGTGCCCGGTGCACGCACCACGGAACGAGCTCCAACCCGGGTCGGCTCGCGATCCGGTCCGAGCACCCGCCAGGTCACGTCCAGTACCGCATCTCCAGTGGTATTTGTTTCGAACTGCGTCACGTAGCCGGTGATGATCCACTGGGCCCGGGTGCTGGAGCGCCATGGGTGGGCGTGTACCCGTGCCATCGGCAGCAGGGCATCCAGGTCCTCGGCCAGGACGCGTTCGAATCCCTCTGAGAGAGTCTCGGCCCAGCGCGCAGCCCCGACGGGCAGAAGCTCGTTGGGACCGAGTCGTCGAACGAACTGTGGACGGTCGAGGTAGCCCGGCATCGTGAATGGTCCGACTCCGACGTCGATCGATCCGGGTCGATTGTCCCACGCCTCATCCACCTGCGCGGCTTCGGAAGTCGAGAGCACGTAGAACCGCGTCGGATCTTCTTTGGGCGACAAACAGCCCGCGAGCAGCATGCCCGTCCCCAGCAGACCGACGGCCAGCCCGATCCGGGCTCCAGTTCGCCTGTGGGTCATTGGTCAGCCTCCTGATAGTCTCTGCCCCGGAGAAGCGCGCCGGGATTGCGATCGAGTGTCTCCGCCAGAGAGCGGAACGCCCGCATGGTAGCACTGATCTCGTACAGCGCTTCGTTCAGACGGGTAGACGTGACTCCCTCCGCAGCCAGGAGTGTCCTCGACTCCTCCAGCGTCTCCTTCAGGGCGACCATGGCGGAATCCGCCTGGCCGGCGGTCTCGAGAAGCTGGGCGCGGAGCGGTACGACCGCCGAATCGGCGTTCGCGATCATCCGCGTCAGACTGTGCATGGCTTCCTGGGCGGCCTCCAGCGTGCGAGGCAACTCGGTAGCCGCCCGGGCGAAGCCTGGATTGCTCACCAGTGCATCCAGGCTCTCGATCGAGTGCGTGATGGAATAGATCAGCGTATCCGCGTCGACGGCCATCAACTTCGCCATCAGGCTGTTGACGTTTGCCTGGATCGCGGCGAGATCCAGGCCCGTGGTCGCGGTCGGGACCTCTATGTAATCCTCATATACCACGCCCAGCAAACGAAGCTCGGAGTCGGGCACCAGCTCGAGACCGATGAACTTCTTCCCGGTAACGAAACTCTCCTGCTGCAACGTCGCGCGCAGCCCGAGCTGGACCAGAGTGTCGATCGTCTGGGGGGTGATGTCGCCCGCGCCACCATGCTTGATCAGCAGGCTGCGGTCGACCTCCCACAGGACCGGGATCAGAAAGTCATCGAAGGCCTGTGCTTCGCCGGGAATCGCCAGCCGGATCTCGTTCACCTGGCCGACTCTCACCCCTCGCAGCTTGACCCCGGCTCCCGGATCGAGGCCCGCTACCGATCCATCGAAGTACGATACGAAGTTGAAGGTGTGCCGAAACATGCTTCCGGAGCCCAGGAACCCGATCGCCGCGACAGTCAGCAGCAGAGCCCCGATCACGAATCCGCCGATCGCCCGTGCGCTCGCCTTACTGGCCATCGGTCGCCTCCCCTCGGGTCATGAATTGATGCACCGTCGGGTCATCACAGTTGTCACGCAGCCAGGTCGGCGGCCCACTAGCAATCATCGTCCGCGTCTCCGCATCGAGAAAGATGCTGTCGGTTCCAATCGAGTAGATGCTCGGCAACTCGTGAGTGACGATCACCACCGTCGTATCGAGACTGGCGCGCAACTCCAGGATCAGGTCGTCGAGTCGCCTCGAGCTGATCGGGTCAAGCCCGGCCGATGGCTCATCGATACACAGGATCTCCGGATCGAGAGCGATCGCCCTCGCGAGCCCCACCCGTTTCTGCATTCCCCCGCTCACCTCGGACGGATAGTAATCCTCGAACCCCCGCAGGCCCACCATGGCCAGCTTGAGAGCCGCGATGTCCCGGATCTCCCCTGCGCTGAGATCCGTGTATTCCTCCAGTGGCAAAGAGACGTTCTCCGCCAGGGTCATCGAGCTCCACAGCGCCCCGCTCTGATACAACACCCCGAACCGCCGCATCAGGGTCTGCCGACGCTTCAGGTCGATGTTCGTGAGGTCCTCTCCATCGAGCAGAATGCTGCCCTTGGCCGGGGTGAGGAGGCCCAGGATGTGGCGAAGCAGAGTGCTCTTCCCGCACCCGCTCCCTCCCATGATGACGAAGATCGACCCGCGCGGGATCCGGAAACTGAGGTCACGCTGGAGGACGAAATCTCCGAACGCCATCGTCATGTCGCGGACCTCGATGTGCGGCTGTTCGCCCGGAGCGATCGTGGGAGCATTGCACGCGGTCGTCATCGATCAGATCCCCAGCACGTAGAAGACCCAGGCGAATAAGCCGGCCGCGCTGATGATCGCGACGATGGACGAGACGACCGCAGCGGTTGCCGCATCACCCACCGCAGAGGCGCTTCCGCCGCAGCGCATGCCCTGCCGGCATCCGGCGAGGGCGATCAGAATGCCGTACACGAATGCCTTGAAAAGCCCTCCCAGCAGACCGCTCATCGACAGGGCCTCGATCGTCTGATTCCAGTAGGTCGTCAGCGACAGGTCGAGCATCGCGATCGCCACGAGAGCACCGCCGGCGATGCCCATCAGCACGGAGTAGAGGGTGAGCAGGGGCATCATCGACGAAAGCGCGATCACCCGCGGAACCACCAGGAATTCGACTGGAGAGATGCCCAACGTCACGAGCGCGTCGGTCTCCTGGTTCACTTTCATGCTTCCGAGCTGCGCCGCGTACGCGGCTCCGCTGCGGCCCGCCATCACGATGCCTGTCATCAGGGCACCCATGTCGCGTGCCATCGCCACGCCCACGAGGTTCGCGACGTAGATCGTCGCCCCGAACTGCTGGAGCTGTACGGCTCCAACGAAAGCGAGGATCGCGCCGAGCAGGAACGAGACGAGCGATACGATCGGCAGCGCACCGGCCCCGGCCTGCTGCACAAGGAGCCACAGATCGCGCTTCCGGTACCGTCCCCGGCCGATGAAGAACCGGCTGATCGCCCCGGTCGACTCACCCAGAAATTCGACGGATCCGTCCGCGTATTCAGCCGCCGCAATCGTCGACGCTCCGACTCGATCCAGCCACGGCGCCTTCCCGGTGTCACGCCTGGCGTCGTCGCGGGCTGGCGACGACTCTGCCAGCGCCAGCAGCCGACGGGCGCCGTCGGGGAGTCCCGATCGATCGATTGTCACGTCCCGCTCCGTCGCGACCTGCTCGATCCGCAGCAGCAAGGCGAGAAGCCCGGTATCCCACGCCGCGAGCTCCGACGTGTCGTATCGAAGCACGTCGCCTGGACCGAGTGCCTCTATCGCCGACAGCGCGTCGCCGCACGGCGGGGTGGCCACCTCTACGTTCCAGACACCGCCGGCGTGGAGCTCGAGACCGGCCGAGTCCTGCACCACATCCAGTCGTGGGCCGCTCATTCAATCACTTCCGGTGGCTCCTCATCCAGCGGAAACAGCGTGAAGAACACATCTGCCGAGAACGAGTCGATCTCGATCGAGTCGGTGGGATCGTCTCCGTCCGCTGCTTCGGTTTCGCGTGCGCCGCCGATCGAATTCAGATACACGGTAATCCGGGCCCGTTCGTTCCGCACTTCGGACATCAGAATCCGGGCCGGAATCGGCCCGGTTCCCGAACTGTCTGACCGGAAGGCCATCGCCGCTTCGACTGCCGCGAGGACCGACACCGAGCCAAGCAAGCCCGAGTCATCCGACAGCTCGAGCCGGGAAGTCTCCTCGTCCCATTCGAGTACGAGGGTACGACCGTCAACGAGGATCGTATCGGAGCCGGCGCTGCGATCCCGCAGCACGAAATCGTGCCCGGCGATGTGCAGAGGTGACTCCCCGGAACTCGCCGTAAAGTAGAACCGGGAGTCGGTAACGCCAGCCCACTGATCCACGTAGTCAATCCCCATGGCGGAAACGATCGCCCTCGTACGGCCATCGGACTCCGCACGCGCCGAGGGTCCGGGATCGGCGGACACGGAGTCGATGCTGGCCAGGCCACCCTCGAACCAGGGCTCGATTGCCGCCACTCCGTGCGTCTCCGTGAGATAGCGGATCACCGCGCTGACTTCGCGGCGGTCCGCGAACGAGACGTCTTCAGGCGGCTCCTGAAGCCGGCCGTCGACCAGCATGTCATTGCGCGTGAGGATCTCGTCGAGCCGCCCGAGCTGGCTGCGCTCCGACACCGCGTACGCTCCCCACGGTCCGGCGAGCGTCAGGAATGTGACCACGGCGAGACTGGCCGGGATCACCTTGATCGTGCCTCTCCGCCTGACGATGTAGAACACGGCGATTCCCGCGAGCCATAGCGACAGTCCGACCAGGAAGTAACGTCGCTCGGTCACGCCGTACTGGTCGATCCGCTTCCAGATCGCCAGCAGCAGCATGGCGATCGAAGGAATCAGGATGATATAGAACCCACGGGCGTAGGTCTGGACCCAACGGTTTTCCTCACGCTCCTCGATCGGGTACAGGAGCAACAGGGACAGAATGCCGGCCGCCGCGACGAACGACACGAGCCAGCCGATCCAGCCACTCGGCCACACCTGGGTCAACAGGACCTTGCCCAGGTACAGGGTCAGGATCACCAGGTACAGAGCGACGATAGGCGCGAGAATGTACTGGGCGAAGACCTTGAGCCCATTCGGATAGCTGGTTCGGCCGTCGAGGGCGGGGAGATCGTCGGGGACCCCGCCGAGGAAGAACCAGGGGTGGAACACGAAGGCCAGGCTGAACCACAGACGTCCGTAGGTCTCTCCGGGCACGTCGAGCCCGAACAGATTCTCGACCGCCAGCAGAGCGATCGACAGGCCGAAGTACAGTACGGCCGCGAAAACACCGGCGAGCAAGAATCGCAGGAACAAGCTGATGTTGTAATGCCAGAACCCGTTCTTCTCATCGACTCCCAGGTACGGGCCAACGGCAACGAACAGGTGAAATCCGAGCGACAGTTGCAAGTAGCGGCTCAGAGCCACGGCGTCCGACCAGCCGGGCCGGAGCAGATACACCACGATCAGCAGAACCAGACCGGCGAGCAGCGCGATCAGCTTCCCGGCGCCCTTCCAACCATGTCGCTCAGCCAGGAATTGCAGGCCGGTGAACAGCGGAAGTCCAAGCGAACTCGTGTACAGCACACGCAGGTACATCTGCTCGGAATCGCCGGCATCGATCATCAACGCCCCGGCCACCGCGGAGATTACGCCGCAGGCCAGGACGAAGGGAAAACGCCGGGCGACCGCTGCAGCCTGTTCCGCCAGCCGCTGAACCGATGGGAGTTTCATGGACCGAAACATAGCGAACACGGCCTCTGCTGGCCCATACTTCCTAGGAGCGGTGATTGCAGGCGTACCCGGGCTCGGAATCTCCCGCGCGGTATTGAAGACGAACATCCCCGGGAACCGGAGATCGATGTGGAGTTCATTCTCTGGAGTCTGATCGGATTCGTCGTGGCCCTGCTGCTGACGCTCGGCCTCAAGGCCCTCGAGTTGAGCGTACACTGGCGAGCCGTGATGGCCGGGGCGTATGCCCTGGCGATCGGGGCCGTGGCGTTCTCGATCGTCGTATTCACCGGCTGGACGACGCGCGGCGGCTGGCTGCTGGGCTGCGCGCTCGGCTGGCTATTTGGTGGCCTGTGGGTGGACGATCTGCTGTGGAGGGTCCGACACGGCCGATCCGAAACGGACATTTGATTCTCATCCCTCCTGGCGGGCCCGAATGAGCAGAGATTCCAACTCTGCCGCGGATGTTACGGGCCGCTCGCACATCAGACCACGGCACAGGTAGGCAGTCGCTTCTGCTCCCGGCTCACCCCTGAACTCGACCAGGAGCGGCGCGACCTCCATGACTCCCCCGCCGTCCGCACCGGCCGGTCGCAGAATCGTGACCAGGTGCGGCTCGAAGCCCCGGCTCGCTACGTCGAGCATTTCTTGCACGGCAACCGATTTCGGGTCTCCGGCGATCACCAGTTCCAGCCCGCCGTCCGCCACCAGCTCCAGGCCACACAGGAACATGCTGAACGCCGACGGGTGGCTGTCGACCGTGCGAGAGAACGCCCGCGAGATCTCGCCGGCGACGCGCTCGTATTCCGGCTT
>Ga0316191_10002610_pt1 | contig 13139 bp, 8 predicted proteins | sample Eddworburr2cm_MG_FD_204928 | JGI IMG/M metagenome (GOLD analysis project Ga0316191, IMG submission 204928) | Coastal sediment microbial communities from Maine, United States - Eddy worm burrow 2 cm | ecosystem: Environmental > Aquatic > Marine > Coastal > Sediment | place: USA: Maine | collected...
CGGGTAATCGACGTTTTCCGGTTCTTCCAAAGCGTTCAGGTGGTAAAGGACGCCGGAGTACTCGTCGAAGCCGTGCACTGTCGGCAGATACTCGTTGCGGTCGCCGAGGTGGTTCTTGCCGAACTGCGCGGTGGCATAGCCGTGGTTCTTCAGCAGTTCGGCGATGGTCGGGTCCTCATGACTCAGACCCAGCTTAGCCCCAGGCAAACCGACCTTGGTCAACCCGGTGCGGAACGGAATCTGACCGGTGATAAACCCGGCGCGGCCGGCGGTGCAGCTCTGCTCAGCATAATAATCGGTGAACAGGGCACCTTCGTTGGCGATGCGGTCGATGTTGGGCGTTTTATAGCCCATCATGCCGCGGCTGTAAGCGCTGATATTGGTGATACCAATATCATCGCCCCAGATCACGAGGATGTTGGGTTTTTTTGCTGCCAACACCGGACCGGCAGTCAGGACAAACGCAACCATGAATGCAAAAATCAAAAAAAATCTCGTTATTTTCATTTTTCCTCTCCTTTCTTCAATATTATCTGTATTCATTTGTGATTGAAGGCCAAGATGGATTGGCCGGGCCGGAGAATACAATCCGACCTAAAACTCTATTGCGAGGGCGACCATGGGACCATTGGCGTCAACTTTGAGATCGGCATTATTTTTCTTGAGATCGAGAAGTCTCAGCGCGCGGTAGCCGGCTTGGATGTTCCAACCGACGCCCCATCCGCGGAACCGGTACCCGATCAGCCCGAGTAAATTATAGGTCTCGTGATTGTCGTCTAGGCCAAAGCCCCCGTAATCGCCCTCAATGCGAAGGTTCCAGTGCTCGGTCAGATCCCAGAAGGTGCGCAGGCCGATCACGGGCACATAGTTGGAGAGATCAACGGTCGTGGACTCTGGACCGGGATTGACCTCGATGTCGACCGGATCGTAGAGCAACCACACCCCAGCGAAGGGCTCAACGGTCAACGAGGGTGCGCGTGCTCCCGTACCGAGTGGCCAGTGGCCGAGTTGGTAGCTGAGGCCTACGTCCAGGAGAAATCCGTGATCGTTCCAATCTAAACGGGCCGGTCCGGCATCAAGAGTGCCGGTGAGCTTGAACGCCAGCAAATTGGCGTAAGCGCCGAACGATCCTTTGCGGACCTCGCCACTGATCGGGATGATGTAATCGAGGTGGTTGAGGAGCCAGTCGAGGTCTTCCGTGACCGAGCCGCTATCCGACTCAGTGTCGACGGTGATCTTGAGTGTTGTCGGCATCCAGCCGTTCAGCGCAATGCGAGAGCGCCAGGGCCCCTCAAGCGTCGGCGCCATAAAGCCGCTGAGAGCGGAAACGGGGTGCTCGCCCCCTTCCGCCGTCTTCGCGGGCATCCCCGCCTTCGGTTTATCCGTTTGCTCTTCTGCCAGCACCAAAGGCTCAAATGAGGCAAGTATAAAGGCCATAATTGCAAAACGATAAAAGTCCACTTTTGACTTAAAAAATGGCCTGAATTTGGATTCATTCAAATCACCTTTCATTTTGCATCTAATGCTTCAGTCGAACAGCGGCTTTTTAATCAGCGACGGTATGTTATAACGTTACTCAATACCTAATCATGAATTATTTAAAAATCAACAAATTAATGTTTGGGAAGAGGACAAATAGGGAAAGGTAGTAATTCCATAATTCTTGAAGATGCCAATTGGATCTTACTAATTCCAATCTAAATTATTTTGAAAGGTATCCGGTTTTGGATAACGTGCCTGCTCCTGAAATAAAGGAAATATGCATATTGCATATCAAAATGTACAAGGATTATAATTTTTTCGATCGGTGAGCCACCACAATATGTAGTGGTATGGCTTGTTTGTTTTGAAGTGAAGGATATTATCGTATATCGCAATACCATCAAATTTGCATGTTTCAGATCTTTTAAAAAAAAGTCCACTTGTGCTTTCTATCTGCAATTAAATAAGTAGCTTAAACAATGTAGTGCTCAAAAGATATCTTGAAGCGAACAATCGTTATTAGATTGATTTGCGAAATACCTGGCCACGTTCCTCGAAACTATCAAATATTCCATAACTGGGTGCTGCGGGAGAAAGTAAGACAATTCCTCCTGTGGGGGTATATCTACTGGCTGCCTTAACCGCTGAAGGCAAATCGACTGCCTCAATCAGTTCCGGTCCGGTACCGATTTTTTCTATTTCTTTTCTTAGTACCGCTGCAATTCTGTAACCGTTATTCGGAAGGGTAATCACCATATGGATCTGTTTAAGGCAGAGAAAATTTGCCAGCGCCCCATAATTCTGTTTGCGATCGAAGCCGCCCAAAAGGATGGTGATTGGAGGTCCCCAAAACCTGTTTATCGCTGCCATCGCAGTTTCGGGGGTCGTGGAAATGCTGTCATCTACAAATAACAATCCATCTCTGGTGCCCAGCACTTCCTGGCGGTGCGGCAGGCCTACAAAATTATCCAAATAATCGTAGCATTTGATCGGGTCGTATCCTGCGGCTTCAATTCCCGTGAGTGCCGCACATATATTGGATCTATTATGCTCACCTTGCAGGTGGGCATTGTTAATCCGGCCAAGGTTTTTGTTACCATAATATATCTCATTTTCTCTTGAATGAATCCCGTCATCTTTTTCAAAAAATTGTATCCCGTTCCAGCCCGCAGTTAAGTCTCGCGTGACTTTATCTTTATAGTTTAATATGGTGTGATGATGATGACCGAAGTTAAACAGGCGGAGTTTGTCTTTGTAATAATTATCCAGACTTTTATGCCAATCGATGTGTTCGGGAAAAAGATTGACAAGAATGCCTATCTTGGGGGTATAGGCAATATCTGCTGTTTGATAGCTCGACAGTTCAACGATGTATAAGTCGGTATTGTGGTGTTTATCGAGGTAATTCAGGAGTGGTTTGCCGATATTGCCGCAGATTTCAACCGATACCCCGAAATTTTTAAGACAATGATAAATGATAGATGCGGTCGTACTCTTGCCTTTGGTTCCGGTTACGGCGATGATATTTTTATCGCCGATTTCTGCAAACCACAAATTGGTTGTTGATAAAAACTGGACGCCTTTTTTTGCGGCGTTTTTAATATCATCGCGATACAATGAAATGCCGGGTGATTTTATCACCACATCTGATCTTGAAAGATTCTCAATAATGTGATCGCCGCAAACAAACTCCACGCATCCCTGGCTTTGCAACCCGGCACTCAGTTCCGGTGGGGCTTCCTTATCGGTAAAAACCAAAATTTTTTTGGTTGGAAATATTTTTTGAATCTGCCCCAGGGCTGATAATCCATCACGCCCTGCCCCCCAGATAATTATATTTTTTTTCTGTAAGTCTTGTAATTTCATAAATTGCGTTTTTATAAAGTTGCGGCATCCAATGGCTGTGTTTAAATTTTATGGCTTTATCAAATGAATCCCTCAGGTCGATCTTTTTTTGATTCACACCTTTCATTAATTTTTTGATGACGGGTGTGTCCGCCCAATCAGAACTATTATTTACCAGATATAAAGCCGCTTGAGATTCTTCGAATTCTCCGACACACTCAAACGGTTTATAACCTTCCAATCCTAATAACTCTCTGTATTTTTCTAAATTAGTTGTCTTTTCGAAAAGGTTTTTACTAAATATTTTTATCAACTCATCTTCCCTGAGAAATGGTGATAAAATTAAAAACACAAACCTGCATTTATCACATTCGCAGCACCATTTTGATTTGTGACTATCCGTTATCTTATAGGCCCGATTGCAACTTGAGAAGGCATGATGATATTTAGGCATGGTCGCAAAATTCTGCGCTATTTGAAACTCTGACAGCGGTCGCAGCAGTGAAAAATAGCTGATATCTGCGGTCATTTCAGTTTTGATTAGGCGTTGAAAGGTATTTTCAAAATCCGAAGATTTACTCCACTGATGATTAATTTCACTCCCGTTATAAAGCATGTTACCGGAATCGGCAGATCGTTCGTTGGACATGGCAATGGCGTCAAAATCATACAGTATGGCCGCCACTAGAAAAATGAAGCTTAAAATTCCTACGATCGGCACATGCCCGTTTAGCGCTCCCTGTTTGTTCAATTCGAAAAGGTTAGGTGATAAAAATCTCCGGATTTGAAAGAGCGGCACCTCGGCGATCGCTGCAATTTCTTCTATGGAGTTATGCTGTCCAACCGACACCCCCACAACCGGTTCTTTTATACGTTTTAAGGTTTCGAGAGTTACGGCAGAATCTTTGCCGCCACCAATAGGAACCGCAGTCCTCCTCTTTAAATCTAATGTTGATAAACGACGTTCCGTCGATTCGTCGAAAGGAAACCTTATTCTGTCTTTCAGATTTAATTTGTTTCTATAGGCAAACTCGCCAAGGCCGTTAAAATAAAATTTCTCGAAAAACCGGGCTGTCGTTTCAGACATCGGTCTTGTCTCAATTTTTATCACATCGGGAATGAAGGTTTTGTAATAACTGACCCCGGCCGCGATATGCAAATAATATAGAAAATGATTTATTGATTTGATCTGTTCAGGGTTCAGCGTTTGGCCGGCACCTGCGAATATAAGCTTTTCTTCGAAATCTATCTCATCGACTGCATAGCGCAGAAAAGCAGTCGTTTCCTTGGTGTTGAATTCGTAAGAAGTAAATCTAAACGTCTTGGCTTTGGAGTTCATACCTGTTCTATCTACCGTGTTTAGCGTTGAATCGTCAGCCCCCAATATTTCATTCTGCCGGCATGTCCCCAAAAGCTTGGCTCACATACTCCAAGTATTCTCATTTTTTTTCATTTTATACGTTTTGTCAATTAATTCTTCTTTTTCAAATCCCACAGGCCCGTATCTCCCGAGGGCAATTCACCCAGGATGCCGTCTTGCTGCGCTGCAATTACGGAGTCAAACAGCGCGTCGGCTGTTTTGTCCAGATCCTCTTTTGAGTGAGCGATATTGAGGATGAACATCCTGCCCAGTACAGTTTGAATACCCCGTTGGAGCAAATAGATGCCGATCTTATTCTTTTCCAGGCCGGCACCGACGATCTTGGCCTCATCTTTCGTCGGCGGCAGCGCATCGTTCTCCGGCTCGAAATCTATAGGGCCGAAATAGATCTGCAGAACAGAACGACCATAAACGCGCCAGTTGATGCCTTTTTCTTTCATGGCGGTGTTGATTTTATTCCGCAGGTAGGCGCCGGATTCGTTTACCTTCTTTGCAACCGAACCGTCTTGCAAGAGTTTCATGGCCGCAATTCCTGCCCGGCAGATCAGGGGCAAAGCGTTCCAGGTGCCGCTGTGCATGATACACGGGGAGCCGTCCATCTTGGGGGTAATGATCGACATAATTTTTTTTTTACCCACCAGAACGCCCTGGGCCAGTCCACCGGCAACAATTTTTCCCAGGGTCTTCAGATCCGGATCCAACCCCATAACGCCGCCCCAACCGTCGGGTCCGTCACGGAATCCGGTGACCACCTCGTCCAGCAGCCAGACGGTCCCGTGTTTCTTGGCCAAGGGGCCCACCGCACCAATGACATCATCTTCCCAAGGAATCTGACCGCCCATGTGAGCGCCCCCGCCCTCAGTAAACACAATGGCGTATTCCTCAGTGGCCAACTCCCTTTCCAGGGCTTCTATGTCATTCATTCTGATTTGAGTGACATTTGGATCTATCAATCCCGGGCTAGGCAGGTATGACAACTCATCAGACCAGCCGTGAAAGTTTTCATAGAACCGGAGGATTTTTTTTCGGCCAGTGACAGCCCGAGCAACTCGAACGGCCATGATGTTGGCTTCCTGGCCGCTGGCAAATGCTTCAATAAACTCTGCGCAAGGAATCATACTCTGGATGATTTCGGCCCACTCAACTTCATAAGGGTGAGAGGCGCTGAAATGCGTCCCTTTGGTCAGCTGGTCGGTAATGGCAGCAACAATGTCCGGGTGGTTATGGCCCAGTATCATGCCGCCATGCCCGCAGCCGTACTCGATGTATTCATGGCCGTCCACGTCCCAGGAGTGGGAACCGTCGGCACGTTCGATGTAGGGGCTGAAGGGGTCCCACATCCGCGCCACATGGGTGGCGCCAAAGGCTGGAAAAAGCTTCAATGCGCGTTGGTGGAGTGCTTGTGACTTTGGGTGCGACTTGATGTACGCATCCCTTTCTTTCGCAAATCTATCTGTCATTTATTATTTCCTTTCGGTGGGGTGCGGTTACCATACCTGCAGTTTGTTCAATTCGGTCAGCGCCCAGGCGTTTTTGTCCAAATCGAGATTGTCCACAGCCAGTATTGCTTTGCCTGAGACGCCATCCACCGCACCTTTTTCGATAATTTTCCTGACGACCTCCTTTTCCCAATCCACCGACGGCAGAAGGTTTTTACCCGTCAGTTTGGAGAGGGCGGCCACGAGGCCATAGCCTCCCCAGTTGGAAATGCTGGCGAGAAGCAGCTTCGTTACACAGGTTACGGCTGGATTGTCGGGCAGGGTCTCCACTGCGGGAATGTATTGTGCCAGATTCCCCATGCCGATCTCATTGCCGCCATCTCCGATGCCCAGGGTGTTTTCCTGACCGTAAAAGAGGTAATCGATCTTGGCGGTGTAGGCGGTAATGTCCCTTCCCGCCATGTCCAAATATTTTTTGTCCTGACTCAGCCCGGCCCTTTCGATGGAGATAAGGAAGGCGGGCTTGATTTCATTCCGTAACTTCCGGGCAAATTTTTTGCTTGTCTCGTGGTCCACAATGGGAAACACCACCACCCGACCCGTTTCCAAGACGTCATCGGTAAAAAGAGGAGCTGCGTAACCATCCGTGACATAGATGACCTCCTTGCCCAGGGCGGCCAGGGCGTTGCCGATGGCAATCGCCCCCGGAGGGCCATCGGTCTCGGGTGCCTTTGCAGCGGAAATGTAGAAACCGGTGGTGATAATGACCGGTCCATCGTTATCGCGGATCTCGTTCAGAATAAATTGCGCCCCCGCGGTATAGCTGTCTGCGGGAAGATAGTCTTTCAGCTTGGATATGCCTCTGACGTCGTGGCTCAGAACGATAGTTTCTATTTGCATAACCGGTTTCTCCTATTTGGCACCTTTTTCAAATAATTGTCCCGATCTTTTTTTAACGGTTTGATTTTTAAGGGATGAAGTTGATATCAATGGATTTGTGAGGAATCTTGGCAATCCACATGCTTGGGTGGCAAAGGTACTTTAACGTGCCGTCTTATTTCTATCGGTGGAGTGGAAGATGCCATGTTTTTTTTGTGCGTGTGCGCAGCGTGATTTGAAAAACACCCACTCAAGTTTAATAGAATGGTAAAAAGTCGTTCTAACGACTGGATATCACATAGATATGGATCCCTTACGGAAATCCGTTTTGCCGATAAGGGCATTGATCAATACCGGATGCCCGGCTTTGGCTGCCTGTCTGGCCTCTATGAATACGCGGTCGATATCTTCTTTTTTGTCCAAAACAAAGCCCTTGCCGCCGTATCCTTCGGCCACCAGATGGTAATCTGTCCGTCTTAGCACCGTGGCCACATCGTCTCCGAAAATGGTCGCCTGGTCCCGGCCGATCTGGGTCCAGCCGGCGTCGTTGCCGACCAGGGCAATCACCGGAGTCTTGTGGCGCACAAAGGTATCAAATTCCTGCAGACTGAAACCTGCCGCCCCGTCGCCGTAAATCAGCCAGACTTCGGCCGCCGGATGCGTCAATTTGGAACCAAGGGCAAAGCCGGCGCCCACACCGAGAGTGCCGAAAGCACCCGGATCCAGCCATCTCAGTGGTCCCCCGGGTTGCAAAATATAGGCCGCCGTGCCCACAAAATCGCCGCCGTCCGCTACAATCATACTCTTTTCATCCATAAAATCATTGAGCTTTTTCAACAAAAAAAGCGGATTGAGGAATTCGGTGTTTTCCCGGGAGGTGTCTAAAATAAATTTTTCGCGATCGTCATCATTCTGTTTGAGTTCCTGTATCCAAGGTGTCCAGGCGGGCGACTCGGCGGCCGGCACATCCGCCAGCGCACACAGGAAGAGAAACGGGTCGGACAATACGGCCAGATCCGGCCGACAATTCAACTTCAGATCGGCTTTACTGCGGTTGATTGAAATAATCTTGGCTCCGGACCCGAACGACCGCCCGTAGCCCAAACGAAAATCACACGGCATCCCCGCAAGGATCACCAGGTCCGCATTTTTCAAGGCCTTTTTTCGTTGATGGCGCATCTGCAACGTATGTGACCTGCCCAGAAGTCCGCGCGCCATTCCGGTCAGAAACACCGGAATTCCCAAAGCCCCCACCGCCCCGGCAAGCTTGTGGACCATGCCGGGATGAAGCATGGCCTGACTACCGATGATCAACAGCGGCTTTTGCGACATGGCAACCAGTTCTACCGCTTTTGCCACCTTACTGCTGTCAAAATCCGGTGAGGTGACGCCGGTCTCACCGGGCTTCATTTCCTCAAACTCACAGGCGAACATGCGATCTACATGCCGCTTCAGATAAAAATCCAGCAGTCTGCTGCGCAGCCCTCCCCCGGGTTCAGTGTCGGATTTGACACCATACCATTGCCGCACAAGGGATTCGCCGTACAGCATGTCGATGGGGCATTCAATAAACACCGGCCCGGGAACCCCCGACCGGCAAACGTCAAAGGCCTTCTCCATCACGGAAATAATGTCGCAGTTGCGGCGAATGGTGACCGCCATCTTGACGATGGACTTCACCAGGGAAAGCTGGTCGATGTCCTGCAGCGCCCCTTTGTTTTTCAACACCGTCGGCGCCGCCCCGCCCAGCAGAATCATGGGGCTTTGAGCCATCTGGGCGTTTTTCAGAGCCGTCAGCGAGTTCGTCACCCCGGGGCCCGCAGTCACCGCCGCCACCCCGGGTACACCGGTGAGCCGGCCGACGGCATCCGCGGCAAACACGGCATTCACCTCATCGCGGACATCGATCACCCGGAGGCCTTCTTTTTTGGCGCCGGTAAGTATTGGAGAAATGTGTCCGCCGCATAGCGTAAATAAAAATTTGACGCCGCGCTCGCGCAACACCTGACCGATGATGTCACCGCTGTTAAGTTCCATGAGACCTCCAACGATCGGTCTGGGTTAAAAGGTTTCCCGTTCCCGGTTCAGGCCTGCCCTGGCGCGACGGGACGTGGCTACGAGATTGTTTTCGCATTCTATGGACTTGGCTTTCCGTTACCACATTTTGACATGCCAGGTCTGGGCCAGGGGTTCAAAGGTTACAACCGATTGACACTGCTTACGATGTTAATCGAGATCCGTAATACCCGAAATACCCCATTGGGTGAAACAGATTATTAAGCCTGATGAAGTCGGAATAGCTAAGATTTGTGTTATTAGTGCAAATTTAACCCTGAACGCTGAACCCTGCGTGTGGGGTCGAAGCCCGAAGGGTGTAGCCCCAAACCGGTCAAACTCAGTTAACATTAAAAGACAGAGCGCAGCGATTCACCCATTCGACATTCGTCAATCTTCATTCGCCATGCCTACCAGTTTTCACCCAGCAGCTCAAAATTATCCCGGGGTCTCACACAGGCCGGGCATTTTTCAGGTGCTTCCGTACCGGTGTGCAGATAACCGCAGTTGCGGCATTTCCAGACGACCTCCCGGCTCCGCTTGAAAACTCTGTCGGCCTCGATGTTGGCCGCCAGTTCCCGATAGCGCTTCTCGTGTTGTTTTTCGGAAACACAGATGGCCGCCCAGGTTTCGGCGGCCCGGCCGAAGCCCTCTTCGTTGGCAATCGCGGCAAAACCGGGATATAGTTCCGAATGCTCAAATTTTTCGCCGGCAGCCGCGGCCAGCAGGTTGTCATACGTGCGGCCGATGACCCCGGCAGGAAAACTGGCGCTAATTTCCAGTTCGCCACCATTAAAAAACTTGAAAAACCTCAAGGCGTGCTCGCATTCCTGATTGGCTGTCTCTTCGAATATGTCGGCAATTTGAACATATCCCTCTTCTTTGGCCCTTCTCGCAAAATAGGTATAACGGTTTCTTGCCTGGGATTCCCCGGCAAAGGAGCAGAGCAGGTTGTGCGCTGTCCGGCTTTCTCTGAATTTTCCCATCTCATAGATCCTTTCTGTTTAAGATGATTTAAAATGTTCACTTTTGCCCCATCTCTGCATCAGACTGTCCGCAGGCGACGGATTAATCCTAGAAACGCTCAATTTGGGTTTCTATAAATCCTGCAACCACTCTCCTGGCAGTGAAAATTTTATAACGGAGTCAATTTTAGGTGTCAACAATGAACTGCCCGGCAACAGATTCGAATGATGAAGGACGACGGATGAGGGACGACGAAGGAAGAACAAAATATAAAAGATTATTATATTATATTTTAATTTGTTATGCTATTTTTCTAATGTTTTACATTAATTCCGGTTTAGTAACCTCAGCCGATTCTATTTCGCCCTTCAAATGATTGGCGTAATCCGCGAAATCTGCGAATTCTGTGGATCAAAACTCGAATTGAGATGTCCATTATTTTGTTTCGAGAATACGTTAGCCACAGACCCACACCGACGGACACAGACATTCTGTTTAGAATTTTGAATTTCGGTCATTGGTATTGGTTTGGGATTTGTATTTTGGTGCTTGGAATTTTCCTATTATCATTTGTTATTTCCGCTTTGTTCGGTCTGCTGTGCGATCCTCAATCTGCGAGCAGATGAGGTATCGTGTCCGCAATATAGGGCTTGAGCATTGAGAGTGTTTCTGTAAACGAGGAAACGGCCTTGTCGATATCCTTATTTGTCATAGGTGTGGACAGGGCAAACATGCCCCGGCCGGCGGAGTATACCCCGCGATTCATCAGCTCCAGGTGGACCAACCGGGGCAGTTCCCCGGCTTTCGTCAATCCCACCATGGAATCTGTTGCCTTGGCAGGTTTCTGGTCCCGCCAGTGCAGTTGCAGCAGGGAACCCAAACCGGAGATGCACCCCTTTAGGCCGACCTCTTTCAAAGCGGCCGTAAAGCCGTCTCGCAGTCTGTCACCCAATTGATTCAGCCTTGTGACAGCCGCCTGATCGTATAACGTCATCGCGGCCATGCCTGCTGCCAGGGTGATATTGTTGCCGTTGAAAGTGCCTGAATGGAAAATCGGCTCTTCATGGGCCGGATCAAATCGCGACATGATGTCCTTACGGCCACCGAAAGCGCCGATGGGCAGCCCGCCGCCGATTATTTTAGCCAGGGTGGTCAAATCCGGTTGTATGCCCTCTATTTGCTGCAGCCCCCCGCTACTGAGACGAAACGTCATAACTTCGTCGAAAATGAGCACGACGTTGTATTTGTCGGCCAATGTCCGCAGCCCTTTGAGGTAACCGGGTTGAGGGCATATGGCGCCGGCGGCACCCATCAGCGGCTCGGTCAGAATAGCGGCGACTTTGTCGGCATTGGTTTTGAGCATATTCTCGACTGCATCGAGGTCGTTGAAAGGGACGACCCAAACGTCTTCGAGAACGCTGCCCGGCACACCGGGCCCGATGTGTTTGGCGGGCGGGCCTTCGGGGTTGGGGTCGGCGAAAATGTTGACTTCAACGGCATCGTGGCAGCCGTGATAGCCGCCGTCCATTTTGATGAAGATATCCTTGCCGGTAAACGCACGGGCGGCCCGGATGGCAAACAGGGTGGCCTCGGTACCCGAGTTGCAATAGCGGACCTGGTCCATTGCGGTGATGCGGTTGCATAAATGCTCGGCATGCTGGAACTGAATTTCGCCGGCCGCACCGAACACCGTACCTTTTTCAAGCTGAGTCTTGACAGCTGCGATGATGTCCGGGTGGGCGTGACCGTGAATAAGTGAGGTGTAGTTGTTCAACAAATCGAGGTACGCGTTGCCGTCGACATCATAGAGATAACAGCCGCTGCCGGATGCCATGTAGGCCGGATAAGGTGCGAAGTAGGTCGCCGCACGGGTATCGCCGCCGGGCAACCGCGCTTTAGCTCTGGCGTCGAGGTCTTTGGATCGAAAGGTTCGTTGGACGAAGCGTCCCCTAATTTCTGCAGCTATCGGGTGTTGCATTTTGTCGGTCATTTCGTCATACCTCCTTGCGTTACAGGGCAAGCTGACTGCGATACGGGCTTGGTCCCCAAAAAAATACGGGCACCGTAACCGGGTATAAAGAATGAAAAACGATCGTCATTCGCCATTCGCCAATCTCTTCCCCTTCTAGCCTGTAAAGCGCCTCCTAATCAATCTCTTTTCGCTCTGATCAATCTTTCGTTGATTAGGAATTCTTTTAGTGGAGCAAATAAGCTAAAGTATAAAGTGAGCTAATAGGATCTAACCCCATATAAATTTATCAAATTCTTTCGATAAAAAACAAATGACGGAACAACACGCAGCGCAGGCACCTGCGCTGCGCGAGCGACATCCGCAAATATTCAATTTTCAATATCCAATCATCAATTCCGGCCGGTCCAGGGCAGGAAAGTCACAAAGCCAATTGAATATACTTCTCCGGTTCCCTGACAGGGTTGTCCCAATAGATGCGCAACTGATGGTTGTCCAGGTCGAAAAGCGCTGAACACAAGGTGGCGTTGATATCCGGTGGTGTCGCATTACAATGGATGGGGTAGTCACGATCGGCCCGATCACCCAGCAAGGCCAGCACCCGGGTTGCATCGTCAGGCGGTGTGCTCCGACAAAGCGATCCGGCACGTTCCAGACGCCTCCGACTGGAAGGCGTAATTTCCTGCGCCACATCCGATAGTTCCAAATAGTGGTTGGTATGCAGATAATAGCCCTGGACCTCATACATGTGATGACGCTCCGGCGAAACCTCCACACTGACGATACGGCGTTCGGGAAGGGATCCAATGTTGTAATTAAATCCCGCAGCTCGACTGGATATTGTAACGCGCCGGACGGCCTCCTCCAATGAGCGTGCTTCAAGCAGTGAACGGGCGATAAAGTGCCGCGCCACCCCTGCTTTCACCGGCCGTGGAGCGACATGATTGATTGAGTGCAGAATGCCGAATTCATTAAAACCGAAAGCATTGCCGGGCAGAAAACCGGGATAGCAAAGGGCAGTGAAAGTGGGGCAATCGTCGACGGCGACACGCACCACATACATGTTGCCGTATCCTGCCGGTGAACCATCCTCATTGTGTCCGATCAAGGCCACCTTAGGGAT
>Ga0316191_10002612_pt1 | contig 13134 bp, 16 predicted proteins | sample Eddworburr2cm_MG_FD_204928 | JGI IMG/M metagenome (GOLD analysis project Ga0316191, IMG submission 204928) | Coastal sediment microbial communities from Maine, United States - Eddy worm burrow 2 cm | ecosystem: Environmental > Aquatic > Marine > Coastal > Sediment | place: USA: Maine...
TTCATTCGATGCACGCAGCACAGCTTTAATTTCGCCTAATTTTTCATACTCTTTAATCGGTGCCAATTGCGGAGAAGTGTAAGTTAAGCCAAAACCTAAATATTCTTCGCTACCCTGCGGCACGGTGACCCACACTGGATTCGCGGGTTTTAACCAAATAAATTCTGCTTTACCCTCAAACACTTCAATCTTTCTGCGAATGTCTTTTTCTTTTGGACGCAGCGTTACAAACTGCCCCAAACCATACCGCAGTAATACTTGCGATTGTTTTTGACGTTCTGATTCAGATTCTGCACCAAATACGGATGACACAAGTCGCATATCACCCTTTTCAGCTGCGGCAGTTAAACAATAGCCAGCTTCTTCAGTGTGCCCTGTTTTTAGACCCCTTGCTTCTGGAAGCGTCCACAGCAACTTGTTCCTATTCCATTGTTTGCGACCATCATAGGTGTAGCTCTTTTCTGAGAAAATCTCAAAGAATTTGGGGAAATCACGCCACAAAGCAATCGCAAGTTTAGCCATGTCCAAGGCTGTACTGTAATGATGCTCATCTGGAAAACCCGTCGCATTATTAAAGTGTGAGTTTTCCATACCTAGCATAGCGGCTTTTCCGTTCATCAAACGCACAAATGCGTCTTCTGAACCAGCAATATGCTCTGCCAAAACAATAGATGCATCATTACCAGATAATGTTGAGATACCATGAATCACTTCACGCACATGTGGGTGCATTCTTGGCTCAAGGAACATCGAGCTTCCCCCAATTTTCCAAGCCTTGGTACTAACATTTACACGCTCATCTAATTCGAGATTACCAGATTCAATAGCTTCAAATATGATGTATAAAGTCATCATCTTGGTCATACTTGCAGGAGCAAGCCTTAAATGCTCCTCGTGTTTGGCTAAAACTTGACCTGAGCGAGCATCAAGTAATATCCAGGATTTGGCATTAAGCTCTGGTTCAATGGGCCATGAAACTTGCTTGGCAGCCCATGCTTGAGAGCTCACAAACATCATTACACATAAAACAATCCTTACCACGTCCAATCTCCTTCTGGCTCAACACTCCAAACCAACTGGGGTTCTTTAGAGCGCATTGCATATCCTTTAATCTTTAATGTTTGTGCATGAAGCATCAAACGATGATGTTTTTCTCCACCGTAGCGAGAGTCACCTACAATAGGACAGCCCAAATGCGCCAAATGAACACGTAATTGATGGGTTCGGCCTGTATGTGGGACAAGTCGAATTAAAGCCTTGTTATCTCGAACTTCAAGCACAAATGCTTCTGTTTTACATGCCTTGCCGCCAGATTCAACATGATAACGCCCTGCCCTGTCTGCTCGTGCTGATATCGGCTCCTCAATCACCATCGTTTCCCAAGCCGGCGCTGGAGAAACTACCGCCACATATTCTTTGTCCACAGCTTGATGCCAATGATGTTGCAAATGCTGCAATGCTTTGGGATCATGGCTAAACAAAATCAAACCTGATGTTCCTTTGTCCAAACGATGAACGGGCCTAAGCAGTTTTGTTTCCACAGGTTTTAACTTCAGAAACATGGATAACTCATATACCAGCGTACCTTTACTTCTGTGCAGGGCTTCTTGTGAATACTGATTGGCTTTTTTATGCACCAATGTCCACGACTTCTCACGCCATACGATTTGCTCTTCTACAAAAGGTGTCAGCACTTCACCATCAAGTAATACGATGCGAACTTTCTCACCACCCTGAATAATACGCCCTGCCTTCCGGCAACGCTTCTTATTCACATACACGCCTCCTTCATCAATGGCGCGTTGAAGCCGGCGTCTTGATAAGGTGGAAATGGAAGCAAGCGCAGAGTCCAATCTCTGCCCGCCTGTTTCTAGCGGTAGCACAAGTTTCATATCTTCGAAAGCAGCCATGATTATCTTTGTACACCCTTTAATATTTCGAGTACTTCATCATGTGTTCGACAATAATGGATACACTCAAAACCATGATCAACTGACATCACCAATTGTGCTTTCATGGTCTCCACCAGTGGAAACCAGCATTCACCATAAATGATTAATGGGCGTGATTCCAAAATTTTAATGGCTAATAAATCCCATGTCATGGCAAATTCAGATAAGGTACCTAAACCACCAGGCAAAACCAAATAGGCATGTGGATCTTCAATCAATACCTGCATCCGCTCAAAAAAATGGGCCGCACGTTTTTCTTCACTTAAAGTGTTGTTCGGTGGCGTGGGGAACACCTCAAGTGTTACACCTGTGACCTCTCCCCCACCTTTGCGTACACCGCGAGAAAACGCCGCCATCATACCCTGATGTCCGCCCACTAAGCCATGCCAACCAAGTTGCCCGATTCGGGTGGACAAACATTCCACATCCATAAACCTAGGGTCATCTTCTGCAATTCTCGAAGAACCAAATGCTGTAATGCTTTTTTTACCTTCAATCATGAATAATCATCGCTTCAACATAACCATGGCTGCGCACACGTTCCAATGCTACTTCGGCATCCTTATCTAAATCAAAGGGGCCAATACGTACACGGTATACGTGTGTGGCTGCTTCAACACGAAGGGGTGGGTGACTAGCATCAAAGCTGGGCTGCAAATCATTCAAAACACCTTCAGCTCGCTCTTTTTCGCTAAAGGCCCCAACCTGAACAAAAGCTTGTTTCATCTGATTCTGATTGGGTTTGTCTGCAGGAACAGGAACAGGAACAGGTACAGGTACAGGTACAGAAGCAAGCACAACAGGCTCCTGAACCTTAGGTTTTGATGATTCTGACACAGGGACATTCCTGTTTGCATCCAATGTTTGCACCCGAACACGGGCAGTGCCAACTTCTGAATATCCAAGAGCTTTGGCTGCTGAATAAGACAAATCAATCAAACGATTTTTTACAAAAGGGCCTCTATCATTAATCCGTACTTTTATTGATTTACCATTATCCAGATTGGTAACCAAAACCATGGATGGCATGGGTAAAACTGTATGTGCAGCGGTCAAAGCATACATATCATAGATTTCACCATTTGCTGTTTTCTTTCCGTGAAATTCCTTGCCATACCATGAACCAATACCCGTTTGGTCATATTGGTCTCCACTTTCAAGCGGATAATATGTTTTACCATCAATGTTATAGGGGTTGCCCGTCTTAATGTAACCACCCTCACCCAACATCGAATCAACCGTTTTGGGTGCATGATAGCTTGGGGGATAACGCGTAGGTGCACATGCACTTAACCAAGAAAGCGCGCACAAAACCAATAATAATTTAATGGTTCGTTGCACTATATGCCAACTTCACACTGCTTATTTCCAAGTTTTGCAGCTAACTCTGTGGCCGCCAGCGCATAGTTCCAAGATCGATTCCAACGTGTAATCGCATAGAAATTCCGATTCACCAACAGCGTGCGTTCTCCGGCTTCAGTTTCACGTGTAATTAGGGCCACTTCTTCATCTGAATCCCATGCTTGACTAGGTTTTTTAAGCCCAGCACTTTCTAATTCGCTCAACTTACGCCATTTACGCGTTTCATCTTTTAACGCTTGCTGTAAAAGTTCATGGTCGGGAAGTTTGGGCAACCAATGGGCAACCATTTTATCATCTGACCAATGGTAACGACTGAAATAATACGCCACACTAAATATAATATCTTTGGGGGTATGCCAAACATCGCGTTTTCCATCACCATCAGCATCTACTGCATACTCTAAAAATGATGTCGGCATCAACTGGGTCACACCAAATGCGCCCGCATATGAACCTTCAATCTTTTGAGGGTTCAAACCCTCTTCATTACAAAGAATCAAAAATGCCTTAAGCTCCTTTCTGAAAAAGTTCGCACGACGTTCATAACCTGTCGCCAGAGTAAACAAGGCATCCAACACCTTATCCCTACCCCAGTTTTCACCAAAGCGCGTTTCAATACCCAAAATGGCAGCAATCATTTCCGGTGCAACGCCGTACTTTGCTTGTGCTTCCACAAAAATTGCCTGATGTTTATTCAAAAAAGCTACCGACTTCTTTTTCAAAGCATTATTTACAAATAATGGGCGGTATTCTGCGTAAGGCCTAGCCTCATAAGGTGTATTCATCTTACGAATCAAGTCACCATGAAACTTCGCTGCAAAAAGTTGTTTTGTGATATATTTTTTCGGTAGATTAGTTTCTTTCACCATATACTTGATTAAATCACTTCGAGAGTACTTCTCTGCCAACAGCTGAGAAGGAAGAAAACCCATCAGGATTACACTCAGCAATATACGACAAAACATCAACATTCTCCTGTGACCTAACAAAAACATGATCGCAGACTATGAAACAAAGCCATGCAATCAAGCTATTGATGGTAAATCACCATTTTTCAGCACGAACCACACAAAAAAAATTGATTCTATCCTACACCTACTTTATCATTATTTCGTCACTATTGGAGGCCTTATGAATACTTCTGAGAATATTAGCTTCATCGCTTCAGGCACACAGCTTCTCACTGAAGGCACTCAAGGAGGCAATGTTTTCGTTATTGTAAGCGGACAGGTTAAGGTCACGCGCAAATCCAGTGAAAACCATGATGTGTTATTGGCTGAACTTGGTGAAGGCCAGGTCTTTGGCGAAATGAGCCTCATCGATCACGGGTTATGTTCAGCTACTGTCACCACAACTACTGATACCCAAGTGCGCATTCTGAATAAGGAGCAGTTTTTTAAACTCTTACAAAAAGATGCTGAAAGTGTGCAAAGCATCATGGAAATTCTATTCAAACGCATGCGCGCCATGAACAAACGGGTTATTGACCTGGAAAAGCAGATCACGACGCTATCAGCTCAAAACGAACCGGAAAAGTCAAACTCCATTCTCATTAAAGGATTAACCGAACCAGCCAAGCATGCCCTTTATGATATGAATTCCTTGGTTGTGGATGAATTCCCTTACAAAATTGGTCGCTGGTCTAAAAAAGAGAGTCAAAAATCTTGGTTTTCAAGCGCCCGCACAAAAAACCACGTGGAAATTCACGATATCCCACCCTATGTTGTTTCTAGACAACACTGCCAAATCGAAAAAGACAGTTATGGCGTGTACATTACAGACACATCTTCACGCCTTGGAACTTGGGTAAATGGTGAAAAAATTGGCAACCACTCTCAGAAAAAGATTCAACTCAATTCTGGCGAAAATACAGTACATATTGGTGACAACATGTCCCACTTTGCATTCCAGGTTATTGTTCCGTAACGATTTCTAATACCTGACTCAACTCAAACTCATTATATACGCGGATACCATGAGATTCTAAAAGTCGAGCTGTGAAGCCTTGCCCTACAATTTTTTGTCCCGAAAATTGACCGTCATTGATAAGAGAGTTGCCACACGATGGGCTGCCTTGTTTCAAAATCGCAATAGTTATCTGGAATTGTTGGCATAAATCGAGGGCGCGTTGCGCTCCTTTTTCAAACAAAGTCGTCACATCAACGCCGTCCACGGTTTTAACAGAAGCTCCTTGAATCTCTGCTGGCGGTCTTGGCACAGGAAGTCCACCTGCAACTTCAGGACACAACGACAAAAGCAAGCCCTGTTGTTGCCAGATTTGAATGATTGACTTTGCTTCAGTGTTGAGTTGATGGAGGCAATCACCTCCATCATAACGAACAGCCTCACCCAACAGGCAAGCGCTGATTAATATTCGGGGTATGGTTTTAGGCAGGACCGCTTGAAACCAATACTTTTGCAGGGCGAATCAAACGACCATGCAAAGTATATCCAGCCACGTGCTGGGCAATGACAACACCATCATCTTCATCCGATGGCATTTTTGATAAGGCTTCATGCAAATGCGGGTCAAAAACCTGACCTACTGCATCTACTCGCTCCATTTCAAATTTGTTTGCAACTTTGTGCCAGGCATCCAAAGTCAAGGTGATACCTTCACGCATAGCTTCAACATTATCGGTATCCAACTCAACAGCGCGTTCAAGGTTATCTACCACATCTAGCAATGCGATGGCGAACTTTTCAACTGCAAATTTACGTGCATCAACCACTTCGCGTTGAGTACGTTTACGTAAATTTTCCATCTCCGCATGCTGCCTAAGCATTTTATCTTTCAACTCGGCAATTTCTTGCTCTGCAGCTAACAAAGGATCTATTTCTTCGATTGCTTCTTCTGCAACGTCTTCAACGTTTTGCTCAGAAACTTCCGTTTCCAATTCATCATTCACGTTGTTTTCTTGTTTTTCGCTCAATGAAATCTCCTAACATGTCTTGAAAAATTATGGCGCAGTTTTATCTATTCGCATTCAAAACGCAATGCCATCCATCAGGTTGATGGCTCACTTGTTATCGTCTTGGGAGATATGCCAGAGGGTCAACAGCTGTTTCTCCACGCCTTACTTCAAAGTGCAGATGGGGCACAGAGCTACGACCCGAACTACCCACCAAAGCTATCCTCTGACCAGATACCACCTGTTGACCACGGCTGACCAAGTTTTTTTGATTATGTGCATATGCTGTAAACATGTCTGTACTATGACGAATGATAATTAGATTTCCGTAACCCGCCAATTTGGAATCTGCATATACTACTTTCCCAGCAGCTGCTGCAACGACAGTAGCACCTTCTTTCGCTGATATATCAATACCATCATGCATCCGGTTCTTTCTTGGCCCAAATTTACTACTCACTTTACCCTCTGTAGGCCAGCTTAACTTGACCTTCCCATGGTTTGCTGGTGGATATCGCTTGGCTGCATAAGACTGATTGACTTTTTTTCTCGTAGAAGTTGCTTTTGGTCGGCTGGATTGTGCAATTTTAGCAACGACTTCTTTTTTACCAGCAACATAAATGCGTTGCCCAACAAAAATGCTATAGGGTCTTCGTATGCCATTCATTTTTGCTAATGTTTTAAAATCAACACCGTACTTTTTACCTATGCTATAAAGCGTATCACCCTTTTTAACAATATATGCGGTTTCACCAGTCTTGCCAGAAAGCTTCTCAGAACCATGGTGCATTGCGCGAGGGTAATAATCATAGCGAGAGCAGCTGACTGCTAGCAACGCTATCAGCAAATAAAGAAATACACGGATACACTTCAAAAAGGGATTATCCCATCATCCAGATAGCCACAAAACCTGCTACCACCAACAATGTTGCCAACATGGTCATCAATTCAAAATGCTTTTCGACAAAATCACGAACAGATGGCCCTCCCCAACGTAACAAACTTCCTTCTAGGAAGAAACGTGCTCCTCGGGATAACAACGCGGAGAGAATAAACAACACAAAATCTAAGCCAAATGCACCTGCAGCAATCGTAATGACTTTAAAAGGAATGGGAGAGAAACCAGCAATCAATACAATCCACACCCCATACTCAGAAAACCATGTGCCTGCTTGCTGGTATTGTGAAGTGAGCCCATAAAATTCGATAATGGGTTGCCCTATGCTGGCAAGTAAAAACATGCCAATTCCGTAACCAAGCGCTGCACCAACTGTAGAACCAGCAGTTGTAATCGCTGCAAAACGCAGTCCCCACTCAGGTTTACCAAGCGCCAGGGCAATCAATAAGATATCAGGGGGAATGGGGAAAACACTGGATTCAATTAAGGCAATAAAAAATAAAGCATATTGAGCTGAGGGGTGATCAACCCAGGACAACGTCCAATGATACAAGCGGCGCAACCATGATTCTTTTTTGATAACCGTTACTGCTTCCGAATCCATTATCCCACTCCACCCAGCAACGGTACAAAAGTGCAGTCATCAAAATACTCTTCTATGACTTCATCCCCCTGTTTTAACCTTCTAACCAATTGATGTGAACGCCCCGAACCTTCAGGCATCAACAACACCCCTCCATCCACAAGCTGTTCTAGCCATTTATCAGAAGCAAAGCCACCTGCAGTGACAATAATTGCATCAAATGGCGCATAATCTTCCCAACCAAGAAGCCCATCTCCGCATTTGAGCATCACATTACTATGTCGCCCTTTTCTTAAGTTGCTTTTTGCCAGCTCATGTAATGTTTCAATGCGCTCGATACTGTAAACACGTTTACATAAACATGATAAGACAGCCGTTTGGTAACCACAACCTGTACCAATCTCAAGCACCCGTTCATGCCCCTGCAGATCTAGAAGCTCTGTCATTTTCGCCACAATATAGGGCTGGGAAATGGTTTGCCCTTCGCCAATAGGCAGTGATTTATCTTGGTAAGCATGAGTGCGTAAAGCATCACCAGCAAACAAATGACGATGCACTTGGAACATAGCAGAAATCACACGCTGAGATGTTACGCCACGAGCTACAATCTGCTCTTCTACCATACGCTGGCGTGGTCGATCATAGCTCTGTTGCAACTGTCTATTCATTTTAATCTCTAAACCCAACGCCGTAGCTCGTATAAATTTGCATGACGCAAGTTAGCAATACCAACAGCTTATGCAACCAAACTAGGGTTTGTATACACTGCAAACTTGAACCCCACCCTAGTTCTGTTTACCGTGAGCCTTGTTCAAGTACATTCAATTATTTCCATTGGAGAAGCACAGATGAGTCAATTTTGGAGTGAGTCCGTTCACAAGCTAGAACCCTATGTGCCTGGTGAACAACCTAAACAGACCAACCTCATTAAATTGAACACCAATGAAAATCCATATGGCCCCTCTCCCAAAGTGCTTGAAGCGCTAAACCAACAAATTTCGAATCAGTTGCGATTATACCCAGATCCAAACTGTGATGAACTTAAGCAAGCCATTGCTGATTATTATCAATTACAAAGCAATCAAGTGTTTGTAGGCAATGGCTCTGATGAAGTACTGGCCCACATATTTCAAGGGCTGCTTAAACACGCTAAGCCACTATTGTTTCCTGATATTACCTACAGTTTTTACCCTGTGTATTGCGGCCTGTATGATATTGAATTTCATGTTATTCCACTCAATGAAAAATTTGAAATCAACTGCCAGGATTATAATATCCCCAATGGTGGAATTATATTCCCAAACCCCAATGCCCCAACAGGCATTGGCCTTGGGCTAGAAGCGATAAAAGAGCTGTTGTTGCACAATCCAAACAGTGTAGTGGTCATTGATGAAGCTTACATTGATTTTGGCGGAGACTCGGCTGTATCATTGATAGACCGTTTCCCAAACTTATTAGTGGTTCAAACACTTTCAAAATCTCGTTCATTGGCTGGCCTACGTGTTGGTTATGCAATGGGCAATGCCAAACTCATTGAAGGGTTAGAGCGAGTCAAAAACAGCTTCAATTCTTACCCGCTTGATAGGCCTGCAATTAAGGGTGGTGTAGCAGCAATGGAAGATAAGGCCTATTTCGAGGACACATGTTCCAAAATAGTGGCAAGCAGGACAACTTTAACAACAAATTTAACAAGCCTTGGATTTGAGGTGTTACCATCTAATGCCAACTTTATTTTTGCCACGCACCCTTCATTTGATGCTCAGGAAATCAGTGCATTTCTAAGAAAACATGCCATTATTGTGAGGCACTTTAAACAAAACAAAATTGAACAGTTTTTGCGCATCACCGTTGGCACGGATGAGGAGTGTTTGATGCTTTTCGAAACGCTAAAAAACTTTTTTGCACAGACTTCACCCACGCGTCTCGCTTAAGATAGCCGATAAATTGTATTTTATTGAAGCGCCGCTACAATGCACCGCGCTTTTAAAGATATGACCAACAAAATTTTGCTAAACTATAGTCAAAGGGGACTAGCATGCCTTTAACAAAAAAAGAAATTGCCGCATTTGAACAACAATTAGTTGCTTGGAAAGCTGATTTAGAAGTAGGACAAAGTGAGAGTGTTCATTCTATGCATGAGCAAGAAACAACTGCATTCCCAGATCCTGCAGATCAGGCAAGTGCTGAAACCGACTTGAGTTTTGATATTCGCATTAAAAGCCGTGAGCTAAAGCTCATTCATAAAATTGATGAAACGCTATATCGTTTACGTGAAGGCGATTTTGGCACTTGTGATGGCTGTGGTGGTGACATCAGCATCAAACGTCTTCAGGCTCGACCTGTAACCACCCTATGCATTGATTGTAAGACTGAACAAGAACAAGCGGAAAAAACACGCATCGACTAAGCGGTTGATTACAAAAAAAATATAAAAAAAGGGAGCTATTACAAAGCTCCCTTTTTTGTTTCTTATCTAAGTAAATTAATCCTTGTGTGTTCCAATGGCAGCACGCACAGCAGTCAAGAACTCATCTACATCTTTGAATTCTCTATACACAGATGAGAAACGTACATAAGCCACACCATCGAGTTTCCGAAGTTGTTCCATCACAAAGTCACCAATAATTTCAGCAGAAATTTCATTCTCATTGGTTTCTTGCACTGATTTCAAGACACTGTGTAGTGATTTTTCAATATCGTCTGCTGAAACAGGACGTTTCTCTAACGATTTTTGCATACCATCACGTACTTTTTCAATGTTAAAGGCAACACGTGTTCCATCTTTCTTAATGACCAGTGGTAAACGCAGCTCAGCCCGTTCATAACTTGAGAAACGTTTTCCACAAGCTTCACAATGGCGTCTTCGGCGAACCGCTGCACCATCTTCAACAACACGAGAGTCTACAACTCTCGTATCATCATGTGAGCAAAAAGGACAAAACACAGACTAAACCAGTGATCAGCTTTCGTAGATTGGGAAACGGTCAGTCAAAGCTTTCACTTCACTGAATACTTCAGCATGCACTGCTTCGTCTTCAGGTGAGGCCAACACCTTTAGCATCATCTCACCAATTTGTTTGGCTTCATCTTCTTTCATACCACGAGCAGTAATCACTGAAGTACCTACACGAATACCAGATGTTACAAATGGAGACTCTTTATCAAAAGGAATAGTGTTTTTATTGGTGGTAATACCAGCTGCTTCCAAAGCTTCTTCAGCCACTTTACCTGTAATACCTTGTGGACGAACATCTACACGGAACATATGACAGTCTGTACCGCCAGAAACCACACGCAAACCGCCAGCAGTTAAAGTTTTAGCCAATGCTCTGGCGTTCTTAATCACTTGCTTTTGATCTGCTTTGTATTCAGAAGTCAACGCTTCACCAAAAGCCACCGCTTTGGCTGCAATCACGTGCATAAGCGGGCCACCCTGAATACCAGGGAAGATGCGTGAATTCAGCTTTTTCGCCAACTCATCATCATCAGTTAAAATCATACCACCACGAGGTCCTCGCAATGTTTTGTGTGTAGTCGTTGTAATCACATGGGCATGCCCAACTGGTGATGGATAAACACCTGCAGCAATCAATCCTGCATAGTGTGCCATGTCTACAAACAAAATCGCACCTACAGAATCAGCAATATGACGCATACGTGCCCAATCAATTTCACGTTCATAGGCAGATGCGCCACCAATAATCATTTTTGGCTTATGAATCTCAGCCATTTTTTGCATCACGTTATAATCAATGCGCTCATCTTTTTCAGACACACCGTAAGCGACCACATTGTACAAGCGGCCTGAGAAGTTTACAGGGGAACCATGGGTCAAATGACCACCATGAGACAAATCCATGCCCATAATCGTATCACCAGGGTTAAGCACAGCCATGTATACAGCCATATTGGCTTGTGAACCTGAGTGAGGTTGTACATTGGCGTGCTTCACACCAAAAATCTCTTTCGCACGTTCTTGAGCCAGCGCTTCAACTTTATCTACATACTCACAACCACCGTAATAACGACGAGAAGGATAACCTTCTGCGTATTTGTTGGTCATCACAGAGCCTTGTGCTTGCATCACTGCTTTGGATACAATGTTTTCACTGGCAATAAGTTCTAATGTATGTTGCTGGCGACCCAATTCATCGGCAATAGCTTGTACAACGATTTCATCATCCAAATCTTTGTTAAAAAAGTCTTCACGTTTGGTCATAAAACGAACACCTCATAAAATTATACGAAATAATAAAACAAAACGAGGGCCCACTATGGAGCCCTCATCATTAATATATATTAAGGTAAAAACCTCAATGACTTTTAGTTGTAACGACGCTCGCGGATACGAGCAGCTTTACCACGTAGTTCACGTAAGTAGTAAAGTTTCGCACGACGAACACGACCGTGGCGTTTCACTTCAATGCTTTCAACCATTGGTGAGTGAAGCGGGAACACACGCTCAACACCAACGTTGCTAGAAATTTTGCGCACTGTGAAGCTGCTTGAAATTCCTTTGTTATGACGAGCAATTACAATGCCCTCATATGCCTGAATGCGTTCACGTTTTTCAACTTTTCCGCCTTTCAGGTCTTTAAAATCTACTACTCGAACGTTCACGCGAACAGTGTCGCCTTCACGGAATGCAGGAATATCAGTACGAATTTGATCTGCAGTTATATTATCTAAAGCACGCATTTTGCTCAATCCTCCAAAATCATCGGAACAGCCTATCAAGGTAAATTGCAAGGGCCGCTCTCACAGAAAGGTGGCGCACCTTACCGATACCGTCGATAGAATACAACCATCCATTTTCATTCGGCAGGTTTTTAGCGTCCAGCCCATGCCCTGTACCAAAAACAAGCAAGTGTTTCCCTTCTTTTTCACTCAATGACTCGGGAGCTACCACCACAGCATCTTCCGGTGGCTGGGCAGACGTATACCATATCTGGTAGTCATCTTTTGCCAAAACATCCTCAAGTGTGCTCACCACAGACACCTGACTCAACACTTCCCTACGCCCCTTATTCAAATCTCCCCGTTTACCATCCAACCAATGTCCAGTTAACTCTTTAACAAACTGCTGCATCCCTTGTGCAGGATGGACAATATAAACAGGAGCCACATCATAAAACGCACAAGTGCGGGCAAAATCATGCACATCAATGGATGACACCGAAGTCGCAGAGCTCTCCCCTGCTTTATTCAAAACAGGTGCATGCACCAAAGCTACGGCAAACTTACTACTATTCATTTGTTCTCCTCATGAAGCTGATCAAGTGGGCTTTGCACTACATGCAAATTTTGTTGCAACACATGGGTATAAATCTCCGTGGTTTTCACATCAGCATGACCAAGCAGCTTCTGTACAACCCGAATATTTGTGCCCGATTCAAGCAAGTGGGTAGCAAAGGAGTGGCGAAGCGT
>Ga0316191_10002613_pt1 | contig 13134 bp, 12 predicted proteins | sample Eddworburr2cm_MG_FD_204928 | JGI IMG/M metagenome (GOLD analysis project Ga0316191, IMG submission 204928) | Coastal sediment microbial communities from Maine, United States - Eddy worm burrow 2 cm | ecosystem: Environmental > Aquatic > Marine > Coastal > Sediment | place: USA: Maine...
TAAACAATCTGGCTTCGATACCGAGCTCCTTCGTGAGCAGATCGTAATCTTCCTGCAGCCGCGTAAAGGCTTTGGGAACGTGCGCAACCTCAAGCTCGGCGTCACCGACGGCCTGATAGTCAATCCCCTCACTGTCGCCAAGTTCTCTAACCAGCTCAATGCCTTCAACCTGCGAGCGATAGAAGTCACGAGTGTTATCCATACCGGCCATTTTGACGAGCTCGTGGCGGTGTACGCCCGTTCCACCCATGCTGCAGAAGCCACCATTACGACCCGACGCACCCCAGCCAATATGGCCAGCCTCCAGAACACGTACGTCCGTGCTGTAGTCGCGCGCGAGATGCAGTGCGGCGGACAGACCCGTGTAGCCGCCACCGATAATCGCCACATCACATGAATCGCTAGCCGACAACGGTGGCGCCGACACGTCAACATCAGCGGCGCTCGCTTCCCAGTAGCTTTTCTGTGGTGCACCGAATTGATACAGGTTTTCATCGTAGAGACGCTTGATCACGAGCTACTCCATTACGTTGTGGCGTCTGGCAAGCCTGATAATCGCAGCCAGACTTTGATCGACATCTGCCGCCGTCGTCGACCAGTTACAGACACTGATACGCATTGCTGTCTTGCCCTGCCACACTGTGACTCCACACCAGCAGGTACCGTCGCTCTGGATCGCGTCGATGATTTTACGCGTCGCTGCATCGTCACCAAACGAAACCAGAACCTGATTTAACACGACATCGTTCAGAACTTCATAGCCGGCATCCGTCAGGCCTGCGGCGAATCGTCGTGCATTACTGCAACACCGATCGATCATTGCAGCGACGCCTTCGCGACCCAGTGACTTCAGCGCCGCCCACACATCAACGCCGCGTGCGCGGCGCGACAACTCGGGCGTAAAGTCCGACGGGTTTCGAAATTCTGTTTCGGTCATCAGGTACTCAGCAGTAATGGACATCGCTGATTTCAGCGCTGCTGTATCGCGCACAAAAGCGATGCCGCTATCGTAAGGAACATTCAGCCACTTGTGGGCGTCCGTCGCCCACGAGTCGGCAGCGGAAAATCCCGAGCAAAGATGCGCGCGATCCGGTGAGGCAGCCGCCCAAAGTCCGAACGCGCCGTCGACGTGCACCCATGCGCCTTTTGGCTTCGCCAGCTTGCAAATTTCCCCAACCGGGTCAAATGCACCCGTATTTACGTTACCGGCCTGGGTGCAAACAATGGTCGGCCCGCTTATCTCCGGGAAGCGCGCGATATCGATTCGACCTTCTGCATCCACAGGTGCTTTGACGCAGCGATTGCGGCCGAAGCCGAGCAAGCCAAGCGACTTAAAAACTGTGGGGTGGGTCTCCTCCGAAACAATAATAGTAATCGGCGGAGCGCCTACCAACCCGTCCGCCTCGACGTTCCAGCCGATGTCCGCATACACGCGGTTACGCGCAGCCGCCAAAGCAGTGAAATTTGCAACTGTCGCGCCCGTGACGAACGACGCTGCACAATCGGCAGGCAGACCCAATAAATCCATCAGCCAGTCCATTGCAACACGCTCAAGCGTCGCAGTGGCCGGTGTGATCTCGTACATGCCGACATTCTGGTCCCATGCTGTCGTCAGCCAGTTTGTCGCAACCGTCACGGGCAACGAGCCGCCGATGACAAAGCCGAAATATCTCGGCCCGGTCATCATGACCGTGGCAGGTGATCCCAGCTCATCCAGCATCGACAGCACAGCACTTTCATCGCAACCATCGATCGGCAGGGGTTCGATGAATTGACTGACCGCTGCGACAGCGCTCGCCGACGGCGCTACATGGCGCTCAGCTGCGCCCTCCCTGTATGCAATGCCGCGCTCCGAAGCATCGGTCAGCAAACTTCGTAAAACAGAATGGTCAGGCATTCGTGCGTCCCCTGGATTTCAACAAGGCGTTATTTCTGACGAGGATCAGTGCCACAGAAATCATTATCAACATCGGAATTGGAATCAACATCAATGTTCCCCAGCCGAAAAAGTGCAGAACGGTTCCTGCCAGTAGCGACGCCGATGCTGAAGCACCAAACACCAGGAACTCGTTAACGGCCTGCGCGCGAAAGCGTTCTGCCATGCTGTAGGTGTAAGTGAGCATTGTCGTACCACCGACAAACAGGAAATTCCAACCGACACCAAGCAACAACAACGCCCACCAGTAGTGCAGAACTGTATGTCCCTGCAAGCCGATGATCGAAGTTGCCAGCAAACACAGCGCGCCGAAGAACATCATTCGCGTGACACCGATTTTTTCAATCAGAAAACCCGCTACCAGCGACGGCACATACATTCCCAGGACGTGCACCTGAATAACTTTAGCGACCTGCTCCAGCGAGTACCCGTCGCTCACATGCATGCTAAGCGGCGTTGCGGTCATGACCAGTGTCATCAAGCCGTAGCCGGCTGTCGCGCCCAAAACAGCGACAATGAAAACCGGGTGTAGAACGATATCGCGCAGCGACCTCTCAGTCTGTGGCGCGTCATGCTCGTCGCCACCCGTAACCGGTATCATTGCGAAAAAGAGTAGCGCCTGCAGCGCGAACATCACTGCAAGAACAGTCAGCGATCCGGCAAACTGGGTATCCGCAATCCAGTACTGCCCTCGGGTGACGAGCTCTTTACCGACAAATGCTGCACCGATCGAACCCACCAGCACCAGTGAGATTGCTCGCGGTACATGCCTGGCCTGGACACTCTCCGCGGCGAAATAGCGATACTGCTGCGTGAACGCCATATTGATACCGAACATCATCACGGCAACGATAAAAAGCGCAAAACTCGATTGACGCAATGCAATGACCGCCAGTAACAGGGCGAATACGGCGGACATTGACGCAAGCGCACAACCTTTGCGCCTGCCGATTCGTTTCATCAGCATTGCGGCTGGAATAGTCGTCGCAGCAACCGCAACCACCATCATCGACAGCGGTAGCGTCGCAAATGCTTTGTTGGTGGCCAGTTGCGATCCAATGATGCCACCGAGCATTACCATGACGATCGAGCCCGAGGTCGAGATCAGCTGACACAGTACGAGAATACTCAGGTTACGAACTTGCATTCATTCCGCCGATCGGGATCATGGACGCGCATTCTCACATATTGGTGGCAACGTGGACACTCTCGATGTAGCGGGCAAAATCAGTATCCCGATGTCGGAGATACGCCTGACGGCGATCCGCTCGCAAGGTGCCGGTGGGCAGAACGTCAACAAGGTCGCAACGGCGATACACCTCCGATTCGACGCGCTGGCCAGCAATGCGATACCCGAGACCGTCAAAGACAGGCTGTCGAGACTTTCAGACCACCGCATCAGCGAAGACGGTGTCATCGTCATCAAGTCGCAGGCGCATCGCAGTCAGGAGCGAAATCGGCAAGCGGCATTGTTGCGGCTGTCCGATTTGCTGGCCAGCACCTTGCGCCAGCCCAAACGCCGGGTTAAGACCAGGCCAAGCAGGAAAGCAAAGCAAAAAAGACTTGATGCAAAAAGCCGGCGTTCTTCAGTAAAGCGCCTCAGGCGACCGGTAAGAGACGACTAAGCTCAGGGACAGAGCAGTTTGTCGTTATCCCAAGTACAGTTCATGCCAGCCCAGTATTGGGTAACATTGAGCTTGTCCAGTAGCGGCATAAAACCGGGGTGCTGGCGCAGCGCCTTAAGCTGCGGTATGAACAACAGATCCATCTCAAAGGCCTCCCCTTCCGCGATCAACAGGTCAGCAACCTGCATCGCGCCATCAATATCATTCAGCAAGGTACGCACGGTCAGGTTGATCTGCGGTGCAAGCTGGTTGTCACTTGCTGCACGTTGAATTGCAGCAAGCGCCGCCGGCGCCTTCTCTGGATCGTCGAAGGCGTCGAAGACGGGCCCTATCCAGTCAGTCGTTACACCGGCCATCTGCACACCAGCGACAGCCAAACTCTGTGCGCGCTCCATCTGACCATCTCGAGCCAACAAGAATGCATACGCGAGTATATGTGTCGTGCCACCGGCACCGAGGTCGTTCGCACGCTGGAAGTACTCATGCGCCTTGGCTGAATTTTCAAGCCACGTGTACATGATCGCGATACGGCTGTTAATGACACCAGAGCTGGGGTCGATTTCAACCGCGCGTAACGCCATGTCCAGTGCATCATCCATACGACCTACACTGGCCAGCATGCGCGAATACCAGTTAAAGGCATTAGAATCGACGATGCGCCCATTGACTGCTCTCAAGTGCGCTGCTTCAGATTTCTGCCAGTCCTTTTGCTTGTGATAAACGAAGCCGTAAATAGAACCCGCCGCGGTCTCAATAACCGGGTCTCTCTTCACTCCTTCATCAACCGTTTCTTTCGCAAGCTCATTCCACTCGCCAGGCTGCCGCTCCGTAGCGCTGCGCCGATAATCGGGCATCAATGCATAGGCTGTCGCGAGGCCCAGGTAGGAAGGTCCAAAGTCCCTGTCCAGTCGAATCGCACTCTCGAACAACTCAACCGCATACTCGAGGTTCTGAGCATCACCACGGTGTTGCAACGCGTACATGCCACGCATGTAGCTATCGTAGGCGCGACTATCGGTCGGGCGACTCGTGATCAGGATCTGGCTTGATCTCCCAAGTAACTCATTTCTGACTTTGTTCGCCAGTCTCTCCTGGGTAGCAAAGAGTTCATTGACGGAGCCGCTAACTTCGCCGCTATGTGTAACGCCGTTCTCTCCTTTGGAAATGCGAAAACTGATGCGCAGCTCATCACCTTCGCGACGCAAGGTTCCTTCCAGCACACTCTCGACGCCGAGCTCTTTGGCAATCTCGCCGGTCTCGATCTGACCGAGGTCGCCGCGCACCGGCTTGACGGTCATCTCCTCGATACTAGCCAGCATGACTACCAGCTCTTCCTTAAATCCGGACACGAGATACTCGTCGCTTTCCTCACCGCTGAGGTTGGCAAATGGCAGGATTGCGATCGACTTCACCAGCGGTGTTTTCGGCCCCATGCCAACAATGACTGTGGCAACCAGCCCGACAATGATGATGGCCACGACAGCCAGCCACTTGTTTCGACTGGCGCCAGGCATGACGTCACTTGACGTCTCGTCGGGTATCTTGCTCTCTGGGAGTTGCACCGGCTGCAACAGTCGATAGCCCCGCTTATGCAGCGTCTGAACGTAAGTGGATTCTTTTGCCGAGTCACCGAAGCATTTACGAACTTCCCGAATCGCCCGGTTGATCGGGTCATCGGAAACCGCGCGACCGTCCCAGACTTCATCCACCAGATCGTCCCTGGTGACAAGCCCGCCATCGCGTTCTGCCAGTGCGATCAGAACCCGCCAGGTCTGGGGCTCCGGCGAGACCTCAACATCGCCGCGACGAATAATGCCGGTTTCCGGTAATACCTCCCAGTCGCCAAGCGAGAACCCTGCCTGTAACTCAGCCTTTGTCGGCATCCTGTCTGTACTCCCTCAGAGCGCGGATACTGGATCTGGAATTTATGTAACTACCGGACTTTATCTGTATTTACCCAGTTGCACATTAATTAGTAGATTGTTACATTGTTACCTGAATAACAAATCTGGAGTCGATTGTGGCCAAAACCTTCGTCAAACGAACGCAAACCGGCGTTCGCATAGAATCCTCACTTCTGAAAGTCCTGAAAGGCGTCGCGGAATACACCGACCTGACCCTCGGAGATCTGCTCGAGGGCATTGTTTTACATGCCTTTGAAGGCAAAGCGCCGTTTTCGGCCGAAACCCAGGCCGTTATAGAGCAACTGAAGGTGGTCTATGGTTGCGACCTCAATGCCTCGGACAGCCACCAGCTGACCGAGGCAAAATCGTGAGCTCGATCTAAAACAGGCCTTCGATGCGACCTTCCGCATTGACGCGAATCGCATTCGCCGCGGGCACACGAGGCAGACCCGGCATCGTCATGATCGCACCACAAACGACAACCACAAATTCTGCGCCAGCGGCCAGCCGAATCTCACGAATGGGCACGACATGACCCGACGGCGCCCCGAGTAAATTGGGATCCGTTGAAAAACTGTATTGCGTCTTGGCCATACAAATCGGATATTTTCCGAAGCCCTCACGCTCAAACTTCGCAAACTGGTCGCGTACTTTTTTGTCGGCAATGATGTCGTCAGCGCCGTAAATTTCGCGTGCGATTGTCGCGGCCTTATCCCACAGCGAAAGATCATCGTCGTACAAGGTGCGGAACTGAGCCGCACCACTTTCACATAGTTCAACAACGTGTTTGGCCATTTCCGTCGTGCCTTTGCCGCCGTCAGCCCAGTGCGTGCACTTGATCGCCTTGACGTGATATTTCTCGCAGAAATCCTCGACCACTTTGACTTCAGCATCGGTATCGGCCGTAAAGTGATTGATGGCAACGGCAACCGGCACACCGAACTTGCCAAGATTACGAATATGCCGCTCGAGGTTCTTGCAACCGTCACGAAGCGCAGCCACGTTCTCCGTGCCAAGATCTTCCTTGGCGACACCGCCCTGCATCTTGAGCGCCTTGATGGTTGCCACCAGAACCACGGCATCGGGCGACAAGCCTGCCTTGCGACATTTGATATTGAAGAACTTCTCGGCTCCCAGATCGGCACCGAAGCCTGCTTCTGTAACAACGTAGTCAGCCAGCTTCAATGCGGTCGTGGTGGCTGCAACCGAATTGCAACCATGCGCGATATTGGCGAATGGTCCGCCGTGCATGAAGGCAGGATTGCCCTCCATCGTCTGCACCAGGTTTGGCTGGAATGCATCCTGCAGGAGCGCGGTCATGGCTCCCTGGGCATTTAACTGCCGAACCGTGACCGGCTCATCATCCCGTGTATAGCCGAGCACGATGTTACCCAGTCGATTTTCGAGATCCGCCAGATTCGTTGCCAGGCAGAATATCGCCATGACTTCAGAGGCTACGGTGATATCAAATCCGGCCTCTCTAACGACACCGTTATGGTAGCCGCCAAGTCCGGACGTAACTGTCCGCAGTGCGCGGTCATTCATATCAACGACACGCCGCCAGGTGACGCGCCGCGGATCAATATTCAGCTCGTTTTCCCAGTGCATATGATTGTCGATCAAGGCCGCCAGCAGATTGTTCGCAGCACCAATCGCATGAAAGTCGCCGGTGAAATGCAGGTTGATATCGGTCATCGGCACGACCTGTGCGTAACCACCACCGGCGGCACCACCCTTCATACCAAAACACGGGCCAAGGCTTGGCTCGCGCAGACACATGACTGCCTTCTTGCCAATCAGGTTGAGGCCGTCTCCGAGTCCGACCGTCGTCGTCGTTTTGCCTTCGCCAGCCGGCGTTGGCGACACGGCCGTGACCAGGATCAGCTTGCCGTCTTTGGCCTTGCTGTTCGATTTGATGAACTCTGCACTGATTTTGGCTTTGTCATGACCATAAGGAATCAGAGCATCTGCCGGTATGTTCAGTTTCTCGGCAATTTCCACGATCGGACGGACATCTGCCGCCTGTGCGATTTCGATATCACTTTTCACTGCCACGAGACACCCTCACAAGTGCAACCAGAATTGGCAGAGAATTCTATAGCAAACTCAAACTATGGCGCATCCACGATTCTACGTATGCTCCCCGAAGAGAAATCCAGAAACAGCAGTTCACCATCATTGCCGCGCCCAAAACTGACGATTTGCAGACCGGTGTCAGCGAAGACGGTTGGAACAGTTCCTGCCGCGCTGGACTCGGGAACGCCGAACAATCGACCACTGCCAAAATCACCGAACACATACCAACCAACGAGTTCCGGGATGGCTGTTCCACGATAGACAAAACCACCCGTTATCGAGCGCCCCTGGCTGTGGTCATACTCGGTAATTGGCTCTATGAAAGTGTCTGCGCAGCCTGTCGGCGGGTTGAAGCAATGCGCACCCTCACGAACATTCCAGCCGTAATTGCCACCAGGCGTGATGACGTCAACCTCCTCCCAGGCACCCTGACCGACATCGGCGGCCCACAGTTTTGACGTCACTGAATCGAAACTGAAACGCCAGGGATTCCTGAGACCCCAGGCGAAAATCTCGGGGCAAGGATCGGTGCCCGAGCCACCAGCACAGAGTGGATTCGCCTCGAACGGATTTCCGGCCGGAATTCCATATGGTGAACCGCCGCTAACATCAAGCCTGACAATTGCGCCCATCAAAGTACTGGTGTTCTGGCCGTTCGCAAACTGATCGTCGCTGCCACCGCCATCACCAAATCCGATGTACAGAAAATTGTCGGGCCCAAAGGCGATATCACCGCCATTGTGATTCGTGGCTGGCTGATCGACAGTAAGAATGACTTCCTCAGTCGCCGCATTCAGCGTCTGCCCATTGTCCGTACTCAGAAAGCGCGAAACGTAAGACACCAAAGGCGATCCGCTGCGCGTATAAGAGACGAAGGCCTCAGGCGTTACGGGAAAATCCGGATGGAAAGCAAGTCCGAGCAAGCCGCCCTCGTTGCTGCTGTTAACGCGCCCGCTGATGTCCAGAAATACGCTCGCCGAGGTCGTATTCTGATCATTCGCAAACACCCGAATAATTCCGCCCTTCTCGACAGCAAACCATCTCGTCGCGTCGCCTGGCGCCTGCATCAGCGCAAGCGGCTGATTGAACGACAGGTTGGCAAATGCAACAGCGGTCGTAATTGTTGGGGTCGCGCTCGGTGGCGGGCCAGGCACGACGACTGGGCCATTGCTGCCCCCACCGCCGCCGCAAGCTGACAGCAAGAGCAGCGAGCTCGCTAAAATCGCTATTGGGTTTTTACCTCGAAACATGCGGCCATCTCCCTGAAGGTCGTTCTACGAGCTTAAGCTGCAAGCGCGAGGCTGTCACGATGTCTGCGATCCGCGACCCATGAGCAGATTTCTCTGTTTCTTCGACACATGTCACTAACGTGTCGATCGAATCGACATATACTGCGGACCTGTCGATATTTTACAAAAACGTCGACATATCGGATCAATAGGTCGATGAAATCGACACGTTTGCCAGATATGTCGATAAAATGTGAAAATATCGACACATCTGAGTGTCATGTCGATTTCATCGACCTATCAAAACACCCGCGGGGATACTGCAAGTGACTGATTTTAATGCTGAAGTACCGTATAACGAGCTCCCCTTGCTGCCGCCACCGGGTGACCAGATAGAGACGACAGAGATTCTAAAACGCTGCATCAAGGCCAGAGTCGCACTGGCTGAGCTCAAGCAAGCCGCTGAGCTGATTCCCAATTCTGCTGTTCTGGTGAACGCGCTGCCGCTGCTCGAGGCCCGCGCCAGTTCCGAAATTGAGAACATCGTTACCACGACAGACAAGCTGTTCGAGTATGCCGATATCGCCGAAGACCGCGCTGATGCAGCCACCAAGGAGGCCCTGCGCTACCGAACAGCGCTGTACGAAGGCACCAAGATGGTTCAACGCGGCATGCTGACGACCGATATGGCTATACAAATCTGTAGCACTATCAAAGGATTAGAGCTGGATATTCGAGCAGAACCTGGGACGACGCTGAAGAATCGTATGTCGGGTGAGGTCATCTATACGCCGCCGGTCGGGCAGCGCTTGCTGATCGAGAAGCTCGATAACTGGGCCGACTTCATGCAAAGCAATACCGAATTTGACCCGCTGGTCAGACTGGCCGTGCAGCACTACCAGTTCGAGGCCATTCATCCGTTTTCGGACGGCAACGGCAGAACCGGTCGCATCCTCAACATCCTGTTCCTGGTTCAGCACGGCTTGCTCGACTCGCCGATTTTGTATCTCAGCCGCTACATCATTCAGAACAAGGCGGCTTATTACCGTCTGCTGCAAAACGTTACCAAGAATCAGGACTGGGCAGCGTGGATTCTTTTTATTCTCGATGGCGTTGAGGAAACCTGTACCTGGACGACCGACAAGATCAAATCGATCCGCGAACTCATGCAGCACACCGGGCAATTCGTGCAGAAGCGACTACCGAAGATCTACTCCTGGGAACTGGTCGAGCTGCTCTTCAAACAGCCCTACTGCCGCATCGGCAATCTGGTCGAGAACGATATCGCCAAGCGTCAGACGGCCTCCGTCTATCTGAAGCAGCTGTGCGACCTGGGCGTGCTGCGGGAGATTAAGTCCGGCCGCGAAAACATATTCGTACACCCCAAATACATCGAGCTTCTAACCGGTGAGGAGAATGTCTGGGTCTACTACTCGGGCGTCGAAACCGATACCGCAGCTGCTGACTAAACTCTCTGCAGCAAATCATTGTAGAATCTCCCGACCCTCTGGCGGGAGTTAACCCTTGAACATCAACAGCAGTCGGCTGTTTCAGCTTTCCAAGTACGTCGTTTACGCCCTGCTGGCGTTTAATGTGTACGTATTCTGGGCCGAAGAAGTTCTCGCGGCGACCGTGCAATATTCAGGCGGTGTCGGCCTGGCTCACATGATCGACGCCTACGCCGCGACAATCGACACGGCCGCGTGGGTCGTACTGCTACTGATGTTTGAGCTCGAGACTTACGTACTCGAGGACCACCACTACAATCCTTTCGTCACGCGCAGCCTGCAGACGGTTCGCGTGCTTTGTTACACATTCATCATTTACGCGTTCTACGGATACATCGTCAATCTGTCGTTTATCTACGAGGCCTTGCCACTGGCCAGCGTCTCAAACCTTTGTACGCTGGTCACAGACGGCTGGTCGTATGCCGTCGACCTCGATGAATACGCAGCGATAACGGCCGCAAACTGCAGCTCATTCTCGGAAGCCTCGAGTTTTTACCGCTTTGCAGGCATAAGCGCCGTTGTCGACGCCACCGGTCTGACCGATATCCGCAACCTTGCCTGGGTCGATGTCATCAATGCAGCAGTCTGGCTGCTGGTTGTCGTCATTCTGGAAATCGACGTGCGCCTGCAGGAGCACAATCGCTTTGATGGCGCAGTATTGAGGATCAGCAATGCATTCAAGTTCGTCTTGTACTCAGCGCTGTTGCTGGCGGCCGTGTTCTGGGGCTTCAAGGGCGATTTCGTCGATTTCTGGGATGCGTTTCTGTGGCTGGTCGCATTCTTTTTCATCGAATTGAACGTCGTCGAATGGCGTCAGGAGATAAAAGAACACGCGGTGCAGAGCCAGCCTGAGCCAACGTCATGAAAAGGTCAGCAAACAATCACCGGCTGGTCATGTAGTCGCGCTCCGCTTCGTCGAAGATTCAGTCTCACCAAACACGTAACGGGACTGAGACAATGACTTACGACGACCAAAAACTGGATTTGGACCCAACAATGATCATCCTGGGCCTCGGCTACGCAACGGCGCTGCTGGTTATTATCGGCTGGGTTGCAACGGCCTAAGGGCTGACCTCGAGCGACGGGTCCTTGCGGGCCCGCTCGAGCAGCTCAGCGTCGCTGTCCTGCACTTTAAGCGACACCAGCTCGAGCTCAGCGTCCAGCGACATCAGGAACGGATGCCAGCGCTCTCCGTCGCTACGGCGATAATAGCCCGAGACAGACCACGCATCCCCCTCCGGATAAACGTAAACCTTGCCAACTTTGCGATTGGGCGATACCGGGTCCACTATTTCGAGACTCGCCGAGCCAATAACGGCCTTTAGCGCCTCCCGCGCGGTCTCGACAACATTCACTTGCAAGGCGCGCTCCTCGCGACCTTCCGGGTTTGTGATCCACTGGTACGAGAAGCTCGCAACAATCAGCCCAACGCCAATGGCAAACACTGCTCGTCCAATGCGATGATTCATGCTCAATCGATGCCCAGATACTTGTGCGTTTGCAGACTTAGGCGCCAGCGCGGGTGTTGCTTACAGTACTCAATCGTCCGAGCAGTGTTCAATTCGCGATTCGGCCCATCCATTGGTTGTAGAAAATAGTGCTGAAACTCAAGATTTTCAAACTTCTCGGGTTGCGCCGTGTCTTCCACCTGTGGATAAACCAGTTTTAGTTCATCGCCTGACGTCTGCAGCAACCTGGCATTCGCCTTGGGACTGATACAGAGCCAGTCAATTCCCTCGGGCGCCGCGATGGTGCCGTTGCTTTCGACCCCAAGCTCAAATCCCGCTGCGTGCAGCGCATCAATGGCCGCGTCGTCCAGCTGCAAAAGCGGCTCACCGCCGGTACAGACAACATAGGGCCGTGCCGAATCGCGCGTAGCCGTCCATAAAGCCGAAACAGCGACCGCGAGTTCGCTCGCGGTTTCGAATTTGCCGCCGCCGGGACCATCAACACCAACGAACTCGGTATCGCAAAAGCGGCAGATCGCCTCAGCACGATGCTCCTCTCGCCCGGACCACAAGTTACAGCCGGCGAAGCGCAGAAATACAGCGGGCCGGCCAGTGTGCGCGCCCTCACCCTGCAGCGTGTAATACATTTCCTTCACTGAATACGTCATCAGGCGAGCAACAGTGGATCGGTGACGCCGGCCGCGGCAAATCCCTTAGCGCGAAGTTCGCAGGCGGGACAGTGACCGCAGGGCGGTCGCTTGCCGTTGTAGCAGGTGTGCGTCAGCGCCATCGCGGGCAAGGCACCCAGCGCTACCGCCAATTCAACCGTTTGCTGTTTGGATAAGTGCATCAGCGGCGTATGGATTTGCAGGCTCGATTCCATTCCGAGCTGGATGGAGGCTTGCAGGGACTCGATTGTCGCTTCGCGGCAATCCGGATAGCCGCTGTAGTCGGTTTGCGCCACACCCGTAACCAGATGTCCGATGCCGCGTTTGTAAGCAAGCGCAGCGGCGAAAGTCAGAAATATCAGGTTACGCCCGGGAACGAAGGTATTCGGCAATCCCGATTCACTGTCGACTTCTGACGCAACCTCAATACCCGAATCGGTCAACGCGTCTCCACCCAAAGCCGCGAAGGTGTCGATCGGCAGAAGCAGATTCTCGACGCCAGCGAAGTCTGCAACCTCTCTGGCACACAGAAGCTCAACTCGATGCCGCTGGCCGTAGTCAAAAGTTACGCTGCTGACATTGCCGGCGCCGAAACGATCCAGCGCCCAATACAGGCAGGTGCTTGAATCCTGACCACCTGACAATACGACTAAGGCCTTACTATTCTTTGCGTGGGTCATTGAAGGGGTTTTCGCGAGTAGGTAGTTTTTGCTCAACCAGGTAGTCCGCCGTCAATTCCG
>Ga0316191_10002616_pt1 | contig 13129 bp, 9 predicted proteins | sample Eddworburr2cm_MG_FD_204928 | JGI IMG/M metagenome (GOLD analysis project Ga0316191, IMG submission 204928) | Coastal sediment microbial communities from Maine, United States - Eddy worm burrow 2 cm | ecosystem: Environmental > Aquatic > Marine > Coastal > Sediment | place: USA: Maine | collected...
AAAACTGGTAAAGGACTGGTGTTGTCGGCGAGCGGTGAGGGTGAACTGTATGCTGCCGGTCATCAATTCTCTGCTGCGGATTACGGTCTTGATCTGAAAGTTTCGGCACCAACAACAGATGCTCTGAATCTTTTTCAGATCGAGGCTATACCTGATCTGGGTGCCGTTGAAGGCGTGAGCAAGCTGATCGTGAGTCGTGATGCTGTTGGTTTATATAATGCCGATCTGAATATAGGCAGTGCCAGAAGTACTGCAGTGCATCTACAGGGGCAGGTAGGGCAGGCCTCTCTGCACGGCGCCAATACCGTGTCCGGCATTGATCTGAAGGTTGATTTAAAAACCACCGACCTGGCCGGGCTTGCAAAGATATTTGGCTATAAGCTTGAACGCACAGCGGCAGCAGATGTGGTAACCCGCCTGACCGGTGCCAGCGGCAACATCACTCTCGGTCAGACAGATATCCGCATTCATAACAAGGCTGGCGTCAATATAAAGGCGACTGGCAAGGGGGAAAATGTCGTTGTAACCGATACCAGCATCAGTGCCAATGCACAGTTTATTATCAATGCGTCGGCATCAGACCTGAGTGCTTTTTCCGAATTGGCGGGTACAGATTTACCCAGGCTGGGAGCGGTTGAGATGAGCGGCAACCTGGTGGTTAAAGGCGCCGAGCTGAAACTTGAGCAGCTGAAAGTCAATATCGGAGCAACTGACCAGCCCACTATCCGGATGGATGGAGAGATTGTAACCCAGCTGCACAAGGGCAGCACAGTAAGCATGTCCTATGAAGTGGCCGTTGGTGACCTGGCGGCCGCCTTGACCGGGGAGCCGCCAGGCTACCTGGGCCGTTTGCACGGAGCTGCAGATATTTCGGATTCTGATGGCACCTGGGGGGTTGAGAAATTCAGACTCAAATCCAGCGATACCCGACTGTATGACATAGACATCGGTGGTGTCTACAAGGACATGGGAAAGCATGACCTCATAAAGGTTGATGCAAAGCTTGATATCAATGACCCGGTTGGTCTGGGCAATGCATTTGGGATTGATCTGTCAGGATACAGTGCTTATCACTCGGAAGGTGTCCTGACGGGTACAGATGACAGCATCACCTATACCGCTACAGCAGCTGTCGGCAGATCTGCCAGCAAAACTGTTGTTAATGGTTCGCTGGTTAACGGCAGACCCTACTTTAAAGGCAGTTTCGAATTACCGGTGTTGTATCTTGCTGATTTTGGTTTTAATCCGAAGAAGGATATTGACGAGCCACTTGAAATAGAAGTGACTAAAAAAGGTAGCGGCGACATTTTCAGCAAGCGGCCCTACAAGCTGGGCTTTCTGAACAGCTTTGATATGGATTTCGATTTTCTGGTTGACCAGGTGGAAAGTCATGACGAGCTGACGATAGACACTATCACTGCGCATGTGCGTCTCAAGAATGGCGACCTGGATGTTGACCCTTTCAGGCTGGTATTTGAAGGCGGCACATCGGATGTGGTGTTCGGGCTGCAAGCAAGCGGTACCCCTGCAATCAAACTGAAAGTGGTCGCGGATGATGTGAAGCTTGGTCCTATGATGGCACAGGTTCAGAATGATGTTCCCATAAACGGCTATTCAAATATTGATATTGATATCACTGCCAGCGGCGATTCTCCGCATGAGATGGCTTCCAGTTTGAATGGTACCGTTAGTCTTGGTTTTGAAAACGCAAAGATTCCTAACAAGTACATTCAGTTTCTGTCCGTCGATGTGCTTGGCTGGGCCGTGTCTTCAACTTTCAAAAAGAGAAAGTATGCCGATCTCAACTGCGTGGTCGGCAAGTTTGAAGCAGACAACGGTAAAGTGCAGAGTACAGTTTTGATTGCTGACGGACCCAATGTCTCCCTGGGAGGCAGTATCAAGCTGAACCTTCGCAAGGAAACCATGAATATCGTACTGTTGCCAAAAGAGAAACGTAAGCTGTTCTCGTCCATTTCACCTGTAAAAATCAAAGGCCCGATGCGTAACCCGGATGTTGACGCATTGCCGGCCAAGGCGGCTATCCAGGAGATAGGGGCTATGGCACTGGTGCCCTATGTTTATGTTCCGCTGAAGCTGATGGGCAAGTTATGGTCGGTTGTCGATGATGGTGATGAAGTCGGTCAGGGTTGCAAGGCTGTTAAGGCGGTGACTGAGGAAGCTGAGAAAAAAATGCAACTGGAAGCGCAGAAGTCGCAGTGACCAGATCTGCCAGCTATCGTTTTTAATTGAAACTTCTACGGGAGGCATAATGATTCCATGTAACAGTTATATTCGTTTTTTTGCCGTCAGCATGCTGGCGCTGGTGATGATTGGCTGTGCACAACAGCAGACCTCATCCGGGCAGGCTGCAACGGTGCAGGCAACGCCATTCAGTGTGGTTGCAACCGGTGATTCGAATTTTAATGCCTCACAGGCGCAAACTTTTTCATGGTCTTCGCGTATGCAGGAACTTAACGGGGTGCCGCGCTTAAACGACGTAACACTCAGGGATATGCTGAAAGACTCGATTTCGGATAATCTGAACGCCAAGGGTTACCGCTACCAGGGAGAGCAGGGTCCGGGTGACCTGGTGGTGGGCTACAGTGTGTCGCTGGATGATTCTGAAATGAACAGTGACGCTGCCAGAAGAAGCGGCGTTATTCCCAGCCTTAATTTTTCCACGCCCGATCCTGAAAAGTACGAGAAAGGCACCATTGTCATCGAGGTTACCCAGTCTGCAACCGGCATCGTTGCCTGGCGCAGTGCGCTGCAGGGATTCTCCATAATCGACCTGGATGATGCAGACCGTCGCAAAAGGCTCGATGGCATGGTGGCGCGGATGTTGTCCGGGTTGCCGGCGAAGAACAATTAGCAGTAACGGCTGGCAGGGTTTATAGATGCACGAGACAACAGGTCATATTTTGACAGTGTTCATGGGCTTCTTTGCCATTATGAACCCGATTGCCAATACCCCCGTATTCCTTGGTCTGACAGCAAGCGATTCAACTGCAATCAGAAGGCGCATTGCCCTCAAGGCATTGATAATCACGTTTATCCTGATCGTCGCTTTTATCCTGCTGGGCAAGCTGATTTTCAGCTTGTTTGGTATTACCTTGCCGGCGTTCCAGATAACCGGCGGTATCCTGGTATTCATGATCGGTCTGCAGATGCTGCACGGGCAGCAATCAAAGATACACAGTCCTGCTGCAACAAATAGCACAGAAAAAATGCAAGGCGCATTGAGTGTAGCCGTTACTCCGCTGGCGATGCCGATTCTCGGCGGCCCTGGAACGATTGCGGCTGCCATGAACTTTTCATCAGGTGACGGCATAAGCGGTATGTTGATAACGATTATTGCATTCGGCTTGCTGTGCCTGGTGACGTATATCTTTTTTGTGTCTGGAGAGCGACTGGTCAAGCTGCTTGGAGATGAGGGCTTGATGATGGTGACGCGTCTTATGGGGCTGATTCTGGCTGTCATTGGCACCCAGATGTTTATCACGGGTGTTGCCGGCGCAATAAAGGCGGGCAGTTAGGGAAGCTCTGATTTATTCAATGAACCAGTGTAGGGTGCGCCGTGCGCACCGAAAAGAACATGCAAGCGGTTGATTCATGGTGCGCATGGCGCACCTTACAGACATGGCCATACCTGAACGCCATGATTTTGCGACACATCAGAGCTTCCTTAGGTCCCGGGTTACAGCACCGGTGCAAACAGGCGCATGATGCTGGCGGCCAGCCGCTGGGTCTTTGAGCGTTTTCTAAACTCTGCCGGATCGACATAGCTTGATTGATTGATATATTTCTGCTGCAGTTCTCTCAGTTGAGCGCAAAAACCCGTGTGATAGACGAACAGGCTGATTTCAAAATTGAGCCACAGGCTGCGCATGTCTATATTCACAGAGCCGGCTATGCAGAAGTTGCCGTCAACAGTGATGGACTTGGTATGCAACAGGCCGCCCTGAAACTGTGCCACTTTTATGCCTGCAGCGACCAGCTTGTCCAGCAGCGCAGGTGTGGCGTAGCGGACCAGGCGTGAATCAACCCGGGCAGGAATAACCAGCGTCACATCAACACCGCGGTTGGCAGCTGCCACCAGTGCTTCTGTCAGTGCGTCATCCGGTGCGTAGTAGGGCGTTGTGATCACCAGTTCGCGGCGCGCAGTAAAAATGACCCCCATCAGCAACTGGTGAATGGCGCCTTCCCTGAAAACAGGACCGGATGGTATGACCTGCACCGGGATGTCACCTGCTTCATCCATGCAAATGGTTTTATCAGAGAAGCTGGCCACTTTGCCGGCTTCGACAGACCAGTCCATGGTGACAACGTTATGCAGCACCGATACAGACGGGCCCTTGATCCTGACCATCATGTCGATCCACTCGCCGACACCTGCACTCTGCTTGAAGAAACGCGGATCAACCAGGTTCTGGCTGCCGGTGTAGGCGATGCAGTTATCGATGACTGCTATTTTCCGGTGGTTTCTGATATCGATTCGCTGGAACAGCATGCGGGCAGCATTGACATGCAAGGCCTCGGTAATATTGACTCCGGTGCTGCGCATGGTTCTGCAACGAGCACTCTTCAGAAATGCCTTGCTGCCGAGCGAATCCAGCAGTATGTTGATTTTTATACCGCGCTCCTGTGCCTCGGAAACAGCCAGCAGCAAGTCATCAACCAGTCCACCTTCTTGCAGTATGTAGAACTCCAGCTGGCATGATGAACGGGCATTTTTAATGTCTTCGATGAGTGAAGCAAAGGTGGAGTTAAAGTCTGTCAATAACTCCAGCTGGTTACCCGAAAGCGTTGGATAGCCGATAACCTTGCGCGCCTGCAGGTCCAGGGTTGCATAGTTCAGTGGTATCGCCGGGTTTACTGGTCCCGCACGCTTGCAGATTGTTTCTCGCCATTGCCGGGATTGCTCTATGACGGTTCTGGCGCGGGAGATGCGCCGTTCGCCAAGGCGGTTTTCTCCAATGAGCAGGTAGAGAAAAGCACCGAGGTAGGGTACTGCCAGCACGATGGTCATCCAGGCAAAGGTGACGCCGACAGACATGTTGCGAGACAGGATACGCAACGACAGCCCTATCCTGATTACTAAATCAAGGCTGTAGAACAGGTGTGGTAGCCAGTTCTGTATATCCATTATCGCTGCCTTTACGTGACTGTGGCTGGCGTTTAATTGCGCAGGTTGTTTACATCAGCGTGTGAACGCAGAATGGCCGGCACTGACATGCTCTGCACCGTATTGTAGTACCAGCCTTTCCCTGAGTTTTTCATATTGTTGTGCCGCCGTACTGTCCAGTGTTTCACTGCCGCTCTGGTAGATGTGCAGCCTGATTGCCCCGTTGCCAATAACGATGTATGCAGCGACTTGTATGCTGGTTTCTTCTCTGAACTGGAAGCTCATGCGGTACTCACCGTCAGCGGTTGCTATAGCGACAGACTTGCCGGTATCCGGGTCGCGCGTCAGCAAACGTTGATAACCGAGGATATCCATCATTCGGCTTATTTCCTGCGGGGAGTACTGGATGCCGGCCTCTTTTTGTGGTCTTACTTTAAGGGTTGCACCGGGAGATGCACAGCCGGCCATCATTAGTGTGCAGACGAGCATGATAAGGCCGACAGTGACTTTGTTTGATATGCTGGGCATAGGTTCTTTATCCTGAAAAATCAGTAATATCGTGTAGATATCCAAGCAGCATACCTTATAATCCTTTCCGGGGTCTACGCTTGCAGGCTGTTGCCTGAATCGGGACAGCAATGTGCTGATTCTGTAACCGGACCAGGTGTAATGATGCATAAATCGGGAAGGCAGAAGCGGAACTGGAATCCGGATGCGCAGGTAACACTTAACTATCATGCGACGTAAACTCACCATCTTGCTGGCTACCCTGATTGCCGCACTTGCCGGGCTGGTACCTGTCGGTTATGCCATCTATCTTGCCTACAACACAACGATTGAAAACGCTGAAGATAACCTGCGCGCCATAGCCGAGGGGATCGCAACGGATACTTCGGATCTGTTGAACGATGTTGACCAGGGGTTGATCGCACTTTCCAGTCTGGGTAATCGCTGTACAGCAGAGGATGTGACCGCGATGAACACCATGGCTTTTGATATTCCCGGGATCAGCGATATTGGTCTTATCAGGCCTGACAGAAAGCTGTTCTGCAGCAGTTGGGGTGTCGTTTCACCGCCGGTTAAACCGCAACTGCCGCCGCCGGCTGCAGGTTTTCGGTTGCTGGGTCCGCTCGAGATCAGGATGATGGATCGTTACGGTTTGATAGCAATCAGGCAGCGCGAAGATGGTTATGAAATAGGCGCGCTGATTCATCCGACTGTTCTGATCGGTCATTTGGGTGCTGATCTCGGAGAGCAGGGTTTTGCAGTGCTTATCCGGCGTGTGGACGGGCACCTTTATGCATGGGAGGGCAATGTGCCCGCCATGGAAATGATTGAATCCGAATCGGATGTCGGTGACGGGTCAACACAGCTCAGGGCACTGTTCAAGGATGGTGTTGAACGTACCCTGTTTGCCGTGGAGCTGGAAGATTACCCGGGGATATATTCGGTCGCAGCTGCTGCCGACGCCTGGATTCTGCATGACTGGGTGCGCATGGCATTGATGCTGGGTGCCATTGGCGCAGGTACCTCTGCATTGCTGGTGTTCCTGGTGATTGGGATATTGTTGCGGCGTCTGTCACTGCAGGGTGAGCTTGAAAGGAGCCTGCAAAAGAACGAGTTTGAAATTAACTATCAGCCGGTCATTGAGCTTGCCAGCGGACGCTGCTCGGGTGTGGAGGCGTTTATTAGCTGGGTGCAGCCCGGTGGCAAACGGGTACGACCTGATCTGTTTATTCCGCTTGCCGAAGACACCGGGCTGATTGAGCCGATGACTGAATGGCTGATGAGGCAGATCCGGGTTGAGCTGGAAAGTCTGCTCGGTAATGATAGTTCATTTCATGTCGCTATCAATCTGAGCCCCTGTCATTTCGAATCGGACAAGATACTCAGTACCTCAAGCCGGGCTTTTGGCAGTAGTGCGATAATGCCGGAGCAGATAATTTATGAAATCACCGAGCGTGGCCTGATCAGGGAAGATAACGGGGTGGCCCGTTCTGTAATGACCAGGCTCAGAGAACGAAAATCTGCTATTGCGCTTGATGATTTTGGTACCGGCTATTCAAGTCTGAGTTATGTCAGTTCATTTCCACTCGATTACCTCAAGATTGACAAGGTGTTTGTAGATGCAATCGGGACCGATTCGTTGATGGCGGGCCTGGTAGAGTCGATTATCGATATGGCGAAACGCCTTAATCTGCGTACTATCGCGGAGGGAGTTGAAAGGGCGGAGCAGGTGGAATATCTGCGTGACAAGGGGGTCGACTACGTCCAGGGCTGGTATTATTCGAGGGCGCTGACTGCAGCCGAGCTGGCAGAGTTTCTTCAGGGGTCCGCGCCCTGATGGAGGCCGGTACTGCCGGTTATCATGGTTTCGATAGCGGTGGCCGGGATTGTTCAGGCTGATTTAAAAGATTAATACGTTCCTCAACAGGGACCAGGAGGCTTAAAAGTGGGTAATGTGAACTATCAGGATGCGCGCGTGCTGGTTGTCGATGATAATGAAATGAACCGGGATATCCTGGCTCGCCGCCTTTCTCGTATCGGGCTTAACGTCGACACTGCCGAAGATGGCAATACCGGTCTCGACAAGATTCTGACTGGTGAATACAATCTGATTATGCTCGATATCATGATGCCGGACATTGACGGTATTGAGGTGTTGAAGCGAACGCGTGAATTCTTTTCAAAAACAGAATTACCAATCATCATGGCAACGGCAAAAGATGAAGGTGCCGATCTTGCAGAAGCCTTGTCACTGGGTGCCAATGATTACGTCACGAAACCGCTGGATTTTAAGGTGGTACGGGCCCGTGTTGATAATGTGCTTGGCTATACGCAGGCGGCGAACGAGTTGAGCGTGGCAAATGAGCGCATGAGGAGTGATCTTGAGGCGGCTGCACGTGTGCAGCAGTCACTGTTGCCGGACGAGCATGTGGATGTTGAAGGTGCCGAATTTATGTGGCACTACAGACCCTGCGACGAACTTGCAGGTGACGGCCTTAATGTTTTCAAATGCGATGATGAGAATGTGGCGATGTATGTGATGGATGTTTCCGGACATGGTGTTGCGGCTGCATTGCTGTCAGTTTCAGTTACACACCATCTGTCGCAACTGATTGGCAGCTCTGATGAGTCTGCGCAGTGTGATATGACCGGTGACAATGTTGTTAGTCCTGCATGGCTTGCCAGTAATCTTAATACATTGTTTCCGATGCAATCTGTCGGGCGTCATTACTTCACCTTTGTCTACGGTGTGCTGAATATCAGGACCAGACAGTTCTGTTTCGTCAGTGCCGGCAGTCCCGGGCCGCTGGTTGTGCATGCTGATGGTACTTCCGAGGTGCATGATGTCCCGGCTGTACCTATTGGAATGTTTCCGGACTCGGAGTATGTCGATAGCATTATTCAGTTGCAGCAGGGGGATCGATTGTATCTGCATTCTGATGGCCTGTACGAGGAGCGTCATCCGGAAACGCGCGAGGAATTCGGGCGCGACCGTATGCAGCAAGCACTGTGTGCGGCTGCGGGCGCTCCCTTTATTGTAAGCCTGGATCAGTTGTTGCAATCCGTTATTGACTGGCACGGGAGTGAGGCGTTGTCTGATGATGTCGCAGTGATGGCGGTGTCGGTTAAGGGTTAATTAATCCCTTCTGTTATTTTATTCAAATTCAGGTTGTGTGTTTATATGAAAATCATTGAATTGAAGTGTTGTCCCGCTGCAGGTTCCGTTATCAAGATGGTTTCCATTGCTTGCGTGCTGGCCCTGACCAGTGCGTGTACCACACTGGGTCCTGACTTTGTTCGCCCGGATGCGGCTGAACCTGCAGAATGGAGCGGGGACGACAGTGGTACCCTGGGGAGCGAATCGGCAGAAACGCAGGACTGGTGGAAAGTCTTTAATGATCCGGTCATGGATCGTATCGTCGAAAAAGTGTATCAGCAGAACCTGTCATTACAGGTTGCCGGTCTGAGAATACTGGAAGCACGGGCCCAGTTGGGCATTGCAGTCGGCAGTCAGTATCCGCAGTTGCAACAGGCGGGCGGCTCGGCAACCCGAAATCGCCTCAGTGAGAACAGCCCGAATTACAGTTCCGGCGCTGACAAGAATTTCATGGATTATCAGACAGGTTTTGATGCAGCCTGGGAAATAGACTTCTGGGGACGTTTCCAGCGTGGTATCGAAGCGGCCGATGCGAATCTCTCGGCAAGTGTGGCGGACTATAACAATGCCCTTGTGACCCTGACAGCGGAGGCAGCCAGAACCTATGTCATCATTCGCACGCTGGAAGAGCGTTTGGTGATTGCGCATGAAAATATCAAGCTGCAGGAGGAGAGCCTGCGCATCGCCAACGTACGTTTTACAAATGGCGCAACCACGGAGCTGGATGTGCAGCAAGCCATCTCCAATCTTTCCGAAACCCGCGCGCAGGTTCCGGCGTTGCATCAGTCCCTGCGCCAGGCAAAGAACAGTCTCAGTACGCTGCTGGGTATGCCGCCGTCTGATCTTGCGGAGATTCTTGGCGGGCCGGGAGATATTCCCGTGGCTGCCACACACATTGCTGTGGGGGTTCCGGCAGAATTGTTACGCCGGCGTCCGGATGTGCAATTCGCAGAGATGCAGGCCGCCAGCCAGAGTGCGCTCATTGGCGTAGCCAGAACAGAATTATTTCCGAGGTTCTCCCTGATCGGCTCTATCGGTTATGCCACCAGTGATACCAACAGCAGTAGTTCCGGTGACCTGTTTGACTCTGACAGCCTGACCTACATTGCCGGACCGACGTTCCAGTGGAATATCCTTAACTACGGCCGATTGAAAAATAATGTGCGTGTCCAGGATGCGCGCTATCAGCAAACCATTGTCAACTACCAGAACACGGTGCTGACTGCATATCAGGAAGTTGAAGATGCGATGGTGGCGTTTATCCAGTCGCAGCAGGAGAGCAGGTTTCGCGCAGAGGCAGCAATGGCATCAAAAAAATCAACAGAAATTGCAAACATCCAGTATCGGGAAGGTGCTGTTGATTTTCAGCGGGTAATCGATTCCGAGCGCACGCTGGTGTTGCAGCAGGATCGCTGGACCAATACGCGCGGTGATATAGCTCTAAATCTTATTGCCATGTACAAGGCACTGGGTGGTGGCTGGGAGTCACGCGCAGGTGATCCATTTATTTCGGAGAGCAACCGCCTGGAAATGGAGCAGCGCACAGACTGGGGTGACCTGTTGACTGAAACGAATGCAGAAGCACGTGAGCAGGAATGAGATGATTGCTCGCAGTTCGGCTAATGTACCGGAGAAATAATCAAATATTGGCAAGCATGTTCAGTTGATGAAATATCAGCAGTGAGTAGAGCGGTACAAGGGCATACACCAGGTAGCGAACTGCGATGTATTTGTAGACGCGGAAGTTGAAATGCAACACCAGGATAATCAGTGCTATGCCCGTTACCGACATTTTCACTACGGTAAACAGGTGAACATCTCTCTGTATCAGGTAGTCCATCAGCCCGTTCAATTCTACGGCGCCCTTGCCGAGCAGTACGATAGTCAGAAAGGCGTCTGCAAAGCACAGCAGGATAATGGTGAAGGTTGCAGCCAGCGGCCAGTGACCGTACCAGTCAGTATAGCTGTTGAGGTGGTCCTCCTCGCGTTGTGAACTGCGACGTCTGTGAAGCGTCAATGCACCCCAGAGCGTTTTCAGCGACGGTTTTCGCCTGTCCAGATTGCGCTGCTCAATGGCCCTGTCGTCAATTTTTTTCGGTTCAAGTTCCATCTCGCACCTGCCTTTCTTTGTGTTTTTTATCAGGAAAGCACATCCATAATCTTGCAAGTCCTGTACCGTGGATAACAACCTTATGTTTATGATCGTTTTTATGGGTCCTGATTGTTACGTTTGCCCATGAAATACAACAACTGTCAGATATATTGACGGGCAAACCGACAAAAGGTTTCATGAACTGCAGTTAATACATACAGTTAGGGTGGTCCAATATTTTACTCTTGTGTTAATAAACTTGACAAAATGCCTCTTTTTCAACCTGAAAACAGGCTATCGGCAAGACAGCCCTATTGATTAACTTACATTCCTTTAGACTCGGCAGAGATATCAAAAGGCATGACAGGTATTGGTCCAGACCTACAAGCGTTTTTTATGGCACGTATAAATGTTGTTATGACACTATCAATTTAATATGACTGTATTTTTGTGTGTGATTTTGATATTTTGGACGTGATATAAATGCTGTTTTTCATCAGAGAAACCGGTATTTAGAATCGATTTAAATAACTGTTCGTAATTTAAACCGGAGGAGACGAAAAAATGGCAGACCTGTTTTCAGATGAATGGATGAAGAGCTATATGGAACAATGGAATTCCGAGCCTGAACTTTCAGACGCGCTCGCCAAGATCGGTTTTAACTCGGTAATTGCATATGGTTTTGATGGTGAAGACACGCCGCGCGGTTATCTGAACGTGGTGAATGGCAAGGCTGAAGATGCAGGAATTTACGATGGACAGGAGATGAGCTGGGATATTCGGGCCAGTTTTGATAACTGGAATAAATGGTTGGTGAAACCGCCGGGCATGATGGGTCTTGGCATGGCGTACACCTCCCGGAAAATGAAATTTGCCGTTGGTGATTACGGTGCCATGATCAAGGATCCGCGTATGGCAGGCCCGTTTATCAAGAGTTTCACTGTTATGGGGCGTGTCTGATTCTGTCAGGCAGGCCATTTATTGATGGGCTTGTGGATAACAATAATTAAGATTGCTCTCCGCTTCCTTGTGTCATTAAAGAAACTCTTGAGGGTTTCTTTTATAAACTGGAAATGTTGGCTGAAGATCAGGAAGGCGCTGTTTTTACAGCGCCGGTTCTTTTTGAATGTATTGCCTGTCTGTGTCACATCATTGTGTGAGGTTTAACAATGTTAATCAGAAAAAATGCTGTTATTGGTTTTCTGTCCGGCTGCCTGTTCAGTGCCGGAGTGTTGGCACAAGGGTCGGCTGATTCCGTAATTACAGTTCCCAGTGTCCCGGTAGGGGCATCGGTATCCCTCGGTGGAACGGTAGTGCCATATAAGGATGTTACCTTTTCGGCGCAGATTCCAGGCCGTATAAAAAACATTGCCGGTGAAGAGGGTGATCACTTCGAATCAGGGGCTGAATTAATTGCTATTAATGACGATGATTTGCTGGCACAACGCCGCTCAGCATGGGCGAACCTGGCGAATGCAGAAGCTGCATTGCGTAATGCCGGTGTACAGTACAACAGGGAATTGATCTCACCCTATGGTAGTGAGCAGAATGATGCCATGGGTGGTATGGGTTCCATGATGAAGCAGTTTACCAACCCCATGAACAGCATGATGGGCAGCGGTTCTTCTCCCGGCTTTGATCGTTATGCCCAGCGCTATCAATCCGGTACACAGCTGGAGCAGGCACGCTCACAGATTGTCTCCGCACGTTCGGCGATCGATACTATCGATACCAAGATTCGTGATGCAAAATCGGTTGCCCCCTTTGATGGTGTTATTACCAAGAAACTGGTCGAAGTCGGTGACCCGGTACAGCCCGGTCAGCCGTTGCTCAAGTTTGCTGATATGTCCACGTTGCAAATTAAGGTTGAGGTGCCGGCGCGCCTGATGCCGGGCGTCAAGAAAGGCATGGTATTTCCAGCCAGACTGGATGTGGGCGATGTTGATATCCAGGCACGCGTTGTTCAGGTTTTCCCGATTGCCGATCCGGATCGTCATACAGTAACTGTCAAAATGGAACTGCCTCCTGGCGCACCTGGCGGGGCGGGTATGTATGCCGAGGTCATGATTAATGACGTTAACGCCAAGGTTCGTGATCTTCCTGTTGTGCCCCGGGAAGCATTGGTATGGCGTGGCAGTCTGCCAGGTGTTTATGTGATGAATGAAAATAACCAGCGTCAACTGAGGCTGGTGCGGATTGGTGATGATGTCGGTGTTGACGGTGTGTCGGTTCTTTCCGGTTTGCGTGC
>Ga0316191_10002618_pt1 | contig 13124 bp, 8 predicted proteins | sample Eddworburr2cm_MG_FD_204928 | JGI IMG/M metagenome (GOLD analysis project Ga0316191, IMG submission 204928) | Coastal sediment microbial communities from Maine, United States - Eddy worm burrow 2 cm | ecosystem: Environmental > Aquatic > Marine > Coastal > Sediment | place: USA: Maine | collected...
TGTAAACTGCTAAAAGAGGCTGTGTTTTTTATACAACAGATGCCATCATGAAGATTGGCAAGTACATTGCAATTACAAGCCCACCAATGACTACGCCCAAAAATGCCATGATAGCTGGTTCCATAAGGGCAGTCATATTATCCACTGCTGTATTGACCTCTTCTTCATAGAAGTCAGCAATTTTACTCAACATTTCTTCCATCGCACCAGTTTCTTCACCAATACCAATCATTTGTGTCACCATGATAGGAAAGATGCCACTTTCCTCTAATGGCTGACTCAAAGACTGACCTTGGCTAATGGAGTTTTTAGCGCCTATGATGACTTGCTCAATCACTAAGTTACCTGAGGTTTCGGCGACAGTATCCATAGCTTCTAAGATAGGAACGCCAGCGGCACTCAAAGTAGAGAATGTGCGTGTGAATCGAGCCACAGCACCTTTACGTAACACATCACCAATTGCAGGTGAATTCAGCAAAAGTTTGTCTATTTGATAATTCCCGGCTGGTGTTTTGTATATGGCTTTCAAAGCAAAAACTATGGCGACAGGCACGCCAAAAACTAAATACCAATACGCAACAAAACCATCTGATATCGCCATAACTATACGCGTAGGTGCTGGCAATTCCGCGCCAAAACTAGAAAACATTTCAGCAAAAACGGGAACCACGAAAATCATAAGGACAGCGGTTACAATAAATGAAATTACGAGGATGGAGGCAGGGTATACCATAGCCGACTTAATCTTCGCCTTTAAGCCCAGAGATTTTTCTTTGTATTCACAGATACGAAGTAAGATACTATCAAGAATACCACCTTTCTCACCAGCTTCTACCAATGAACATGTTAACCTATCAAAATCTTTGGGGAATGTACGGAGTGTTTCACCAAAGGGGCGACCACTCTCCAGTTCTTCTTGAATCCCGCCGAAAAGTTTTATTAAACCTTTATGATCAGTTCCTTTTCGTAATAATTCGAAACACTGAACTAGAGGTAAGCCAGCATTAATCATAGTTGAAAGTAGTCTGAAAAAGACGCTGATATCTTTTTCTGTTACTTTTGGGTCCCCACCGATGTTGATTTCGATAGGTTTCTTTTTAACCTTGATATCTGTTAAACCTTGACGACGAAGTGAGGCTATTACGACATCTTTGTTGACTTGCTCTACTTCACCTTGCTTTTCATGGCCTTGTCTGTTTTTAGCTGTATAAACGAATACAGGCATATCTTAGTCTCCCACTGTGACACGAAGGCATTCTTCCAAGGTTAAAACGCCTTCCTTAACTTTGTTTAATGCTGCCATACGTAATGTTTTCACACCTTCTGCTACAGCAATATCATTGATTTCATCAGAGTTCTTCCCAGCATATACGGCATCTCGGATATTATCTGAGACAGGCATCACTTGATAAATACCAACCCTACCTTTGTAACCAGTGCCATTACATGTGCTACACCCTTTGCCTTGCATTGGGGTGAATGTACCTAGCTCTTCTTCTTTTATGCCGGCTTCAAGCAATGCGTGGTTATCCAAAGTGACAGGTTCAGCGCATTCGCTGCATATACGTCTACCTAGCCGTTGTGCAGTTACGAGGTTGACTGCAGAACCAACCAGAAACCCCTCAATGCCCATATTGACCATACGCGTCATCGTAGAAGGTGCATCATTTGTATGTAGAGTAGCTAATACCAAATGCCCTGTTAAAGCAGCTTTAATGCCAATGGCCGCAGTGTCATAATCACGAATCTCACCAATAAGAATGACATCGGGGTCTTGTCGTAAGAATGATTTCAAAGCAGCAGGGAAGTCCATGCCAACAGCAGGATTAACGTTGACCTGATTAATGCCCATAAAGTTAAATTCAACGGGGTCTTCAGCTGTAGAAATGTTTACGCCAGGGTCGTTAACCTCTGCTACAGCTGAATATAAACTTACTGTTTTACCAGAGCCTGTTGGTCCAGTAACGAGAACCATGCCATAAGGTAAATGCACAGCATATAAAAACTTTTGCAAATCCTCTTCTTCGTAACCGAGCTTAGTTAAATCTGTTTGAAGGTTGGATTGGTCTAACAAACGCATTACGATTTTTTCACCGAACAGCGTCGGTAAAACAGATACACGAAAATCAACAGTTTTAGCTTTGGAGATCTTAATCTTCATACGACCATCCTGAGGGATGCGTCTTTCAGTAATGTCTAAGCGAGACTGAATCTTTAGTCGTGAAACGATGGCATCACGCATATTCATAGGCGGGCGCATAATTTCTTGAAGAACGCCATCAACACGGTACCGAACCCTTAATACTTTCTCATATGGTTCAATGTGAATATCTGATGCTCCTCGTTTGATGGAGTCTAATAAGATTAGATTGACCAGCTTTACAACAGGTGCTTCTTCACTAGAAGAGGCAAGTGTGTTTTCATCCGTATCAAACTCTTCTTGCTCAACAACAGACATTTCACTGGCACCCATCTCTGCCATAACTTCTTCTAGGTTGCCACCTGCATTGGTGAGTTCTTCAAGTTTAGCAAGAAGCTCACTTTCTCTAACGATAACGACATCAATTTGACTTCCAGATATGAAGGCCATTTCATCCATACTGTTGATATCATATGGGTCCGCAACAGCGAGTGTAATCACGTTTCCTTTGCGCTTAACTGGAATAGCTTGGTTCTTAACCATCATCTCTACAGAAATTTTGGTTAAGTCAGTATCAATAGCGAGGGGTTTTAGTTCTATTGCTGGGCGGCCAAAACTTTGACTTATAAATTTTACCAATTCGTTTTCTGTAAAAATATCAAGTTTGACCAATGAAGTTGTTAACGTTTCCCCATTCATTTTCATGTTTTTTTGGGCCAGTTCTAATTCTTCAGCGGTTATTGACTTCTTCCGCAATAAAATGTCACCCAAACGTGTCTTCTTCATGTTATGTCCTCCAGCCGGGTAAACTAAGTGGCTGACGTGCTAACTGTTTCTCTACCCAGTGTAGTGACTCCAATTTATCTGGCAAGTCAAAGTTGTTACTATTTAAGGCATCTGAGTGCCAATAAGCAAATGCCGTAATGCCCTGTGCAAGTAGCATAGGAAGACCATCAACAGGCATAAATCCTCCATTGCCAGCAGCTGTTACAAAGGCTGTATGACCAGACGGTTTGTAGACGACATCAATTGCATAACCACTTCCAATCAATTCAAAAGGAAAAGTGTCGTCGTCATTGAGACCAATCGCACTTGTATTGATAATGACCTTACAACCTTTCAAGTGCTCTGCGACTTCTTCTTCTGACCATGCAATTAATTTGATTTCCATACTTGAATAGTTTGATTGCAAATCTGATGCCAATTTTTCAGCTCTTTGGCTACTTCGATTACAAATCAATATTTCTTTTGCACCTTCTTTGTGCAAGGCATGGCAAATTGCTCGCGCTGTACCACCTGCTCCAAAAATTAAAACGGGTGTATTTGCAACATTTGCATTTAAACCATGCAGTACTGACGAAAACCCTTGCCAGTCAGTGTTGGTTGCAGACCACCCTTCATTTGTTCTTTTGACCGTATTGATAGCGCCAATGGTTATTGCATCTTGGTCAGCTTGAACATCGATCATTGCGGACTCTTTATGAGGTACTGTTATATTTAAGCCTTCAATATGAGCAGCGTGTAAACCCTTGAGTGCTTGGGACAATTTTTCGGGTTTTACGCAAAAGGGTAGGTAGGTAGAGTTAAGCCCAACAGTCGAAAGAAAATAGTTTTGGAATAGGGGCGATAGAGAATGCGTTATAGGATCCCCAATGATGCCATATATTGTTGTTTTTCCATTGATATCTATCATTCCCTAAAAATAGGTGCTTAACCTACGGATGTCAAAAAGTAGATTGTTTATAGGGGTTTTGATTTGCCAATGCAGTTTATTAAGAAAGCAAAGCACCATGATGAGGTGGGCATCAAAGATACTGAGCTTAATGAAACTAAGCCACTTTTGAGCCCTCTTTCCTAGTAAGAGACTCATAAAAGCATGAGCTGATAAAATTATTTATTTGAAGTTAACCAATTGCTTATTTCATCATGCATGGGATGTTTTGGATATTTTGCTAAAAAGGTTTGTAATTGTTCACGACCCTTCGCTTCATCGCCTTGCTGTGCATAACATGATGCTAAAGCAATCATTGTATTGGCTTTTAACATATCGCTTTCTGATGTTCTTAACAATTCTTCAAAAGCATCGGTACCTTTGCTTGGTGTTTCTGACTCACAGAGTTTTGTGCCATCTTCGAACTGCTTAACGTCATTGCGAAATGCTGAGTCTGATGTTAAATCTCCTTCCCAGTGAGGTTTTAAGGCGCTTTCGGTGGTTTCTGCTCCGCGAACACCAATAACGGCGGTAGCGGAATTGTTATTAGAATTGTTCTTGGGGATGATTCGTTTTACTTTACTCCAAAGGGAACCAAAAAATGAACTTTCGGATTTAATGACCTGATAATTGCTTCCCTTTTTTGCATCGTCTGCTGAAATAGCTTGAGTTGAACACAGCCCCAATGCAAGCAATAAAATGATGATTTGTTTCATGATAGCTTCTCCTTTTGTATATGAGTGTATACTACCTCAATGAAATTGTCAGTAAGTGACACAAGTCAATGTTATTGACGCAACAATAGATGCAACTGCTCGTATTGCGCTGGAATTTGCTCATCTATTTCTGTAGCTTTATCAAACAATACCTTTGCTTGTAAGGCATCACCCATCTTGTAGTTCACCATGGCCATATTTACTTTGATATTTGCATTATTGGGCTCTACATCTGCTGCCTCATTATACATCTGGAGCGCTTGCGGATAGTCTTGTTGTAAGTAGTAAATATTTCCAAGGTTGTTTAAGGCGGCTACATTGTTTGTGTCTTTTGCACGTATGCCTTCAAGCTCAAGTGTAGCTTGCTCATACAAACCATTGCGTGCGTAGACAACTGCAATTTGCATTTGAGCTTGTGCATTACCTGGATCAAGAGCAAGCATGAGGCGATATGGGCTTACTTGTCTTTCTAAAGCACTAACGGATAAAATGCCCCATTCCTTACTGATTTTATCCCCAATCATGGATTTGTCAGGAATGCTCAATTTGAAGTCTGCGGGTGGCAGAGTTACAGGCGGGTAATTTTCCCAAGCTGTTCCAAGCGGCATAATTTTCATTTCACCTTTTTTGCCATGTAAATGATATTTACGTGCGCCCTCAGCCCATGCCTCTGTGAAGCTGGATGCAATCAGTGTTGCTTCCAAAGGTATCCACACTTGACCATCTAGAATCGCTAAGGCTTCATCGTTTAGGCTGATACTGTCTTTACGTGATTCAGGTACACCCGTATTAAACATCATCATGAGGTGAGCAGGGACATCTAAAATTGCTGTTTCAATCCCTAAGTTTGATAAAGAAGCTGCTAGCAAAATAGATAAATCATCGCAGTCTCCGCTGCGCTGACGTAATGTCTCCCTAGGAAATTGAATAGTATCCAACTGTGATGCGCCCAATTTCCCATACGGAGTATTAGGGTCGACAAGGTATTGAATACCATATGCAGATAAACCATTGTATACAGTCATTGCTTTTGAAACGCGTGGGTTTACGGCACCTGATTTTGGATTGTATGCATTAACTAGCTGCCTAATGAAAACGGCCAACGCATCATCTTTTGGAGTAGCAAAAGATCCAACCATGTCGAGTTGATCCCAAACAATAGCATTCTTTCCATATATAGTTAGCGACTCATTCAAAGTTTCAACATGAGGTTTTCCAGCCAAATAATATTCAGCACGAACTTCAGTTTGAACACCAGTGTCTTCGTCGATGCCCAAAATTGAGTTGTTAAATGAGGCGAGCAAAGGAACTTCCACCTGTCCGCCAGCGGGAATATGCTCAATAAGTGTTGTGGTTGGAAAATCCATGTATCCTTTTACCAACAGTGAGACCTTTATGTTCGCGTAATCTACAGCTGCACCATTGTTCACCGTGAGGTGACCAACAGGGACATCGGTGTATTTCTTGTAAGCCGCAGAAAAAACGCGCTCAAAACTGATTTTTGTCAACTTTGGTCCTAACAGGTTTCCACCAGCATCTACCATACGTTTTTTCTGAAGATAGGCTAAGTTCATTTGCTGTCTGTATTTTGCATTGTCAGGAGCCAGCGCTACAGCTTTCTCAAAAGCTGCGATGGCTTCATCAAACGATTGGCGAGCCAAGAAAATGTGTCCGCTTAACATGACAGGCTCAGCATTTCGAACATCTAGTAACATCGCTTTTTCAGTGACGGCTGTTGCTTCAGCGTACATTTGGTTTGCAATATATGCTTTACTTAATGCCAAATGAACATTCATGTTGGTTTCATCCAATGTCATTGCTTTTTTTAATGTGGCAATCGAGTCGGAGATCATGCCACGGGCACTATGAATTTCAGCCTGTGTCAGGTGAGCGTCTATAGAACTAGGGTCAAGTTTAATTGCTGTTTGAGTATGTTCGTTAGCTTCTGACATTTTTCCATCGTTCATCAGAGCCTTGGCTAATCCCAGCTGAGCTATGATGCTTTTACTGTTAATTTCTACAGCACGTTGAAAGTGTTGTGTAGCACAAGTATCACCTTTCTTGGTAGAGCAAAAACTTGCAAGACGCATGTGCACATCAAAGTCGTTATCATCTAGGGTGACTGCTTTGAGAAGATATTCTTCTTCACGGTCAGTTTTCCCCAAAGATGCGTAGGCATTTGCCATTGAAATCCAAATACTGGCATTGTCTGGGTTGCTTTGACCTGCCTTAGCAAGCATTGCCAAGGCAAGAGGTGCTTTTCCTTCAATAAGGGCGACACGACCAAGGATATGGTAAGATGTTCCTTTGAGTTCAGGGACAGGGCCCATTTTTGTTGCGATTGTACGAGCTTCATTTAGCTTATTTTGGTTTAAGTAAAGCATGGCAAGTTCAGGTAAAGCTTGTGGGTGTAAAGGCTCAATTTTAAGCGCGCTTACATAACTGGAAATCGCATCATCATAGAATTTTAGCTTTTCATATGTGCGCGCAATTTCTATCCATGTGCTTGTATCTGATCCAGCCAGTTGAGTGGCGGTTAGTAGTTCTTTTTGAGCAATGCTTTCAGCGCCAAGTTCATAATTGGCATCAGCTAGAGCCAAGTGCCACAATGATGATGTTGGCTCCTTAGTAACAGCTTGATCTAAATAATATATTGCACTAGGTATATCATCCATTTGCATCAGTGCGCTAGCAGCTAGGCTGTACAGTTGCGCATCTACATTGCCACTGACTTCAGCATCATCCACTAAAGTTTTTACGTCCAACCATGCTTTTTTTGCAATTAATGCTTCTGCCCGCAGATGGTAGGACTCCTGCTTAAACTGATCAAACTGAGCTAACCGCATGAAAGTTAAGCTGGCTTCATCAAATGCTTTAGTCGCCATTTGGGCTTTGCCCAAATACTTCCAAGCGGATGCGTGTTGAGGGTTAGTTAAAGTTGTTTCACTTAACATGTTAATAGCTTGGTCATAATCACCAGCTTGGAATGCCAAGTAAGCTAGCCAAAATTGATCTTGATATACTGAAGATAACTTGCCTTCTTTATCAAGTGGGGTTGAGGCGGAAATACGGTATTCGATTGAGGTAAAAGTATCTCGTGCAATTGTAGCTTGAGGCTCAAGTGTCTGTTGGATGATTTCGAAAGGAGATGATAATTCTTTTCGACCATAGATAGTGTAATAACCTGTAAAGTTAGTGCTTTCGGGCAGCCATTTGAGGTGGGCTGTTTTTTCATCACCACTGATGACAATGCCTTTTGTTTGTTTAGGTGGAGACGATACTGTGAATGTGTGTCGAGCATGATTATTACCATCAACAATTGCGAAAGAAGAGGGCTGGTTCAGGATTTGATTGAAAACCCATGATTCCTTGTTTCCAAAGAAACCTCCTCCTCCAGTGAATAGTTCAATCATCGGTTCAAGCGTTAAATCTATGTTGATTGGGACAGTGCTGTCTAGACCCTTTTGAGCAGTTGATCTTAGCTCAGCAACAGATGTGATTGCATCATATTTTGAAGATGCCCACTGCTTATCGATACCTGCTTGGGGTTTTAGTTTGGTTGGTGAAAAACGGTAAATAAATTTGGAGTCTTCATATACCCATACACTTAACGGGTTGGTTTCAGTGGAGGCAGCAACGTATAGAAGGTTTCCTTTTGCGGTCATTAAATCGTAGATATTTGTAAACTGATGAAGGTGCTCAGCAGGTTGACCAAGCTGTGTGATGAGGTTTCCTGTTGAGGAATAAACAAGAACTTTCATGAGCTCACTGTCGGCAACATAGATGTTTCCGTGATGGTTAACTGCAATTGAAGTGGGTTCTACCAAAGTGATTTGATCACTTTTTTTGTTGCCCATAGAGCCTTGGTGCAAGCCATTCCGACTAAATACTTGTATGCGTTTATTGCCCGTGTCTGCAATATAAATGGCATCATGAGTAATCGCTAAGTCAGTGGCACTTAAAATGTCACCATCGCGCCGACCCTTACTTCCGAAATTGAATTTAAATGTTCCTTCTTTATCAAAAACTTTAACGTCATCATTATCTAAAATAAAGACTTCCTGGTCATCAAAGACAGCTTGAAAAGGGTTGTCAAATTTAGCTTGTAGCAAGTGAAGTACGACTCCATCGTGAGAACGAATCGATGCGGAATTTTCTTTACTGTTTAGACATAAAGTTTCCTCAGGGCTATAAACATATGATACATCACATGCGGATAAGAGCACAGATGATGGGCGAACACTGAGTTTGTCAGCGTCTGGATTTATCCAAGGTGTCTCCATCCAGTCTAATTGGAACACTTCGATTTTTTGATTGCCTCGATCAGACACATAAAGTTTACCATCGTCGTCCAATGCTAAAGCACTCACTCGATTAAGTTGTCCTCGGCCCTTACCTTTTGTTCCAAAAGAGGAAAGGATTTTCATGTTTTCCCAGTCTAGCTCGAAAACCTTTCCGCTGCGCTGATCTGCAAAAAGTATGATTCCATCAGGCCTAACTGTAAATGTTGTAATGCGCACTTTCTCAGGGTTTAGTAACGCCATTTCATCTTTTCCAATGATTGTGTCTATTTCACCCAGAGGAGAATAAATAGTGATTCTGCCGCTATTGCTCTCATCGAGTACATAGACGCGTCCTAAACGATCTGTGGCGATATGAATAATTTGGTCGAGATTTTGGTCATCATTTTCTGGACCGGCTTCATCGCCAAAGGTAAATAGGAATAACCCTTCTTCTGTGAAGGCGGATATGCGATCATTTGCGGTATCTGCAATATAAATGATACCAAGCCTTGACCAAGCTGCGGCAGTTGGTTTTTTTAGCTCGCCTTCTTGGTCTCCTTCTGATGCAAAAATATCCCAATTCGTTTTGTTGCTAATTAAAAACTGGGAGTTTCTGGTGTCTGTCAATACGAATTTATTATCGGGAGTTACAAGTACATTAGAAAAGCTTTGATCCTCTGTTCCTTTTTGAAATAATGTTGGTAGTTCCCCGCGTTTCCATTGGTGAATCAAATTGCTTTCATCGCTAATCCATAGTGTGCCATTGTTAACTGAAATAGACGATATTTTGCTGGCGGTTATGCCTTGCAGCTGACCCTGGCTGATGCTATCAACAATGGTCGGAGCAGCATGCGCCGGTGTATACAAAGCAAATAGAGCAATAAACCCTAACGATTTACAGTGTTGGATAAGCAGATTCCGTATTTCGTTCATTATCATTTGTCTCCTGGTTACCTGCATTTGTGCCTTGCAACATTCAAGCCTACCATTTTTTATTTCTGGTGGACAAGCACGAAGCTTGCCACGAAAGGCTGCGTTTTCCAATTTCAGCTACTGTAAATGAGAGTGCACACACTATTTCGGACAGGTTATAGTTGTTGCATTGTTTTTTATCAAGTTTGTAAACTTGATAAAAAGGAGGTAAGCCTATTAAATCAGCTGGATAGGGATGGTATTATCTCTTTCTGCGTATCCTGGTTCTTTGTACCAAGCTTGGGCATACAAGGCCTCGAAAGTAGCATGGATTCGACCATCGCTATCTGCATAATGTTTTTTATAGTGTGTTTCGATATTTCGTAGCAGTGCGCGGCCATATAGGCCTCCGCCGCGCCCTTGAATGGCTGCTGCGGAGGCGCCGATTCCTTTGAGTTCCCTAACTAAACTCATGGTATCAGGGTATGTAAGTGTGAATATATCTGCATCAGTTACAGGGGCTTCTACAGCAGTTTCTCCTAAGCTGTTACCCAAACTCATCACATCAGGAAATGGCAGGACAGAGTTGGTATGATCTATGTTGATGTGTGCCAATGTTTGTTTTAATTCAACCAGTGTGCGCCTGCCAAATGTAGAGAACAAAATGAGCCCACCAGGTGCTAAAACACGTCGCATTTCTTTCATCATGGCTGATGGGGCTGGAACCCATTGCATAGCTAAGTTTGATGCAACCAAATCGAAAGTGTTATCTCTAAAAGGCAGGGCAACAGCATCGCATACTGTATGCTGGTATTTTCCTTGCCATGGCCAGCGGCGCTCTTGCATTGACCTTGTGTGGTTGACCATGGATTCAGATAAATCTGCTGCATAAATGTCTGCCTTTTTGTATTTTTCAGCAAGAAGGCGTGTAAAAAATCCAGTTCCACATCCAATGTCTAATATGGATTTAGGTTCAATTTTAGTGAAGTTGAGGTGGTCAACCAGTCTTTGGCCTATTTCTCGTTGAAGTTCAGCATGCGAATCATAATGGCTTGTGGCGCCAGAGAAGGCTCTGCGAACTTTATTTACATTGATATATTCTTCCACCATTGCTCCAATAAATCATTGAATGCGGCATGATGGGTAAGAAATGGCGCATGTCCACAGTCTTGAAATACATGTGATGTGCTCGAAGAGATGTTTGTTGCTAAAAAATGCCCAGCTTCAACTGGAACAATCACATCTTGCTCGCCATGCAAAATCAGTGTCGGAATAGAGATGTGTTGGATGTCTGGCCTCAAATCCCAATCGGATAGTAATTGCAAACCAGCATTTAAGCCTGCGCGACTAGGTGGATTGCGACGATCCACTGCGTTTTTGGCCAAGTGATTCCTTTCGCTGCGAGTGAGGGTGTCGCCATGCAACATGGTTTGGAAAAAGCGTTGCATAAGTTTTGGTTCTTGAGTTTCTGCAGAGCTTTGGAAGGCATTCCAAACATCAACACTGCAACCAAAATCCCAGTCTGGTTTTTGTCTGAAACAAGGTGTGGTAGAAACAAGCACCAAACCAAGAATTCGTTTTTTGTCGCGCAGCACTCCTTCTGCTGCGATGGCTAATTGTCCCCCCAGTGACCAGCCAACAAGGATGATCTTTCCTGCTTCAATGGCTTCTAGTTCATTGACCATATATTCAACCCATTGGTTGGCTGGTACATCAGAGTGGGCGCCGTGCCCTGGTAAATTGATAGTCAGTGATTGTTCAGCGAAATAATCAGTTTGCTGAAACCACGCTTGTTCAGATTGTCCCCAGCCATGGAGAAAAACTAGTTTGGTGTTTTGTTGTTGGTTCTCATTCATGGCGAGATGCTAATCATTATTGAAGGGTGACGAAAGAAAGTCTGAATTTTATACGTTTTTGACAATAATTCTTTATGTGAAAATTAAGATTCAAGAGCTAAAAAAACCTTGCCTTTGACAATTTGGCTTTTCTGAGTAGAAAGCGCAACCAATTCGCACACACTTCATCCGTTGTGCCTCGCAATAGTGGGGGTCGGAAGTGTGGAGGAAATAAAACAATCGGAGCACATATAATGTCTCAATTTACAATGAAAGCCCTGCTAGAAGCAGGCGTACACTTTGGTCACCAAACACGTCGTTGGAACCCTAAAATGGCACCATACATTTTTGGTTCACGTAACGGTATTCATATTATCGACCTTCAAAAAACATTGCGTTTGGCTAACGAGTCTTATGACTTTATGCGTGAACTAGCAGCAGCTGGCGGACGTGTATTATTTGTTGGTACAAAACGTCAAGCACGTGATGCTACAAAAGAAGAAGCAATCAAAGCAGGTCAATACTACGTGAACCATCGTTGGTTGGGCGGCATGTTGACCAACTTCCAAACAGTTCAACAATCAGTTCGTAAAATGAAAGAGCTTCAACGTAAGAAAGAAGAAGGCACTTTTGAACTGTTGACCAAAAAAGAAGCACTTAAATTACAAGGTGAACTTGAAAAACTTGAACGCACTTTAGGTGGCGTTCAGGAAATGACTCATTTGCCAGACTGCTTGTTCGTTGTTGACGTGCAAAAAGAAGAGTTGGCAGTAAAAGAAGCTCAAAAATTAGGTATTCCAGTTGTAGCAGTTGTGGATTCTAACTGTAACCCAACAGGGATTGATTATGTAATTCCTGGTAATGATGATGCGATCCGTGCTGTGCGTTTGTTCTGCAGCAAAATTGGTGAAGCTATTATCGAAGGTACGGAAACATATACTTTGGAAAATGCTGAAGATGGTGCAGATATCATTGAGCAAATGGCCAATCAAGCTGAAGAAGTTGCAGATGAAGCTCCTGTAGAAGAAGCTGCGGCAGAAGCAGCCACAACTGAAGCAGCGGCTACCGAAGAAGTAGCTGCTAAAGCTTAATTCCTTATAAGCTAACAAAAACTAGAAAATTAATGATGAATACGGGCGCACAAGGGTTGCGCCCCTGATTTGAAGATGGAGAAGAAAAATGGCAATTACAGCTGCTGATGTAAAAAAACTTCGTGAAGCGACTGGTGCAGGCATGATGGACTGTAAAAAAGCACTCACTGAAGTCGGTGGTGATTTTGATGCGGGCGTTGATTACCTGCGTAAAAAAGGTTTGGGGGCAGCAGAGAAAAAAGCTGGGCGTGTAGCTGCTGAAGGTTTAGTTGTGACAGTGTCTCGTGGAAATGTGGCAGTGGTGCTTGAAGTGAATGCTGAAACTGATTTCGTAAGTAAGAATGACCAGTTTGTCTCATTTGTGAATAAATTGGCAGACTTTATCCTTGATCACCGCCCTGCAAATGTTGAAGCTTTGTTAACATCTAGTTTTGAA
>Ga0316191_10002619_pt1 | contig 13122 bp, 9 predicted proteins | sample Eddworburr2cm_MG_FD_204928 | JGI IMG/M metagenome (GOLD analysis project Ga0316191, IMG submission 204928) | Coastal sediment microbial communities from Maine, United States - Eddy worm burrow 2 cm | ecosystem: Environmental > Aquatic > Marine > Coastal > Sediment | place: USA: Maine | collected...
AGCTTGGAAATTCTTAGCGAATTATTGGCGCGCTCCCAACCCGGAATAGCCAGCGACGACATATTTTCCGGGCTAATTGAACGCGAACGACTGGGTTGCACAAGCCTCGATCAGGGCGTTGCTTTTCCCCATTGCCGCGTTGACGGCCTGAATGTCAGCGCAGCCGCATTAATCAAACTCAGCGAACCCGTCGACTTCGATTCACAGGATGGAGAGGACGTCGATTTGGTCTTCGGGTTGATCGTCCCAAGCAAAGTTGAAGACAGTCACCATGCCGACATTTGCAGCATCGCTGAGTTACTTGGCGACAGAGCGCTGCGAACCAGGCTTCGGGACGCCAACTCCAGCAGCGAGCTCTACGCAGCATTATGCGGCTGATAATCGTCAGCGGACTTTCTGGCTCTGGCAAGTCAATCGCCTTGCACGTCCTCGAAGATCTCGGCTACTACTGTATCGACAATATGCCTGCGGCTCTTTTAAAGGCTGTGGTTGAGGAAGTTGCGTCCAGTGATGAGGCGCCGTCACAACTGATTGCCGTCGGTGTCGATGCCCGAAACCGTGCAAAAGATCTCGATGCTCTGCCTCAGCTTATTAACGAACTGCGCCAACAGGGCTTTCAGACCGAGCTTCTGTTCCTCCAGTCGGATGATGACGTCCTTCTCAAACGATATAGCGAATCTCGCCGGCGACACCCACTAGCGGAGCACGGCACGGCGCTGCATGCAGCTATCGATAACGAGCGCCAGGTCCTTGCTGAGGTGCTCAACTCGGCCGACCTTATTATCGATACGTCCAGGACGAGCATTTACGAACTCGCAGACGCAATTCGCGAGCGCATTGATCGACGCAATCAAGACACGCTTTCCGTGCTAATTGAGTCGTTCGGATTCAAGAACGGTATCCCCGCAGACGCCGATTTCGTATTCGATATGCGATGCCTGCCAAACCCCTACTGGATACCCGGGCTACGCGGTCTGACCGGCGAGCATCAGGAGGTTATTGAATTTCTCGATGCCCAACCGGCTTTTGTTGACATGTTCGGTGACATCCTGGCTTTCCTCGAACGCTGGATTCCAGAGTACAACAACGTGCACCGCAGCTATCTTACGGTGGCAATCGGATGCACGGGTGGCCAACATCGGTCGGTTTATATGACGGACAAGCTGGCAAGTGCCCTGCGCTCGCTGCACGATCCTGTGCTTACCCGGCACAACGAAATCGGCAGCCACCGCCTGAACAATCAATAATCGGGATCAAAGCCGAGGTTCCAGCCAAAACGTCTTTTTCACCTCTGTAGAGCGCGGCACAACTGAATTCAGTAAACTGTCCCGCATTATGGAGTCCAGAGAACACACCCAGGCAAATCTGCAGCTGTTGCGCGAGCAGCTCAACAGCGGCGGCATGCGGTCCGCGCGCCTGATGATTCATAGCCTGCACCCTGCCGAAGTCGCCCGCCTGCTCGAATCGATGCCGCTGCGCGAGCGCGCCGTACTCTGGGAAATGGTCAGCTCGGACGATGAGGGTGATGTTCTCGTCGAAGTGGCTGACGAAGTCCGTGATGGCCTGATCAAAGGGATGCAGACCGAAGATCTCATTGCCGCTACAGAAGGCATGGAGCTCGACGATCTCGCTGACCTTCTGGTCGACCTGCCGGAGACCTTGACGCTCGAAGTCCTGCAATCGCTTGATCACCAGGACGAGGAACGCCTGCGCCAGGTTCTTGCTTACGATGAAGACAGCGCCGGCGGCCTGATGAATGTCGACATCGTGACCGTTCGGCCGGATGTCACGCTCGAAGTCGTCTCCCGATACCTGCGCGCACGCGGCGAAATGCCGGATGGTACCGATTCAATATTTGTCGTCGATCGCGAGAATGGTTATGTCGGTACGTTGTTTTTGTCGCGCCTGCTAACCAACGACGAAGACACGATTGTAGCCGACATCATGTCGACCAATATTCTGCCAATTCCGGCGCATACGCCTTCAACGCAGGTCGTTTGGGAATTCGAAAACAGGGACCTGCTATCGGCACCCGTTGTCGACAACGACTATCGAGTATTGGGTCGCATAACAGTGGATGACGTCGTCGATGTTATTCGTGACGAGGCTGAGCATTCCTTGATGAGTGCCGCCGGCCTTGGCGAAGAAGACGATATGTTCGCGCCTGTATTCAAAAGCGCCCGAAGGCGAGCCCTGTGGCTCGGTATCAATCTTTGCACAGCATTTCTCGCGGCCGCCGTTGTCGACATTTTTCAGACGACGGTCGACAAAATCGTGCTATTGGCTGTTCTGATGCCGGTGGTTCCAAGCATGGGCGGCGTTGCCGGCAGCCAGTCGCTGACAATCATCACGCGCGCTATGGCACTTGGTCAGATTGACCGAACCAATGCGCGTCGCATCATGCGCAAGGAAGTGCTCGTCGGTTTACTGAATGGTGTTGGCTGGGCTGTCGTTGTCGCCACATTTACGTATTTGTGGTTCGGCGATTGGAGGATAGGCGGTGTTATCGGCGCCGCAATGATCATCAATCTGTTTGTCGCGGCGTTCGCGGGCTTCATAATTCCGCTCACATTAAAACGTCTGAATATAGATCCTGCGCTCGCTGGCGGCGTAGTATTGACGACCGTCACCGATGTGGTCGGCTACATGGCTTTCCTGGGCCTCGGAGCGGCACTGCTCTTGTAGGTCCCGGCGCTACTGACCGGTTGCGCCGTGAAACGAACTCAAGTCTTTTCTCACCCAGTTGGGCGCGAATAGTCTCGGCACTTCAGCACCGCTTACGAATTTAAGCAATTCGTCTTTTACATTCATCGCGTCGCGATATCCCAATTCGATGAGCTCTCGTGTGAACGACTGTTCGAACAGCAGGAAACTCAGCAGGCGATTTTCGCCTGGGTCGCGACCACTGACGCTGCGCAGCAACGCGCGAATGGCAAACGGCAATTGCTTTCGGTGTTTGTGAGCAATGACGCGCAAATCCTGACTCGGCACGACAATCATGGTGTCAATGGCGCGCATCCGCTTCACTGCGCCGGTACGGTGTTCAGGACTGACGGAATCGATCAGCTGATTAATGCGAGTTACACGTTCCAGATCTGAATAGAGACCATCCATGAACAGAGCATCAAGCATGTAGCCGGCAATTTGGCCAAAACTCGGCGATACTTTCGGTTCCTCAGTATCCGGCGACTTGTCCGCAGTTTCGTCGCGCACGCCGATTACCAGTATTCGATCCGCGCCGAGATGAACAGCGGGGCTAAGAGGCGTTGCCTGCCGCATGGCGCCGTCGCCGAAAAATTCACCCTGTACTTTTACTGGCGGGAAAATCATCGGTACCGCGATACTTGCCATCAGGTGATCGAGATTAAGGTTGCCCCGCACGCCTGTACGGCGAGTCCGCGACCAGCCTTCACTCTCTTTGGATGCCTGGAAAAATGTCGTTGATCGAGCCGATGCGTAGCTCGCCGCCGTAATCGCGACAGCTTCGAGGCAGCCATTGTCGATCCCGTCCTGAATTCGCGGGAATCGAATATTGCGACTCAACAGGGCCCGCAGTGGTGCATTATCCAACAATGACTTCGGCATGCCGACGAGAAAGCCACCTAACACGATAGATGCCAACCAATGCAGACTGCTCTTGAGCATCGTCAAATTGTCGGTGCGAAACACCTGCTCACAGTGAAAATTGCCCCAGACCTGCTCAAGTTCGGCGACCGCCACGGCTAAACGGCGGGCTTTGCTGGCGAGAACGACGGAGTTGATAGCGCCTGCAGATGTACCACTAATCACAGCAAAAGGGTTCGGGCTACCCTTGGGCAGAAGCTCGGAGAGCGCCTTCAGAACACCTACCTGAAATGCGCCTCGCGCCCCACCACCGGGCAACACCAGTGCAGTTTTCTTATTGTGCGTCTCGCTGGCTCTCATCGTCTAATTACTTGCCGAATTGCAGTGCATCCGATTCAAATCGTATTATAGTGTGCTGATGATGTGGTATTTCGCCACACAATACATGGTCCTGGTGACCTTTTTGAATGGAATTACTCTGATGAAACGCTCGCTTTCCACGATTGCCGCATTGTTTGCGCTTTGCCTTGCTGCCGTTGCGTCCGAACACGTCGCCGTTGGTCAGCCAGCACCTGAGTTTGAGCTCTCGGACCAGAACGGACAGTTACACTCGCTTGAAGACTACCGGGATCAGTGGGTCGTACTTTACTTTTATCCAAAGGATCAGACGCCGGGCTGTACAACGGAGGCGTGTGAATTTCGCGACAGCATTTTCGCATTCGAGGATATTAATGCGCAGATTCTGGGCGTTAGTCTGGACGACGCCGAATCACACAAGAAATTCGCTGAAAAGCACAGCCTCCCCTTCCCACTGCTTGCCGACATCGAAGGCAAGGCGTCTGAAGCCTATAATGTAAAAACCAGGATGTTTGGAATGACGATCGCCAAACGACAGACATTTTTGATCGATCCAGACGGTAAGCTTGCGAAGCACTATGAGAAGGTCGAACCCTCTGAGCATGCGCAACAAGTACTTGCTGACCTGAAAGAATTAGGCGCTGCTTCTACCGCAACGCCTTGATACCCGCGTCGAGTCCAGAGATCGTAAGCGGAAACATCCGATCTTCCATTATTTCACGCGTCAGTTTTATCGAAGGTGTGAGTTCCCAGCGTTGTTTCGGCTCCGGATTAAGCCAAATCGCTTTTGAGTAAGTATTCAAGAGACGTTTGATCCAAACAGCACCTGGTTCTTCGTTCCAATGTTCAACGCTGCCGCCGGCGTAGACGATTTCGTATGGACTCATCGTCGCGTCACCGACAAAAATCAGTTTGTAATCCGCGCCGTACTTATGCGCGATATCATGTGTGGGTATTCTTTCGCCGTGCCGGCGTCGATTGTCCTTCCACAAACTCTCATAGATAAAGTTGTGAAAGTAGAAGTACTCGAGATGCTTGAACTCGGTACGTGCCGCGGAGAACAACTCTTCGCAAACTCGCACGTGATCGTCCATCGAGCCACCGATGTCGAGACATAAGAGAACTTTGACGGCGTTATGACGTTCCGGAACCATGCGGATATCAAGAAGACCGGCATTGCGGGCTGTCTTGTCAATGGTGTCCTCAAGATCAAGCTCGTCCGCAGCGCCTTCACGCGCGAACTTGCGAAGACGTCGCAGTGCCACCTTGATGTTGCGCGTGCCCAGCTCGATGGAGTCATCAAGATTGCGATACTCACGCTTGTCCCACACCTTCGTCGCACGACGGTTTCGCGACCCCTGCTGGCCGATGCGCACTCCCTCAGGGTTGTAGCCATAAGCTCCGAAAGGTGATGTGCCTGCGGTGCCGATCCATTTGCTGCCGCCTTCGTGGCGTTCGTCCTGCTCATCAAGGCGCTGTTGCAGCGCCTTCATCAGCGCCTCAAAGCCGAGTGCCTCAACCTTCGCGCGCTCTTCGTCTGACAAAAACAGTTCGGCCTGTTTCCTTAACCAGTCTTCAGGAATATCTCCCATTAGATCGGCCAGCGAGTCTTCCACACCCTTGAAGTACGCCGCAAATATGCGGTCGAATCGATCAAGTTTTGATTCATCTTTTACGAGGCAGGCTCGTGACAGGAAATAAAAATCATCGACACTTTGCCCCGCTAGTCCTTTCTTCATCGCCTCAAGCAATGTCAGCAGCTCGGTGATTGATGGGTTCAGACCACCTTCACGCAATACGAAAAAAAATGGGATCAGCATGTTGGGCTAGGGTTGGTTGGAACCTGCCCTTCTATCGAGAAAGACGAGTTGCTCGAACAAATGCACATCCTGCTCGTTTTTGAGTAACGCCCCATAAAGCGGCGGTATCGCTTTACGCGAATCCTTGGCGTTCAGGAGCTCGGGCGATATGTCCTCAGCAAGCAATAACTTGATCCAATCCAGAAGCTCTGATGTCGACGGTTTTTTCTTCAGGCCCGGTACGTCACGCACCTTGTAAAACGCGTTTAGCGCCTCGCTCAACAGGTCTTTTTTCAGGCGCGGGAAATGGACATCGACGATCCGGGACATCGTTTCCTTGTCCGGAAACTTGATGTAATGGAAGAAACAGCGCCGTAAGAATGCGTCTGGCAATTCCTTCTCGTTATTACTGGTAATGACAATGATCGGCCGATGCGCTGCTTTCACTAGCCTTTTTGTTTCATAAACGTAGAACTCCATTCGATCGAGTTCCTGTAGCAAGTCGTTGGGAAATTCGATATCAGCTTTGTCGACTTCGTCGATGAGTAGTACCGGCTGCTCCTCTGACTCAAAGGCCTCCCACACTTTTCCGCGCACTATGTAGTTCGATATCTCGTGCACGCGATCATCACCAAGCTGTGAATCACGCAGGCGGGCAACGGCATCGTATTCGTACAAACCCTGCTGCGCCTTTGTCGTCGACTTGATGTGCCATTCAAATAGCGGCTTACCGAGTGACTCAGCGATCTCGACCGCCAGCTGCGTCTTCCCGGTACCGGGCTCACCTTTGATCAGGATCGGGCGTTCCAGCGTAACCGCTGCATTAACCGCCATCATCAGGTCATCTGTCGCAACGTAGGTGCTGGTTCCGGTAAATTTAGTATCTGCCATAGTCCTGCCTGATTGATTGAGCCACTGGGGCAGTTTACCGGAAAACGACGATTGAGCTTTGGCCCGTCGTGCCGCCCGGGCCGTTTCTACTGACTGGGCCGCAGAACCAATGTGTGCTCCGTCTTGCCCGGCAGGAACGGGCTCACGCGACCCTTGACCCAATCTTCGTGGCCGTACCGGTAAAAGTCCGATAATGGGTGGCCACTCTGCCCTGTCGGCATGTGCATGACGCCATTCGCTTCATCGCCAGGCGACACCGAAAATCGCTCTGATGCGCCAAATGTCGGGCCCTGCGCCTTGGGCATATCCACATCTCCGTTGAGCTGGTCGGCCGGCATATCCAGGAACCGCGACAACATTGGCATAGCCGAGCTCAAGGGATGAGTGATCCGCGCAGTATTTCGTTCACCCCAGCTGCGATCAGCCAGCGAACCATCGAAATTTTCCTCAAAGTAGCGAATATTTTCGCGCACTGCCTCGACCATCAACGCCTGCCAACTGTCATAAGTCGCTGGCAGAAGATGTGCCGGTTGCTCGGTCACCAGTGTCCAGAGTGATGCCTCGAATTGATTACTAATACGTAAGCCAAGGTCGCCTGCATACTCGTCGCGAACCGGCGTCATCAAAGCATGGAAAGCCTGTGCCTGCACTTCCAGACGAAATGCACGAACCAGACGATAACCAACCGAGTCCGCTGCCGCACGCGGAACCCACTCGGCAACGAGCTTCCGGTACTCCGCCAATTGCGCATCGGTGCCGATGACCTCGTCGTTCAGGACGTCGAGCAGCAGGTCGCGCCAGGGTTCGAGAAACAGCGCGCGATCATCGTATTGAATCTCCAGCATGTCGGCCGGTGCGAACGTCTCCCTGGCGAAAAGACTGTCGCGTATCTGACGTGCCCTCGCCCCTAGATCGTAGCCGCCGTCACCGATAAGGTCCAAAGCCTCCCCATCGACTACACGGGCATTGGCCGTCCAGATGCGACTGCCTGGCGGATTGACAAGACGAGGATAACGACTGGCGTCTAACCAACCTGTCCATCCGGGCTCCTGACTCCAGTCTGAGGGCACCATGGCATCGAATGAAGATTTTTGCGGAATCCGTCCAGCGATCGTCCACGCGATATCTCCGCCCGCATCGCCCGTAACGAAATTCTGCGGTGGAATACCCATTACGTTCGCAATGTCCAGCGCTTCGTACACCGTGTCCACGATCTCGAGATCGATCATCTTCAGGTTGACGGCCTCTGCGTGGTGCGCGATCCAACTGACGGCAATATCGCCATCCGGATAGTCAATATCTTCCAGAACCGGGCCCCAAATCGTTTCACGAACCAACAGTTCGATCGAGTCGCTGTTTTTTACCTCAATCTGTTCGCGATGAACTTCGAACGGCTTTTCACCATCGGGAGTCTTGTAGGTACCGGGAGACGACCCGGCCTTCAACAAGACCGCATCGGACCAGTCGCCATAGCTGTTCGTATAGCCCCAGGCGACCTTGCCATTACTTCCGGCAACGACAAATGGAGCGCCGGGCAAAGTGACGCCCGTGACATCGCGCTGCTCCCCGGAATCGACAATAAGCCGCGCCTGATAGTAGATATTCGGTGTGGATAATCCGAGGTGCATGTCGTTGGAAACGATTGCCCGGCCTGTGCTCGTCAATGCGCCGCCAACAACCCAATTGTTGCTGCCGTTGAGGTTCGGTTTTCCGATTTCGTTGGCCGGCTGTGATTTGGATTTAACGTCCCGTATTGAGTAGGTGTCTGGAGACGGCACGGGCACTGGTGATCGTGGTTCGCCCATTAAGGGCGCATCCCACGGCGTGCCCTGAGGATACAACCACGCATAAGCTTCAGCGGCTAAGACGCGACGTGCCAATCCACGCTGAACGTCCTTGATTGCACGCGAATCGTTGAGCGTCACGAACATCGAGTACACGACCAGAATCGAGTCCTCCGGCTTCCAGGGCTGCGGATCTGCGCGCAAAACGAAATATTCGAACGGTTTTGCGTCAAGGCTCGCCAAGCCGGCATTGACACCCTCAGCATAACTCTTGAGGATCGCCGATTCAGCGGCTGATAAGCCGGACAGAGCGATTTGCGCGCGCGTGCGAAAGCGATGAAATCGAAACCGTTTGTCGGTTTCCAGCGCGGCCGCACCGATGATCTCTGACAACTCTCCGGCTGCCTGCCGGCGTATCAGATCGATTTGAAAAAAGCGATCCTGACCATGGGCATACCCTGTTGCGAACGCCAGGTCAGATCGGTTTGTCGCCGTGATGGTAGGAATACCGAATGAATCGCGCTCGATCGTCGCAACGGCAGATAAGCCGTCGACACTCGTCTCACCGTCAAGCTCCGGCAAACTGCCTCTAAGCGCAAGCCACGCGAGGATAAAAAGAACGGTGGCGGCAAAAAACAGCCCTGATACCAGACGGGCTACCCATCGCTTCATTCGACGTTACTCCGCAGCGGTAACCTTGAGGATTTTCATTGCGTTTGTACCACCGGAGACACCCGCAAGATCGCCTTTTGTAAAAATAACCAGATCGCCAACTTCCACAAGGTTTCTGGACAACATAGTCTTGAATATATCGGCATACAAAACCTCTCGGTCTGTTTTCAATATCTCAAATGACACCGGATAAACACCACGGTACAGGGCGACACGTCGCTGAGTAGCGACGTATGGGGTCATCGCATAGATCGGTATATCTGAGCGCACACGCGACATCCAACGCGATGTTGATCCCGACTCTGTCAGCGCGATTATCGCTTTCACTGACATGTGATTAGCTGTGTACATTACGGCCATCGCAATTGCTTCATCGACCAATTCGAACTGGTCGCCCGTCCGATGACTCGTCCGACCTGCCGGATACGGAAATAGTTCGGCGCCGACGCACACATCACTCATTGCGTTGATGACTTCGACCGGATGTTTACCAACGGCAGTCTCGCCCGACAGCATGACCGCATCTGTTCCGTCGATTACAGCATTCGCGACATCAGAAACTTCTGCACGTGTCGGAATAGGATTCAGGATCATGGATTCCATCATCTGCGTCGCGGTGATGACGATCTTGTTTTTCGCTCTTGTCTGATTGATCAGGCTTTTCTGGATACCGGTTAACTGCGCGTAACCCATTTCGACACCGAGATCACCGCGAGCAACCATGATGACGTCAGCCGCATCGATGATCGAATCAATATTTTCGACGGCTTCAGTGCGCTCGATCTTGGCAACGATAAGTCCGTTGCCGCCAGCCTCGGAAAAAAGTCTGCGTGCTTCTTCGACATCCTCACCACTGCGGACGAAAGACACGGCCAGGAAGTCCATGTCGAGTTCGGCAGCCAGTTTAATGTTCTCGCGATCAACATCAGTGAGCGCGGCGGCTGACAGCCCTCCGCCTTTGAGATTAAGGCCCTTGTGGTCCGACAAAATACCGCCGGCAACAACAGTCGTATGAATTCGGGTTCCATCGACGCGATCGACTTCAAGCGTAATCAAGCCGTCATTCAGTAACAGAATATCACCCGGCCCAACATCCTCATGAATCGAATCCAGCGCGACGCCTACGCCCTGCTGATTACCCTCTTCCAGGCCTATCGAACTATCCAGAAAAAATGAAGCGCCGTCGGCCAGCACAACGCTGCCGTTTTCAAATCGTTTGATTCTGATTTTCGGACCTTGCAGGTCGCCCATTACTGCGATTTCCCTGCCGCAGGCAGCCGCTGCCTCGCGCAACACCGCGAAGCGACGACGATGGTCTCCCTCGTTGCCGTGAGAGAAGTTAAGACGCGCGACGTCGAGACCTGCCTTGATCATGCCGCATAGCGTTTCTTTGTCGTCGGACGCTGGACCCAGTGTCGCGACTATCTTTGTTCGTTTTCGCATGGCGGCGATTATTGCACAGCGAGAATCGATTCGTGTTAACAAATAGCGTCCGTGACTGTCTGCCGCAAGGATTTAGCGCTATGCTGCAATACCTTGCGACCCGTCTACGAGAGATCAGTTTGGACCGCCGCCGATTCCTGCAAAGCCTCGCGATTGCAGCCTCAAGTCCTGCCCTGGCATTTCCATGTCGCGCAAGCGACGAGATGTTCGGCTCGTTGCGAGCAGACCCGCAGGAGATTTTTGATCTACCAAGCGGTTTTCACTACAAAATTGTATCGAGAGCAGGTGATCCGATGTCAGATGGCCTGCGTGTGCCGTTCGCACACGATGGTATGGCCGCTTTTGACGGCGACAATGGCCGCGTAATCCTTGTATGCAACCACGAACTCGGCCCGGGCGATTTTCGCAAGAGCGCGTTCGCTCCGTCGTTTAAGGCCGTTCCGGATTCCGTCAAGAACAGGATGTACGACATCGGCAGCGGCAGAAGGCCCGGTGCTGGAGGCACTACAACCACCGTTTACAACCCGCAGACAGGAAGTACTGAACGACAGCACCTGAGCCTTGCCGGTACGGAACTCAACTGTGCGGGCGGACCAACACCGTGGGGATCCTGGCTGTCTTGCGAAGAATGCTTCGAATCGCCGGGCTGGTCCTTTGAGCCACGCATAAAGCGCGAGCAGCCACACGGCTATGTATTTGAGGTTCCCGCATCGCTGTCTGGCCTGGCCGAACCGCGCCCCATTCGCGCAATGGGCCGATTCAAACATGAAGCTGCCGCGGTGCACGAGCCGACCAGCATCGTCTATATGACCGAGGACAAACGCAATAGCCTGTTCTATCGCTACATTCCCAATGTGCCCGGCAAGCTTCATGAGGGTGGAAAACTGCAAGCACTCGCTGTCCTTAATCAACCATCGTTAAGTACTCATAACTGGTACGACGAATCAACAATGCAGGTAAACGCCCCGCTAAGAACGTACTGGATCGACCTGGATGATGTCGACTCGGACAAAAATGATCTGCGTCATCGCGGAAGCAAGCTTGGCGCCGCCATGTTCGCACGTGGTGAGGGCTTATGCGTCGCCGGGGACCGGTTTGTCTTCGCCTGCACTATCGGTGGGCCGGCAAGTCTTGGGCAGATCTTCGAATACCGCCCAAGTGCCTATGAAGGTCAGTCGTCAGAACAGGAATCGCCTGGCCGACTGACGCTGATAGCCGAATCCACCGTGGATTCTATATTGCGCAATGCAGATAACCTCACGATGGCACCATGGGGTGACCTGATTGTTTGCGAAGACACGTCCAATCATTGCGGACTCGTGGGCATTCGTCCTGACGGCAGCCAGTATCAGCTGGCGGACAATCCGTATTCGAAGTCAGAACTTGCAGGTGTGTGTTTCTCGCCGGACGGCCAGACATTGTTCGTCAACATTCAGTACCCGGGCATGACGCTCGCAATTACGGGGCCGTTCCCCGAACAGCCCGTTTTTCCAGCATAGCGACGGCAGGCAGCTCTTTGCCCTCGACGAACTCGAGGAACGCGCCACCACCCGTCGAAATATACGAGATTCGATCGGCCACACCGTATTTGCCAATTGCGGCCAGCGTATCGCCGCCACCAGCCACAGAAAACGCATCGCTATCTGCTATCGCCTCAGCCAGCCTTTTCGTCCCGCCACCGAAGGCATCAAATTCGAACACGCCAACCGGGCCATTCCAGATTATCGTGCCTGCAGTAGCCAGAATCTCCGCGAAGTGCTCCGCGGTTTCAGGACCGATATCGAGAATGAGCTCGTCGTCGTCGACCGCATCGACGGGCTTCGTGATCGGCTCGGCATCCGCCGAGAACTCACTGGCAACGACGACATCAACCGGCAAAGGAATATCTGCCCGCCCCTCACCTGCTGCGGCAAGATCGGCAGCAATACCAAGCATGTCGGGCTCGTGCAGCGACTTGCCTACCTTGTGACCGGCCGCCGCGATAAACGTATTCGCGATACCGCCGCCCACAATCAGGCTATCGACAATACCAGCCAGCGCATCGAGCACCGTCAACTTGGTTGATACCTTGGAGCCGCCAACAATGGCTACAAATGGTCGCGCCGGATTGGTCATGGCTTTAGCCAAAGCGTCAAGCTCTCTGGCGAGCAAGGGACCGGCGCATGCGATGGGCGCAAACTCGGCAACGCCGTAAGTGCTCGCCTGGGCGCGGTGGGCTGTACCAAACGCATCCATTACAAAGACATCACAGAGTGCGGCCATCTTGCGTGCCAACGATTCGTCACAGGCCTTTTCGCCAACGAGAAAGCGGACGTTCTCAAGAAGTACGACGGAGCCCGGTTCAACATCGACACCATCGATCCAGTTATCGACTAACGCAACCTCCCGTCCGAGAAGTTTCGACAGGTGGTCTGCAACAGGCCGCAGCGAAAACTGCTCTTCCGGCTGTCCTTCCTTTGGGCGCCCGAGGTGCGATACGAGCATGACCGCTGCATTCGCGGCCAGCGCTGCCTTAATCGTCGGCAGCGCGGCCTGAATGCGGGCATCGGACGTAACAACACCATCCGCGACAGGGACGTTGAGATCCTCGCGAATCAGAACTCGTTTGCCCG
>Ga0316191_10002622_pt1 | contig 13110 bp, 12 predicted proteins | sample Eddworburr2cm_MG_FD_204928 | JGI IMG/M metagenome (GOLD analysis project Ga0316191, IMG submission 204928) | Coastal sediment microbial communities from Maine, United States - Eddy worm burrow 2 cm | ecosystem: Environmental > Aquatic > Marine > Coastal > Sediment | place: USA: Maine...
CGATAAACGCTGTCGCGTTCGCGTGTGAGAAGCTGGCGCATGGCACGCCGTCGGGCATCGACAATACGATCGCGACCTATTCTGAGGCGATGCTGTTTCAGAATGACGGCGAGCTAGAGACAGACATCATTGCGTTACGGGAGACTCCGCCGCTCGTCATTGCATGCAGCAGTCAGGCGGGTCTGACCAAAGAGCAGGTTGCAAATGTCCGCGCGCGACATGAGCGAAACGCGCAGCACTACGACGCTATATTCGACGCGATGGATGCACTCAGTCAGGATGGTGCGGAGGCACTGCGGGGCTCGGATTACGTACGGCTTGGCCAGCTCATGAACATCTGCCACGGACTACTGAATTCAATTGAAGTATCGACCCCGGAGCTTGAGAGCATGGTGAGCATCGCCCGGGCGGCGGGAGCGGCAGGGGCGAAAGTTACGGGCGGCGGTGGCGGCGGATCAATCGTGGCGCTTTGCCCCGGCGTCGTGTCGGAGGTGCGCGCGGCATTTGTGGCGGCCGGTTTCAGGACAATAAGCCTGGTTTGATGGTGAGATGGACGAAATGAGCAGTGAACACAGAATCGTGTCGTCAGAGGCAGAGGAACTTATCCTGGTTGACGCCGAAGACAACGAAACAGGCTTTTTGTCGAAAGCAGATTGTCACAACGGCAGTGGTCATTTGCATCGTGCATTCTCGCTGTTCTTGTTCAACGAGCAGGGTGAATTACTGCTGCAGCAACGCAGCGCTTCCAAACGGCTATGGCCCGGTTTCTGGTCGAACAGTATCTGCAGTCATCCGCGCCGCGGCGAGTCGATGCAGGTTGCGACGCAACGCCGCTTACAGGACGAGTTGAATTTTGATACCGAACTTGAGTACGTCTACAAGTTCAGTTACCAGGCGGATTTTGGCGATGCCGGAGCCGAGAACGAATTTTGCCACGTATTTCTGGGCAGAGTTGCTGACACGCTCAAACCCAATGAACATGAGATTTCTGCCGTACGATTTGTAGCACCCGACGTTCTGGCGCAGGAGTTTGTCGATTCGGCGGAGACGTTCACGCCATGGTTCAAGATGGAGTGGCAGAGTCTTACGAATGATTACCGCGAAAAACTCGCAGCCTATTGCCAGACTTAGCCGGCGTAACGGTAGTACTCGATGCCGAGGTCGCTGAAGTGGCGCTCGTTGGATTCGCCGATGCGATCAATGACGAATTCGTTCCTCGGAATGTATTCGAGACCAGGCGCACGGCGACCGTCATGCAGTGCGATGTACTGTTCTTCGTTCAGATCGACCGCAAATTGCATGACATCGCCAAAACCGATCGCGGCTGTAGCCTCGCGCCAGCGGTCCGCCATGAAAAATGGAATGACCTCAGCGGCATCGCCACTGCCATAGCCAAGCGTCAGGACCTCTTCGCCGGCCGACAGTGAGTTTTCATCGAGACCCTGCTCGAACCCGGCCGCCATCCAGGCCGGCAGTGCCGCGGTATACAGGTTGCCAAGGTCGAGCATGGTATCGCTGCCAAGTGCGAGCTTGTCGAGAATTTCGCGACGATAATGTCGTGACGCGCGAAATACGCGCAGCACGGCCATTGTTAGTGGATACGCTTCATATTGAAGCATCTCCGGATTGGCCAGCGAAGACACTTCGGGCTTGCTGAGCATTTCCGCTTGCAGCTTTTTCGGGTCGATGCCTGCTTCATAGCAATACGACGCCAGCTCGGCTTTGTCCTGGGCGTTACCATGGCTAATTGCGAACAGGTAGGAAACAGCCCAGCCCGTTTCCGGCATGCGTCGGTACGGTCGATGCAGAAACACTGTTTTCAGCGAGCGCATATACTCGGCCGGGTTCAGGTTTCGTTTGACGTACATATCGTGCAAGGCATGCAGCGTCTCGTCGATGTAGCAGGTTGTTGAATACTTGCCGTTGAATACAGGAAAGTCCTGCACCTGGTGCGATTGTGATCGGTCCTGACCACAGAAGCGCGACATTGGCTTGCGAAAATCCATGATGCGATAGTCGGACGCCGATCCGGAGGCTGGCAGATCGACGACGGCGAGTCTCGGGTCTTCTTCCAGCAGCATTGCGACGGCACCGGCTCCCTGTGTGGGTTCGCCGCTGGAGCCGCGCGCGTATTCTGCGATATCGGCACAGACAACGATCGCCTGACCGCCTGCGCCATCGTGCGCAAGGTGCCGTATCGCACCCTTCATGCCATATACACCGCCAAGACAGGCGTGTTTGAACTCGGGTACTTCACAGCTTCGTGCAATGGGCGGCTTCCCTTGCGCCTCAAGCGCGCGATCGACCATGCCCTTGACGATGATAGCTCCGGCCGAATTATCCGTACTTGATTCGGTGCCCAGCCCCAGGAACTTGATGCGTGTCGGATCGACGTCGTACTGCTCGATTAGCCGCATGACGGCCGTGGCCGCCATCGTGTACACGCTTTGGTCCGGGCCGCGCACGCGGAAGCTGCGACCAACAACCTCGCGGATCTTTGGCCATTGGTTATCGGTCCAGTCACACCAATCCTCGAGCCAAACCCGATACGGCGGGACATAAGCGGCGAGGCCGCTTATTCCGATTTGTTTCTTGTGGCTGGAATTTGTCATGGAAGAACTCTTGCTTAGCCCGGCGATTCTAGTGTTCTCGGGCCGCGTACTCAACTACCTATTCGACCGTAATCGTAATCGTGTCAGACATTAGCGCCGGGTCATGCGGAATATGCATGTGGTCACCCAGCAGCATCTGCAGGGTGTGCTGACCAGGTTGCAGCGTCAACTCCGTCGAGGTACGGCCATCGCCGAAATGCACATGATTCTCATCCGCAGGAATAGGCAGACTCAGGTCCGGTAAATCTGTGTCAATTAGCACGTGATGATGCCCGGAATGTGGCTCTTTCACGCCCGCCGCGACGACGCTCATGCCCTCGGTGCCGAATTCAATCATGACCGGATTCGACACCGTATCGCCATCAGCCGGCGTTATGAAAAACACCCTGGCACCTTCGGCAGGCGCACTTCTTGGCAGCGCTGCCGGCGTCTCAGCTGCCGCGGTCGGCATCGCTTCGGCTGCAGGTTCCGCCACAGCCACGGGTTCGGATTCCTGCTGGCCGCAGGCGCTGACCAATAGCGCTGCGCTAAGGCCTGCGATCATTGAAATGGCGCGTATTGCTTTCATGCTTCTGGTCTCCGGCAAATGGGCAAAGCGTAATGCTGAGTGTTCGCATCGGGATTCTAACCCTGTTCGGACATTAAAACGAAAATGCGGCGATCGCCAACGCGGCAAGCATGGTCGTAAACAAGCCCATTGAATAAGCGATAAACAGAACAATGTACTTTAGCGACGTGATAAGCCGCCCTTGCGAATAGACGCGTCGCATGGCCACGAAAAGGTAAACAGGGATATAAAACGAGGCTGCGACGACCGTCAGGACGCTGACCATCTCTGGCATATGCAGTATTGGCGCAAGACGCACGAGTAAGACTTGAAGTGTCAAAATCAGAAAGAAGAAGGCGTGAAAATGAACGAAGAACAGCAAATGCTCAACGTAATAACGTTTCGACAAGGGATACAGAGCTTTTAGTACCAAGGCCATCAGTGGCAACAATATGATCAATGCTGCCGGGACGTTATCCAGAAGCCTGTCTAAAAGCGCCCGTCCATCGTCGATTTGCATTCGCTCACAGATCCGCTGCAATCGTTCCTGGGTCAGGCGTCGAGCCAGCCAGCCGGGCAGACCTTCAAGGTCGGAGTCCTCGATTACACAATCGCTGGTTATGTCGCCGTCCTCCTCGGAGAAATTCAGGTGTACTCCGCTCTCGGCGAGCGCGGCTCCGCCCGCCAACTCATCGCCGGCAATAATGCCTTCTTCGATCAGTTCATCGAGGACTTCCTGTTTTTTCGTGAGCTTTGCGGCGGCCTCTTCTGCTGTCGGTTCGGGAGGTGGTTCAAATAGCAGGCCGAGCTCTTCGCGCGGGTCGAAAAAAGCGACGACAAAAAACAGCAAGCTGAGCACGAGGTACATGCGAAACGGCGGCATGTATCGGGCACGGCGGCCCTGCAAGTAGTCGCTGGTTAGCAGACCAGGGCGCCGCAACAGCGGAATCAGTGTCTGCCACAGACGAGAGTCGATCTCCAGCAAGTCACCGAATGCATCCGAGATAAGCTCCCACAGGCTGATCAGTCGATTGCGCGACCTCTGACCACAGGATCCACAATACTGACCCCGGAGGGGCGAACCACAATTCAGACAATGGCTGGCGGTAGCCGCTGCCGCGTCGGTACTTAGGTCTTCGCGAAGTACACGACCCTGCATTTCAACCTGCATTTTGAATGCCGATTCGACCTCGTCCTCGAGGTTCGCAATGCCGTCATGCAAGAACAAATCGAGTGCATCATCGTCTGCGAATTCATACAGGCATGTTCTTCGACCGCGACCATCCTGGTCGGCGTCGAACGAGATTACATTGCACTTCGTGGCACCTGGTTCGCCCAATGCGGTGCGGACATGGGCTTCGAGCCATTGATCAAACTCGCTAACGCGATCCGGCGCTACGAAGAACGTCGCTTCATAGAGCGGTCCGGACTGCATTGCCATCCCCTATTTGCTTTGTTCTTTTGTCACTTTCTTGCGTGCGACTTTCTGCGCTGCGGCTTTATTTTTTGCGGCTTTCTTTGCGGGCTTGGCCGGAGCGGGGGTCGCCGCTGGATTATTTGCGGTGGCGACCCGGCTAAGGTCTTCCGGAGCGAAGTCATCAACTGCAAGCAGAGATGCCACCTTATCATGGTAGTCAGCCAGCTCCGCCGCCTCTGTCTTGTTTATCACGCCAGCCTTGGCGGCCTGGCCAATTTGTTCGCCGAGATAGTCCGACTCGATCAGTCCTTCGCGTTGCGCCTGCTTGAGACGTCGCTCCAATGGCGCGAATTTCTCTGCCAGTTCCAGAGCTTCCTGCAACTGGCCAAGCGGGTTGCCCGGTTCCAGTGTTGTATAGGCCTCGCGGCTCAAGCGTTCTCGCGCCTCACCGGTACGCGTCATTAGATCGACGACCTTATGACCGAGCTCGTCAGATGGCGACGAGTAGGTTCTGCCGCGCGGGAAGATGAAGATTCGCAGGAATGCCGCAACCCAGCGGTTCGGGAAGTTAAGCAGAAACGCGTGGAGTGACTCCTGAGCCTGGTACATCAATGTCCGCACCGACCACTCAACCAGGGGCAAGTCGGTCGCGCGCCGTCCCTGATTCTCGAAGTGCTTCAGCACAGTCGAGGCGAGATACATCGAGCTCAATACGTCGCCCAATCGCGCCGACAACAATTCGCGCTTCTTCAGTTCTCCGCCGAGAGTGAGCATTGCGAAATCGGACGCGAGTGCAAACGCGGCGCTGTAACGATTGATGTTTTGGTAGTAGCGACGCGTTGGCGTGTTAAGCGGCACGCGGCTGAACTTGGCATGAGTAAGCGCAAGAAAGAACGACCGCGCCATATTGCTGATCGCGTAGCCGATATGGCCAAACAGGGCCTTGTCAAAATTAATCAAACCACGGTCTGTATCTTCATCGCCTGCGGCTTGCATTTCTGGCAACACAAATGGGTGGCAACGGATTGCACCCTGGCCATAAATAATAAGGCTGCGCGTCAAGATGTTGGCACCTTCGACCGTAATCGCGATAGGCGTTGCCATGAAGCTGCGACCGATGTAGTTCGATGGCCCCATCATGATGGCCTTGCCACCGTGCACATCCATCGTATCGTTCGCGACTTTCCGGCTGAGTTCGGTACAGTGGTATTTCAGAATTGCCGACGGCACAGCCGGCTTCTCGCCCTGGTCGATGGCCCCTGACGTTACCGACACGGCGGCATTCATTATGTAGGTGTGCCCTGCTATACGAGTAAGTGCTTCGCCGACACCTTCAAAGTTCGCGATCGATGTGTTGAACTGCTTGCGAATTTTCGCGTATGCACCTGTCGAATAGCTGGCTGCCTGGCCGCCACCACAGGCTGTCGAAGGCAAGGTGATCGCGCGGCCAACGGACAATAGCTCGACCAGCATCTTCCAGCCCTTGCCCGCCATTTCCGACCCGCCGATGATGTAATCGAGCGGCACGAATACGTCTTCGCCGGTCGTAGGGCCGTTCTGAAAAGCGATGGTCAAAGGGAAATGGCGCCGCCCAACGGTCACGCCGGGTGTATTGGTCGGAATCAATGCGGCCGTAATGCCGTAGTCGGTTTTGTCACCGATGAGGTGATCCGGATCGGACAGTTTGAAAGCAAGTCCGAGGACCGTAGCTACCGGTGCAAGTGTGATGTAGCGTTTGTTCCAATTCAGGCGTATGCCGACGATGTTTTCGCCGTTCCACGAGCCCTTGCACACCACGCCACTATCAATTATCGCTGCCGCATCAGACCCTGCCTCGGGAGAGGTCAACGCAAAACAAGGGATCTCGGTACCGGCGGCCAGCCCCGGTAAGTAGCGTTTCTTTTGCTCTTCGGTACCGTAGTGCAATAGCAACTCCGCCGGTCCGAGCGAGTTCGGTACACCAATTGTGGATGACGCCGTCGCACTTCGTCCCGCGAGTTTGGCGATAACCATTGCGTTTGCATACGCTGAGAATTCGAGTCCGCCGTATTGTTTGGGAATGATCATCGCAAAGAACTTGTGTTCGATGATGTAATTCCAGACCTCGTCTGGCATGTCGCCGCGCACGTGACAGATATCCCAGTCGTCGATCATCCTGCAAAGCGTTTCGCAGGGTCCGTCAAAAAACGCCTGTTCTTCTTCGGATAGTGCGGGCGCGGGGAAGGACATCAGCCGATCCCAGTCGGGCATGCCTGAGAACAATTCACCGTCCCACCAGACACTGCCCGCCTCAAGCGCTTCGCGTTCGGTATCGGACATTGATGGCAGCATCTTGCGGTACATGCCGAGCAATGGTTTGGTTAACTTCTCGCGCCGTAATTCGATCAGGTTTGGAATGACCATTACGGCAAAACAGGCCCATAGAAACAGCAGCCAGAGCCACCAACCGCCGCCCAGAAATGTATAGGCGAGCAGGGCTAACCCTGTGGCGATGGTAGATGTGCGCAAATCGATGCGCTGGTAGGCGAGGTAGACACCGCCACCGACGAACAGCAGCAACCAGGACAGGCTAATTATGAAACTGGACAAAAAAGTACCCTCAGGGAACGTGGATTGCCACGGCAAACCCTAACATCGGAATGCAGGGCCTGCCATGTGCGGCGTCACATCAAAGCAAATCTTCGATTGCAGCTCGTTCTTCCCTGAGTTCGACCTCGGTCGCTTGCATGCGTTCACGGCTGAAATCGCTAATGGCCAGGTCCTGTACAATTTCGTACTCGCCGCCACTGCAACGTACTGGGTATGAATAAACAATACCGGGTTCGATGCCATAGCTGCCATCAGCCGGAATCGCCATGCTGACCCAGTCGTTGTCCGCTGTGCCTAGTGCCCAGTCATGCATGTGATCGATTGCTGCTGACGCGGCAGATGCGGCCGAGGAGGCGCCACGAGCTGCAATGATAGCTGCGCCGCGCTGCTGTACCTGGGGAATAAACTCGGCGCTGAGCCATTGCTCATCCACAAGGTCAGCGGCAGCCTGCCCTCGGACTTCACAATGATGAATATCCGGGTACTGAGTTGCGGAATGATTGCCCCAGATCGTCATGTGTCGAACATCGCTGACATGGCAATCTGTCTTATCGGCAAGTTTAGCGATAGCACGATTGTGATCGAGGCGTGTCATTGCTGTGAAATTGCGGGGGTTGATGTCAGGCGCGTTGCTTTGAGTGATCAAGGCATTGGTGTTTGCCGGATTGCCGACGACCAGCACGCGGATATCGCGACTCGCGTGTTCGTTAATCGCCTTTCCCTGAACCGAAAATATCGCAGCATTTGCCTCGAGCAGATCCTTGCGCTCCATGCCCGGTCCGCGCGGCCGAGCGCCGACAAGGAGTGCATAGTCGCTGTCTTTGAAAGCGACATTCGGGTCGTCGGTCGCGACAATGCCGGCCAATGTGGCGAATGCGCAATCGTCGAGTTCCATGACGACGCCGTTAAGTGCCGGCAACGCCGGTGGGATCTCAAGCAGTTGCAGGATAACGGGCTGATCGGTACCGAGCATTTGACCGGAAGCGATGCGGAAAGCGAGCTGATAGCCAATTTGGCCGGCAGCACCAGTAATTGTGACTCGAACGGGTGACTTCATTGGTTTTGTCCTGGGTGGTAGCGGTAATTAACAGTTGTTTGCGGGCGGCGATTCTAGCATCGCGCGCGCCGCGTATCACTCGTGAGATACCGAAGCTCAGCGAGGCGTGAAGTCGGGGAATGCTTCCCGTAAAGCCTCACGCTGCCGGCGGGCCTCGTCTGCGAGTCCGGCATCCTCCAGCTCGAGAACACACGCATGCCAGGACTCAGCGCTGGATCTGGCGGTCTCGTCACAAGAGGCAGCGGCAGAACTCAGGCCCGCGGCGCTCTGAGCGGTTACCGGCGCGCGTGCTGCGAACGCTGCGGCTGGAGCTTGATCCTTGTTTTCACCGTCTTGCAGGCGTGCCATCTCATCGGCACGACGCAGCATATCGGTGTCCCCGATCTCAACCTCGGCAATATCCAGAGAGTCTGAGGCTGCTTCTCTGGTGCGCGCGGTCTCATGTCTGCCCTCGTCAACCAAGCGCTTCTCGAGCTCGGGCTGCGCAGCCATTTGCTTCGCAGTCGATTTCAATGCCGTAGATTGCGGTACGGCAATCGGGGAATTTGGTGCTAGTGATTCTTCGAGTACCGCTGGCCCTGGCGTGGGCAAGTTCGATACTTCAAGTACTAAAGCGACCGAAAGCGTTATGGTCGCTGCCCAGGCCAATGGGCGAGTCCAGCTAACCGAGCGCAGGTAACGTGGCCGCGCGGCCTTCGCAGCGTCTCGCAGGATGGCCTTGTTCAGGTACTCAGGTGCGCGTTCGTCCGCAATCGCTTTGTATGTTTCGGACACGACCGCACTGGTATCGGTCTGTGGATTGTCTTGGTTTTCAGTCATCTTTCTTCACCGGTTCGTCGATCGCCTGGCGGAGCTTATTCACCGCATAGCGCAGTCGACTTTTGCTGGTTTCGCGATTGCTCCCCGTAATTGATGCAATTTGATCGAGGTTGAAACCTGCCTCCTCATGCAGCAAAAAAACGTCGCGCTGCTCGTCAGGCAGGTTTTGAAGTGCAACTTCGAGCCGCTGCCGCGCCAGGCTGCGTTCGGTTTGCATGTCGGGCTGATCACCAGGATCTGGCTGGCTGTCTGCCTCTATATCGGCAACATGGCTGTGGCGCTTGTTACGCCGAATGTGATCAATGAAGCAGTTGTGCGCGACGCGGTACAGGAATGTTGAAAACTTGGCACTTGGTCGATAATTCTCACGTGCCTTGATGATCTTGCCCCAAACTTCCTGAAAAACATCCTCTGCCGTGTCCCGATGGCGGCAAAGGCGCAGCAGATAGCGAAACAGCGCATCATTGTGGCGCTTGTACAGCTCCTCAAAGGCCCCTACGTCACCATCGCAGTAGCGGAGCATCAAGGCGCTGTCCTCGGGCATTTCGCTCATAGACGCAGCATAGGTGAGCGTTGCCTGACGCGAAAGTCGCCTGCGACCGCCGGCCAGCAAATGCATGTTTGTTTCCATACCTTAGTAAACGCGCCTCGGCGGGAATCTGGTCTAAAGCCGCAAAAATTACTTGCAATATGCCTTTTTGGTGTTATAGTCAACTATAACACTAGCTCACCTAGACCTGATGGGATCTTGGAGTCAATACAATGAAAGCCTTAATCGAACGCTATCTCAACGAAATCGTCGGCCTGACAATAATGGCCCTTATGGCGTTAGCGCTCGTTGGTGGCCAGGCAGACGCAGAAATCCGCAAGAACGCTGCCCAGGACCTTATCGGTATCGTGAAAATCGAAATAAGCGTCTTGGATCGATAGTGCGGTTTTTCGGTACGACTATGAATTACCCGGTTTCCGTCACAACGACGAGTGAAGTAGCGACGGAGTTGTTGCGCCGGCCTCCATGCGGGGCCGGCGCCTTTTTACAGGGCGGCACCAATGGATCCTAAGTGGAATGAAGACCAGCCGATTTATCGTCAGCTGCGAGATCGGGTTGTAGCGATGATTCTCGAGGACGTCCTCGCCGAAGGTGATGCACTGCCATCGGTGCGTAATGTCGCAGCCGAGTATCGGTTGAATCCGTTGACGGTGCTAAAGGGCTATCAGGAACTGGTTGATGAAGAGCTTGTCGAGAAGAAGCGTGGTCGCGGCATGTTCGTCACAGAAGGCGCACGCAAAAAACTACTGAAGAATGAGCGCCAGCGATTCCTGGAAAAAGAATGGCCGCTGGTCATCGCATCGGTGGATCGACTTGGTCTTGATGTCGCTACGTTACTTGAACAGGCGCAAAAGCCAGACGCAGGAGGTGAGAATGAGTAGCCTGGTTACCGCTCGCAACGTATCGAAAAGTTTCGGCAATGTCCGCGCAGTCGATAACGTCAGTTTCGATATCGAAAAAGGTAAGATCATGGGGCTGTTTGGCCCGAATGGTGCTGGCAAGACAACACTGCTCAAAGCGGTTCTCGGCCTGACGGACTGTGAAGGATCATTGTCAGTTCTCGGTCTTGATCCGTTTAAGCAACGCAAAGAGTTGATGCAGAACATCTGTTTTATTGCCGATGTTGCGGTGTTGCCGCGCTGGATAAAAGTTGCGCAATTACTCGACTTCATGGAGTCCGTACACCCGAATTTTTCTCGGCCCAGGGCCGAAGACCTGTTGTCTCGTACCAAGGTTCGAATTGACGCCAAGGTTGGCGAACTTTCGAAGGGCATGGTTACGCAGCTGCATCTGTCGATTATCACAGCGATCGATGCAAAGCTTCTTGTTCTCGATGAGCCTACGCTCGGCCTCGATATCATTTTTCGCAAGGAGTTCTACAGCAACCTCTTAAATGACTACTTCGATGGCGAACGCACCATTCTGATAACAACTCACCAGGTTGAAGAAATTGAGAACCTTATGACCGACATCATGTTCATTAATGATGGTCGCATATTGCTCGACTCCAGCATGGAAGCGCTACCGGATACGTTTATGGAGTTGATAACGTCCGGCGAGAATGCCGATAAGGCGCGCCAATTCGGACCGATCTACGAGCGCGATGTATTCGGTAAGAAAGTTATGACATTTGAAGGTGTCGACCCCGAAAATCTTGAGGGGCTCGGTGAACCACACACGCCGTCCGTCGCGGATCTCTTCGTGGCGAAGGTCAAGGGGGCTGCAGCATGATCTCGCACCAGTTCGCATTGATTCGCAGAGAGATCTGGGAGCACCGCTCACTTTTCATTACGCCAGCTGTTGTAGGGCTGGTTATGGTTCTGACGTTGTTGACGGCATTTATATTTGCGTCTGGTTACCAGGAGATCGTCGACATCGGTATCGTCGGCGCCCAGAGCCTTGCTGGTGATACGGAGCGTCGCGCAGCGCTCCTGGCAGTGCTGGCCGGCAATACCGCTCCCTTTATGATTGCGGGGGCGATCTTGACGGTCTTTTATAGTCTCGATTCGCTTTACGCCGAACGCAAGAACAAGAGCATCTTGTTCTGGCGCTCCCTGCCGATAACCGATGCTGAGACGGTTATCTCGAAATTACTGACAACCGTTCTTGCGATACCCCTGATCGCGTTTGTTGTCATCATGGTGACGCACCTTTTGATCCTCGCGATGACGAGTATGTTCGTCAGTATCGAGGGCGGTAGCTCAATGTTCCTTATCTGGAAGTCAGCCCCACTATTCGACGTATGGGCCGGCATGCTAATAATCATGATCTTGCTACCGGTCTGGTTTTCACCCTTCATCGGTTGGTTCCTGTTCGTCTCTGGCTGGACCAAACGCTCGCCGCTGCTTATGGCGTTCCTGCCATTAATGCTGGTGCCCACGCTCGAGTACTGGGTGCTCCGTACGCACCTGATCTGGGATGCCATACAAGGCCGCTTTGACCAGTTGCCGCTTTTCAAAGGCATCGATATCGAGACTCTTTTTGATGATAGCGAATTCATTGCCAATGCTGACGCGGTTAGCTTGCTTGCCTACGTTGACGTAGGCAAATTCTTCGCAAGTCCGCATATGTGGGCCGGACTAGTTGTCTGCGGCCTGTTTATCACGGCAGCGATCTATGTCAGGCGCTATCGCGACGACAGCTAGAGCTTGCTGGGGCGACCGGATAATCCGTGCTTTTTCAACTTGCCACGAAACTGGTCGTAGCTGAGGCTGAGCAGGTCGGCTGCCAGACGTTGGTTAAATCGTGACTTGTCCAGTGCAGCCTGCAACAGGCTTCTTTCGGTGTCTCGCAATCGTTGAGTAAGGTCGGCGGGTAGTAATGGGGTACGTGCAGCTTGTCGCTCGAGCGGCGTAGTAACCCGGTCATCGGCGAGCTTGAACGGCGAATCAAATGGATCGAATGCGATTTTCATGATCGGCTGATCGGGATCGGCGGAACGATACACGGAGCGCTCAACAGTGTTTTTTAATTCTCTGACGTTGCCGGGCCAATCGTGCTTTAGCAGGGATGACGAAGCGCGCGGGCCGAAGCCCGGGAAGTAAGCCCGTTTCAGTTCGCTCGTCATATTCACCGCAAATGCGTGCGCCAGGGTCAGGACGTCTTCAGGACGTTCTCGCAATGGCGGTACAGTGATGACATCGAACGCGAGGCGGTCCAGCAAATCCTTGCGAAACTGACCTTTGGCGGCGAGGGCCTGCAAATCGGAATTCGTCGAACCGACGATGCGTACATCAACTCGCAAGGTATCACTCCCACCGACGCGCTGAATTTCCCCATATTCAATTACCCGCAGAATTTTTTCCTGCATTCGCAAAGAAATGGTCGCGAGTTCGTCGAGGATAAGTGTGCCACCATCTGCTCTTTCGAAATGGCCTATATGGATGCGCGAGGCGCCGGTAAACGCGCCAGCTTCATGGCCAAACAACTCAGACTCGAGAATCGATTCTGTCAGCGCTGCACAGTTAACTTTTACGACGCTCTGCTCCCAGCGATCGGACAGAAAGTGCAGGCGGGACG
>Ga0316191_10002623_pt1 | contig 13110 bp, 13 predicted proteins | sample Eddworburr2cm_MG_FD_204928 | JGI IMG/M metagenome (GOLD analysis project Ga0316191, IMG submission 204928) | Coastal sediment microbial communities from Maine, United States - Eddy worm burrow 2 cm | ecosystem: Environmental > Aquatic > Marine > Coastal > Sediment | place: USA: Maine...
ATGACTTGACTGACCCGGCACCTGCTTCGACCTTTGCCCACCTTGATGCAACGACCGTGCTGTCGCGTTCAATTGCTGAAAAGGGTATTTACCCGGCCGTGGATCCGCTCGATTCTACCTCACGCATGCTGGACCCGCAGGTTGTTGGTGACGAACACTACGCCATTGCGCGCCAGGTGCAGGAAGTGCTGCAGCGTTACAAGGCTTTGCAGGACATCATCGCCATTCTCGGCATGGATGAACTGTCGGAAGAAGACAAGGTCGCCGTGGCGCGTGCCCGCAAGATCGAACGCTTCCTGTCACAGCCGTTCTTCGTGGCTGAAGTGTTCACCGGTTCGAAGGGCAAACTGGTTTCCCTGGAAGATACCATCAAGGGTTTCAAGGGTCTGGTGTCTGGTGACTATGACCACCTGCCGGAAGCTGCGTTCTACATGGTTGGCTCAATCGATGAAGCTGTCGAGAAGGCCGAGCGTCTGGCTGCGGAAGCTGCCTGATCCCTCGCGTCGGACTGATTAACGGAGAGCCTTATGGCCGATCTCTTGAAGTTTGAACTGGTTTCACCTGAACGGCTGTTGTCGTCGGGCGATGTGCAGCAGGTTGTTGTACCAGGCACCGAAGGCGAGTTTACCGTGCTGGTCAACCACGCTCCGGTATTGTCGACACTCAAACCCGGTGTCGTTACCGTTACACATGAAAGTGGAAATGCGGAACGCATTTTCGTGCGCGGCGGGTTTGCGGAAGTGAACCCTGCCGGCCTGACCATTCTGGCCGAGGAAGCCGTTGCCGTGAGCGAACTTTCGCCAGACGATCTGGCGCAGAAAATAAAGAACGCCCAGGAAGATGTGAACGACGCCAATGATCCGGAAAAGAAGCGCCGCGCGCAGGAAACGCTCGATCATCTGACACAATTGCAGTCTGCACTATAGATCAGTATGGCTTTTGATTGATTCAATCAAAAACCATAAAACTGATCGCTTTCAAAGTGCTGGAGCAACTTTTTGGGTTCAATTGAACCCATGTTGCTCCAGGGCGGACTCCAGATACTGAATTCAAGCCGGGCGGTCAAATGCCCGGTTTTTTGTTTGTGAAACGGGACCGGATCAGGATGAAGCAGACAGCACCATCGGCGGATCGCAACATGGGTGTCGTGCGTGACCGGTTGCTCAAGATTGTGCCTGAAACTGCACGTGACCTGTTGGAAGTATCATCCGGCACCGGCCAGCACGGGGCGCACTGTGCGCCTGCCATGCCGCATCTGCGCTGGTGGCCGACGGAGTTCGATGCCGAACGGCTGGCGAGCATCGCTGCTTATGCTGCCGATACGCCATCGGGCAACCTGATGCCGCCTCAGCAGCTTGATGTGACGGCGAACGACTGGGCAGATGCCGTGCGGCCTGAGCGCACAGACGTCATCGCCAACATCAACATGATCCACATTACACCGTGGGACGCGTGCACCGGGCTGCTGCGAGGGGCCGGGCGCAAGTTGAGCGAAGGCGGGTTGCTGATTTTCTACGGGCCGTTCCGGCAACACGATATCGAGACGGCGGACAGCAACGAAGCTTTCGATGTCTGGCTGAAAAGCCAGAACCCGGCCTATGGTCTCAGGTTTGTAGAAGACGTCGCTGAAGAAGCATCCCGGCACTCGTTGTCATTGTCGGGAATTCTGCCGGTACCGGCCAACAACCTGATCGTGGTGTTTAGCCGGAAAGATGCCTGAACGCAGTTATGACCTGGCTGTAGACGTCACGCTTGAACGGCACGATCAGCTCTTCAAGTTCATTGATGTTGGCCCAGCGCCATTCGTCAAATTCCGGCTTGTGGCCGATGCCCGAAATGTCGATTTCTGAATCATCGCCGGTAAACCGGAAGGCGACCCATTTCTGTTTCTGACCCCGATAGCGGCCTTTCCAGGCAACGCCGACCAGGTGGTCTGGCAAGTCATAGGTGAGCCAGTCATCGGTTTCCGCCAACACAGTTGCCGAGCGCACGCCGGTTTCTTCGGTCAGTTCGCGCATGGCGGCGGTGCGGATATCTTCGCCTTTGTCGATACCGCCCTGCGGCATTTGCCACCACATGCCAATGCCTTCAGCCTCGTTGTCGTTTTTCTGGACGATGCGATGCCCAACCCATACGCGGCCATGTGAGTTCAGCAACATGACACCGACGCATGGCCGGTAGGGAAGATTGGCGTACTGGTCAATTGTCATGGCAGCAGGACCGATTTCCTAGCTGCGGCGGGCAGCGAAAGCAGCAGACACCGGCACCAACAGAATATTACGCCCGGCAAGTCCATGTGCCCATTGATCAATTGCTTCGATGGTTGAGGGTAAACCGGATCCGGTCGCAATGGCTATGCCACTGTGGCGAGCTTGTGCTTCCAGCTTTTGCAAGGCTGCCAGGACGGATGCCGGCGTGCCGTCGCCATCGAGATTGACAACTGCCGAGCGAGCGTTCAGCCCGAGAATACCGGCAAGCTGGGTGGCACGTGACAAGCCCTTGCTGCCGTCGTCGACATAAATCAGACCGCGTTTGCCAAGTTCTTTCAGGATGGGGCTTATAGCATCATTGTTGCTGGCAAACTGAGCGCCCAGATAGTTGGTCACCCCGGCATAGCCGGAAAAACGGCTGAGATGCCAGTGAAGGGAGTCCAGGTTTTTCTGTGCCGGGACAGATGTCAGCAGTGTATGCGGGCCGGGATCGATGGATGGATAGCCAAACGGTTCCATGGGCAGATGGATATAAAGTTCGTGACCACGGGATCTGGCGTCATTGGCCTGCTGCTGCAGGTTTTCACCATAAGGTGCAAAACCCAGTGATACTTCCGGCGGCAACCTGTTTATCGCCGTTCTGGTCAGGCTTTCATTTAGTCCCATACCCCCAATCAACAATGCGATTTTTGGCATGTCCGATGCCAGCTGTTCACGAGAAAGCGGGCGGGCATAAATGGTTGAGGGTCTTGATCCGTCCTTGGCGCGCCGCGGCAATGGCCCGTGCGGGCCTTTACCGGTTATCTTGGCCACCGGTGCCGGCACCAGTGCCAGGTTGGTTCGCGACGGGATGAGGGCCTGTTGGCTGCGCGACGGGGCAAGATCGTCAATAGACAGTGCGCCGGCCGGGCTTTCCACATGACCAGATGTTGTGCTGCGGCCTGCCAGTTGCTGCCTGCGCCGGTCAAGGTCACTATCACTGCCTGACTGCTGCCTTGTGCCAAGCTCTGACAGATCGATGACAGGGGTGTCGGCGCCGGTGTCCTGGGTCATCTCCTGGTTGCCGGCTTCTGCGTCCATCTGCGATGTGGCGGCGGGCTTTTTAACCGAAGAGGTAATGATCGGATCAGAAATGTCGATGCGCATGTGAACGACGGGCTCGCCGCCATACGGTTCATGGCTGACCACGAGCCAGCCTGCCAGACCGCCCAGCACTGTTATGCAGGCAAGTGATGTTGCCCTGAGGGCAGACGGGCGCGCCGACAACAGGCGTACCGGAAATGAGCGCCGTTTCAGCGGCTGGCGAAGGTCGTTTTCCATTTACAGCCTACCCAAACTCCCTGTGAGTTGCTGTGAACGCTTGCCCTGATTAACCGGTCAAGCGTGCAAACTATACTCGCGAAATTGCTGATTCGTACTGAAGTAAAGCACAAGTTGAGACTGCCGGGATGTGGGCTCAATTCACGTTGAATGTGAGCGTCATACCGCTACATCGCACTCTGCGGAGAGCACCACGTATCGCTCGAATAACAATGGCCTGCCACAGGCAAGGCTAGATCAGGATGATTTCTGGTTGAATCAACCAAAAATCATAAACCTGATCGCTTTCAAAGTGATAGAGCAACTTTATGGGTTCACTTGAACCCATGTTGCTCTAGTGCGGCGCGAGCACTGCTCGCGCGCCCTTGTCACAGGAAAGGCTTTAGTTTGCAGATGTGTCGGACTTGGCTGCCGGTGCTTCGGCCTTCTTCGGCGTCAGTCCGACCGTCTTGCCATCAAGCACGTCAATTGCCGCCTTGAGCTGCAGGTCCTTTTCCTTGTCAGCCGGTACATAAGACGATGAGCCGGTGGACTCCTCACCCTCGCCCTCACCGGTCAGGTGGCCACGCAAGGTCGCCTCCGACGTGGTGCGGCTTGCCTGGGCCTTGAGCTCTTCCGGCAGTTCCTGCTCGATCTTGATATCCGGCTTGATGCCCTTGGCCTGGATCGAGGTGTTCGACGGCGTGTAATAGCGAGCCGTTGTCAGGCGAATAGCGCCTTCCGATCCGAGCGGAATGATGGTTTGCACCGAACCCTTGCCAAACGAACGGGTGCCGAGGATGGTCGCCCGCTTGTGATCCTGCAGAGCGCCTGCAACGATTTCAGACGCCGACGCTGAACCGCCGTTTATCAGGACAACGATTTTCTTGCCGTCGCTCAAGTCGCCATTGGTCGCCGTTGAGCGATCGGTTTCAGATCCGTTACGGCCCCGGGTGGAGACAATGACACCCTTGTCCAGGAAGCTGTCGGACACCGAGATGGCCTGGTTAAGCAGGCCGCCGGGGTTGTTGCGCAGGTCAATGATGTAGCCTTTCAGCTTATCACCGAGTTGGGCCTTGATCTTTTCGACTGCCTTTTCGAGGTTGTCCTGGGTCTGGTCGTTGAAGGACGAAATGCGGATATATCCGATATCGTCGCGTTCAATATTGAAGCGTACAGCGCGAATCTTGATGATGGCGCGCTTGATCGTTACGTCAAACGGCGCATCCATGCCGGTGCGCACAATTGTCAGCGTGATCGGCTCACCGACCTTGCCACGCATTTTGTCAACGGCTTCGTTCAGGGTCAGGCCGCGAATTTCCTTGCCGTCAATCCGGGTGATCAGGTCATTGGACAGAATGCCGGCTTTCTGAGCCGGTGTTTCGTCGATGGGAGCAACCACCTTGACCACTTCTTTTTCCATGGTCACTTCGATACCGAGACCGCCAAATTCGCCCCGGGTCTGCACCTGCATGTCCTTGAAGCGTTTCGGGTTCATGTAGCTGGAATGCGGATCAAGACCGGACAACATGCCGTTGATGGCCGTATCGATCAGCTTTTCCGAGTTGGGTTCTTCGACATAATCGGCCCGCACACGGTCAAATACATCACCGAACAGATTCAGATAACGATAGGTTTCCTGATTGGATGCGTTCGCAAAGTTCAGCGATTGCCAGGCGCCGGTGGCCGCGATAAAGCCGACAACAAAGGCGCCGGCGATCTTCAGGTTTGTTTTGTGCATTACGTGTCGGCTTTCCATCAAGGGTTGGATCAACGATCCTGATTAGCTGAGCATTCAATGTAAAGGTTAGCGCGCTGTCGCTGTTCTCGCTAGCCTTCATTTCCGCCATTATTGCGGCGAAGTACCGCTTTTTGTCCGCGATCCATCCACCAGCGCGATGAATCAATGGCTTCCGCGCCTTTTCTTACTTCTACGTACAGGATCGGTCTTGGATCGTCTATGCGGTCTCCGATCAAAGTTCCGCGAGCCGTATGTTCGCCCATCGTCCCGACAGGCTCGCCTGCGGTCAGTGATTGTCCGGCAGAAACGGTGATCTTGTCCAGACCCGCAAGCAACAAATGATAGCCATCGCCGGTGTTTATGATGATCAGCTTGCCATAACTGCGGAATTCACCGGCAAATTCCACATCACCGTCTGCCGGGGTGGTGATTTGAGCCAGTTTCCCGGTGGCGATGTGCAGACCCTCGGAGCGCCCGCCATAGCCATCCTTGTCGTTGAAGTTTCGCACCCGTTCGCCCTGGGCCGGGTAAGCCAGCTTGCCGATGGAGGAAGCAAACCGGACAGCAGGCTTGTTGCGTTTGCGTTGCGCGGCAGCGTCCTGTTTTTGCTTCAGCTCAAGAGCGGCCTGGCGGCGGGCGTTTTCTTCGGCTGCCCTGGCTACCCTGTCGGCTTCGGCGGCTTGTTCCTCGGCGATCTTCAACTCGGCAAGTCGTTTTTCTTCAGCTTCGCGTGCTTCTTGTTCAGCGATCTGACGTGCTTTTTCAGCAGCCAGCCTGGCGATCCTTTCAGCTTCGGCCTGCCTTTCCTGAGTGGCTTTCAGCTCGGCCAGCCGTTTTTCTTCAGCTTCGAGTGCCTTTTGCTCGGCGAGCAGGCGCGCCCTTTCCGCTGCGGCCCTGGCAATGCGTTCGGCCTGTGCCTTTCTTTCAGCCTGAGCCTTGGCCTCGGCAACCCGCCTGGCTTCGGCTTCACGGGCTTCACGTTCAGCAATCCTGCGAGCCTCATCTTCGGCTGCCTTGGCCTGGGCCTGGCGGCGCGCTTCAGCCAGGCTGGCCAGCAACTGACGAATATCCTGGGCCTTTTGCGCCAGTTGCAGGGCGCGTGTCTGTTCGGCTTCAAGTTCACGGGCGGTTTTCGCCAGCAGGGCCTGCTTGCGGACCAGCAACGCCTCCAGCTCGGCACGCGCTGGCCCGAGATTGCTAATGTGTATGTCCAGTTCGTTGCGGGCCGACACGATGCGCTGACGAACCGCTTCAAGTTCCGCCAGTTCACGGGCGAGGCTGGCGGCCTGGCCTTTCAGGTCGGGCACGATGGCGCCGAATAGCAAGGCGCCGCGCACTGCACGCGTCGCATCGCCGGGTTCGACCGCCAATGGCGGCGGCGGGTTGCGTTGCAGCCTCTGCAAACCGGCAAGCAGTTTACCGAGCACACCGCGCCGGGCACGCAGCCGGGAGCGCAGGGTGTTGTCCTTCAGGGCAAGCGAGAGGAGCTTTTTCTCGCTTTCAGCGATGCGGGCTTCACGTGACTGTATGTTTCCGGCCAGTGCAACGAGCCGATCCGAAACGCTTGCCATTTCTGCAGCCAGCGCTTCGCGTTCGCGGTCCAGCGCGGCTGAGCGGGTTTTTGCCTGCCCGATCTGGCGTTCAATGGTGCGCAGGCGGTTGGTTTCTTCATCCAGACTGCCCTGGACAGTCATGTCTTGCGCATGGGCAGCCCCGGCCAGCAACCACAAGGCGGTTGCAGACAGCAGGATGCGATTATGAAAGGCGCGTATCGGCAATTGGGCTTCCAGCTTGTTCGAATCCGGTGTTTTGCGGCCCGGCAATCGGCAGAATCGTCAGTCCCGGTGATACGGATGATTAACCAAAATGGTGACCACCCGGTAAATCTGTTCCGCCAATAACACGCGCGCCAGCATGTGTGGCCAGGTCATGTGTCCAAATGACACCATATATCGGGCATTTTTGCGGATTTCCGGCGCATGCCCGTCCGGGCCGCCGACCGCAAAAACCAGATCCTGGGTGCCGGATTCCAGCTCTTTTTTGATGATCTGGGCAAATTCGGCTGTGCTGAGGGATTTGCCACGCTCATCAAGGACAATAAGCACGGCTCCCGATGGGGCGGCGTTTGTCAGCAATGACGCTTCTTCACCGGCTCGCGCGGATGACGTGGTTTTACGGGATTCGGCGAAATCAACCACGTTCAGCGCCGTGATACAGGCCTGCCTGCCCGCCTGACGGCTGCGTTTTGCATAGGTGTCGACAAGCTCTGCCATCGGACCGGCCTTCATCCGGCCTATGGCGGCTATGGTCAGTTTCACCTGAATTCTCTTTAAGACGCAGCCGTGTCCGCCGGTGCGTCCGGCGACCAGAGTTTCTCGATATTGTAAAATGTGCGAACTTCCGGCCGGAAGATGTGAACGATCACGTCACCTGCATCCATGACCACCCAGTCACAATGTGGCAGCCCCTCAATCCGGATGTTTTTGTAGCCGGCTTCCTTCAGGGCATCGGACAACTGATCGGTAATGGCCGAGACATGACGGTTCGATCGCCCGGATGCGACAACCATGCTGTCCGCCAGTGCTGCCTTGCCATTGAGGTCGATGGAAACGACATCTTCGGCCTTGGCATCGTCGAGGCATGACTTGATGATCTTGGAGAGGGGCGGCGTGGCCTTGCGGCGAGACGCAGGTGCTGGTTTAGCGGCTGTGCTTTGCGAGCCGCTACGCATAGATTGGCTTGTCAGGGTTCGGGTCCTCTTGATGGCTGGAAGGCATGCGGGCTTGCTGCCTTGCAGTAATCTGTTTCTGACGGTTTGGCTGCACGATGTGCTTCTTGACCTGTTCCGTTGAACGAGTGGACGTCTAGAGTCAACAGGATACGCCCGATTCTGTTGCGATTCAAGCGCATCTGTGTGACGCAACGATGACTTTCACGGTTTTTACCGGCCATGGCCGCTGCTGTTGCCGTTGCGAATGGCGGTGGAGCTTTCATAACGCCAGGGTATGTTGAGGTAGCACCATGCCGGGGCTGCCCGATCTGCCAGCTGGCCGGCATCGGCTGCGTCAACGCGGTGATTGGCCAGTAACCGCGCCGCCGGTGAGCCCAGGGCTTTCTGGGTCCAGCCCGGTCGGGCGAACACGGCAAGCGGCAAGGTGGCAGGGATTTCGCGCCAGTCGTTCCAGTGATGCAGGCCCGCAAAGCTGTCGGCACCCATGATCCAGACAAACCGTGAGTGCTGGAACATCGGCAACAGGGCGCGAAATGTCTGCGCGGTGGTGCGGGTGCCCAGTTTTGCTTCCATGCCGGTCACAATCACTCGCGGGTTGACCGTCAGGCTTTTGGCGTGGGCAATACGGTCGTTGAAGTCTCCGGTGTCGCGGCTGTCCTTGAGCGGGTTTTGTGGTGATACCAGCCACCAGACCTGGTCCAGTTGCAGCCGCTTCAGCGCTTCTTCGGAGAGCGCCACATGGCCGTTATGGGCCGGGTTGAAGGACCCGCCGAACAGGCCAATTCGCTGGCGCGAAATGGCGGAAACTGAATACAGGCCGGAAATCATTGGGCGTCCGTCATGGCCGGATCTGTCCGGAGCCGCGCACCTGGTACTTGAAGGTTGTGAGTTGTTCCAGCCCGACCGGGCCGCGGGCGTGCAGCTTACCGGTGGCGATGCCGATTTCCGCACCGAAACCGAACTCGCCGCCGTCGGCAAACTGGGTCGAGGCATTATGCATGACGATTGCACTGTCCACTTCATTCAGGAAACGCACGGCGGCATCAGCATCTTCGGTGATGATACAGTCGGTGTGCTGCGATCCGAAGCGGGCGATATGGCCCATGGCGTCATCCAGGCCAGACACCGATTTCATGGCGATAACCGCGTCGAGGAATTCCATGCCCCAGTCGGCCTCGCTTGCAAGGCTGCTGGAGTGCGACACGGCATTGATCGCCTGATCGGCATGCACTTCGCATCCTTTCGCTCTCAGAGCATCGATGATGGCGGGCGCGTGGCTTGCCACGACATCTTCATGGACCAACACACACTCGGCTGCGCCGCACACGCCGGTACGGCGCATTTTTGCATTGGTGATAATGCTGACCGCCATGTCGAGATCAGCAGCCTTGTCGACATAGATGTGGCAAATGCCTTCAAGATGGGCAAACACCGGCACCCGGGCTTCGTCCTGCACCCGAGCTACAAGTGACTTGCCGCCGCGCGGTACGATGAGGTCGAGCGCGCCGCCCAAGCCCTGCAGCATCATGCCGACTGCGGCACGATCAGGGGTGGGGACCATCTGTATCGCCGCCTTCGGCAGCCCGGCTTCCTCAAGGCCTGCCTGCAGGCAGGCAACGATCAGGCCGGAGCTGTCATGACTGTCCGACCCGCCGCGCAGAATCGCGGCATTGCCTGACATCATGGCAAGCGCACCGGCATCTGCGGTGACGTTGGGCCGGCTTTCGTAGATAATGCCGATGACACCGATGGGCACGCGCACGCGGGTGAAGTCCAGACCGTTGGGGCGCTGCCAGTTGGCCATGACGGCGCCAACCGGATCGGGAAGCGATGCAACATCTTCCAGGCCGCGTGCCATTGCCTCGATGCGGTCTGCATTCAGTGTCAGCCGGTCGATGAAGGAAGCCGGTTTTCCGGCGGCTTCGGCGCGGGCAACGTCTGTTGCATTGGCAGCCAGCAATTGGTCTTCCGAGGCCCGGATGCGCGATGCCATGGCCCGCAGCGCAGCCTGCTTGCTGGCTGTGGGCGCTGTCGCCAGTAAGGTCGCGGCATTGCGTGCGCGATCGCCCAGGGCCTGCATGTCGCGCTCCAGGTCAACTGCAGCGGTGGCGATGTCTTCAGCCATGTTCATGCGGTGTCCTTTCCGGTCATCACCAGATCATCGCGGTGTACCATTTCATCACGCCCGGCCAGACCCAGCAATGCCTCAATTTCCGAAGATTTGCGCCCGGCGATAATTTCCGCATCCGCTGCATCATAGGCGCTCAACCCCCGGGCGATTTCAAGGCCGCTCAGGGTCACGATGGAAACCGTGTCGCCGCGCGAAAACTGCCCGGCCACCTGGCGCACACCGGCGGGCAGCAGACTGCGGCCCTTGCCAAGCGCGGTTGCCGCGCCCTCATCGACGATCAGCCTGCCGGCAGGTTCCAGCGAGCCTGCAATCCAGCGCTTGCGCGCCGTGGCAGGCGTCGCGGCGGACCTGAACCAGGTGGCGCGGCTGCCGTTCAGAATGCGGGTCAGCGGCCTGTCTTCATGGCCTGAGGTAATCACCATGGAGGCACCGGCGCTGGTGGCGATGCGGGCTGCCTCGATCTTGGTGATCATGCCGCCGGAGCCCATGCCTGACACCGGGGCGCCGGCCATGGCAGCAATGTCAGGGGTGATCTCGTCAACCTGGGCCACGAATTCGGCACCGTCGGTGTCCGGTGGCGCTGTATAAAGCCCGTCCACATCAGACAGCAGGACCAGGCAGGTCGCCGACATCATCGAGCTTACGCGCGCGGCGAGGCGGTCATTGTCACCATAGCGGATTTCCGATGTGGCGACCGTATCGTTTTCATTGATCACCGGCACGGCACCGCGCGCCAGCAGGGTGTTCAGCGTGGCGCGTGCGTTGAGATAGCGGCGGCGTTCCTCGGTATCGGTGAGGGTCAAGAGCACCTGCGCCGAGACCAGATCATGACCGGCAAGAGCGGCCTGCCAACCCTGTGCCAGGGCAATCTGGCCAACGGCTGCGGCAGCCTGGCTTTCTTCCAGTTTCAACCGGCTTTTGCCCAGCCCGAGACGGCGGCGGCCAAGGGCGATGGCGCCGGACGAGACAAGCAGTACCTGGGTGCCGCGCGCGCGCGCCTCGGCAATGTCGTGCGCCAGTCCCTCGACCCAGGCCCGGCGCAGGGATCCGTCTGCATTGACCAGCATGGCCGAGCCGATCTTGATGACCAGCCGGTCGGCGTTTTCCAGTTGTGAGGTCAGGGCCGCCATGACGCATCGTCCGTGGCGGGCTCGCCGTTCTCGTCAAGAACTGTCACCTGTGCCTGCTGGTCTTGCTGTTGCTGGCCACGCGCCTTGCGGATCGTGTGCAGCAGGGCGGCCATGGCAGGCCGTACGCCCTGGCCGGTGGCAGCAGACATCAGCAGCGGCACCTGTCCCGTGGCCTTTTCGAATGCCTTGCGTTTTTTTGCCAGCTCGTCTTCGTCAACAATATCTGCCTTGTTGAAAACGATCAGTTCCGGCTTGTCGGCCAGGTCGGCAGCGTAAGCTTCGATCTCTGCGCGCACGACACGGTAGGCTTCGGCAGGATCTTCCGCAGATGCATCGACCAGATGCAGCAGGCAGGCACAGCGTTCCACATGCCCCAGGAAACGATCGCCGAGGCCAATGCCTTCATGGGCACCTTCGATCAGGCCCGGAATGTCGGCCAGCACAAACGTGGCGGTGTCGACTTCGACAACACCGAGATTGGGCACCAGGGTGGTGAACGGATAATCGGCGATCTTCGGCTTGGCCGCAGACACGACTGACAACAGCGTCGACTTGCCCGCATTGGGCATGCCGACAAGGCCGGCATCGGCGATCAGTTTCAGGCGCAGCCAGACCCACATCTCGGCACCGTCTTCACCCGGGTTGGCGCGCCGCGGCGCCTGGTTGACCGATGACTTGAACCGGGAATTGCCCCAGCCGCCATTGCCGCCGCGCAGCAGGCGCACCCTCTGTCCTTCCTCGGTCAGGTCGGCAATCAGGGTTTCGCCGTCTTCTTCCAGCACCTGGGTGCCGACCGGCACTTTCAACACCACGTCTTCACCCATGGCGCCGGTGCGGTTGCGGCCCATGCCATGGGTGCCGACCTTGGCCTTGAAGTGCTGCCGGAAACGATAGTCGATCAGCGTGTTGAGACCGTTGACCGCCTCGACGAACACATGCCCGCCGCGCCCGCCGTCACCACCGTCGGGACCGCCGTGCTGGATGAATTTTTCACGCCGGAACGACACGCAGCCGGCGCCGCCATTGCCGGATTTTACGTAGACTTTTGCCTGATCGAGAAATTTCATTTGTTTTGAGCCTTCTGCTCCAGATAGCGGGCTTTGGTCAGCGTCACCTTGCGCGACGGCCTGGTCTGGCCGGAGCCGCGCGAATAACAGGTCATTTCACCTTTACCGACAAAACCTGCCTTGGCGAGCACGCGCCCGGACGCCGGGTTGATGAGCAGGTGTTCGGTGTCGATCCGTTCAATCGTGTTGACCTCAAATGCGTGCCTGATCACGGCTATTGCCGCTTCGGTTGCATAGCCCTTGCCCCAATAATCCAGGCCCAGCCAGTAGCCGAAATCGATTTCATGTGACGGCTTGTCCGGGCGGCTGGCGGATCCATAGCCGGTACCGCCGATCAGCTCGTCGGATGCGTCTTTCAAGGTGATGGCAAAATTTGCCGTGTTTGCCGGCAAGGTGCGCACACTGTCCAGGAAGTCTTCCGCGTCGGACAGGGAGTAAGGATGCGGCATGGTTGCGAGCATGTGGGAAATCTCGGGGCGATTTGCCAGTTTCACCAGACGCGGGGCATCGGTTTCGCGCATGGGGCGAAGCAGCAGCCTTTCTGTCTCTATCTGGTCCATGTCGTGCAGTCCTTGAACGCTTCTAAAGTGATCGAGCAACTTTATGGGTTCAAGTGAACCCATGTTGCTCTCCCCTTAAACGGCAAACGGGGAGATGGTGAATGGCCATCTCCCCGTCGGTGTTCATTATGTCATCTCACCGGGGCGATGGGCACCGGTGTTTCAGGCTAATGCCCTTCAGTCCGGTCGCTTTACTCAGCAGCTGCCGGCATCGGGACAACGGACACAAAGGTGCGTCCGT
>Ga0316191_10002626_pt1 | contig 13104 bp, 9 predicted proteins | sample Eddworburr2cm_MG_FD_204928 | JGI IMG/M metagenome (GOLD analysis project Ga0316191, IMG submission 204928) | Coastal sediment microbial communities from Maine, United States - Eddy worm burrow 2 cm | ecosystem: Environmental > Aquatic > Marine > Coastal > Sediment | place: USA: Maine | collected...
GGGTGGCAGAAGACCTCTCCACCAAATCAAGATCCTGGCAGAAAATATTATTTGGATCTCACCGTTTAATTAGAGCCATGTAATATCGATTTGTCACTAAACTTCTATGAGATGAAAACTATGAAGATGTTAGTATTGCTATCCATACTTCTACTGGGTGTGGGTACCACAAGCTTTGCACAGAAGAAAGCCAAGGGCTCCTCAAAAGTATCTGCAGGATTTCTGGCGGGTTATAACAGGGGATTGGGTTTCCAGGGAAACCTGACTCTTCATAATATTGGGAATGAGCTGCCCTTTGAGCTCCGCGCAGGCGTAGGATATACCTTTCTCAATCCGGGAAACTCGGGCGAAGCACGTCGCATATTCATTAACAATAACACCAATGGAAGCCCTGAAAAATCGGGGAGGTCCATAGACTACCGGATTGATTTTCTGTTTCCGAAATCCATATTCGGCTTGAAAAACTCTTACCTGATTGTAGGTCCCAGGGGATCTTCTTTCAAGGGGACTTTCAAATACATAGGTGGGAACGAAGAGTTTGATGTAATCTCTCATCAATGGGGGCTTGGACTGGGCGTTGAAAATCATGTGAGAATGTCCCCAAAACTCAATCTGGTGGTGGTTCTTGGACTCGATTATTATATACCCAGTACTTTACACGGACACGACACTTCTTATAGTCCCGACAACGACAATGTGAATCCGCGGAATGACAATCAGAACGACGATAATCCATTTACCTACAAGGATGCCAATGCGGCCATATATCAGCCAGGATTTATGCCCTATGCCATGATTGGATTGAATTTTAAGTTGTAAGAGGGTAAGCCAATCCTGCAAAGCAAACAGATCAGGCTTCCGAAGACACCCAGGCCAGGTAAAGCCTGTAGGCCAGCGAAAGCAGCATGGCCCCAAGGAATAGCCCGATAAAACCAAAGGCTGCAAAGCCTCCGATAGCCCCTAAAAATATCACTATGGTAGGCACGGTGGATCCTTTTCCCATGAACATGGGTTTCAGTATGTTATCCAAAGCGCCCATCACAAGTAGATAAACCGACCACAGGGCAGCAGGCAGGGGATCTTTGAATGCAAACATGTATATGATCACCGGAATGCTAAAAAGCAAGGCAGGAATCTGGGCAATGGTCATTATCAGGATTACCAGGATCCATAGGCCAGCCAGTGGTATCTGAGCCAGGATCAGGCCTACTCCCATTAAGGAGGTTTGAATGATCGCAACACCAAGGACACCCACAGCCACATTTCTCATTGTGACTACTGATATATTGAGAAACTCGTCCCCCTGATCACCGGCAATCTTTCTGAAAAGCTTTTTTCCTGATTCCGCACCACTTTCAAAATAAATGAGGAAGATACCTGCGATAATTATGGACCCGGCAAAGGCCAGAATGCCCATGCCAGTATTGGCCAGGGTCCCCAACACTCGTTCACCCCATACAGTAATTTGAGGCAGATAGCGTTCCAGGGATTCGCCCAAGTTTTGGGATAAGTCCATCCACTTATCGTACAGCCAGGATCCAATAAGCGGCCACTCGGCCACTGATTCTGATGGAGCGGGAAAAGTGAAATTCTCATCCTGCATTGACTCCGATAGAAACTTGATCCCTTCCACGATCTCATTCACCAGCCAAATGCTGGGCAGGGTAAGCAAAAGGAGGGCAATAAGCATTATGAGCACAGAAGACAGTTTGTGTCTGTTTCCAAGTAAGCTACTCAGCTTATTTGAAATGGGAAAGAGGATGACAGCGATTATCATTCCCCATACCACAATACTAATGAAAGGGGAGAGAATCCTGTAACATAGATAAATAACCAGGATCAACAGGCCGACTTTCAGGACCAGGTCAATGGCAATTCTCAAGTAGTTATTGTCGTTCTCTCTTGATAATTTTGTGTTGCTAGCCATGCTTAGTTGCTTTAGGGTTGTTCGAATATATGAATTTTGATTCTCATGGCTGTTTTCCATACTGGTCTGGAATCATTTCCATATCATTGCTTCGCCCTACTTGACTTGAATGGGGACGATTCGTAAATTTACTATCCAAAGCCAGAATACACCCTCTCTTTATCAAAAGTAACTTCGAATCACTTTTGTATGATTTCCCATCCAGGAAATGCTTGGATTTTATTCTTTGTAAACATAAAAAGAGGATCCTATGAAAAATATCATCTATCAAATAAATGGAATTATTCCGCCTCATATGGCAGAAAGAATTCTGGAAAATGGCACTCCAGGGCAAAAGAAGAAAGCCGAAGCTTACATACGGATTGCCGGACAGATGCGCGGTCAGCGCCAGCAGCTTTCTGAACTTACAAGAAAGTCCGCCGCCGCAGCAGGCGAAAGGGTGCGCAAGGTCTATGATGCCCAGAACGGATCGGACCTTCCTGGTACTCTGGTCCGCAGTGAAGGGGCCGGACCATCAGGCGATGCAGCGGTGGATGAAGCCTATGAGGGATCGGGTGCCACCTATGATCTCTATGCCGAGGCATTTGGTCGGAATTCCATCGATAATCAGGGGATGGACCTGAAATCTACCGTTCATTTTATGGAAGGTTATGACAACGCCTTTTGGAACGGAGAACAAATGGTCTACGGGGATGGTGATGAAGATATGCCTGAGGAGGAAAGGCTGTTCAACCGTTTTACTGCAGCCATTGATATCATTGCCCATGAGCTGACCCATGGGATTACCCAGTATGAAGCAAACCTTGTATACAGGAATCAGGCAGGTGCACTGAACGAATCATTTTCGGATGTATTTGGTTCGCTGGTGAAACAGCGTGTGAAGAATCAGATGGCTGGAGATGCTGATTGGCTCATTGGGGAAGGCTTGTTCACAGATAATGTGAATGCCATCGGCATCCGGTCCATGAAAGCACCTGGCACAGCTTATGATGATCCGCTCCTGGGTAAGGATCCCCAACCGGGCCATATGAACGACTACGTGGATACCATTGCAGACAATGGAGGGGTGCATATCAACTCCGGGATTCCCAACAAGGCTTTTTATGAAGTTGCTGTAGAACTGGGAGGATATGCCTGGGAGAAGGCCGGAAAAATCTGGTACCATACCTTGTGTGAAGAACTGGATCAGTCTTCAGATTTCCAGAAGGCGGCTAATTCAACCCACAAGGTGGCAGGTGAGCTCTATGGCAGGAATAGCGATGAACAGAAAGCTGTGTACAATGGATGGAAGGCTGTGGGTATTATCCCGGCTGCTGATCAAAGGAGAGGATGCCGTGGATTTGTAAGTCGGACCTGGAGGAGTATCTTTGGAAGTCGCAATGCTTAATGGGCATGGATCAGGAACAATTCCATATCGACTTTGAACGAACGGGGGGATTTACCGGGGGGACGATCCGCATTGAATTAAATAGCGAAGAACTGGACCCCGGGCAGGTAGAAGCATTGAAAGAACTGATTGACCGTTCTGGCTTTTTCGAGGCCTTTGCTATGGAAAATAAGTTCCTGAATATGCCCGATCAATTTCACTATCATATTACCATCGATCATGTGGGAAAGAAAAGAACCCTGGAATTGAGTGATGGAAGTATGCCTGATCTTTTCCGTCCGCTAATCAACTACCTGGTAAGGCTAACAAGGAAAAGCCGACGTTCCTGATTGGAAGGCTCCTGACCAGTGACTATCTTCAGAACATCCTGACCAGCATGGCAGCGACAGCACTGGCAAGCACAAATTCCAAATCTGGATCCAAATCATCTCTGATCCAAACATACCATTTATTCATCGGCAGTACCTGTACAGCCGCCAGGGATCTTGAGCCGTCCCAGAACTCGTAACCCAAGAAAGGATTAAGCATCGAGTTTTTTCCGTCTTGCCTTTCAGTAATTTGCTCAATCTCAATAAGAGTATGGTTATCAGTGAGCATGCCACGAAAGAATGTATGATCGTCCGTTAAATATTCGCCTTCTACCTCTACTACCTTGGGATATATAAGCACTAGGTTCCAGATCGCAGTATCGCTAGAAAAAGAAAAGACTGTTTCATATATCCCTTCTCCCTCTTTTACTTCTACCTCATTCCAATTGGTGAATGTTTTTAAAAACCATCCGCCTTCATCGATTTCAATATTTTCGGACACTCGAATATTGGCGATGCAGGTGTCAGCCCTATCGTTTACGAAAACAAAGGATTTTTTGGACGACGATTTCATGGAGGTATTGTCGCTAAACAAAGGTGATTTTTGGGAAGTTGTCTCCCAACCTCCTTTACCGGATACTACTTTGTAAGTGCCGAATTCATATTTACCCACGCTGCTTACTCCTATCCGTTTGGCCCTCATTGCCTCGCTGTTTATATCAAGCCTCTCGTCAATTCTAATTAGTTTTTGTGCAGACGAAGTCTGGGCGGAAGCCAATTGAAGGCCTAGAATCAATAGCACTATGTTTAGTCTGGTTTTCATGGCGTATGGTGTTGAGATGTCTTGTTATTTCTTAAGCTTTAGATCTATTTATATAATGTTCTTAGATTACACAATGGTATACAATTCCATATTTTCCATTTTCCCTCTCAACTCGTTTTTTCCCAGTGATTTGATTTGAAATTCAGAATCAAGATCTAAGCTTTTCATCAATTTATCTGAAATAAGAAGATCGACTTTGTACTGATTACAAAGTCCTTGAATTCGTGCTGTTGAGTTGAGTACATCACCCGTAAAGATGATTTCTTTCTTAAGTGCGCCAATTTCTCCAGTGGTTACTTTTCCATAATGAAATCCCGCTTTGAAACCAGGTAGTAATCCAAAATTTTTATGATACCAATCCTCTCGTTTACGAAGATCTTCTTTCATGGCAAAAAAGCATTTAAGGCAATTATTGTTTTCTATCCCGTCTTTATACTTCCATGATACAACAATCTCATCTCCGATATATTGATATACTTCACCCGAGTGCTTAATGATTGCTTCAGACAGATCGGAGTAATATTCTCTGAGCAATTCAAAATATTTTAGGTGGCCAAGTTTTTCAGCAATTGTAGTAGAAGATTTCATATCCGAAAACATAAAAATTCGTTCTTCTTCCTTTGGAGTGTGATATTTTCCTGTAAAAAAATTAATCAATATCCCATGTCCAATATTCTCACTTATTTCCGCATAAAAAAGAGATATTCCCAATTGAACAGCTAATTGTAAATCGTTACTCAGGTGAGTAATGCTTGTTAAGAAGGTGGCAAACTTGCTCCAGACTCTTTTATCAAGAATGTTTGTATTAAGTTCCATGCTTACAGCAATGGGATAAGCAATTACAATAATCACGAATATAATTACGACATAGAACAATGTTTTATACAATATCTTCTTGCTTAGACTTTTTTTTGCAAAAACCTTGTTTAGATATAGTACTTCAACAACACCTACAAATAGCCCTAGCATGGTATTAACCAGGGTGCCAAAAATGAAAATTTTATAATCAATTTCGATTGCAGTAGATGAGCGTTGGTCCAAACCGCCCGTTGCAGCTGTCTCAATGATAAAGAAAACAAAACCAGATACAAACCAGATTAATCCAAATGGAATAATGCGGGATATATTTCTTTTTGCTTTGGGGGATAACATTTATACAGTCTAATATTTAGCCAAGCAACAGTACTTCACTAATGATGAATTTCAAGGTCTTCAGAAACACCATTGGTGATTACTTAATAAATATACACATTCTCCCTATTCCTATTTACGTGGTGCAGAGAAACATAAAAGTAAAACGGGTCTCAAATCTTAAGGATCTGAAACCCGCTTCATTCTTATTCTTCTTATTTCTAAAGGATTATTTCACCATCTCAATTGTAGGTGGTATCCAGGACCTGTCAAGAATGGCTTCTTTCCCCCAATAGCAACGGATATATAAAGAGAAAGTGTTCCCGGGTGCGGGAAGCCAATTGGAATCCATGTCTCCATCAGGTGGTGATTCTCCTGCAAAGAGAGTGAGTGATCCGTCATCGTTGAATTTCAGATCCTTGTTTTTTGTGCCCAGCGAGTAACGCTTTAGTTCGTTGGGTGTAAAAATATGGTGTTCGTTGTAGAGGGTCAGCGACCAGAATCCATTCACAGGTGGTAACTCTCCGTTTGCAAAAGTTATGGCATACAAGTTTTTGCTTTCCAACTGTTCGCCCTCGGAATCACCATCGGTGTAAAAGTACTGTGTTTCATTGGGCCGGTTATCGAACATGTTGGACCTTGCTGTACTGGTTCGCATCAGGTAATCGTATCCCCATTCTGCATTATTAAAGGAACGGTTCCAGCCATTTCCTGCTGGAATACCGTTGTGTTTCCACAGGAACAATGGTTTAATGACCTTCTCCTCGGTTTCAATAGCAACCTCCACAAGTGCTGCTTTCACCACAGGATCTCTTTCTGCTGCTTCAAGCACCTGCCGTATGGAGGCATAAAGTGCTTCCTCACCTGGAAGTGGTGGAACCAGGTCCATAACTCCGGGAAGCTGATCGAAGAAAACTTCAGGAACCACCCATTTGTTCTCTCCTTCGGATGGGGGAGTGGGGAAGGATGGAGTATTGCTCCAATCCTTGATCTTCATCTCTCCATCATAGTCCTTTAGCGGATAGCCGTTGATCTGGTTAAGAATGGGTTGTATGGCAGCCCTGTCCTCTTCTGTGTCGTTCAGGAAAATCCGTGGTCCGGCAAAACAAAATTCGGTGGTCGACTGCATCACGGCGGTAATTCCTTCAGGAATTTCTCCATCCCAATTAGGACCGACCAAGAGATAGAATCCGGGTTTAGTTCCATAAGCTTTCCCCATCTGTCCAAACTGGTCGGTGCGTGCATCATAAAGTGCATATACCCAGAAGCGGTCTCCGAAATCGGGCACCTGCAATACTACCGGCTCCTCATCCAGGGCGGCGAATACGGTTCCATATACCACATCCTGGTTGGGACAGGCCACGAAACCTTGTTCAGGTAAAACATAGTCATTGAGTAAACTCAGGTATCCTCTGGGTGCAACCGGAACTACACCGCCTAAGCGGCCGGCTTCCGGAGCCTGGGTAATGGTCGCACGGCGATTGTGGCTGTTTACCATGGGCCATCCCCACACGTAGGCCATCTGTCCAATGGTTTTCACATATTCGGGATGCATGATGGCGGTTGATGCCAAGGGATTGACTTCAAATACATTTTCAGTTGTCTGGTCTGGGGTATCCAAATCTTTCTCCTGGACCTGAGAGCAGGCAAGCAGACCGCATACAAGCATTAGTATCAGTACTGGAATTCTCAATTTTTCATGGTCTTGAACTGATTAGAAATAATTATTAAAGGGATGAATCAACAGGGCTTCTTCGGGAGATTATTCACATCGGGTTTGTAGTACCTGACTACAAAGTAATAAGGCTCTCCTGCATTCACCGGCATCCAATAGGTGCCATCTTCAGGATCTTCCACGCTGAATGTGATGGTGACGTTTCCATTCTCATCAGGTTCAGTGTTAAATGCATTGATGAGATCATTTTTACCTGGCAAAGTGTTCCGGGTGAGCGCACTGTATCGGGTTACGGACCAGAACAATTCCACACCTTCAGGTTCATATGGGAAAGTGAACACTTCGGTCTTATCCCCATTAAGTACTTCCTCATTGCAATTGGTGAAAAAGGGTCCATAATATGCGTGATGCATTGGAAGTCCCAGGTGCCCGACGATCGCTACCGCACGAAATTCAGGGTCGTTGCTATTTGGCTCATCGCTGTCAATGGGCCCAAACATTCCAATGTTGCCTGTTGGACCGAACTTTGGTGCAACAAAACCCAGGTAGTCACTTACCCGCTTGTAATCCTCTACTGAAAAATCTGTAACAGAAGCAAGGATTTCCTTGTTTTGGGGATACACATCATGGGTTTCAATGGTATGGGTAATGTAATTGTCAATGTTAAGCTCCTTGCTGACGCCGGTGAGTTTGATTTGCTCCTGTATGGCCAGAGTATTGACCATATCTTCGGCAGTTTTCACCTGGATCCGGATAAAAAGATGCGGGTAATCGCCCGGGCATTTAATGATCGTTGCATCTTCAGGCACCTTCATATCTTTTTCCTTGCGAACAAATGCGTATTTCCCCACTGGATGGATCTCATCAAAAATGGTGTAATGCTCCTGGTCGGTCACGTGAATAGAATAGTATCTTCCATCAGTAATTTCAGGATATTCCACCACTACCGGACCCTCTGTCAGGTCAATCACCGCCTTTGAATAAAGGTGATCAAGAGCAGGGGTAACCACCGGATCGGTTCCTTCGGTGGGCATCTTTTTGGTGTGTAGCAATATGTTTGTACCTCCTGCATCTTTGGCAGTGATCACCATATAACGCATGTGATGATACACTTTGAATGCCATTAGGTCTGCATCAGAAGGACGTTCAGGCACAGAAACTTCTGTTGTTTCCTGGGTGTCGGCTCCTTCTTTTTTGGATTGTGTCCCGCAGGCGAAAAGGCCAAAAGCCAGAATTGTGATTAACGCATGTTGAGTGATTTTTTTCATTATTCTATGTTTACAGGTTTTTATGAAAATGGCAGGGCACTTTGCAGTAAGCTATCTGTCAGTGCAATTTGGTAGATTAAAGGCTGATTCTAGGGGGATGTAATTCACAAGATTCGGAAAGTCAGGGTTTCGATTTCAATTTATAAATTTATCATACATTACCTTTCAAATTCAAATATAAAATCATCTAGTTTTTTTCGCATAGTGGTGAATCCCAAAATTACTCTTTTATTCTTTGTTTTTTGATTATGTACTTCAGCTAGGATTTGGATGGAGCTGGTAATCCTAACCTTCATAGTTCATTCATATCTTAAGGAGTCCACGGGTTTCATCCATGAAGCCTTGACAGATTGATAGGTGACAGACAGGATGGCAATTATTTCCGTACTCAGACCCGACACTATAAAGATCCACAAGGAGGGCTTGCTTTGGTAGGAAAAATCTCTTAGCCAGTATGACATTCCCCAATAGGCTAAAGGCGAGGCTATCACAAAAGCCAGCAATACCCATTTTGAAAATGTTGTGTATAGTTTTGTCAGAATCCCCATGGAAGTGGATCCGTGAATTTTCCGAAGGCCAATTTCCTGGGTTTTCTGTTCAACCATGAAGGTGGACAGGCCATATAAGCCCAAGGAAGCAATTACTATCGCCAGAATGGCCATCATCCAGTACAGGGTTCCCATTTTATTCTCGTTCCTGTATTGAGCATCAAATTGATCAGTCATTAAGGAATACTCAAAGGTGAACAGATCGTCGAATTTCTGCCATTCCAGGGCTATGTTGTCAAGTGTCTGGGAGGTATTGCGGGGACTGATCCTCACCAGCAGATAATTGTATTCAGAAGGTTTGACCATAAGGATGAGGGGGGCAATCTGTTTATGCAGGGACTCAAAATGGTAATCCTCTATTACCCCAACGACTTCTCCACGGACCAAACCATCGTCATCGTTCCAGATTACCTCTTGATTTATAGGAGATTCTAATGCTAACTCGTCGACGGCGGTTTCATTCAGTATAAACTTATGGATGGAGTCGGATCCGAATTCAATTGAAAAATCCCTTCCCTCAATGATCTGCAAGCCAAGTGTTTCAACAAAACCAAAATCTACACTTATTTCTGAAGTTTGAATTTCCTCCGGATGTTCATCATAGCTCAATGGATTGTTATTAATCCGGCCACCGGGAATGTTCGATACAGCCGCTATTTGCTCTACCTCTGGATACCTCAACAAATTTTCCTTGATTTGCTCGATTTGTGATCGAACATCGTCGCCTTTAATAGGAATTACTACTATGTTCTCCTGATCAAATCCAAGGTCTTTTTCATTCATGAATTTCATCTGCTTAAAGATGGTCAGGGTACCTATGATGAGGAATATGGATATGCAAAATTGAAATATCACCAGAGCCACCCTGATGTTGGCTACCGATGCACGGGATTGGGTCTTATTTCTCAGCATTTTCATAGGGCTGAAGGATGAGAGGTAAAAAGCGGGATAACTGCCGCTGATCAATCCAACTATCGCTGCCAGCACCACCAGGGCAATAAGAAAAGTGCCCGTATGAGAAGTATAGATAGAGTAGTCCTTCCCGGTGAATGAGCTTAATGAACTCAACAATACTTCCACAATAAATCCGGCCAGAAACACTGCGGTAAATGTCAACAGGAAGGATTCCCCGAGAAATTGGTATATGAGCGCCCGGCGGGATGCTCCTGCTGTTTTGCGGATGGCCACTTCCCTTGCCCTGCGATTGAACCTGGCTGTAGCCAGATTCATGTAGTTGATGCAGGCAATGACCAGGATCAACAGGGCAGTAAACAGGAAAATATAAACATAGGAGATATTGCCGTTGGTTTCCAATTCCCACCGAATGTGTGATCTCAGGTGTATATCCCTGATCGGGGTAAGCTGGAACCAGGTATTGCCTTCAAGTAGATTTGCTTCAAATTCCTCCCCCCCGTCGATGTATTGCAGAATCCATTCCGGTATTTTATTCTGTAGTTGTCCCACATCTGCATCAGAAGCGGTCACTATATAGTTATAATGACCCGGATCGGCCCAGGTGAACCATTCGCTGTTGTCCTGCTGTTTCATCAGTACATATGAAATCAGAAAATCAAAATGGAAATGGATGTTTGATGGAAGGTTTTCCAGGACTCCGGTCACCATTAAGTCGAGTTCTTCATTGACGGTAAGCATTTTGCCTATGGGATTGCTAGTCCCAAAATACTTTTCACTGATCTCACGTGTGATTATAACGGCATGTGGAACCCTGAAGGCAGTTTTGGGATCACCCATGATGAATTCAAAGGAAAAGACTTCAAAGAAGGTGGTATCTGCCGCATACACATTTTTCTCGTCAAACCTGATCTCCTCGTGCTCAATGGCATAAGTCGGCTTTGACATGTTTGGACCAAAAACAGGCGTCAGGCTGGTGGCAAGCTCCACTTCAGGGAAATCCCTGACCATGGCATGAGCCATGGGATGTGGGGTCCTGGTCTGGGGGATATCTTGATACAGATCAATCCTGTGGATCTGGTCTGCCCTGTCAAAATACTTTTCGTAGCTGATTTCATCGAGTATCCAGAAGGTGATCAGTATGCTGGCTGCGATCCCAATGGTCAGCCCCAGAATATTGATTAAAGTGTAAGTCTTTTGCCTGAGGGCATTTCTTACTGCAGTTTTCAGATTACTGCTAAACATGGAGGCTAGCATTTCGGTATATCTTTGCTGAATTTAGGTCTTGCTGCATGAGTGCAGTATATCCCTGGATATCAGTGAACATAATTGCAGCCAATTGACGGGATGCTGTCATTACAGCAAATTAGCAAATTTCCTGCAAACCCTCACAATTAATTGACTGACTTCAACTTTTGCTGAGCTGACATCACAATACAACAATATTATATTAGGATTAAGCGCAAAACTATTCGTAGTTTTATAAACCAGATCATTTAAAAGCATGTGTTTCTGAAAAACACATTTACATACCTGAGCATTGTTTTGCTTCTTTTTTCCTGTCGCGGAGATGAGCAAAGCACAAGCGATGATATGCCGCTCTTGCATCCGGCTTCACAGGCATTTGCTTTTAACCCACGGGAAGGCTACTTCATCAATCCTGTTACCAGAGGCATCATAGAGGCTTTGGTAAACTCCTATGGCGATACCCTGGAAACGGGGGTTCCTGTTCCGGCCCGGGGAAAGGCCATACATCCGGAAAGTGTAGCCTTACCAAAAATAGTTCCTGCTGGAGAACCCAGGGTGGTCCCCAACAACCTGGATGTATTTACCGTACCGGAGGCCCCCAGAACCCAGCCTGTAAGTACTGAGTCCCAGCTTATTTATACACCCGGTGTAGATAGCACATCTTTTGTTCTGGTGAACTCCACCGGCGATACAATCCCTACCGGTGTATCCTTAACTATTTCAGGATTAGTAGGTCCCTGTTACCTGCCACCGGCGATAAAAGCATTACCACCACGCATGAAAGATAACACCAGCATTCATATGCAATACCTGGATGTGGCTCAGGGAATGAATTCCTCACATGTTTTATCGATCATGGAAGATAGCCATGGCAATCTCTGGTTTGGCACAGGAGGCGGAGGCGCGACCTTGTACAATGGCAACACCTTTACCCATTTCGCTGAAAAAGAGGGTTTAGGCAATAACATCGTCTGGTCCATCCTGGAAGATAGCCGTGGTCATCTGTGGTTCGGTACTTATGGAGGAGGGATAAGCATGTATGATGGCCTTAACTTCACCCATTACACCGAAAAGGAGGGTTTAAGTGATAATCATATCCGGTCCATGATGGAGGACAGCAAAGGCAATCTGTGGTTCGGCACATGGAACAGTGGAGTAAGCAGGTACAATGGAGAAAGCATTATTCATTTCACCGAAAGAGAAGGCTTTGGCAACTATTCTGTCAATACCATCTTTGAGGACAGTCAGGGCCATTTATGGTTTGGTACGAATGGAGGCGGAGTGATTAAGTTCGATGGCCTGAGCTTTATTCATTTTACCGAGAAAGAGGGCTTGAGCAACGCTTATGTCTTGTCAGTCATGGAGGACAGCCAAGGTAATCTGTGGTTTGGTACAGATGGGGGAGGAGTAATTAAGTATGACCAAGAGTCCTTTAGCTATTTTAAGGAGCATGAGGGTTTAAGCAATAATTCGGTCAGGTCCATCCTGGAGGACAGACATGGCAATCTTTGGTTTGGGACTGAGCATGGGGGATTGAGCTTCTACAATGGTGAATCCTTCAGACATTTTACTGAAAAGGATGGCTTAAGTAATAATTCTGTGAATGCAATTTTTGAGGATAGTCAGGGCAATCTCTGGTTCGGAACAGAGTATGGAGGGGTAAGCATATACAACGGGGAATCTTTTACCCATTTTACCCAAAAAGAGGGCTTAAGGGATAATCGCATCCGCTCCATCCTGGAAGACAGCCAGGGCGATCTATGGTTCGGGGCCTGGAATGGAGGAGTAAGCAGGTATCGCGAGGGAATCATCACTCACTTTGCCGAGGAAGAAGGCCTATGCTCTTATTCGGTCAATGCAATCTATGAGGACAGTGA
>Ga0316191_10002627_pt1 | contig 13104 bp, 11 predicted proteins | sample Eddworburr2cm_MG_FD_204928 | JGI IMG/M metagenome (GOLD analysis project Ga0316191, IMG submission 204928) | Coastal sediment microbial communities from Maine, United States - Eddy worm burrow 2 cm | ecosystem: Environmental > Aquatic > Marine > Coastal > Sediment | place: USA: Maine...
ACATCGACGAAGCCCGCGCGATCGCTCACGAAGTTCACGAGCTCCCACGTATCACCGCCGTCCGTCGTGCGGTACAGGCCCCGCTCCGGGTTCGAGCGCCAGAGCGCCCCGAGCGCCGCGACGTACACGATGTCGGGATTGGTAGGATGGACCTGAATGCGTCCGATGTGCTCGGTCGCCTCGAGGCCCTTCAGCTCCCACGTCAGTCCACCGTCCGTCGACTTGTAGATCCCGCCCCCCGGCGAAATCGAGTTTCGCGAGTCTTCCTCCCCCGTGCCGGCCCAGACCTGATCCGGATCACTCGGGGAGATCGCCAGATCGCCCATCGAGACGACGCGCTCGTTGTCGAAGACGGGGCGAAAGGTCTGACCGTTGTTGGTCGTCTTCCAGATGCCACCGGCGGCGGCTGCAACGAAGAAAGTCTTCGAAGGGCTCGGGAGCCCTTCCACGTCGGTTACGCGTCCCGACATGTTGGCGGGCCCGATCGGGCGCCACCGAAGGGCATCGGCCCACGACTCGTCGAGCGCGACCGCACTCTGTGCGGAGGACGCGGCCGGCGCGACCGCCAGAGCCATCATCAGAAGAAGTGGGCGAGCAAAGGCACGAAATCGAAGAGGAGATTGCATCGGCTGAGCAGGGTTGGTCCGGTCGGAGGAATGAAGCCAAGCTCGACCGCAAATCTCGGACGCGCCAGAGCCCCCGGAGGACCACGTCCTCCGGGGGCTCTGTTCCGATTTCTTCTTCCCCGCCGCGCAATCAGCCCACGGCAGTCGGCAGTCTCAGACTACATCTCGGGGAGCATGACCCGGTCGATGACGTGGATCAAGCCGTTCGAGGCTTCAATGTCCGTTGCCACGACCGTCGCATCTCCGAGCATGACGGAACCGTTGACCACCTCGATCATCACCGTCTGGCCTCCAGCGGTTTCCGCCGAGGACAGCGTCACGACGTCGGCCGCGGCAACCTTGCCCGGCACGACATGGTAGAGAAGCACCTGAGTGAGTGCTTCCTTGTCAGCCAGAAGCGCCTGAAGCTGCGCCTCGGGGATCCGGGCGAACGCCTCGTCGGTCGGGGCGAAGACCGTGAACGGACCCTCACCCTGGAGGACGACAACGAGGTCCGCGGCAGTCGCAGCGGCGAGGAGGGTCTCGAACCCGCCGGCGGCCTGGGCCGTAGCGACGATGTCGGAGTCCTGAGCCTCGACGGAGGAGGGAGCAGCGACAGCGATCGGAGCCGCAATCAGCGCGGCAGTGAAGATCTTCTTGAACATGATGATTCGCCTCTTATTGGGAACGTTCCGCGCTCGGAACGAAATGTTCATGCCTTGTTCATCATTTTCTCGCCATGTTCATCCGATGTCAAGCATGTGTCCCACTATTTTATTTGACACACGTTGGACGAGTGTCTAGATTTTCCGCATGACTGAATCAACCGAACCTCGCCATCCGATCCGAGTCGTTGCTCAGCGAACCGGGCTTTCGACACCGGTACTTCGCGCATGGGAGCGCAGGTACAGCGCCGTCATTCCCACTCGCTCGGACGGTGGGCAACGCCTCTACTCGGACGCCGACATCCGGCGCCTCCAGCTCCTCGCCACGGCGGTCGATGGGGGACGCAGCATCGGCCTGATTGCCGACCTCGGCATCCCGGAGCTCGAGGCCCTGATCGACGAAGATCGGGAGACGCCGATCCACGCCACCGGAGGAGCCGTCGCCCCCGATGTCGAGCGCGTGGAGCATGCCCTCGGCCTCATCCGCGACCTTCGTGTAACGGAGCTCGAACAGTTCCTGATGCGTCAGGCCGTCGAGCAGCGGCCACACGAGCTCGTGGAGGGGCTCATGGTCCCGCTCCTCCAGGAAGTCGGTCGCGCCTGGCAAAGCGGGCGTCTCGCACCCAGCTCGGAGCACCTCGCCTCGGTGGCGATCCGCCGCTTCCTGGAGTGGATGGCTGCGACGAACGCCTCAGATCCTGCCGCGCCACTGGCGGTGACCGGTACGCCCGCCGGCCAGCGGCATGAATTCGGTGCCCTCCTGGCCGGTGTCATAGCCGCCTACGCGGGTTGGCGGGTGCGCTTCCTCGGGCCCGACCTCCCGCCCGGCGAGATCGCCAAGGCGGCGCAGCAGCTCGGAGCCAACATGGTCGCGCTCTCCGCGGTACACCCGCGTCTCGATCCTGCCGGCGTTCAGGACGTGATCGAACTCCGCCAACTCCTTCCGGCGACCATCCGCCTGGTCATCGGGGGTGGTGCCGCCGACCCTCATCGAGACCGATGGCGTGAAGCCGGAATCCAGAACTTCTCGTCGCTGTCCGAGTTCAGGAGCAGTCTGAGCGTCTCCAACGACGCCCACTAACCGACCTATCTCCGCTCGGGCTCCGCGATGAAACGATCAAAGCGGGGTTGCAGCTTGATCGGCAGACGTCGGACGTGGGACTCCAGGAGTCGTCGGGGGGTGAGTTCCTGATCGATGATGCGAGCAATCTCCTCCTCGCGTCGCCACATGAATTCGATCGCCCGAACCTCGAGATCCAGCATCCGCTTCTCGACCGTTTCGTTCAGCGCGATCTCGAGCCCGATCGTACCTGTCGCCCCCATCTTCCAGAGCGACTGGCGGTTGTTCGTCACCGCCAGCGCGAATTCCCCCGCTGAGCCGGCGTGCTCGATCGCCCTGGCGGCATCCGTGATCCGGCGCTCGCTCGCTCCGCCGATATTCTGGTACGCCAGGAGCCGTCGCAAAACGTTTTCGGCGACATCACCCTGGAGTTCGTAGACCTTCTCAGGCGTCCATGGGTCGCAGCGCTGACACGGAATCCCTACCCCGAGTTGGCCGTCCGCGCCCCGGACGGGATAGACCCACCATCCCAGGTCGTACCGGAGCGCCCGCAGGGTACTCTTGCAGAAGGGGCACGTTTCGCGACCGTGCCACGCAGCCCACCCGAAACGGCGCCAGCGAAGTACGTCCGCGACCGGCGTGTCCTCCCAGTCGATCGGAACGTCGCCGTCGGTGAAGCCGATCATATCGCCCAGGTACTGCATGGCTCCGAACGTGTACGCCGTCACCTTCGATCGGCGGCTCTCGTACGACGCCCGTCTCCTTCGGAGCTCTCTTCCGTAGCGCCACCACGCCTGCTCCGCGAGTCCGGCCTCCCCGACGCGAATCAGAGTCAGCGACCCGGCGTGGAGGAGCGTCACGTTGGCCGTGTGCCCCATCGGCCGCGCATGATCGCGCGTGATCTTCTCCAATTCGTAGAGCGCGGCCTGCCGCTCCTCGATCGGAGCGAGATTCCAGCGGTGACATCCCTCGCACACCGCCCAGAGTCGACCCTCGACGGGGTCGAACGCAATCTTGCGCCCGCGCGGCATGTGCCCGAGCTGCCCGTTCTCGGGAAAGGGTTTATGGCAGAACAGGCAGCGGGTGAACATCCCCGTGCGTTCGGCTGCAAGCATCGTCGTCATCACACCACTCCTCACACCGCCGGGCCCGCGTGCTGGCCGCACGTCACCGGCGCTTGCTCTCCTACCTTACCAGGACCCGACCCGGAACGACAAGTTTCCGGGCCGGTCAGCTACCGTCGGGAACCGCAGCGATACAGTCGATCTCCACCAGCGCTCCGAGCGCCAGTCCGCTCGCCGCCAGCGCGGCCCGAGCCGGCGGATCGTTGGGGAAGTACTCGAGATACACCGCGTTGAACGCCGCGTAGTCGTCGATGTCCGCGAGAAATACCGTGCACTTGATCAAGTCTCCCAGCGTCGCACCCGCGGCATCGAGAACCGTGACGATGTTCGCGAAGGTCTGCCTTGTCTCCGCCTCGATGCCACCCTCGATCACTTCGGGCGGGGTCACGCCCGGCAGCGCACCCAGCTGGCCAGAGAGGAAGATCAGGTCACCACTGCGCACGGCGGACGAAAAGACCGGCAGCCGGGCGACACCCTCCGGCTGGATAATCTGGCGCCGCGTCGACTCGACGGGGGCCGTCTCCCGATCGGTGCGTTCCTGGATCGAGCATCCGGAGACGAGCGCGAGCAAGAGAAGTCCGAAAGCCGTCGTTACGCGGGTAAGCCCGGCGGGTCGCATGAGGTCGCTGCTCCTGACGGATTTGGAGATCTTGTGTATCCAGATGGGGGCAACCTCGTGAGGCAGGGGGGTGAGCGCCAGCAGGGGCGCGCCTCCGGACCGTCCACCCTATAGTCCGACCATGAACCGTCGCCGCTTCACCCGACTCACGACCCTCAGCGCAGCCGGGGTGTGGTCCCATGGCCTTTCCGGCTTCACCGTGCTCGACGGGTCCCGCTATCCCCGACAGACGCCCGCAGTAGACTCGATCCGACTGGGCGAACGGATGCGTACCCTCGCCACCTTCGGGGCCAACGCCGCCGGCGGCATCGACCGCGTCGCATTCAGCGACGCCAACATCGAGGCCCGCGACTGGATCGCCAGGCTCCTGCGGGAAGCCGGATTCGAACCGTCCACCGACTTCGCGGGCAACCTGATCGCGCGAAAAGCCGGCTCCGATGCAGGGCTCGCCCCCATCATGTTCGGGTCGCACATCGACTCGGTACCCGGGGGAGGCAACTTCGACGGGCAGGTCGGATCGATGGGTGCCCTCGAAGTCGCCACCACCCTCGCCGACGCCGGGTACACGAACCAGCACCCACTCGAGGTGGCGTTCTTCACGAACGAAGAGGCTGGCAAGACAGGCTCGCGTGCCCTCGCCGGCGAGGTCGAGGCGTTCGAGCTCGACCTCCCCACCGCATCCGGTTACACGATCGGCGAGGGCCTGCGACGAATGGGAGGCGATCCCGATCGCCTCGGGGAAGCCACGCGCGAGCCCGGCTCTCTGGCGGCCTTCCTCGAACTCCACGTCGAGCAGGGTGCGGTCCTCGATCAGGATGGTGTCGACATCGGCGTCGTCGAAGGCATCGTCGGAATCATGCGTTGGAATGTGACCGTCGAAGGCATGACGAATCACGCGGGTACCACCCCCATGGATCGCAGAGCGGATGCGATGGTCGGAGCCGCCCGCCTGGTCACCTCGGTCCACCAGATCGCGCTGGCCCTCGAGGGCCGACACGTCGCGACCGTGGGCCGGCTCGTCGCCGAGCCCGGAGCCCCGAACGTGATCCCGGGACGGGTCACCATGAGTCTGGAAATCCGGGACCTCACCATGCAGCGGATCGAGGAAGTCTTCGACGCGATTCGCGAGCGGGCCCACCAGCTCGAGTCCGCATCGGGAGTGACGTACTCCTTCGAGCGCTTCTATGTGAGCCGAGCCGCCCCGACCGACCTGCGCATCCGCGACATCATCGAAGACGCCTCCGACGCACTCGGGCTGTCGTCGCAGCGGATGCCGTCGGGCGCCGGGCACGACGCGCAGAGCATCGCGCTCCTCTGCCCCGTGGGGATGATCTTCGTCCCCTCCGCAGCCGGTATCAGTCACGCACCCGAGGAGCATACCGAGCTCGAAGACATCGTGAACGGGAGCAACGTCCTGCTCCGCACCCTCCTCGAGATCGACCGGAGCGGCCTGGAATGACGGCTCCTCCGGGCGTCGCGCCTCGTCTGCTCATCGCCGGCTCCTCTCACCGAACGGGCAGCACGCTCCTGCAGCGCTACGTGACCGCGTTGTCGAGCACCTTCGTATGGGGAGAGAACGGCGGCTTCGTGGAGTCTCTGCGCCGTGCAGCCGAATCGTGGCCGCAGACGAAGCGTAACAGCCGCGAGTATGCCGAAGTCATGAACGACCCTTCGGTGACCGAGCGGAAGTACACGCCTAATCTGAGTCCCCCGAGGGAGCTTGCGGTCGCAGCCATGAGGGACGCGATCCTGCAGGTTTACCGTTCGATCCCACCCGGCTTCGATGCGTGGGGTTGGAAGGCCGTCGCGTATGGTCGTGGCGAGATCGAGTTCCTGCGCGAACTCTTTCCCGAACTGCGCGTTCTGCTCGTCGTGCGAAATCCCTGGGACGTGGCCCGCTCGGTGCGCCGGAAGGGGTGGATCGACCGACGCGGCTATTACCAGGACATGGCGGAGGTGGCCGAGCACTGGTTCCTGCGCACGCGCGATTTCCTGGCGATGACCGGCACCGCCGACCCGGGGCTCATCCTGCTCCGTTACGAGGACCTCCACACACGGCTCGACGAGCTCGATGCATTCTTCGGGATCTCGTCGGACACGGACCGCCGCGAAGGCATACTACGACGCCGGCTTGGTGCCGCACCGGCCGTGAGCCGCTTCCGCCTCACACCCGAGGACATCGACGCGGTCACCCACGTGGCCGGAGCGGTGGCGAGGGAGCTCGGCTACGCCCCACCTGGGGAGACTGCACCCTCCCCCGTCTCGGCCCCGTCTGCGGCAACCCGGTGAGCGAGCCCTCGGGAAGCGGGACAGGTAGCGCTCCGGCAGCGCCCGAGTCGCCGCGGGTGGAGCCGAATCCCCGAGGCGTCCTTCGCCACTACTGGGGCGTCGTCGGGGGACGGTGGTGGCACCTCGCTCTTCCGGTCGGCCTGATCGTGCTCGCGGGCGCTCTCGAGGGCGCATCGTACTCGCTGCTCATCCCGCTCACCGAAGCGGTCTCGGAAAACTCGTTCGACTTCCTCGCCGACTCACGCTGGTTCGGCTGGATTCTGGGCCTGGTTCCCGACTCGATGCGCGATCCGACGAGCCGCGACTCGTACCTGGTCGTGCTCGTAGTCGGCCTCGTGATCGTCGGCCGTATCGCCAAGCTGGCCGTCGAATACGGGAGCAAGGTGTACATCGTTGCGCGAAACGAGCGGTACCGGGTGAGCGTCGGCGAGGAGACGTTCGGCCGCGTCCTCGGCTTCGGCCGGCAGTACTTCGACCGCAACGCGGTCGGTCGGATCGACGCTGAGATCGGCTGGTCGAGCTCGGTCCTCGCGCTTCTCGTCGCGGCCGAGGGGCTGCTCCGCAATGCCGTCGGCCTCCTGGTGAAGGCCGCCGTGATGTTCGGGATATCGATCCCGCTGTCCATCGCCTTCGTGCTCTCCCTCCCCTTCGTCAGCTGGTTCATGAACACGGTGAACCGCGAGGTCGAGCGGGTCGCCAGACAGGGTGTCGAGGTCGATCGCCGGCTGCGATCCCGGATCCTCGACATTCTCGGTTCGATCCCTCTGGTGAAGGCATACTCACAGGAGCGCCAGACCGCGTCGGCGTACGCCGACGTCCTCCGCGAAGCCGAGGTGCTGTCCGTACGTCGCGACCGGGTCGTCGCGTTGCGCTACCCGGTCGAAGAAGTGGTCATCCTCCTCACGATGCTGGCCGTCCAGGGAGGTGTCGTGGTGGCGTCAGGCACCTTCCGACCGGGTGACCTGGCCGCCTTTGGCGCCTTCCTCCTGATCCTGCAGCAGGCACTGCGCGACTACCGATACCTGAGCGAGTTCTCCCTGAAAGTCTCTCAGGAGGTACCTCGGCTGGAAGCAGTCGCGGGCCTCTTCACGGACGAGGGGAAGCACATCGTTCCATCGGGGCCCCGGACCTTCGAGCGCATCGAACAGGGCATTTCGATCGACGGGCTCACCTTCCAGTACCAGTCGGGTCAGGACACGCTGCGTGACATCTCCGCCACGATCCCGGCTGGCCGCGTCACGGCTATCGTGGGACCGACCGGAGCGGGTAAGACGACCTTCGTGGATCTCATCGCGCGCTTCTACGACTGCGCCCCGGGGGCCATCCGATTCGATGACGTCGACGTGCGTGAGTACGCGCTCCCTTCCCTTCACGCGAAGATGGCGATCGTGAGTCAGGACGTATGGCTCCTCAACCGTACGCTGCGGGAGAACCTCACCTTCGGCCTTCCCAGGGCTGCGTCCGACACCGAACTGATGACCGCCCTGGCGGATGTGGATCTGGCCGACTTCATCGGAGAGTTACGCGACGGCCTCGACACCGAGATCGGAGATCGGGGTGTTCAACTCTCGGGCGGCCAGCGCCAGCGGGTGGCCCTGGCCCGAGCGCTCCTGCGCGACCCCGACCTCCTGATCCTGGACGAAGCCACCTCCGCCCTCGACAGCGTCGTCGAGCAGCGGGTGGCGCGTGCGATCATGGATCGAGCGCAGGGCCGGACGCTGATCATCATCGCTCATCGCCTCTCGACGGTTCGCGACGCCGACCAGATTCTGGTGATGAACCAGGGCCGCGTCGTCGAGCAGGGCGGCTGGGACGAACTCGTCGGACTCGGCGGGACGTTCACCGATCTCCACCAGGCCCAGTTCGGCGGAGGGTGACCGCCGGATCCCTACGCTGCGTTCGCGACCCTGGGGTTCGGCACCCGCTGGAGCAGCACGAAGCCGATCACGAAGAGAACGGTGATGACGAGAAACGCCGGCCGCTGGTTACCGCCGGCCAGAACGGTGGCCGTCCCGAAGAGCCACGGGCCCATTGCCGAAGACGACTTGCCGCAGAGCGCGTAGAAGCCGAACAGCTCCGACTCGCGTCCATCGGGAATGAGGAGCGACACGTAGCTCCGGCTCGCGGCCTGTACCGAGCCGAGCCCGAAGCCGGCCACGACGGCCAGAGCGAAGAACAGTGTCTTGTCCTGCACGAAGTAGGCGGAGACACCCGCAAAGATCCACAGGACGAGTACCCCCTTCAGCACGACCTTGGGCCCGTACACGTCCGTCGGCTTGGCGAGCCCGAACGCGCCCGCCAGGGCGGAGAACTGCACGATCAGGAACAGGATGATGGTCTCGACCTGCCCGAATGCGAACGTCTCTTCCGCGACCGGTCCGGCCATGACGATGATCGTCAGCACACCGTCGATATAGAAGAAGAAGGCGATCAGGAAGTTGCGCAGATCCTTGAGCGCCCAGACCTCGGCCACGATCGCGCGGAAGTTGGTTAGCCCCCACCCCGCGGCCTGTCCCAGCGACATCTCGCCCGGCTCGTCCTTCGGCAGATACAGGAACGCCGGGATCGAGAAGACGAGGAAGAAGATGACGACCATCACCCAGACGAGCTGAATCGTCTCGACCAGAGGGATCGCCAGAAGAAGCCCGATCGCGGAGCCCGCGTACCCCACGCCGAAGCCGAGACCAGAAACCCGCCCCTGCATTTCCGGAGGCGCGATGTCCGGAAGGAAGGAGTTATAGAAGACCAGCGCACTCTCGAAACCGACGTTCGCGATCACGAAGAGGATGAAACCCTGCACGGCCATCCCGACGTCGAGCGTCGTGAACATCGTCACGCCGAAGAGGCACAACCCCGTGTAGAAGAGCATGAACTTCTTTCGAGCTCCCCCGCGGTCCGCGATCGCGCCGAGGAGTGGAGCGGTCAGCGCGACGATGATCGCGGAGGTCGACACCGCCCACCCCCACAGTTGCGTCCCGCGCCCGTCGTCTCCTCCGACGATCGCGCCGGCGTAGTACGCCGAGAACACAGCCGTGGTGATCACTGCGGGATAGACGGAGTTGGCGAAATCGAACATCGCCCACGCACCGACCTGCTTGCGATTCATTCCTTCGCTCCATCGGGGGAATACGCGCCACGGTAGCCTCCACGCCGTTGCATCGCCACGGCACCTTAGCGAATCTCAGCCCCTCCTACGTGACTCCCAACCCGACTCGGCGAATGAACAGACTCGCAGGCAAGCGCGTCCTTATTACTGGAGCCTCAGCCGGTATCGGAGAGGCGTGCGCTCGGTACTTCGCCGCCCACGGCGCCCACCTTCTGCTTTCCGCCCGACGCCTCGAGCGCGTCCGGGCACTCGCCGACTCCATCTCGCAAGAGCACGGGGTCGAGGCGCACGCCCACGCTCTGGACGTGACCGACCGGGAGGCGGTCCTCGCGTACGTCGACGGTCTGACCGCCGAGGGGCTGTTCGTCGACATCCTCATCAACAACGCGGGCAAAGCCAAAGGTCTCGACAAGTTGCAGGACGGCTCGATCGATCACTGGGACGAGATGATCGATACGAACATCAAAGGCCTCCTGTACATGACGCGTGCCGTGCTGCCCCAGATGATCGAGCGCGATTCCGGTCACGTGATCAACATCGGATCGATCGCGGGCCGGTGGGTCTATCCGAAGGGGGCGGTCTACAACGCGACCAAGTTCGCCGTGAAAGCTCTGAGCGAGGCGATGAACATCGACCTGCTCGGCACCAGGATCCGCGTCTCGAGTGTCGACCCGGGGCTGGCGGAGACCGAGTTCAGCGAAGTGCGTTTCGATGGCGACAGCGATCGCGCGAAGTCGGTCTACTCCGATACGGTGCCGCTCCAGCCGGAGGATATCGCGGACGCGTGTGTCTACGTGGCCAACGCGCCGCCACACGTGGACATCTTCAATCTGGTGATGATGCCGACGGTCCAGCGCTACCCCGGATACATGGACCGGACCGGCGCTTGAACCAAGCGACCACCATCGGCGCGGCACCCCAGGTGCCGACCGGTGGCCGGGGCATCGAGCCCTACATCGTCGTCTTCACGCTCTGGCTGCTCGTCTTCTCGTCGGCCAGCCAGACGATGATCCTGTCGCCGATTCTGCCGATGATCGGCAACGAGCTGAACATCGCGGACTCGGTACTGGGTACGCTCGTGTCCGTGTACTCCATCATGGTCGGAGCGTTCGCGATTCTGGCCGGTCCCGTCTCCGACAAGGTCGGTCGGCGGCGCATCCTCATTCTGGGAACTGCGACGATGACCGTCGCTCTGACCCTGCACGGTTTCGTGACCGGCTACCTGTCGTTCATCGCCGTCCGGATCTTCGCCGGGAGCGCAGGAGGCATCCTCAGCGGAGCGGCTGTTTCGTACATCGGGGATTACTTCCCGTACGAACAACGTGGCTGGGCGACAGGCTGGGTCATGAGCGGCTCGGCGTTCGGACAGATCTTCGGCATCCCGCTCGGAATTCTGATGGCGAGCCGCTGGGGCTTCCGCTCGCCCTTCTTTCTCTTCGCAGCCACCATGGCCGCAACCGTCCTCCTTCTCGCTCTTCGAGTTCCCCAGCCCGACGTGCGCCGGTCGGCGCACCGCCTCTCCGTCGGCAAAGCCGCATCCGACTACGTCGAGATGCTCCGACGTCCGGAGATCGCGTGGGCCGCGATGGCCTTCTTCATGATGTTTCTCGGGGTGTCGATCTTCGTGATCTACCTTCCCACATGGCTCGAGCGAGACCTTGGGGTCACGGGCGATCAGATCGCGGTGATGTTCCTGATCGGAGGCATCGCCAACGTCCTGACCGGACCGCAGGTCGGGAAGCTCTCCGACAGGATCGGCCGAAAGGGGCTCGTCCTGCTCGGGTGCGTAGGACTCTCGGTGCTCATGCTATCCACCGTTCACCTCGTGACCAGCCCGCGATCGGCATACGTCTTCTTCTTCTTCTTCATGATTCTGGTCGCGATGCGCATCAGCCCGTTCTCGGCGCTGCTTACCGCCCTCGTGTCGGATGAGCGCCGCGGCTCGCTGATGAGTCTCACTGTCGCCCTGGGTCAGGTCGGCTTCGCCCTCGGCGGAGCCGTGGCTGGACCCCTCTTCTCCAGGATCGGGTACGTTTCGAACACGATCCTCAGCGCTGTGGCGGTCCTCGCCATGGGGCTGATCGTGTGGTTCTTTGTCCCTGAGCCGACCGCGTCGCGGTCCTGACCCAGCAAACCCCGCAGCTGCCTCACGTGAGCCCCGAATCCCACCGCACGATCCGCGTCCTCTACGTCGAAGACGCCTTCGACCAGGCGCTTCTCGTGAAGGCGTTCTTCAACGCGTTGCCCGGCTACTCCATCGTCCATTCACAGGACGGTGACCAGGCGATCCGACTCGTGGAGAACGAGGCGTGGGACCTTCTGGTTACGGATCTCAACCTCCCCGGCACGGATGGCTTCGCAGTCATCCGATCCATGCGCGCGCACCAACCCTCGGTGCCCATTCTCGTGACGACCGGCTACACCCAGGCCCAGTACGAAGAGCAGGCGCTGAGGGCGGGTGCGGACCAGGTGATGATCAAGCCGCTCAGTCAGAACGACTTCCTGGACCGGGTTCGGGGGATGGCGGAGCGAGCAGAGGTGCCGACGCCCGAGTCGGATGGTGACGATGAAGTCATACTGGCCATCGAGGGGCGACTCGGAGACGCCGAGATGGGGTGCGGAGGGTCACTCATGCGCGCCGCGGAAGGTGGTGCCACGGTCGTCGTCGTCCCGATTCTCGGATCGCCGGATGAAGACACGCAGCCCGAACTGAAGGCAGCGTCGATCGCAGCGAGCATTCTGGGTATCGAGTTCCGTGTCGACCGGACGCTGCTCGGCAACGCCGATGGCCAGCGGGATCTGCTCGAGCGGACGATGAACGAACTTCGTCCGACCACCGTCTACCTGCCGGCACCCGACGATCGTGACCCGGACCGGAGGCGCGCCTTCGACTTCGGGTCTGCGGCGGCCCTGGAGATCGCGCAGATCCTGGGCTACGAGACCGCCACTACGGGACTCGACTTCACCCCGTCGCATTTCTCCGACGTCCGCGCCCAGATGGTGATGAAGATGGAAGCTCTCGCAGCGTATCAGTCTGTGGGCGCTCCCCGCGTCGATCTGCGACCCCGCATGGCACAGGCATACGCACGCTACTGGGGTCGCTTTCGCGACTTCTCCGAAGTCGAGGCTTTTGAAGAGGTGAACCGCGCTCCATGAGCAAAACCACCCTGCACGTCGTGCTCATTCTGCTGGCAGGCTTTGCGATCCCCTCGAGCGCGCAGGAGCCGGCTCCGATTCAGGCCGGGGTCGCGCCACCACCGGGTGAGTACGCGCCGGGCGTCGACGTCGTGCACTACGACGTGGAGGTCGGGCTCGGATACGGTGTGTTGTGGTTCGAGGGAATCACCGAGATCCGGGTTGCCGTCACGGCCCCGGGACCCACTCTCCCCCTCGATTTCAGCGGCCTTGGCGTGAACGAAGTGTCCGTCGACGGCCAGGAAGTGGGCTTCGAGCATGTCGACGGTGTGCTCCGGGTGAGCCTGGACCGATTCGACACGGGCGACACCACCACCGTCCGGATCCACTATGAAGGGGTCCCCGACGACGGCCTGATCATCCGGGAGAACGTCCACGGGGAGCCGTCCGCCTTCGTCGACAACTGGCCGAACCGAACCCGCTTCTGGCTGCCGAGCGTCA
>Ga0316191_10002631_pt1 | contig 13098 bp, 10 predicted proteins | sample Eddworburr2cm_MG_FD_204928 | JGI IMG/M metagenome (GOLD analysis project Ga0316191, IMG submission 204928) | Coastal sediment microbial communities from Maine, United States - Eddy worm burrow 2 cm | ecosystem: Environmental > Aquatic > Marine > Coastal > Sediment | place: USA: Maine...
CTGTCGGCGATGTTGTTGTAGGAAAGTGCCTTGCCCTGAAGCTGCCTCGCAACAGCCAGTGATCCAGCCGGCGCCTGCTGGTCAACGTAGAATGCCGCGCCCTGGTGCGGGTTTTCACCGTAACGCAGCCTCTCAGAGAGGCTTCCTGCGTACAGGAATCGCTCGCCGAGCACATCGTCTTCAAGTGAAGCCGACAGGTACTTGGTGATCGCGGTGTCATAGCTGGCCGTATGCGCATAGGCCTTCGCGGCTAGCCGACGGCGATCCTCTAATGCGAGGCCTTCGCCTTTGAGCTTCTCGAGTACGAGGTCGTAGTCATCGGGGCTAACGCAGACAGCAACGCCATCATGATTCTTGCTCGCGGCGCGAATCATTGCAGGCCCGCCGATGTCGATGTTTTCGATGGCCTCGTCAATCGTCGCTTCCTCACGTGCGATCGTCTGCTCGAATGGGTAGAGGTTCACGACGAGTAGGTCGATCGGCTCGATGCCGTGCTCTTCCATGACCGCTTCATCCGTGCCGCGGCGTCCAAGCAGGCCGCCGTGGATCACCGGATGCAGCGTCTTGACGCGTCCATCCATGATCTCGGGGAAACCGGTCTTCTCCGAAACTTCGATGACGTCGAGGCCGGCTTCACGCAGCTGGCGGCAGGTGCCGCCCGTGGACAGCACCTCGACACCGAGTTCGGCGAGGCCCTGTACAAAAGGAATGAGCCCGCTCTTGTCAGAAACACTGACGAGCGCCCGTCTAACGTTAAACATGTTGATTCCTGGGAGGAAGGTTACTGAATAATCGAATAAGTTCTGAGCTTCTTGCGCAGGGTTCCGCGGTTGATGCCGAGAATGCCGGCAGCCTGGCTTTGGTTGCCTTGCGTGTAATCCATGACAGCCTGGAAGAGCGGCCGTTCTACCTCGCCGATTACGAGGTCGTACAAGTCGCCTGGCCGATCGCCATTCAGCGTGGCGAAATACTGGTCGAGTGCATCTTCGGTATGTTTACAAAGCGGCTTCTTGTTGGTCTTGAACGCCAGATCGTTTTTGTTGTTCTTTTGTTGTGCCACTTTGGTCAATCCCCAGGAAGTACTGCTTCGTCAAACGAATCTGCTCCGAAGCGCTGTCAACACGCACCACCTGATGCCGATAGTCCTCGGCGTTTTCCAGGTTGTCGCAGTACCAGGTCAGATGCTTGCGGGCCACTCGAACACCGCTGGTTTCCCCATAAAACCGGTGTAGATCGTCCAAGTGGCCGAGCATAATATCACGCAATTCATTTTTTTCTAGCTGCGTATTTTCCGCAGTGGGATCGACGAGAGAATTCAATTCGCGAAAAATCCACGGTCGACCCTGCGCACCGCGGCCGATCATCAAGCCATCTGCTTTAGTTAGGCGCAAAACTTCAAGCGACTTCTCCGGTGTGGTGATGTCGCCGTTGGCAATCACCGGTATGTCCACAGCTTCCTTAACGCGGGCAATCGTCTCGTATTCCGCGTCACCCTTGTACCGATCTGCGCGAGTTCGGCCGTGAACTGCGAGCGACTGGATGCCCGCGTCTTCGGCGATCTTTCCGATTCGTACAGCGTTTTGGTGTTCGCGGTCCCATCCTGTGCGAAATTTCAGCGTCACCGGGACGTCGACGGCCGCGACCACCGTAGCGAGGATTTCTGCGACGAGCTTTTCATCCTGCAGCAACGCTGACCCTGCCGCTTTCCTGCACACATTCTTGGCCGGGCAGCCCATGTTGATATCGATTATCTGTGCACCGCGGTCAACGCAGGCTTGCGCCGCAACAGCGAGTTGTCTGGGTTCGGACCCTGCGATTTGCACGGCCACGGGTTCCGCGTCCAGGTCGAGGTCCAGGCGGTGCCGCGATTTGCGCGTCTGCCAGAGACTCGTATCGGCTGTCGTCATTTCGGAAGTCGTCATACCGGCGCCGAAGGCCCGGCAGATACGCCGGAACGGCGCGTCTGTTATACCCGTCATGGGCGCCAGCACAAACGGACTGGGGAGCGTAAAAGGGCCGATTGCGAGGGGTTCGATATTCACACAGCAGATACTACCGCAGGAACGCGCCCCAGCGCGTGACGGCCGCAGGCCGCTACGTGGCTCGGCCGCTGGTGCGGCCTCCTACAGGCGCACTATTTGAAGTCGTCAATCGCGCAGCGTAGCTGGCCACCCGACCCCCGGTAGCAGACATTCAGCTTGAAGCCGGTGGCATCTTCAGCCGGCGACTGAATCGTGATTGCCGCGTTGAAGGTGTTGCCGGGCTCCACGAGTTTGCGCGGATCAAGATCGTTGGGCAGATAGTCTGCCGGATCAAGGATGCGGCTACCGACAGTTTCCTCGAATCGATCGGTCAGCGAAATCGCGACGATCGGGTAGGGGAGAGGTTTGTCCGACTTGTTGCCGATGCGTGAATAGATTGTCAGGTTTTCGTCATTTTCGTCCGTGCTGCCCTTCGTAACTTCGAAGCGCCAGCCGGTGATATCCCATTCCGGTGACAGCGGCTTGCCGATGGCACGATACATTGGGCCGACAACGCTGTTGAATGCCGGAATCGTCGCGAGTGACTCACGCGACTGATGCAGCACCTGTACGACGAGCAGGAGGAGTAGCGCAGCGATGCCGCCGATTATCTTCCAACGCCGATTTCCTTCCCCCGCCCTTTTTTCGGCGTCGCGTTCGGCAGCTGCAGCGCCTGCGAGGGCTGCGGCGGCTGCCGCGTCCGCGGCCATTTTTTTCTGGTCGATAGCGGTGCGAACGAACTCGCCCTCCATGATGATCGTCTCGAAGCCAGCGCTCGTATCCTTCAGCGCCTGCTCGATGTCCTGCTGCTTGCCCGCTTTTTCTTCCTGTGCTTTTCCTTCGGCCGCATCTTCGGGAAGAACCATTGTCGAGGTAAAGCCGTCATCGTCTTCGATCGCGAGCGCCATGAGGTCCTGATCGATCTGCATGTTGATCGTCTGTTCCTCTTCCGTCAGCGGTGGTACGTAGTGCTCGTCCTGGATGGAGAGGTCTTCGGAGTCGTCCTCGGATTCGTCCTTGAGGTCGTCCTCGAGTTCTTCGTCGGGTTCCTCGTCGAAGTCGTCCAGATCGTCATCCAGTTCGTCGTCGAGCTCGTGGAGCAAGTCGAGCTCTTCCTCGAGTTCGTCGAGGTCGTCGACGTTTTCCCCGTCTTCCAGATCGCCTTCATGGTTGCCGAGGTCTTCCTCGAGATCGTCCAGGTCGTCGAGCTCCGCTTCGAGTTCATCCTCCTCGTCGCGCTTTATTTCCGTCTCGTCATCTCCGTCTTCGTCGATGAGATCCAGCTGAGTTGTGCCACCGGGCTCTTCCTCATCGACCTCGTCCACGAGATCCTCTTCGAGTAGTTCTTCGAGCTCGCGATTGTCTTTCATGCCCTCACGCAGAAACTCGTCGATATCGAGTTCGTCTTCAGGCTCCGGTTCTTCCACTGTTTCGTGCATGCCGCTCAGGTCAATGCCCATTGCTTCGGCTTGCAGAGCGAACTGTGTATCCATGTCGAGCGGCTCGTCGATGCTGTCCTCTGCATCGACCACATCGTCTGCTTCTTCGTCCTGCGCGATTTCGCTCAGCGAATCGAGTTCGGTGTCGAAGTCGGAATCCATCGGCGCAGAGACGGCCTCGGCGAGATCCTCGAACTCGCCGAGAATATCGGTCCATTCGTCGGGCTCACTGAGGTCGAGGTCCGCTTGTGCTTCGTCTACAACTTCTTCGCTGGCCACTTCAGGCTCAGGAGGTTCTGTTGGAGAGACTTCAGGCTCATCCCTGGTAAAAGCGAGATCAAAGTCGAAGTCTTCAGGCAGCGGCGTGTTGTCATCAAAACGCAATTCGTCCACCGGCGTCATGGCCGGTTCATTTGCCTCTTCCTCGAAAATCTCGGGGGAATCGACTTGTGGCGGTGTTTCGGTCAGGAACTGATCGACGGGCGTCGGCGATTCTTCGAGAAGTTCGTCAACCTCGGTCTCACCCGCAACGGACCGGACCGCAATATCTTCAATGGCGACGGGGTCATCAGCAGCTTCGCCCAATTCGTCGTCGTCCAGCACGCGCCACTCGACACCGGTGTCTTCAATGCGGATGTTCGAGCCGGCGAGTTGATCGAGGGTCTTCAAAAGGGCAGCGCTTTGCTCGGCGGATATCGACGCCGGCAGCCCGCCTTCGCGCGGCAGGGGTTCAGGCTTGAGTTCGGGTAGGGCCTCTTCGGCCTCCTTGACCGTGGGCTGCTCGGGCATGGACTCGGACAGGTATTCGAGTGCATTGAACGCATTGCCGCATCCGCCGCAACGGACCTTGCCGGCGGCCTGCTTCAATACTTCCGCGGTGACGCGAAATGCTGTGCTGCAATCAGGGCATTGCGTATACATCAGTGCTTGGACCTTCTCGAACCTGTCAATCTCGACCATATTTGGCCGTCCTGCTCCCTGAATGCGGGTTTCTCGAACTCGATCCAGGGGCCGTACGCAGCCATTACCTCATCGGCTTGTTCACATAATACGCCCGACAACGCAAGCATACCGCGGCTGGCAAGCGTTGATGTGATGGAGTCGGCAAACTGAACAAGCGGCGCGGCGAGGATATTTGCCACTACGATGTCGAATTTTCCCTCGATTTCGTCCGGGCTGCCGGTGACGAGCAGATTCCCGGCGACATCATTGTCAGCGGCGTTCTGGCGCGTAGCGATCACGGCCTGGGGGTCGATATCCATAGCCGTGGCCGATCTGGCGCCGAGCTTCAGGCCCGCGATGGCCAGGATGCCCGAACCGCAGCCGTAGTCGAGCAGGGTCTTGTTCGTGAGGGCGGCCCCATCCAGCCATTCGAGACACAGTGCCGTGGTCGGGTGCGTGCCTGTGCCAAACGCAAGCCCGGGATCGAGATGGACTATCACTGCACCGGCGGCATCGGTGGGGGGGCTATCAGGCCCGATCGCGGCTGAAGTAGGGCAGATCCACAGGCGCTTGCCGAAACGCATCGCGCTGAAGTCCTTGAGCCACTCGCGTTCCCAGGCACGGTCGGCCAGTTCCTCGGTGCGGTATTTGGGAAGTTCTTCGACGCCGAGTGCGCGAAGCAGACCGATGCGAAACGCGTCCATGTCGGCATCGCCCGGAAACAAGCCGGTGATGCGCGTATTCGACCACAGCGGTGTTTCGCCCGGACCGGGCTCGAGCACCGGATCGTCGCCGGCATCGGTAAGCGTTACCGAAGCAGCACCGAGCTGGATGAAAATGTCCTCAACAGTGGCCGGGTCGAGGGAGTCGAGGTCCATTACGAACTGACGCCAGTCCACCGTCGCACGGCTCCGTCAGGTCAACCCGAGACGCTTCTCGAGATAATGAATATCCGTTCCGCCGGCCTGGAAGGCGGCGTGCTGGAAGATTTCCTGGTGCAGAGGCACGTTGGTCTTGATGCCTTCAATGACTATTTCCGACAAGGCGTTCCTCATACGTGCGAACGCCGCGTCGCGGTTTTCGCCGTGCGCGATTAGCTTGCCGATCATTGAATCGTAGTAAGGCGGTACCTTGTAGCCGCTGTACACGTGGCTCTCCATGCGAATGCCCGGACCGCCTGGCGAATGCCAGAGCGTGACGAGGCCGGGTGAGGGCATGAAGGTCTTCGGATCCTCGGCGTTGATGCGGCACTCGATAGCGTGTCCCTGGATCTTGATGTCGTCCTGTTTGAACGCGAGAGGCTCTCCGCTCGCGATACGTAGTTGCTCGCGCACGATGTCGACACCTGTGATCATCTCTGTAACGGGATGCTCGACCTGCAGTCGAGTGTTCATTTCGATGAAGTAGAATTCGCCATTCTCATACAGGAATTCGAATGTGCCGGCGCTGCGGTAGCCGATCTCGAGGCAGGCATTCACGCATCGTTCGCCGATGCGAGAGCGTTGTTCTTCGGTAATTCCCGGTGCCGGTGCTTCTTCGATCACTTTCTGGTGACGACGCTGCATCGAGCAGTCGCGCTCGCCGAGGTGGATGGCGTTGCCGTGCGTGTCGGCGAGCACCTGGAACTCAACGTGCCGTGGCTTCTCGAGGTATTTTTCCATGTATACGACGTCGTTGCCGAAAGCGGCGCGTGCTTCAGCTTTCGTTACCGTAATGGCCGCAATCAGTGATGCTTCGGAATGCACGACGCGCATGCCTCGGCCACCGCCGCCACCGGATGCCTTGATGATGATCGGGTAGCCGATCTCACGTGCGAGACGCATGTTCTCATCAGGATTGTCGTCATCCAGCGGGCCGTCCGAACCAGGAACGCAGGGCACGCCCGCTTTTTTCATGGCGCGGATCGCCGATACCTTGTCGCCCATAAGGCGAATCGAATCTGCTTTCGGACCGATAAACGTGAAGCCACTGGATTCACAGCGTTCTGCAAAATCCGCATTCTCCGAGAGGAATCCATAACCGGGATGAATGCCGGTTGCGTCCGTTACCTCGGCCGCGCTGATGATGGCAGGCATGTTGAGGTAACTCTCGCTCGACTGCGGTGGTCCGATACAGACGGTCTCGTCTGCGAGCAGCACGTGTTTCAGGTTGTTATCGGCCGTGGAGTGCACGGCAACAGTCTTGATGCCCATCTCGCGGCAAGCCCGCAGCACGCGCAGCGCAATCTCACCGCGATTGGCAATTACAATTTTTTCCAACATGTTAGCGGTCTCGCTTAGTCATCCTGACGCTGGTCGATGACGAAAAGTACCTGGCCGTATTCGACAGGCTCGCCATTCTGAATGCGGATCGACTTGACGACACCGGAGACATCAGCCTCGATCTGGTTCATCATCTTCATTGCCTCGATGATGCAAAGCGTGTCGCCTTCGTTCACGCGATCGCCGACCTGAATGTACGGCGCAGCGCCTGGCGAAGACGCGCCATAAAATGTGCCGACCATCGGTGAGGTCACTTCGAAACCGTCTTCTTCAACAACCTCTGCTACCGGCGCTGCAACCGGGGCGACCTCAACAGGTGCCGCAGCCGCGACGGGCGCTGCCATGACCGGGGCTGCCGCGACGGGTGCGTGAGCCGAGTACCGGCTGATTCTTACCGATTCCTCTCCCTCGGTAATTTCGATCTCGGCGATGCCGGATTCATCCAGCAGTTCGATCAGTTTTTTTACTTTTCTAATATCCATCTCTAGCCCTCGGCACTTGCGACGTAATGATTGGCGGCCTGCAACGCCAGTTCATAGCCGTATGCCCCAAACCCAAACAGGCAGCTACTCGCGATATCGCTGAAGTAGCTGTGATGTCGAAACTCCTCCCGCGCAAACGTGTTGCTCAGGTGAATCTCGACAAACGGAATCTGAACCGCGAGGAACGCATCGCGCAACGCAACGCTTGTGTGCGTGAACGCACCCGGATTCAGAATGATGAAATCGATGCCATCGCGAGCGGCCTGTTGCACGCAGTCGATGAGCTCATGTTCGGCGTTACTCTGAAAGCAAACCAGCGAATGCCCGAGTTTCTTCGCCAGGCCAACGCAGCGTTTTTCGATATCGTCGAGACGGTCCGAGCCGTAAACATCGGGTTCGCGTGAGCCCAGCAGATTGAGATTGGGGCCGTTGATTAGCAAGAAATCGGACATTTTGGCTTGTTGTTGGCGCGTTAGCCGAAGATGGCCGCAATTCTAACCGTTTTTTCCGATTTTTGTGCAACTTTTATGGTTCCAGTTACCTTTTACCAGGTCTAAAGGCTCGACCCTTTAGACCTGGTAAAAGGTAACTGGAACCAAGTTCAGAGGAGGTCGAACGCGCCCCGAGCTTCGTCTTTCGTGAGATCGCCGGCGTCGAGGCGGGTCATGATGCTCACTATGTCGTCGAGATGGGACTGGTGCAGTTCGCCTATGTAGGCGCCAATGTACTCGCCGTCGCTGGCGACAAACATCGTGAACGGCATGCCGATGAACTCGATGCCCGAGGATTCGGCGACAGCCATGGCGTCCTGTTGGCCAACGAGGATCGGATAATTGAATTCAGTCTGTTCGGCGTAGGACGAGACTTGCTCCAGGTAATCCACGGCGATGCCCAGCACCTGGAAACCATTCTCGCCATGTTGATCCTGAAAGGCTTTCAGAAGCGGTATCTCGCGCCGACAAGGCGCACACCAGGTTGCCCAGAAATTGATCAGTCGATGTTTTCCATCCCACTCTGAAAATTGACGCTGCGTGCCATCGAGATCCGGTAATGAAAAAGCCGGGCGGTTAGCGACGTCCAGTTGTGTTGGTTGAGGAGGCGGTGGTGCCTGGACCTCGACGGGAATTCTTGCGGCGTAGAACAGCGCACCGGCCATCAAGGCAAGCAGCGCCGTTCCGAAGATCAGCATGATTCGTTGCACAGTGGGACCTTTATCTAGTGTTGTTGCGCGACAGTCTGTCTGGTTCCGAGCGCCTGCCGCAAGTGTTCGGCGAAGTCACTCGCCTTCATGTAGCCAACGACCTCGTAGCCGTTGCGCTGCTGGCCATCCGTGCCAAAGAAAATAATCGTGGGCGGGCCGAATACGCCGAAGCGACTCAGCAATGCCTGATCGGCCTCGTCGTTCGCTGTTACATCTGCCTGGAGCCAGACCGTGTTGGATAGCTCGGCCTGTACCTCGTCATCGGTGAACGTGTATGCCTCCATCTCCTTGCAGGATACACACCAGTCGGCATAGAAATCGAGAAATGCGGTCTTACCCTGGCTAGCTGCGGCAGCGAGTTCGCGATCAAGATCATCGACAGTCTTGATGCGTTTGAACGGTAGTTCGTGTTCAGCTACGGCCACGACGGTACCGCTGCCCAAATTCACACCGGCAAGCGGTTTCAGCGGATTGCTGCCTCCAGTCAACGCACCAAGTAGCAAGACGACACCGTAGATAATCGCAAGGAAGCCGAAGCCTTTGCCCAGTTTCTGCGGAGACGTGGAATCGCCGGTCAGCGTGGTCAGGCCGCCCATGAACACGCCTGCCATAAAGATGAGCACGGCCCAGAGCAGCATGGTGACTTCGCCGGGCAGGATGCGTGACAGCATCCATACAGCAAGACCCAGCATCATGAAGCCGAAGCTGTTCTTTACAGCGACCATCCATGCGCCGGCCTTCGGCAGGAACTTGCCTTGCGCGGCACCGACGAGAAGTAATGGCGCGCCCATGCCAAGGCTCATCGCAAACAGCGCACTGCCGCTGCGCACCATGTCACCAGTCTGAGCCATGACGGTCAGTGCTGCGATCAGTGCCGGAGCGACGCAGGCTGTGACGATCAATGACGACAGCGCGCCCATTACGAATGCGCCGATCATTGTGCCGCTCTTCTGGTTGCCGCTGACGCCGGCGAGCTTGTTCTGGATGCCACTTGGCATTTGCAGGTCGTAGGCACCGAACATACCGAGCGCCAGTACGACGAACAGGCTGGAGAACAGGATCAGGATCCACGGCTGATTGAACGTAGCCTGCAACTGCATGCCAGCCGCGGCGGCCGCAATGCCCGCGCCCGTGTAAACGAGTGCCATGCCGAGCACATAGCTCAATGCGAGCGTGAAGCCGCGCATCGGCGTGACGTTGTCGCCTTCGCCAGCGATGATGCCGGAGAGGATCGGGACCATCGGCAATACACAAGGCGTGAACGCGAGGCCAAGGCCGGCGAGGAAAAACAGGCCGGCGGCAACCCAAATACTGGAGCCGGTAATGATGTTGGCCAGGCGAGCTTGCTCACTGACGGGAGCGTCGGGGGGCGCAGTAAGAGCGCTTATCGTGGTTGCCTCGGGCAGGCTGACCTTAAGCACGCGGGTTTGCGGCATGTAGCAAAGGCCGCCTTCAGCGCATCCCTGGTAGCCAAACTCGAGTTCGAATTCCATTGCATCGGGCGTTGCGCGAGCTACGGTGAGCTTGCCGAGGAAACTGTCGAGGTATACCTCCATCTCGCCGAAGTACTCGTCGTTCTTCATTTTGCCTTTCGGCAAATCGAAGCGGCCCGCCTGAGCGTTGTCACTCAGCGAACGAACTGTGAGCTTCTCTTTGTATATGTAGAAGCCCGGCATGATGCGAATGCCTACTTCAACCGTGTTCCCATCAACCGGGAATATCTCGGGGAAGAACACCTCGTCGGCGGGCGGAAATTCACTCGTCGAATTTCCACCGCCGAGGCTGCCGAGCTGCAATTTGGGCTTTTGTCCTGCGGCGGTTTTCAGGGCAACAGTTTCCGTCCAGGTCTGTGGCGGATAGCAGATGCCTACGTTGTCGTCACAACCCTGGCTCTTGATGATCAGGTCGGCAGATTGCGGGCGGTCGCCATTGACGGTGTACGGAATCGTGACGAAAAAGAAATCCCGATAGATCTCCTGTTTGCCGAAGAACTCGTCCTCGTGGTCGAGGCCCTTGGGAAGTTCCGGTGCGCCAAGAACAATCGCCTCGCTGCCACTCTCGAACGACAGCCGGCTCTTGTAGAGATAGGCATGTTTGTATATTGCCCAGTCGATTTCGAACGCGTCACCCGTGTCGGTGACAGCGTATTTGAAAGCTTCGGTTACGGGCAGGAGCTCATCCGCAGCACTGGCTGGCGCCGCGATAGAGAACGCCAGAACGAGAGCGGCGAATGTATTGAAGATTTTTGTCATAGGGCAACTCAGGTAATAGGACCCCAAAAGGGAGCCGATTGTCACGCCAAAGCGGCGCTATGTCATCGGTACGAGTCTAATTTATGCAAATTTCCCTCGCTTTGGCGCTTGAAATTTGACGCTTCATGCCTATCATTAGCACTCCTTGTGACCGAGTGCTAACAGCGCCCGGTCCGAAAGCCAACTAAATATGGTTTTAAATCAATAGTTTATAGGAGAAAAGCACCATGAAGATGCGTCCGCTTCATGATCGGGTCATCGTTAAGCGCATGGAAGAAGAGCGCACATCACCCGGCGGAATCGTTATTCCTGACGCCGCGGCCGAAAAGCCGATAAAAGGCGAAATCATTGCTGCCGGCAACGGCAAGATCCTCGAGAACGGCGAAGTGCGCGCTCTCGACGTGAAAGTTGGTGATCAGGTTCTGTTCGGCAAGTACGCCGGCACCGAAGTTAAAGTTGAAGGCGAAGAACTGCTCGTGATGAAGGAAGACGACATCATGGCAGTTATCGAAGCTTAAAGAGGATATATAGAAATGGCTGCTAAAGAAGTACGATTTGGTGATGACGCTCGCCAGAAGATGTTTGCTGGCGTCAACGTTCTCGCTAATGCGGTAAAAGTGACCCTGGGTCCCAAAGGCCGCAACGTCGTGCTCGATAAGAGCTTTGGCGCACCAACCGTCACGAAGGACGGTGTTTCGGTTGCCAAGGAAATCGAGCTCGAAGACAAATTTGAGAATATGGGCGCACAGATGGTCAAGGAAGTTGCTTCCCAGACGTCTGATGTCGCCGGTGACGGCACAACGACTGCTACGGTACTCGCCCAGGCCATCCTGCGTGAAGGCCTGAAGTCGGTTGCTGCTGGCATGAACCCGATGGACCTGAAGCGCGGTATCGACAAGGCATCTGTTGCCATCGTTGCCGAACTGCAGAAGCTGTCGGAGCCTTGCGAAGACCACAACGCAATCTCGCAGGTTGGTAGCATCTCAGCCAACTCCGATCCGGAAATCGGCGAGATCATCTCCAATGCCATGCAGAAGGTTGGCAAAGAGGGTGTCATCACTGTTGAAGAAGGCTCCGGTCTCGCCAACGAACTCGATGTCGTAGAAGGCATGCAGTTTGATCGCGGTTACCTGTCGCCGTACTTCATCAACGACCCACAGAGCCAGCAGGTCGAGCACGAAAACCCTCTGATTCTGCTGTACGACAAGAAGGTCTCGAACATTCGTGATCTGCTGCCGATCCTCGAAGGCGTCGCCAAAGCCGGCCGCCCGCTGATGATCATTGCTGAAGATGTTGAAGGCGAAGCTCTGGCAACGCTGGTTGTTAACAACATTCGTGGCATCGTCAAGGTTTCAGCTGTCAAAGCACCGGGTTTCGGCGATCGCCGCAAAGCTATGTTGCAGGACATCGCAGTCCTGACCGGTGGTCAGGTTATCTCTGAAGAAGTTGGTCTGTCGCTTGAGAAGGCAACGCTCGACGATCTCGGTGAAGCCAAGAAGATCCAGATCACCAAGGAAGCGACGACGATCATTGACGGTGCCGGTCAGGCATCTGACATCAAGGGTCGTGTCGATCAGATCAATGCCGAGATTGCAGAATCTTCGTCGGACTACGACAAAGAGAAGCTGCAGGAGCGTGTTGCCAAGCTGTCTGGCGGTGTAGCCGTCATCAAGGTTGGCGCTGCGACCGAAGTTGAGATGAAAGAAAAGAAAGCACGTGTTGAAGATGCACTGCACGCCACTCGCGCCGCTGTTGAAGAAGGCGTTGTAGCAGGCGGTGGTGTTGCTCTGATCCGTGCGGTAGCGGCCATTGCCAAGCTCAAGGGTGACAATGATGACCAGAATGTCGGCATCGCCATCCTGAAGCGCGCAGTTGAAGAGCCGCTGCGGCAGATCGTTCGCAACGCAGGCGGAGACGCGAGCGTTGTGCTTAACGCTGTTGCCGAAGGCAAAGGTAACTTCGGTTACAACGCTGCTACCGACGAATACGGTGACATGATCGCAGCTGGCATCCTGGATCCGACCAAGGTAACGCGTTATGCATTGCAGAATGCTGCCTCGGTATCTGGCCTGTTGCTCACGACCGAAGCAATGGTCGCTGACGCACCGCAGGACGATGCTGGTGGCATGCCGGCAATGCCGGACATGGGCGGTATGGGAGGCATGGGCGGCATGATGTAGGTCTCGTGCTGTTCGTGGGAGCCCGCCTTGCGGGCGACGCGTCTGAGCGCGATTGGTCGCGCGCAAGGCGCGCTCCCACAGGAAAAGCGAAGGCCCGGCAATCGCCGGGCTTTTTTTGTCCGCGGAAGCGTTGCGACTAGCTTCTTCGCAGGGCCTCGATCCGCTCCGCAATCGGCGGGTGGCTCATGAACAGTTTTCTGAAACCGCCGGCGCGGCCACCGGATATGCCGAAGGCCTGCAGAGACTCGGGCAAGGCCGCTGGCGTGCCGCGTTCGAGGCGGGCAAGCGCTTTGATCATGGGCTGGGTGCCGTTGAGGCTG
>Ga0316191_10002632_pt1 | contig 13095 bp, 10 predicted proteins | sample Eddworburr2cm_MG_FD_204928 | JGI IMG/M metagenome (GOLD analysis project Ga0316191, IMG submission 204928) | Coastal sediment microbial communities from Maine, United States - Eddy worm burrow 2 cm | ecosystem: Environmental > Aquatic > Marine > Coastal > Sediment | place: USA: Maine...
GAATACGCATCCCCCAGTAAAAACTGGATCTGTTGCATGACCACGAAGTGCCACAGGTACAGGCTGTACGAAATCAGTCCCAGGTAATAGACGACTCGGTTGGCCAGCAGCAAGGTGCCCACCCGGGAGCCCCAGTAAAGCCCGAGGACAGCGATCGAAAGGGGCAGGCCCAGTGCAACCGGGGCGACGATCATTCCCCAGTGGCCCATCCAGTACCCGGTGCCGGCACCGAGGACAACGTGCCACAGCCATACCGCAGGGACGACCAGGCCCATGATAAAAAACAGGTCCAGGATCCAGTCAGCCGGCCGGCTCCATCCAGTACCGGGCAACCATTGCACGAGCAGCGCCGCACTTGCCCCAAGCAAAAATTCAGCAAGACTTCCGGGTAACTGTGATGCGGCCAGAAAAACCTGTGCACTGCCAAGGTTACCGAAATGCGCCGCGGCCCAGCCCCGGTATAACAGGCTGATGGCGAGCCCGGCCAGCAGCACAGGGATCCACCGGGACGGGCGCAGCATGGGCGCGAGCAGCGGCAGCAACAGATAAAATCCCATTTCCACCGGCAACGTCCACCAGACCCCCACCAGCGGTGTCACCGGCTGCGCCCCGATATTGAAGAACATCACCAGGTGCGCGGCAAGGTCGGGCGCTGTTTGCGGCGTCCAGGTGACGAACCAGCCACCAAGGGCCAGGATGATGAACAGTTGTGCGTAATAGGCCGGAAACACCCTGAGGAACCGGCGCTTGAAATAGCGCGAAACATCGGGGGCCGTGGTCCGTTCAAGAGCCGCCCCGGCGAACGGAAGCGTCAGCAGAAATCCGCTGAGAACGAAAAAAATATCCACGCCGGCGCCGCCGAAACCCAGTGGAAACTGCAGAATTCGGCCGATCACGGGTACCGCCAGGTCCAGTCTTATTCCAGGGTGCAGCGCTTCATAATGAAAGAGAAACACCATCAGCGCGGCGAAACCGCGCATGCCTGTCAGGGCGGCAATGTACTGGCGCTGGTCGGGCATGGCAGGCACTGACGCCTGATCAACCATCCAGAAACAGGTCTTTCAGCAGCGGCTCGCCCGGTTTGACTGAATATTTTTCAAAATCCGTCACGCCGGTGCTGCGCAGCACATCCTCGTCGAGGAAGAAATGGCCGGTGCAAAGACGGGCATCCTGCCGGAGAATGGCATGCGCCGCGTCCGACATGATTTCTTCAGTGCGGCAGTGGTCCGGGTTGACCCGGCCTTCAAAAATATTAAGCGCCGCTGTTGCAATGACGGTGCGCGGCCAAAGTGCATTGAAGGCAACGCCCTTTCTGCGAAACTCTTCCGCCATTCCCAGCACGCACATGCTCATGCCGTACTTGGCCATCGTGTAAGCAACGTGATCCCTGAACCATTTCGGATTCATGTTCAGCGGCGGGGCCAGGTTGAGAACATGCGGGTTTGGCGCCTTCAGGAGCCAGGGTATGCTGGCCCGGGACATCAGGTAGGTGCCGCGGACATTGGTATCGAACATCAGGTCATACCGCTTCACCGGTAAATCGAGCGTGCCGTTGAGCATGATGGCGCTGGCGTTATTGACCAGGATGTCCAGGCCGCCGAACTGGCTGACGGTTTCTGACACCGCGTTTTCAACAGATTCCTCATCACGCACATCGAGCCGGATGGCCAGCCCTTGTCCGCCGGCGGCATTGATTTCTTCGACAGCGCTGTGAATGGTTCCGGGTAACACCGGATGCTTTCGATGGGTTTTGGCGGCAACGGCTATGTTTGCGCCGTCCCGCGCCGCCCGCAAGGCGATGGCCTTGCCGATGCCCCTGGAAGCGCCTGTGATGAGCAGGGTTTTTCCAGCCAGATTCGTCCCCATGTCACACCTCTAAACGGATCAATGCCGTATTATAACGGCCTGCAAACCAAAACAGCCGAATTTGCCGCGAACCCCAGGGAATAACTGCTTGGATACAGGTTGGACACAGGACTTACTGAGCTGGCTCAACACCCATCCAGGCTGGGGTGTTTCCATTGTGTTCCTGGTGGCATTTTTTGAATCGCTGGTCCTGATTGGAATTCTGTTGCCCGGCATCGTGATCCTGTTTGGCGTGGGCACACTGATTGGGCTGGGCATACTCGACATGGTCCCGGTCTGGCTGGCCGCCACTACCGGTGCTTTCCTGGGCGATTTCCTGAGCTATATGCTGGGTCACCGGTTTCGCGGACAGTTGCTGGATGTCTGGCCGTTCTCGCGCTATCCGACCCTGATGGAGCGGGGCACGCGGTTCTTCCATGCGCATGGCGCCAAGAGCGTTGTCGCTGGGCGGTTCATCGGTCCCTTGCGCCCGATCATTCCCTCGGTTGCAGGCATGATGGGGATGAAGCCGACACGCTTTCTGGCGGTCGATATACCAGCCTGCATCACCTGGGCGCCGTCGTTTCTGTTGCCGGGCATGTTGTTTGGGGCATCGCTTGAAGTTGCTTCAGAATATACCGGCCGCTTGACGGTGATGCTGGTGATCATGGTCGCGATACTCTGGACGACGTGGTGGGTGATGCGCTCCATTTACGAACCGCTCGCATCGCGTTCTGCGCGTTGGATGCGACATGGAATTCGCTGGAGCCGGCGGCACCCGGTACTTGGGCGGGTCGCGGGGCCGGTGCTTGAACCTTCAAGGGGAGATGTGCTTTCGGTCTCAATGATGGGCATCCTGCTGGTGGTGATTATCTGGGGTCTGCTCATGCTGTTGTTCCTTTCACCGTTCGCGGAACAGCCAAAAGCCATCGACCAGGCTGTTCAAGAGGTCGCCTTGTCGCTTCGTAACCACCTTACCGATCCCGTGATGGTCGCGATCTCACAATTGTCCCGCTGGCCGGTATCGATTTTCTCAGCGCTTGCCCTGCTGCTTTGGTTAGTGGGCGCCGGGCGTAAAAATGCGGCACGGCACTGGGTAATTGCAATTGGCGGCGGCAGCCTGCTGCATATCCTGCTCTCATGGGGCCTGAGGACAACCCCACAGGTTTTCGAGGTTGCGGATGGTGTGCTGCAAAGTCCAAGCGCGGCGATGAGCCTGGCCACGGTTGTCCTGTCATTTTTTGCGGTGATGGAGGCAGGTGAGCTGCGGCGCAAGCACCGGCAATGGCCCTACCTGGGTGCGGCGCTGATCCTGATCCTGCTGGGCCTTGCGCGGCTGTACCTGGGGCTGGAGTGGTTGAGTGGGGCGCTTATGGGTATCGCGATGGGGCTGGCCTGGACGGCCATCGTGGGCATTGCTTACCGGCAGAGGGCCGTCAGGCGATTTTCCGGCGCCGCGGCCAGCCTGATTTTCTTCGGCGCATTCTTTGCGTTGTTCGCCTGGCAGATACACGAACACATGGATGAGGACCTGGAGTTGCTGACCGCTCCCATGCTGACACAGGAAATCAACCGTGATTCCTGGTGGGAATCGGGCTGGAAAGACCTGCCGGCGGATCGCACACAACTGGCTTCGGTGGCGTCCCGCAAGTTCAATGCGCAGATTTCGGCCGACCCGGCCCGGATTTCCAGTCTTCTCCAGCAGGCGGGCTGGAACAGCGCACCCGAGGCGGATTGGCGCTGGATCATCCAGGCACTGAATCCTCAACCCGACCAGGCCAGCCTGCCGCTTCTGGGGCGGGCATACCAGGGACGGTCTGAAGCGCTGCTTCTGAGCAAGAATCTTGAAGCGGACGGACGATTACTCACGATACGTTTATGGGATTCGGGTGTCCGGCTGGCGCCGGGTGAAAAGGTTCTATACCTCGGCCAGTTATCCGAGGAAGTGCTGGTGCAGCGGCTGGGCCTTTTCAGTTACTGGCGTTCCCGCGCTGTCGACCCGGACCGTTTCGGCCCGATCAGCGACCCCCTGGGCCAGCTTGACCAGAAGCTGGTCGATGGAAACCTGCTGCTGATTCGTTCACCTCAGGCAGATTGAAACCGGGGCATGATTTCCAGCAGGTTTTGCAGGCGTTCGATGGGATCATTCAACTCCAGCAAGTGCTGTTTCTCGATTCCGCCGATCGGCAGCAACTCGGACAGCCGATAGCCCACCCAGGCTGCATCCTGCAGTTGGCCGGGCTCATACTCCGGATACAGGTGAGCGACTTTTTCCATGAATCGGCCGAGCACGTCGCTCAACACCGAGTATGCTTCCGGGACGTGGCAAGGGGGTGCTTCAGGCAATACGTGGATTTGCGCCCGGAACAGGCCATCGTCGTCCTGCCAGGTGTTTTCGGTAACGAAACGGACGGTTCCCGTGGCCGAAACGCCCAGCAGACCGTCTTCGAGCGTGTACCAGTCGATAATCTGCGCGTGGGTGCCCACCTGGGCCGTCTTGACCGGTGACACGGCTTCTTCGCCCTCCCGGATCAGGCAGACGCCGAACCCGGTATCGCTGCGCGCGCAGTCCCGCACCATGGTGAGATAGCGCTGTTCAAAAATTCGCAGCGGCAGGTACCCCCCCGGGAAAAGCACGGTTCGCAGCGGAAACAGCGGTATTTCAATCGTGTTCATGGTCTTTTAACGACTGGCAGAAGCGCGCCGGGGCTGACTCGAACCCGCCGTTACTCATGAAAATGACATGGTCTCCGGGCTGCACTGTATCGAGCATCTGCGCCAGCATGTCATCACTGCGGGTGACCACTCGGCCACGGCCCTCGAGGGGAGCCAGGGTTTCCTGCGGGTCCCAGTCGATGCCTTCTCCGGCCATCAGCCAGACCCGGTCTGCCGGCATCAGGGCGGGTCCCAGTTCAGCGACATGTACGCCGGCGCGCATGGTGTTGCTGCGTGGTTCCAGGGCCACCAGGACCCGGGCGTTGCCCACATTCCGCCGCAAGCCCTCCAGTGTCAGCCGGATGGCCGTGGGATGATGCGCAAAATCATCGTAAACGCGGATGTTGTCCGTTTCGGTTACCAACTCCATTCTTCTCTTGACACCCTTGAAGGCAGCCAGTGCCTCCACTGCGCGCGCCGGAGGAATGCCAGCTGCGGCAGCGGCCGCAACGGCGGCGCAGGCATTCATTGCATTATGACGGCCACAGTGGCCCCAGGTCAGCTGACCGACGGGATTGCCTGCCAGGTAAAAGGCCAGCGAACTGCCATCGGGTTTCAGCAGTTCGACCCGCCAGCCGGACTCCTCGTCGAACGAAAAGCGCTGAAGCTTGCTCCAGCAGCCGCGGTCGAGGACCGATTCAAGCCTGGTGTCCTGGCCGTTGCTGATGATATTCCCGTTGCCCGGAATGGTCCTGACAAGGTGATGAAACTGGGTCTGAATGGCCTTGATGTCCTCATAAATATCAGCGTGATCGAATTCCAGGTTATTGAGGATCGCAATGTCGGGCCGGTAATGGACAAACTTGGCGCGTTTGTCGAAAAAAGCCGTGTCGTATTCGTCGGCTTCAACGACGAAATAACGCTCACCATCCCGGGCCGAATGGCCGAAATTTTCTGGAACGCCGCCAATCAGAAATCCGGGTTTTTGGCCTTCGGATTCGAGAATCCAGGCCACCATGCTGGCGGTCGTGGTTTTGCCGTGCGTTCCGGCAACAGCAATCACGGATTTACCGCGAAGATAGTTCTCACCCAGCCATCGGGGGCCGGAGGTGTAGGTGATGCCGCTGTTGAGCACATACTCCACTGCGGGATTGCCGCGGCTCAGAGCGTTGCCGACGATCACCAGGTCAGGTTTCGGGTTGAAATGTTCCGGCGAGTATCCTTCGAACAGCTCGATACCCTCGGCCTCCAGTTGGGTGCTCATCGGAGGATAGGTGTGTTGATCCGAGCCGGACACATGGTGCCCGGCTCGTTTGGCCAGCAGCGCAACTCCGCCCATGAATGTGCCGCAAGCACCGAGAATGTGAATATGCATGTGTTTCTATCCGAATACGGCGTTCAGGAGCATGAAATTTGCCCCGAAAATCAATACCGCCAAGAGTACTCCAATGCCCATCTTGACGGACAGGGCATGACGGTAAATATGTGCGTCAACAGCCAGGCTCCATCCGAAAAGCACCAGGTAGAACAGCGCAAGGTCCGGCTGCGGCTTGCCCGGGTCGACCCGGGACAGAATCAACAGTGACAGCAATCCGAAAATGAAACCAGTGCCCGCCAGGGCTGTCAGCGTCTGTGGCAGGCGCAAATTGAAATTCCGCAGGCTCAGCAGCAGGGCAATCACCGTGAACTGCACACCAATCGCCAACAGGCTTCGGGATGCTCCATCGGATTCACCGAGGATCCGGTCGGCAATCAATCCCTGGGCAATGTAGGCAACGGTCAAAGCCGTGGCGAGCAGCCAGCCAGGCGGAACATCCTGGGGTGCGGATCGCAGCCTGAGCATGTTCAGCAACGTGATAATGAACCGGCTCGTCACGGCAGCCCCGGACAGGACGTACGGTTCAGGAGTCGGCGCGCATCTGGAGCACGCCCCTGATGCGCTGGAACACTTCCTCGATCGTTCCTTCACCCAGAACGCGCGACAGCAAACCCTTCTGGGCATAGTAATCAACAACCGGAGCAGTCTGGTCAGAATATACCTTCATCCGGTTCCGCACGACTTCTTCGGTATCATCACTGCGGCCTTCTTCAGCAGCACGCCTGGCGATCCGGGCAACCACCAGGTCGACGTCCACATCGATCTGCAGGGCTTCATCCACAGGCTGGTCGAGCCGTTCCAGCAGTTCATCCAGCGCGCGAGCCTGTGACAGGTTACGGGGATAGCCGTCGAGGATGAAACCGCCCTCGGCATCCGCCTGGGACAGCCGTTCCCCGAGCAGCCCCAGCATGATGTCATCAGAGACAAGTTCGCCCCGGTCCATCACGGCCTTGGCCTGCATGCCCAGTTCCGTTCCCGCTTTGACGGCGGAACGCAGGAGTTCGCCGGTTGAAATGTGTGGCAGGTTCAGCTCCTGAACCAGCAAAGCAGCCTGTGTCCCTTTTCCGGAACCGGGCGCACCCAGCAATACAATTCGCATAAAACGCTGTCCGTCTACTAGAATAAGGAGATAACGCTAACCGCTCATAAACCGCAAGTCAATCTGACTTTTGTCACTCAGAAGGGAGCCTTTACTAGATGAAGAAGAATATCCTTTACGCGCAATCAGGCGGAGTAACGCCTGTGATCAATGCCACCGCCTGTGGTGTGATAGAAACCGCCCGGAACCATCGCGATCAGATCGGTAAAGTCTATGCAGGTAAAGACGGAATCATCGGTGTCCTCAAAGAGGAACTGATTGATACGTCCAGGGAGCGCAAAGCAAACATCAGTGCGTTGCGCCATACTCCGGGCGGTGCATTCGGTTCCTGCCGTTATAAGTTGAAAAGCATTGAAGAAAGCAGGCGTGAATACGAAAGGCTGATCGAGGTTCTGCGCGCCCATGACATCGGATACTTTCTCTACAACGGCGGCGGCGACTCTTCCGACACCGCGCACAAGGTTTCACAGATTGGCAAGAAAATGGGGTTTCCGGTGCAATGCATCGGTGTGCCAAAGACCATCGACAACGATTTACCCATAACGGACAACTGCCCGGGATTTGGTTCCGTCGCCAAGTACATAGCGGTCTCCATCATGGAAGCGAGCCTGGATGTGGAATCCATGGCCAGCAGTTCGACCAAGGTGTTCGTTCTGGAAGTCATGGGCCGTCACGCAGGCTGGATTGCCGCCGCGTCGGGCCTGGTGGCGCGTGAAGAAGGTGATCCGCCGCATATCATCCTGTTTCCGGAAGTGCCGTTCAAACAACGTGAGTTCCTGAAGAAAGTAAAGACTTCGGTAGAGAAGTACGGTTATTGCTCCGTTGTCGTTTCAGAAGGTGTACGTGACAGCAAGGGAAAGTTCCTGGCTGATGCGGGCACCCGGGATGCTTTCGGGCATGCCCAGTTGGGAGGCGTGGCGCCGGTTGTTGCTAATCTTGTCCGCGAAAAACTTGGCTACAAGTATCACTGGGCCGTTTCTGACTACCTGCAGCGCTCAGCCCGCCACCTGGCATCCCGGGTAGACGTGGAGCAGGCTTATGCAGTGGGTGAGGCGGCTGTCAAATTTGCACTGGCCGGCAAGACCGGCGTCATGCCGGTGATCAAGCGTGTATCGAACGACCCTTATCGATGGAAAATCGAAGAGGCCCAGCTTGGGCGCATGGCCAACCGGGAGAAAATGATGCCCAAGAGCTACATAGCAGCCGATGGAATGGGAATTACGCCTGCTGCAAGGCGTTACCTTGCACCATTGATTCGCGGCGAGGACTACCCTCCCTATGACCGTGATGGTCTGCCGAAGTACGTAAAAATGAACAAGGTGCTGGCGCCGAAGAAGTTGCCGGAGTTTGATATTTGATTAAGCAACAAAAAACCCCGCACCAGGCGGGGTTTTTTCAGTCGGTCAAAGTATCGTTTAACCCAGCAGAATGCCACCGTACTCAACAAAGAACGGTGCAAACACCAGGCTCAGAATAGCAGACAGCTTGATCAGGATATTCAGCGAAGGACCTGAAGTATCTTTCAGCGGATCACCGACGGTATCGCCGACGACTGCAGCTTTATGTACTTCAGAACCCTTGCCACCCAGGTTACCTGCTTCGATGTACTTTTTGGCGTTGTCCCAGGCGCCGCCACTGTTGGAAGACGCGATGGCGAGCACGCCGCCTGCAACCAGCGAGCCAGTCAGGATGCCGGCAACCGAAGAAACACCGAAGAGGAATCCGGCCACGAGGGGCGTTCCCATGATCAGGATGCCCGGTGGAATCATTTCGCGCAGGGCGGCCTTGGTAGAGATGGCGACACACTGTGCGTAATCCGGCTCACCGGTTCCTTCCATGATGCCAGGAATGGTTTTGAACTGATGGCGGACTTCCTCGATCATGGCGAAAGCCGCTTTGCCCACTGATTTCATGGTCATCGCGGTAAACAGGAATGGCAGTACCGCTCCGATAAACACGCTGGTGTAAACCACCGGGTCCAGCAGGCTCAGGGAGACCGGTTCACCCAGCAGTTTTTCGGAAGCCGTGATGAAAGCGGCAAAAAGCGCCAGTGAAGTCAGGATGGCTGCGCCAATGGCAAAACCCTTGCCAATAGCAGCCGTCGTATTACCTGCGGAATCGAGAATATCCGTGCGGCGACGGACTTCTTTATCCAGCCCGACCATTTCCGCGATACCGCCGGCATTGTCTGCAACCGGACCGTAAGCATCAATCGTCAATGCGATCACCAGCGTGCCGAGCATGCCCAGGGATGCGATGGCGACACCGTACATTCCGGCGAGTCCCCATGAGACGAAAATACTGACGGCAATACACAGGTAAGGCAGCACCGTGCTCTTATAGCCAAGTGCCAGACCGTAGATGATGTTGGTGGCAACGCCGGTCTCGCAGGACTTGGCCACTTCCCTGACTGGGCTGTATTTTTCCGAGGTGTAGTAGCCCGTCAACAGCCCAACCGCCAGGCCGGCAATCAGGCCGGACAGGAAGCACCAGTAGACACCCATCGAAGTATAGGTTGCGCCACCCAGCTCGAATGAAGCCGGGATCAGCATTTTGGTGATGAAAAACATGACAATGGCCATCAGCACGCTGGAGATGATCAGTAACTTCATCAGGGCGGGCGCGACATCGTCTTCTGTTTTAACGCCGACCAGCAATTTCGTCACCAGGCTGACAGGAATGCCGGCCGCACTGATCAGGATCGGGTACAGCAGTGCATCGGGATTGCCGGCGAACGCGATGGCTGAAATAACCATGGCGGCGCAAGTGCTCTCGGCGCAGGAACCGAACAGATCAGCGCCCATGCCAGCCACATCGCCGACGTTGTCACCGACATTGTCTGCGATGACGGCAGGGTTGCGGGGGTCATCTTCAGGAATACCCTTTTCCACCTTGCCCACGAGGTCTGCACCCACGTCTGCTGCCTTGGTAAAAATACCGCCGCCCACACGGGCGAACAGTGCAATGGTGGACCCGCCGAGACCAAAGCCGGCAATGACCTCCATCAGGATGTGGTTGTTTTCGGGACCGAGATCAGCCAGCAGAAACTTCATTACCACGTAGATAATGACAAGGCCAAGCGTGGCCAGACCGACCAGGGCAAAGCCCATTACTGCGCCCGAGTTAATGGCGACATCAAAAGCGTGTGAGATGTCTTTCTTCGCTGAAACAGTGGTGCGCGCATTGCCTTGCGTCGCGACCCTCATGCCAATGTAACCTGATGCAATGGAGATGGCTCCGCCAAACAGGAAAGCGATGGCGGTGTAGATACCCTCCCGTATGTCCGGCGTATGGGTGTCGTCAATCAGTATGGCGATGATCGCGGCAAAACAGACCATGAAGATGGCCAGGAATTTATACTCCTGCTTCAGGAACGCCATGGCGCCCTTGGCAATCGCGCCGTGGATGAATTTCAGGCGGTTGGCATCTTTTTCGTCCAGGCCCATGGTAAGCGGTACATTGATCACCTTCTTCATATAAAAGAAAGCGATCGCCAGGCCCATAAGAGACAGGGCAGTGGTGACTGTGATGGTTATTCCCGACATTTGTTCTGCACTCCCAAAAATTGGTATTTTTCTGAAATCGCGCGCACTTTACCATAAACCGCTGGTTGCTTGATAAGCCCGGACAACAAAAATGTCCTAAATCAACCGATTAACGGGTGTTATCTGGCTGCTGGGGAGCGATTGGCCTGAAAATTTTACGGCAAAGGTTCAAGGGAGATTCAATGCTTCTTTGAGCAGGACCACAAGTTCCGGATAGGTATTCCGGTCCAGCAGACTCAGCGCTTTGTGACCGGAAAGTTCTTTCACCAGGGCCACAGCAGCGGTGGTATTGGCAGCCGGACCGGACACCAGGTCGGCCTTCATGCGGTTACCGTATGCGGTCTGCACACCGAGCACCGCATAGGGATCGGAAGCGCAAAGCACCGTGAAGCAGGTCAGATCGCGCAAGTATTCGATCACGGTGCCGCCGTTATAAGGCTCCAGCGGCGAAGCCCCTGCTTCGACGACCAGCACATCCGCATTGCATGCCGCGATTTTTGACAACATCAGTTCCAGCGCTTCCCTGAATACCGGCTCCGGACAGACCGTGGAAGGCAGGCCTGCATCGACGAAGTCGAATACGTTCACAGCGCCGGCATCACGGAATTTCAGGATATCCCGGTAGCGCGCTGCGCCGGTGAGCTTGGCTGCGACGACGTTCAGCCCCAGGTAGGTCAGTGCACGAACAATAACTTGCCCCGAACTTGTTTTTCCGGCTGACATGGAGGTGCCGATGAGCAGGATGACGGGGATATCCAGCCGCCTGGGCTCAGCAGGCACGACAAAATCCTTCATGCCCAGCTTGTGGCCGTCGCGTGTGGCGTGGCCGAGGTACTCGAGGCGCATCAGATCGGGCAGCATGGGTGATGTGGAAGTGGCTTTTCCTAATAGTCCGGCGCTGGTCAGTGCATCGAGTTCCCGGTCGGCATCAATGTCGCGCCAGTCACCGACCCCTTCCAGCGTGGCGGCCCGGTTACCCAGTGCGCCAACCAGCAAATCCCCGCGGACCATGTCGGCCATGCGCCCGGTTTTTGTTTCACATTCCCAAAGCCGGTTCCGTACACCGGTCGCCCGGCCGACGACGAAGTCACCGGTACCCCACCCGGACCGGTCCAGCATCATTGTTTTGAACGGCCGGGTCGAGAGGTCCGAACACCGGGTCACAGACGTGAAGAAATAATGAGACCTCATCCGGGCTTACCCGCAAGATTCATAGGCGGGGCCATCAGCAGCAAGGCAAGCAGCGCCGCGTGTTCTATGGTTCTGCCAAGACGCAGATGTTCATGGCGTGCGTGTGCGCCGTCGCCCACCGCGCCCATTCCATCCAGTGTCGCGGTATACAGGCTGGTAAAGTTTCCGTCCGAGCCGCCTCCGGCAAGTCCCTCCTCCAGATGCAGGCCCAGTTCATCACCCAGCCTGCAGGCCATGCGCCACAATTGCCGGTTAGCCGGCGTTCTTTCCATCGCGGGACGGCCAAAACCGCCTTCTATTTTCAGGGAAGTGCCGCGGGTTGCCGGCTTCAACCCGAGAATGGTTGTTTCGACGCGGATCGCGTCCTGCTGGCTGGCCACCCTGACATCTACGACGGCCTGGCTGCTGGGGGCGATCACGTTAGGCCTCAGCCCGCCGTCAATGGTTCCTACGTTGACCGTAACCCCCTTGTCGAAATCATTCAGGGCAAACAGAGTCTGGATCACGTGTGAAAGCTCGAGAATCGCGCTGGCCCCTGCGCCCGGATCAAGTCCGGCATGGGCAGCCTCGCCGGTAACGGTCACGGTGAAACGGGCGATACCCTTGCGGGCCGTTTTAAGGCGGCCTGCAGGGCCAAGAGAAGGTTCGAGGACGAAGACCCGGTCCATATGTGGCGCCAGCGATTCGATATAGCGCTTGCTTTCGCGGCTGCCGATCTCTTCGTCTGAATTGAGGAACACATGCGGCGTGACCGGCGGCTCGATACCGAAGTGTTGCAGGGTCTCAATCGCCAGCAAAGCCTGGGCGATTCCTCCTTTCATGTCGTACACACCGGGACCGCGCACGACATCATCCTCGTGTTCGAACGGCATGTCGGCCAGGGTGCCCAGGGGCCAGACCGTGTCATAGTGGCCGAGCATCAGCTGGGAAGGGCGGTTGGCGGGGCGTTTCGCAGGGCGCGCATGCAGCATCCCACCGCTGGTGTGCCCCGGGATTCGGTGGACATGGAAATTCAGCCGTTCAAATTCGCCCGCAATGATGTCACGTATCTCGAGCTGGGCGCCCGGTACGTCGGAGGGTGATTCTGCCTCGGTCATGCAGCGCAACAGTCGCACGAGTTCCGCCTGTTTGCCTTGCAAATGACCCAGAACTTCGTTGGCGGCCGGCATGGAGTCCCTGTTCATCAGATATTCTGCTTTTTGCGCCTGTTCCTACTTTTTCATTCCTGCAGGGAAGGGAAAAGTCAGGCTCTTCCTGATCGTCGCAAACCGGCCGGGGTGGAGATAGGCCAGCATCGGCGAGTTGTGAATCAGAGCCTGGTCGCTCTGCTCATGCACCCGCTCCGAATCTTCGGCCACCCGGGCGGCAACGACCCGGCCGAT
>Ga0316191_10002633_pt1 | contig 13095 bp, 13 predicted proteins | sample Eddworburr2cm_MG_FD_204928 | JGI IMG/M metagenome (GOLD analysis project Ga0316191, IMG submission 204928) | Coastal sediment microbial communities from Maine, United States - Eddy worm burrow 2 cm | ecosystem: Environmental > Aquatic > Marine > Coastal > Sediment | place: USA: Maine...
CACCATGGTGGACATGGTGAAATCCGGTGACCTCGACCTGGCCATGATTACCTGTGAGAGCGACATCGCCAATGCGCAAATCATCCGCTCCGAACGCCTGCTGTGGGTGACTTCGGCGCGCCATTCGGTACATCGCAGTGAAATACTGCCGGTGGCCCTGTCCCAGTATGGTTGCGCCTGGCGGCAGATGGCACTGGACGGGCTTGAGATGATCGGGCGACCCTACCGGCTCGCCTATGCAAGTTCCAATTCAGTGGCGGTCACCTCTGCCGTCATTGCCGGGCTTGCCATCGCCGCCATCCCCGAAATCTGCATGCGTCCGGGCATGCGCGTACTGAGCGAAACTGACGGGTTCCCGCCGCCGGGCATGTTCGATATCGGCTTGATCAGATCATCAAAGTCCAATGCCGCCATTGACAGCCTGGCCTGCCACATCACCGACGCCATGTGCCAGCTGACACCTGCGGTGGCGGCAGCGGCCGCGGCAGAATGAGTATCTTTTGATGGCGACGGCTGCGGTCAAGTGCTTCAGCCAGAACCGGTCATGCGGAAAGCGGTGACAGAATGCGACTGCAAACCACTAGAGCAACATGGGTTCAAATGAACCCATAAAGTTGCTCTAACACTTTGAAAGCGATCAGGTTAAATTGGGTCATTTTCTGCTATGGGCCAGGAATGGAATTTACCAGAGCAATGGCATTTGTTAAAATGCCACGATGAACATCAAACATCCTATCCCTATTTTACGCAGCTTTGACGAAACCAAAGCGAAAGAATTTTACGTCGAATCTCTTGGTTTCGAAGTATTCTTTGAGCATCGGTTTGATCCGGATTCACCCCTGTACATGGGGGTTATCCGTGACAAGTGTGCACTGCATATCTCTGAGCATCACGGCGATGCGTGCCCAGGATCTGCAATTCGAATAGAAGTAGATGATGTTGATGATTATTGCAGGAAACTAAACGAAAAAAGCTACAGAAACGCTCGTCCCGGCGTCATGGAACAGGCATGGGGCTTTCGTGACATGGCTATCGATGACCCGGCCGGCAACAGGCTGATTTTTTGCACTCCTGTCGAAAAGTAGAGGCTGTTTCCGGTCGGCAAGCAGCCGGTCAGCAGTCTGATCTCGATGGCCGGCATGTCTGCAAATGGCGACATGGCACATCGGATCGACGGCACTGAACGCCCGTTGCGACTCAAGCATCGGTAGGGATGTCAGTCATAGTACCCGGCACGAACCGTTGCGCCGATGAAATTGCAGATCAGCCGCTCGGCATGTACCAGGGTCATGTTGCCGTTTTCATAGGCAGGTGAAATCTCGACGAGATCCATTCCCAGGACGCGACCCTTGTTGACCAGACCATGAATCAGTTTGTGGATTTGAACCCAGCTCAGCCCGCCAGGAGTTGGTGCGTTCACTGCGGGCATGATCGTCGGATCAAGTCCATCGGCATCAACAGTGAGATAGAACGGTCCGCCGTCCGGAATCTGGTCGAGCACGGCAGCAATGCCGATATCGTGCATTTCGTAGGCTGAAATCAGTTTTGCGCCATAGGATCTTGCGGCATCGACATCTTCACTTCTGGCGCTGCCGACGCCGCGCAGGCCGATCTGAATAATGTCACCGATCCAGTCGATTTCGGACGCCCGCCGTATCCCGCTGGAATACCCGTCTCGAACACCGTTCACACTGTCGCGCCAATCCATATTGGCATCGACCTGAACCAATGTCACTTTTTCGCCTCTGGGCAACGCGCGCATAATCGGGATCAGGATACCGTGATCACCGCCAAGCGTGGTCAGCGTTGCGCCGGACTGAAATATCTTCTCGGCAGCCGCCTGCGCGCGCCGGTAGTGTTCATATGGATCGAATGTATCTGACGTGACGTTGCCGCAGTCAACGACCTTCACCGGACGATTGTCCAGCAGCGGGCCGCCGAGATCCCAGTCGAAATGAACGCGGGTGCGGGGCTCTTCCCAGGCAGCATCCTGGGCGTTTTGACGAATGGCGTCAGGTGCTCGGCTTTGATCATTTGCCAGGTCGCCGACAAACTATGGCAAGCCAAAAGGAACGCCCAGAATCGCAATATCAGCGTCAAGCTTGTCCAGGTCGAGCACCAGGGGGAAGCCCAGAAAGCTGTTCGCAGACCCGGGCGGCGCCTGTGTCACGGCATCCTTCATATCGGGGCGCCTTTTTCCGGTTTCATTCTTCATTCTGGCTCCCGGTATCCGTGGACAGATAAAACGGACCAGGTGAGCATTCAAATTGGCGCGCGCTCCAGGCCGTTCCATTGCTTTGATTATGTGGCTTTCCTGAGGCGTTGCAAGGGACATAGCGGTATGATATTGCATCGACAGAAATGCGAAATTGATGTTTCAGATGAAGGCCTTAATGTCAGTTCCCGGCACAATGCAGAAGTCTGGAGAACGTCGCGAGGCGGCCTTGTCTGCAACCGGCAGACAGCCGGAAATCAAGACCGGAGCGGCGTCTCGAACGGCCAAGCCACATTCTGGTCAATATATTCATCTTGACTGAGGTGAAGGGGGGAGGCTTGATGCGGCTTCCACTATCAAGGGATGGCTCCTTAAGGGTTCTTTCTCGCACACGTGTGAAATTGCACGGGTGAGGAGAAAGATGGTTGTGGGTTGTGTAAAATGCAGTGTGATCCGAGTAAGGACTACTTCGCGATACTTGGTTTGTCTTCCGAGGCACATCCGGAGGTGGTCAAGGCGGCCCATCGGGCGCTGGCCAAGAAGTTTCATCCCGATCTGCACTCGGGCGAACATGCCGGGGCGGAGCAGAGATTTCAGGAAATACAGGAAGCCTATGAAGTCCTTCGCGATGAGGACAAGCTGAAACAATACCTGCATTTGCGCGCCCAGATGCAAATCCAGATGCAGCAGCAGGCCGCGCCGGCAGAACCCCAGATTCGCCCGAGAGTCTATCTGAAGCTGGATGACAGATGGGATCATCTGGTTCGCCAGCATCCGGAACTCAGCCAGCGCTATGCGAAATTCTGCTTTCTGTCTCACAAGCTTGGGAGACAATACAAGCTTATCATCCTGGGGGCACCCGATCCCGGCCGTTTCAAACGTGTTGGAGCCAAGCTGGAGCGGCAATTCTACAGAAGGCACTTCTCCTACCACCGGAACCTGCAGACGCTGGCCAAGAAACTGGCCGCCAACCACAGACGCCACGCTGTGCGTATGCTGCAGGCGGAGATAAAAGGCAGGCGGTTTGTGTCAAAGCGCAACAGGTCTGAAATAGTATGGCGCTATGAATCGAGATACCTGCAGCCTGCCGCCCCGGAAAGAGCCGCCAACAGGTCGTCACAACGAACACGTGTTCAACGCGGAGCAGCTCACCGGCATTATCCGGGGCAACAGCGCACCACACTCAAGTCAAGCCGTAACCGGCCGATTGCCTGGTTATGCATGGGTATGGCAGTGGCGCTCGGTGCGCTGATTGTGGTTGGCCCGCTGTTGGCGCCATCCGAGATTGGTCTGAATCAACAGGCCCAGGCGCAAGTCCAGACTGTCGGCCGGTCCAATTGTGTCATCACAGCACCGCTGGCCGCTTCTGCTGAACAACTCAATAAAGACGTCTGTTAAGAGCGCTGAACTCAAAGCCGCTGTTCGCAGCAGTCAAAATCAATGACGGCTTTTGGAATTCGGCTGCTAATTCGAAATCGCAACGACATCAATCGCAATCCGACAATTCTCATTGCCCAGTCCTGCAACCGGCAGTCCGGTGGAGGCAGGGCCCGGGCTTGCGTAGAACCCATGCCGCATTTTCATGTTGCCGTGCAGTTCTTGTTCCGTTGCACCGCCGGTATAGTGGGCCGTCAGCTTGACCACATCGGCAAAATTCGCTCCGGCGGTACGCAGGCCGGCGTCAAGTCCGTGCATGATCTTTGAAGTCTGCCCGACCAGGTCGAGGTCCGGGTCTGCACATGTCCCGCTTCCCCAGAGCGTCCGTCCGGACTTTTTCAATGTCAGTTGCATCCCGTCATCAATGTTTTCGTCCAAGAGAACAACGACGGGTTCCTTGCTGAATGAAAGTGCTGCAGCAACGACCGGAGATGCCGGATCTGCAAGCCGCACCAGTGCATCGGGGTTGGTCATCAACTGCCGGGCCTGCATTCCATGCGCAATTTGGCGCACATCGCCATCTGTACCGGAGACCAGCCATAGATCTGCAAGCAAATGCTCCTGATCCAGGTCATGCCGGGTCAATGCGCTGGCAATGAGGTCAACCGCACCCGCAGCCATACTACCGTCCAACGATACGCTGGCATGTGCCCAGACCTGATCACCGGCATCAACTATTTCCAGACGAACCCCATCTGCTTCAAAAGGAGTATGCACCTGCAGGTTACCGGCGGCGAAAACATCAACCTCGATCAGCATGCCATCATAGTAAAAGTGCGGCACCGGGATCGGCACGATGAGCGGGCCATGGTCAAACCGCGCAGCGATCAAGGCCAGCAAATAGCGGGCTTCATGCTCAGTCTCTGCAGCAAAATAGACGTGAAGCTTGCCGACAGATGATGACCCGAAACCTGCCCGTGCCATGACCGTTTCGATCATGTTGCACACAAATTCCGTCTGGGCCAGCAGGTCTCCAGGTGCGTAAACGGCGCCTGCGTCAGTTAGCGGGCACTGCCCGCAGGTCCACCCCAGACCGCCGTCGCGCACCGCCGTTGATACCGGCACATCGACCCGCATGGCAAACATGTCAAACGGTACATAGGAACGCTCACCCATATCAGCTTTCTATCGTCCCGGCGGTACGACCTCATAGCCCCTTTCTTCCGGCTCCTCGTCGACAAGGTCATCCGGGAAGCCATCGGCCAGAACAGACAGGCCGGTTGCGTCTTCCAGGCGCCTGATGATGTCGTCGGAATTGGCGCGCTGGCCATAGCGGTTCTGGCCGTCCTTCATGATGTCGATGATCATCGGCGAGATTTCCAGCGGCACATTGTTGCGCTCCGCAATGGTCTGGAACAGGCCGATATCCTTCAACACCAGGTCGATGGTGAAATTCACGTCGCGTGAGCCGTTGAGGATAAGCTGGCTTTCGGTCTCGTGCACAAACGAGGTGCCCGATGAAATCTTCATGGCCTCATAGGTGGTGCCTAAGTCCATGCCGGCCGCCTTCATTGTAACCAGCGCCTCGCAGCAGGTGAGCAGGTTTGCCGTTGCCAGATAGTTGGTCATCACCTTCAGCGTAGAAGCCGACCCCAACGGGCCGGTGTGCAGCACCCTGCGGCCCAGAACCGTGGTGAGCGGCAATATCTTTTCGAAGGTGTCGCGTTCGCAACCGGCAAAGATCGAAATATTGCCGGTGTCTGCGCGATGACAACCGCCTGAAACCGGACAGTCTACCGGTTCCGCACCCTTGGCGATCACCTTGGCGCCGAGGCGCTTGACTTCCGCTTCGTCAGTGGTCGACATCTCCATCCAGATCTTGCCGGGCGACAGGCCGTCAAGAATACCGTCGGTACCTTCCATGACGTCGGCGCAGGCTGCCGGGGACGGCAGGCAGGTGATGATCACATCACACATTTCAGCCATCTGCTTCGGGCTGTCGGCCCAGCCCGCACCGCGGTCAATGAACTTCTGTGCAGCATCGCGGTCCAGATCTCGGACAACCGTGTCGATACCATTGCGAATAAGGCTGCCGGCCAGCTTGCCGCCGACATTGCCCAGTCCGATAAACCCGACCTTCATGGCCGTTCTCCCATTGTTGCTTGTAGTTGAAATCAATCGTTCCAGGCTGCGTGGTTTTCGCTTGGCGCGATGTGCAGCCCGTCATCGTTGGTGTAAGGGTTGGCCAGGGCCACTTCCTCGTTCAGTTCCACGCCAAGGCCAGGTTCCTTCGGCGGAATGACGAAGCCGTCTTCAAACTGCATCGGCTTGGTCAGGATGTCGGCATGAAAGCCGCCCCATTGCTCGATGCTCTCAAGGATCAGAAAGTTCGGCGAGCAGGCTGAAATCTGCACATTCGCCGCTCCTTCAATGGGCCCGCAATACAGATGCGGCGCGATCTGGGCATAATGAGCTTCCGCCATGCCGGCAATCTTCTTGGCTTCCAGCAGGCCCCCGACACGGCCCAGCGCCATCTGCAGGATCGAGGCGGCGCCCAGTTCCAGCACACGGGCGAATTCATACTTTGTGGTCAGGCGCTCACCGGTTGCAATCGGCACACTGGTCGAACGTGCAATCTTTGCCATTTCTTCCGGCATTTCCGGCGGGCACGGCTCTTCAAACCACAACGGATCGAAAGGCTCCAGGCGGCGGGCCATGCGGATTGCACCGGCTGTGGTAAACTGCCCGTGGGTCCCGAACAGGAGATCGGCCCGGTTGCCGACGGCTTCGCGGATTTTGCGGCAGAACTGTTCTGACACATCCATGCGCTCAAGGCTCGGCATGTGCGGATCAAACGCCGTGTAGGGCCCGGCAGGATCGAACTTGACCGCCGTAAAGCCCTGATTGACATAGTGCAGCGCGCGTTCTGCCGCCACGTCGGCATTGTTGTACACATCATTGCTGGGATCGGTGTAGGCATAGGCGTCTATGTCGGCGTCTGCATACAGATATGTGTAGGAGCGCAGCCGCTCATGTACACAGCCTCCCAACAGCTCATACACAGGCTTTTCCACAGCTTTTCCACAGATGTCCCACATGGCCATTTCGATGCCGGACATGACGCCCATCAGCGAAATGTCGGGACGGCCCGAATAGCCTCTCGTATAGGTCCTGCGCCAGAACGCTTCGATGTGAAACGGGTCATTGCCTTCGACATTGCGCTGGAACACGTCCTCGATCATGGCCACCACGACGTCGGGTGCAAAGCTGGCGGTGTAGACCTCGCCAACCCCTTCAATGCCGTTGTCGGTGACCAGTTTCAGGAAGATGAAATATCGCCCGCCGCGGCGCGGTGGCGGATTGCCCACGATGAAGGTTTTCAGGCCGGTGATTTTCATGCGCGCGTGCTCCAGAACACAGTCTTGCCGGGTGATTCCAGGTGTCAGAAAGCAAAATCGCGGTAGACGCGGGTGACGTCACCATTCCAGTTGCCTTCGTACAGCGCCAGCAATTCATCGGCATTGGTTCTGCCGGACTGGGCGATTTCATCGAGGACATCGAGAAACTTGGCTTCCGTCTGCTCTGCCGGGCCCTGCACATTGCGGGTCTCAAGACCCGCCCGGCAGATGGCCAGCACATCGATGGCGACATCCTGCAGGCGGCGACCGGCTATGGTTGCATCAAGACCCTTGACCGGCACGTCATCACGCAGCGCCTGGCGCTGGTCCGCCGTCCAGTCCTTGACCAGGTCCCAGGCCGCATCCAAGGATGCCTGTTCATACAACAATCCGGTCCAGAATGCCGGCAGGGCGCAAAGCCTGCGCCACGCACCTGCGTCAGCGCCGCGCTGTTCGATGAATTTCTTGAGCCGGACTTCCGGGAAAATGGTGGTGAGGTGATCGGCCCAGTCCTTCATCGACGGTTTTTCTCCCGGCAGTTGCGGCAGCTTTCCGGCCATGAAGGCGCGGAAGCTTTCGCCGGAACAGTCCAGATAATCACCGCCGCGATTGACGAAATACATCGGCACATCAATGGCATAATCGACATATTGCTCGAAGCCGAAACCGTCATCGAACACGAACGGCAACATGCCGGTGCGGTCAGGATCGGTATCACGCCAGATTTCGGACCGGAACGTTTTAAATCCGTTCGGCTTGCCCTCGGTGAACGGCGATGCCGCAAACAGCGCTGTCGCGACCGGCTGCAAAGCCAGGCTGACGCGCATTTTCCGGCGCATGTCAGCTTCGGACGAGAAATCCTGGTTCACCTGAACCGTGCACGAACGCAACATCATGTCACGGCCCAGATTACCCTTCTTGGCCATGTATTCACGCATGATCTGGTAGCGGCCCTTCGGCATCACGGGTATGTCTTCCCGCTTCCACAGCGGATTGAAACCCAACCCGAGAAAGCCGATGCCAAGCTCGTCCCCCACTTCACGCACCTGTGCCAGATGCTCATGCACTTCCTGACAGGTCTGGAACACGTTTTCCAGCGGCGCGCCCGACAATTCAAACTGACCGCCGGGTTCCAGTGAGACATTGCCGTAGGCAACCGGATCGGTGAGACCGATAATCTTGTCGCCTTCCATGGCCGGCGTCCAGCCGAACCTGGCGGCAAGGCCTTCCAGCAGCGCCTTGATGGAGCGCTCGCCGTCATAGGGGACCGGGCGCAAGGTATCGGTGAGGAATGCGAACTTCTCATGCTCGGTGCCCAGGCGCCACTCGGCCTTGGGCTTGCAGCCCGCCTCGAGGTAAGACACCAGCTGCGCCTTGTCTTCGATGATGGCACGGGTCTCCGCGGTATCTGGAACAGCCACACTCATGGGGAAAGTCCGCCTTAAATCAAAACACGCCGATCAGACCGAACGTGTGGTCAAAAACATCTGCCGAACCTCTAGCGTGTGACTTCCGTCAAGGGCAAGTCAAACTTATTTGTCCGCGCGCCAATCTCCCAGAACCGACTGCACCAGCGCCAGGACGGCCACGGCAGCGGTATCTGCGCGCATGATGCGTGGTCCCAGCGCCAGTGCCACGACATTCGGCACCGCCAGTATCATGTCACGTTCTTCCTCTGAAAACCCGCCTTCGGGACCAAGCAGCACGGCCATCGGCCCAGGTTTGACCTGTTTCAGCGTGTCTATGGGGTTCGCCTTGCCGGCGCGCTCGTCGCAAAAAATCAAGGTGCGGTCATCCGCCCAGCTTGCCAGTACATCCTTGAGTTTTTCCGGGTCCGCCACATCCGGCACATAGACCATGTTGCACTGCTCAGCCGCCTCGATGGCATTGGCGCGCAAGCGATCCAGGTTGACCTTGTCTGCCACCGTGTGACGGGTGATGACGGGCCGTAGCTGGCGCGCGCCCATTTCGGTTGCCTTCTGGGCCAGATAATCCAGCCGGGCCGATTTCAGAGGCGCGAACAGATAATCGATGTCCGGCGGTGGCTTTGCCTCGCGCAGGCGCTCTTCACAGGTGACATGGGCAGCCTTGCGGTTGGCGTGGGAAATCACACACTGCCATTCACCGTCTATGGCGTTGAACAGCCGAACCACTGCTCCTTCGCTCAAGCGCAGCACGGTCACCAGATAATGCGAAGCCTCGCGCGACAGCGTAAGTTCACTGCGCGCGGCTAGTGTCTGCTCACAATATAGTCGGGGCACCCGCCCCTGTGATCTGGCCATGACGTGTTGCCTATCCTGCCTTGCTGATGCCCGCAAGACGCATCGCATTGCGGGCAGCGATCTGTTTTATCTTTCGGGCGTCAAGCTCAACCGGGCTCCCGTCTGCACCGAACGGATGTTTGAAGGTAAAAACCTGATCACTCGCGCCATGTTCGTGCATCTGCAGATGTTTCGCACAGGCCTCGTGCCAGGTGGGTGTGTGATCTTTCGCAACCCACCACACCACATAGGGCGGCCATTGCGGCGGCTCGAACCAGTCGCGGCCATGGCGCAATGCTTCTGCATGCAGGCCCTGATAGGCAAAGGCCATTACCGATTCCAGGTCCTGCCACAAAGACAGTGTCTGCGGTGTCCAGCCGTCACCGCGTTCTTCATAGAATGCCGGAAACACATACTCGCCCCACATGTCCGGGCCCGGTTCGTCCGGATACCCGGAATGCCCGAGATAGCCTTCAGCCAGCGGGACAGCTGCCAGAATCGGGTCATTGCGGACATGAAAGCCCTGATTTGCCGGATCATCCGCCGGTTTGGCAAACACCCCGAACGTGAACAATGCGAGCCTTTTGTTCAAACTTCCAATCCTTGAATCACCATATTTCAACACAACACGTGGTGCCGCATCTGTTTGATGGTTTCAAGACACGTCTGATTAGGCTAACACTCGAGCAGATGATGCAAACATCCAACAATGATGGCCGGGTGGCCGATGCGGTGCGCGAACACTGGGCAGACAGGTTGCTGCCGCGCGCCGTTCGCCCCTATGCGCGCCTTGCCCGGCTGGAACGGCCGATCGGCTGGTGGCTTTTGTTGCTGCCCGGCTGGTGGGCCATCGCCATGGCCCAGACCGCATCCGGCGGCGGCATGGCGAACCTGTGGTATCTGGTACTGTTTCTCGTCGGTGCCGTGGTCATGCGCGGGGCCGGCTGCACGTTCAACGATATCGTGGATCGCGACTTTGATGCCGCCGTGGCGCGCACACGGTCGCGCCCGATACCGTCGGGCCAGGTCAGTGTCGGGCAGGCAAAGGTTTTCATGATCGCGCTGTCGCTGACCGGTTTCCTGGTGCTGATGCAATTCAACTGGTTCGCCGTCAGCCTCGGCGTGTTGTCGCTGGCCACCGTTGCCGTCTATCCGTTCATGAAACGCTTCACCTACTGGCCACAGATGTTTCTGGGCATCGCCTTCAACTGGGGCGCGCTGCTTGGATGGGCTGCGGTGCGGGGTGAACTGGAATTGCCGGCCATACTGATGTATCTCGGCGGTATCTCCTGGACACTTGCCTATGACACCATCTATGCGCACCAGGACAAGGAGGATGACCTGGCCATCGGCATCAAGTCCACCGCCTTGAAGTTTGGTGCCGCAACGCCTAAATGGCTGACACTGTTTTTTGCGCTTACTTTCATACTGCTGTTTGCATCAGGATTTTATGCAGGCGCCGGGATCATTTTCTACACCGGCCTGGCAGCCGCAGCCCTTCACGCGGCCTGGCAACTGGCGCGGCTTGATGTGGACGATCCCGACCGCTGCCTGATGCTGTTTCGCTCCAACCGGAATTTCGGCCTGATCGTGTTTGCCGGTATAATCCTCGACAATTTTTTGAGACCGCCATTATGAGTTCTTCCAATACCCTTTCATCTGCCGAGCAGTTTCTCGACCTGGCCCAAAAGGCAGGGGCGGATGCTGCAGATGTGCTGGCCGTCAGCGGAACCTCGGTGCAGGTCAGGGTCCGGAACGGTGCTACCGACAAGGTGGAGCGATCCGAGGCCACCGATTTCGGCCTGCGCGTGTTCGTCAATGGCGCAAGCGCCGTGGTGTCCGGTACGGCACGCACCGCCCAGGATTACCAGACCCTGGCCGAGCGCGCCGTTGCAATGGCAAGGATTGCGCCGCCTGATGCGTCCTTGAGTTTGCAGGACACAAGCGGAAGAGCCGACGCGCCGGACAGACTTGAACTTGCCGATGATGCCCAGCCCGACACCAACACCCTGACCGGCCTGGCGCTGGCCGCAGAAGCGGCATGCCACGAGGTCAAGGGTGTCACCAAAACCGATGGGTCGGCTGCGAGTGCGGGGCATCGTGAAATTGCGCTGGTCACCTCCAACGGGTTTTCCGGCAACTACCGGCGCACCGGTTATTCCATATCCGCATCGGCGATTGCCGGTGAAGGCACATCAATGGAGCGCGACTACGACTATTCGTCCAAGGTGCACTTTGCTGATCTGGAAGACGCCCACGCTATCGGCAGGCGGGCTGGCGAACGGGCCGTGCGTGCGCTGAACCCGCGCAAGATGGCCTCGCAGAAATGCCCGGTGATCTTTGAAGCCCGCCTGGCCAGTTCATTCCCGTCCCTGCTGGCACAGGCCGCCAACGGGTCAGGCGTGGTGCGCGGCACCAGCTTTCTCAAGGACATGATGGGACAACAGGTATTTGCCAACGGCATCACCATTATCGACGAACCGCAATTGGTGCGCGGACTGTCTTCAAAACCGTTCGATGCCGAGGGCATGATGTGCGAGGCATTCAACCTTGTTGAAGACGGTGTGTTGTCAAACTGGTTGCTGGACGGGCGCACCGCCGCCAAGCTGGGCTTGACCAGCAATGGCCGTGCAGCGCGCTCTACCGCCGGGCAACCGTCTCCATCATCGACAAATCTCTGGCTGGCCAACGGCAGTGTTGCAGTGCCGGACATGATATCAGGCGTCAGCGACGGCATCCTGATCACGTCCATGTTCTCATCCGGGGTCAACATGGTCACCGGCGACTATTCGCGCGGGGCTGCGGGACTGCGTATCGAGAATGGCGAGATAACCCATCCGGTCAGCGAAATCACCATTGCCGGCAACCTGAAAGACATGTTCGCCAATCTGACACCTGGCGATGACCTTGAGATGAAAGCAAGCACCAATGCGCCCACATGTCTTGTGGAGGGAATGACCGTTGCAGGCGCCTGACATCACATCAACCGGTCTGTGGCAGAAACAGCACGAACTGCTATGCGATGCAGTGCGCGAGGCCGGCGACCTGGCGCTGCGCATGTTCGAGGCCGGTGTCGACAGCTGGGACAAGACAGACGGCACGCCGGTGTCGGAAGCCGATCTGGCGGTCGACAGGTTGCTGGCAGCAAGACTGCGTGAAGCAACGCCCGACTTTGGCTGGCTGTCGGAAGAAACCGTGCGCGAGGACGCGACACAATCAAAGGCAAATGTTTGGGTCGTGGACCCGATTGACGGCACGTCGGCATATCTGAGCGGCTCAAATCACTGGTGTGTCGGTGCGTGCCTGCTGTCACAGGGCCGGCCGGTCGCGGCCGCAGCATTTGCACCGGCCCAGAACAGGTTCTACGAAGCCGTCCTGGGGGCCGGTGCCCGCCTGAACGGCAATGTCATGCAGGTAACGCACAAATCGGGGCTGGACGGTTCCAGGTTTGTTGCGCACAAAAGCGCCATCAGCCAAAGCAAGTGGAAATCCCCGGTTCCGCAAATCGACTGTGCGATGACAACATCTCTGATTTTGCGTCACTGTGTTGTTGCAACGGGTGAATATGACGGCGCCATTGCGTTCGGCAAGAAGCATGACTGGGACCTGGCTCCGGGTGATCTGATCGTGCATGAAGCCGGTGGGCGCACGCTTGATCTTGATGCCAGGCGCTTCGTCTACAATCGCGCCGGCACGCGCCAGAACGGCCTCATGGCTGGATCAAAAGCACTGCTTGACGAGATCAGCGAACGGCTTCATACGGTTGCTGCCTGAAACCGCCGCCATCGAAAATACAGGAATCATGACAATGTCCGAAACCGCCAAACAATCTGACCAACTGCTT